>Ga0058701_10003365_pt1 | contig 12619 bp, 12 predicted proteins | sample AgamicOrMae_FD_97039 | JGI IMG/M metagenome (GOLD analysis project Ga0058701, IMG submission 97039) | Agave microbial communities from Guanajuato, Mexico - Or.Ma.e | ecosystem: Host-associated > Plants > Phyllosphere > Phylloplane/Leaf | place: Guanajuato, Mexico | collected 2012-06-04
AATCACGCGGATGGTCACGTGTAGTAAGCGTGAATATACACACCATGCTCAATTTTCGAGCTTTTAGAACGTTTTTTTACAAATTTAGAGAGGTTTTGAAAAAGCGTTCCTTTAATTTTGTGGGGCAGTTTACTTATATTAAAATTCAATTGCACTCGGCTCATATATAAATTTAATCAAATATGAATTTAAGTTTTATTAAGCTTGTATTAAATATAATTTGACGGTGAGGCGGTATTCTGTATGTGAAGATTTCCGTCAAAAGTGGTGTCGACAATGAAATTCTTCCTAAAGGAGATATATTTTTTCCCACAGTGTTGCCAATATTAGGAAAGCAAAGATATAGCTCTAAAAAGGATGCGGGCGAGGGGCGCTTGGACAATTTTTATAGAGATGGTCATTGGGAAGAGGTTTAAAAATTACAAGAAAAATAAAGGCCAATCCTACATTTTGATACGATCAGCCGATCTCCCGGAAATCAAGTTGAAAGTTGCCCGTGACGTCACAAAATCCGAGAAATTGGTCAAATTTGCGGCTATTACATCACAGGCAACTTTTATTTTGAACTCGATTTGGAGGTGATCGGCTGATTGCCTCAAGATGCGGCTTATGGCTTTTCTTCGTCAATTTTTCGCCGTTTTCTGATGGCTTTCTCGATTAAAATTGGTCAATTCTTGTGAGTCAAGTACTCCATTCATTCCGACGCTGAGCCTAGAGAACATGTGCTTGTGCTGGTAGCAATATTTCCCAAATGCGGATTCTTCGGCGCGAATTCTGTCTTCGTGCCGACTCAACTTAAGAGATCTGTGAAAAGCATGGTTTTGTAAAATAACGGATTGTTTCCCTATTTTGTTTGTCTAGACCTTTGAGGATCTTTAAGCAATTTGATTAATGAAAATAAAAATAAATTGCAGGTGAAGGATACGGTCCCAAGTTTATACTCATCATACGACGGCGAGTATGCGTTTAATTTGGTTCAAGATGCTGTGGCGAACAACAAGTCTAAGGCGAGAAATCGTCGCGAAAAGGGCAGGCCAGGTATTTATCCCGTGTGCTTTTTTGGAAACTCGGCTTGCTTTGGTGAGAGTAAGGGCTCAAGTCTAACATGTTCTCATTTTATAGTAGAATTCAATACTGTCTGAACATGCGCATTATTCATGAGCTTTTGTGCGCTTTCTCTGCTAGCAGATGCTATTTCGTCAATTAAACTCAAGTGCGTGGCGTGGCGTTAAGTTTTAGCCCAATCTTTCAATTGGTAAAAAAAAAATCCTTTGTGCTAATAAGCTTACATGTAACTTACGTGTATTTCGCGCCATGAAATATAATTTTGCCCAAGCCAAAAAGCTGAATTTTACTTATTCTTTTTGTCTTGGAAGTCTTCCATGAACGTTCTTTTATCTTCTGAAGCTATCCGGTCAAGAATAAGCATTACTCAGCTAAAATCTCTGATACTCTATTCGTGTATCAAAAATGAATAGCGACCTTAGCTGAAAATTAAAACCACATTGTTTTTTAAAAAACTGTGATAATAAAATTTCCAAGACTCACGTCTGTGACATTTTATGGATTGAAATTTCCGTGCATTCTCTCACGAGTTTTACATTCATTTGTTTGGCGAGAAAGTTAAGGCGCTGTATTCGGGGTAGTTATTATTAAGCTTTAGCCCAATTGTAAATGAAAACTCAAGTCATCAGAAAAAAATATCCTTCAGTCGACGCCGTACAACTTGAATCCCTTAAGTTGTCGTGTTCATTTTGGACCCTTTTTTAGGCTTGAATACCGCATGAATTAAATCAGGGCTAAACTTAAAAACATTTTCGAATAATGGTCGAGTGCTTTCTTGACGCATAGCATGTTCTCTTTGGTAATGCCAAACGCTTGTGGCTCTGTTAGCTTTCTCCGAATCGGACAGCGACTGGAGTTCGCTGGAGCGGAAGCAGGGAGCGCCGGAAGCGCCGTGCAAAATGAACCGAAAGTCGACTGCACATAAGCGCGTGCGCAAGAAGCGCACGGCCATCGCCGTGCCTACGCCGCGCGTACCGCCCACGCCCCCGTATGCCCCGGCCGACGCTACAGGCGTTCATTCCTTTCACTTGAAGGAGGATAAAGCCCGGAACCTGGGCAGCTCCATTGAAAAAGGTATTCAATTCAAGGAGAGCCGTAAAGAAATACCTTTGCCGGGGTTCGAATGCAAGTCCTGACATTGGAGGTCCGGTTCAAGAAAATCTTGAAATTTGAAGGTTGCATGAAAGTTGACGCTCTTTCCGGGCTCGTTGTGTGAAGAATACTGCACCGTTTTTGGAGGCGGAGTTTCTCTTCCTAAGCTTCCGGTGGGAGAAAGTAATGACATTGTAAACATGTGAAATTGATAGGTTAGCTTTTTTAAAAAAAAAATAAACGTGGACGGTAATCACTCCATCCAAGGTGGACACAAAATCTCTCGATTTGGGTCTTTGGTTTTGGTGAGAAAATAATTTTAAACTCCTATGTAACTAACTGCTCAGTTACAGTTCGCTCTTGACCGGAAGTGAGAAGATTACCTTATCGAAGGTTGACAGGAAATTTTCAATCTCTGTAATGAAAAATCGTTCAGGTACTAATGCGAGTTTCAAAATCGATCAAGTGAAAGCGTTCTTTTGAAAAAACGATCAACTGCTATTCTTATACATTGCAGTTGATCGTTTTTTCAAATGCACTCTTTCATTTTATTGGTTTTTGAAACACGCCCTTTCACTTGATTGGTTTTTCTTTGGAGGAATCGAAATTCATCTAGTTAATTTGTACTATAGAGATGCCAGGAAACCAAAATGTGGGGTTAGGCGAAATATCTAGCAAACATGATATTTACAGCTAAATCGGCTTCGCGGTGGTGGTGCGAAAATGACGAAATTTCTCGTGTAATTTTGAGAATAGGCGTTTTCCCGGCACCCAGTCTTTGGAAGGAAAAAATTCCGTAAGTAGGTCGTGTAGAGCCGCAGATGATGCGCAAGTTGCGTTTTGAGGAGGAAATAGAGTCGAAAAAGTTGATCTCACCTGAGTTTTGGCGGAGAGCATATCTGAAAATAAATGAAAAACATGGCAAGATCCCTTTATTAGAAGTATTTTCGACAACTTTATAACATTATGGGTCCCTGCAGGATTGCGTGTGTTAGGAGTGCAATGTTGGAAGCTATTTTTGCAAATGATTTCTACTAGTCTTCATTGTCACCACCTGTAAATTGTGCTTTTATTTCTTTCTAATAGGAATTGCAATTTCACATTAATGTTATTTTGTCGCCCTTATGTCTTTTATGCCCTTATTTTGTCGCTTAATGCGTATGAATGGTGCCGCTCGGAAAGACATCCAAACAAAAAAATCAAAAAGTAAAAAAAAAAATATCCTCTGTTACCCTCATGTAACGCCGTTACCAACTTTTCAGCCGGAGAATATTTCATTTTAAAAGGCGCATGTATCTACGGAACTTAACGGCATGAAGATGTGAAATAACCACTTTCCAAAATTGCGTGAGTCGTTGAAGGAACTTTCTTCCGACTAGCGACTAGCACATCTATTTTAAGGGTAGATCTCGTAGATCTCAACTGTGCGTGAAGAACTCGAACAGGGGAATGTTCCTTTTTCCATTTTTATCGTCCTTCCCTAGTATGCATGCTTCTGGTAACCTGTCATAAAGGAAGTGTTTCTCCAACAGCCAACAGCGACACACCTTCGGACGCAAGCGATCCCAGCGAGCCAGACATATCCAGTTCAGCCGTGAGCAGACCTCAGTCTAAATTCGAGAAACACTCGTTTCAGTTGCAAAAACGACACTTGGGGCCGCCCCCTCGTCCCCCTGTGGTCCCAACTCCCCCCACCATCGACAGTGACATGTTCTCCCCTTCGTGTAAGTGCTCAACGGCACCTACTGAAAAGTGTTGCTCCGTTTTTAACAGTTTTCCAAGTCGTTTGGTTCATTTTCTCTTGTTCCAGTCTTAGTGCAGCAGCCCATGTTTCTATTCATCCGCTTTTTGTTTTCTTTTTGCATGTGTTTTATCCCTTGCACTTTGTCTTTTTTTTTTCTAGATATCAATATTTTTCCCCTTTTTACCCAGCCGCCAAGATATTTTGGTGTTTGGAAATTATTTCAATTCCTGTGGTGTTCTTAGCGAGAATATGTTGTTATGAAGGAGGCATTAGTCGAATCGCAAGTCCATAAGTCTCTTAAAAGTTGTACATTTTATGTATTGTTTTCCCTTTTTTTCGCATAGAGCTTTGCTATTCCCTTCTATTATTTTCGAGAATTCCGATCAAGCTTTTCGGTTATTTTTGACATGTCATCGCCGGTCACATTCTTGCAATACCCTTTCTCCCCCAAAAAATTTTGCCCCCTCCCTTTTTTTGAGTTTGTCTCATGTATTGTAGTGCAGAGTACCGGTACTACCGTATTTGCTTATGTATAGTGCGCGCCCACATAAAGTGCGCACCCGGATTTCCGGGTGTCAAAAAGTGAAAAAAAAGTTATGTACCATGCATAGTGCGCACCTTTGACTGAGCCCACGGGCATAGCCATCTAGCGTTGTCCGCGAGAATCATTAGTTTCTTTTAGAATTATTACCACGGTATATTTCATTACCTTTATGTTCCCGTGTGATTGATAGTAGGTGTTAACCATTGCATGCTTTTTGGTTCAAGTTTTGTACGTTTTTTTGTTGTTGATGCTTGAACATAAACACATTTGTAAGGCATAGGCAGCAAAGCCTCAAAAACCCCTAATAGTAATGTAGGCTTCGATAATTTTTGCGAATAACAGCTATAACGAATAACAAGTTTGCAGGTTTTGGTCCGTGTTACTTCGCTCCCGTGTATAGTGCACACCCGGTTTTTTTGGGTAGCAAAAAATAAAAAAAGGTGCGGACTATAGAGGGACAAATACGGTATTAAAAATCTCTGGGAAAAAAATGTATTGTAGTTTTTTTCTAACTTGCATAATGACGGCATGGTGATGTTTTGTTGATTTACGCACAGTTTTTATCCCTCCGCATGGTCATGTTGGTAATGAGGAAAAGTGCAATTTTTTTTATCGGCAATTTTAAAAAAATAATTTATTTCCTTATTTTGCAGCAAAAATGAAATTCGAGGAGTCGCACAGTCTTATCCATGACGACGAGTCCAGCTTAGATGCCCCTTCTCCTCGTGATGTCCATTCTCCTCTGGTGAGTTTCCTTCCCTAATATCTCGCCAGTGCGTATCCTACATTCGCGATACGCAGTCAAGGCCGGGCATTTATTAACACGCGTCCGCGATTTCCGCTTGCCGTGCCGTTGTCAAACTCTGAACAGCAGTGTCCCTTTGAACTTGCTGCAACCGTTGCAATCGCTTTCAGTGCTATGTAATCAAAGCTTGCCTATGGTTTTAAAAGAGGAACAGTGATTGGTTGAAGGCGGCGATTTCGTATCTTAAGTATCTCAAATAGCTCACATCACATCTTGTGTATTTTTAAAAGAGGACACGTCTAAATTCTACTTGTACTAGATCGGAGGTAAGGGCGTGCGGGATATCGGTTGTTCTAGAGCCATCTCACACGGTTTATTTACGATTTTTAAGGGTAAAGAAGATGAGAAGAATACCCGACGGAAGGAAAAGCTGAAAGCGAAGGAAGACGAGAAACAGGAAAAGCGGAGACAGAAAGAAGAAAAGCTTCGACGCATCGCCGAGAAAGAGCGAGAAAGAGAGAAGAAGAAGACGCAGAAACAGCAGCAGAAGCAGTCGGCGACGTTGCATGGGGGCGGCGGCGGCGGCAGTAACGCTGTCTCGCAGGCACTTTCCCTCTCCGACTTCGTGCAGCCCGACGGGAACATGGTGCCGCTCCTCTTGGAGAAATGCGTGCGCTTTATTGAAGAGGACGGGCTCGACTCGGAGGGCATTTACAGAGTGCCTGGCAACAGGGCTCATGTTGACTTGCTCTTCACAAAGCTCGAAGAAGGTAAATTCTTCTTTCTGGAATCCTAGCATATGACGAGGAAGGTATCCTACGTTTCCTGATCCAAGGCTGGTCGCCTTTTCGAGAGGCCACCGGGGACATAAAAACACATCTCTAGAGCCTATGTCGAGGTCTAATGCTTATTGTAAAACAAACTATGTTTCTTCTGATTTGACTCAAATACTCATCGTGAGTTGAACTCCGAATTTTCAAGGAGACTTTGGCCACCTGATGTTTTACCTTTCGTCGGCAAGCCGAGCGAAGCGAGGCATTGAACACTAATCTAACTGACAAGCGTGATGCCGCTTCCCTCTCGGCGGCCGTTAGTCCCGCCGAGAAGGGGGCAGGTTGAGGCATAGCGACTGCCGAGCAGAGCGAGGCATTAGCCACCTAACCTACGTGATACCGTGTTTAATCCTTGTACCTTACAAGGCACCCCCAATTATAAGGCGAACCTTGGTTTGGGGGGCTCTTTTCGAGAAATCAAGGTATTACCCTTGCATGAGGCGCATCAGGAAATTTGCCGCGAGGACTTTGTTAGGCCCAGCGCTGAGTATTGACATTGATCGCTGATCGTATGTCCACATTCAGCTGCTAGGTGGCACTAAAAACCGTCACCGCTTGCTTCATCACCTTGTTAAAGTTGCTCGTTGGAACTAGACTAGTTACTGATGCTCGTTGGAACTGAATGAGGCCGTCAAGGTAGGGGCTAGTTCGGGCGCTCGCCACCAGATGGGGCAGCTAAGATAAGCGTAAAACATGGCGACAATGTGGCGGCCGCATTGCCGCCATGTTGCAGCCTCATCTTAGCAGCACCATGTGGTGGTGAACAGCCGAACTAACGCCACCAGCGTTGACCACCTCATGAGTTACCTCTCTACGTGCCGTAACTGTGGCTACAAAAAAAAAGAAAAAAAACATAGGGGAGGAGGATAGTTCCGCTACTGCAAAGCAGAGCGCGAGGCGATTAGATGAAACCGGAGATGCGACAGGACACAAAAATCAGTAGGCTGTAGTTCAATAGCGGCAAGAAATCATAAAAAACCGCCAAATTCCTCAGCCAAAAAGGATGAGGTCATTATCGGTTTTCCTGCACTTCTACTGCTCTACATTTTGTCATACGAGATCTTCCGGCTCAATTTCGATGTGTTCAATAATATTTTTGCAGAATCTTCTGAGGTCTAGACCATTTAAAGTTAGTGTATTCAATGACATTATCAATACAAAGGTGGGGTCACTTGGTGGGGGGAATGAAAAATCATCAAAACCGTCAAAATGCATTGGTTAAGAAAGATACAGCTATTGAAAAACTTCTTAAGGGGAGTAAAGTAATTAAACCACATTCTATTGATTAAGCTGTGAGTCAAAGCTCGAAGAAAATCAGAAAAAAAGTGCATAGTGCAATATTAATTTTTATGATTATACATATTTGAATGACCTTTTACCAGTTTTCCTGTTCGTCAGTGGTCTACGATTACCTTACAACGTGTTTTCAATTACAGTTTTCAGCCATTTTTTGGGTTAGGTCGTTCAAAACAGCTTATTCAATGAGATAACCAATTTTCATTCGGCAAAGGTTACACTAGCCTCGGTTTTTTCCAATTTTAACCATAGACCTCGAAGTAGGGCTGCTAACACGGATTTCCACGGGAAGACATGCTATTTTGGGCGACCAATGCCCGTGAAAGTGTTTCCGTGTTCGATTATCGAACACGGAAATACTCCTACAAATCGACATACCATAGAAAATCCAAAAGATTTCATCGATAATGGTAAGGTCAAACCTCATAGAATCCTTTCGCGCGTATATGAGCTAATTTACAACAAAATCGTATAAAGCCCCTTCGACCTACCCTTAAATTTGACGTTTTTTAGCTTTAAACTTCGCAACAATATCCGGATGAAAAAATTAAAAAATCGGACCGGGCGAATGCAAGAGGCAGCTCGTGCCTCGCGCCTAAAAAACACCGGATTTCATTAAACAGCTTCGCGCTTAACCACAGGATTCCATGAAGCAGCTTCGCGCTTAAAAATAAATTCTCAGCAGGAATCCATTAAGTAGCTTCGCGCTTAAACAGGGAGGGGGTCCAATCGAAAAAATTTTGCGTTATATTCTTGATGTCAGTGGTTAGGAGAAGATTGAGTAAAAATATCATTAAAATCTGGTAAAAAAATAACGGTTGTGTCTATTCGCCCGTTGGCGAAAATACACAGAGACTTGAACGCACGTAATGCATTTTAGATGGGAACCTAATACATGTTATGTGGGGCTGGTGGGCGGATAGCCACTTCCAAAATTAAATGGTTGTGTTAGAGTACGGAAGCCTAGGATAAGTAAGGGGTTCAAACTTCTTCCTTCATGAATGAGTACGCACACTATGTCTTGTTAGTAGCCCGTTATTATTGCGACTAACTGGATGCACAATGTGAACCGGCACGCGGGACTCAAGTGTTCTGAAAATAGAATCTCAACCAAACGCGCCACACTTCAGATTTTGACAAGCATATGCCACCTAGTGGTCATGGCAGTAACTAATTGATACACAGATCAAATTAAAAGATTGACAACTTACCCTTACCACCAAATATCCAACAGGTTGTTAAGTTTTATCAAACATGTCCTGTAAACTGAACGAACGTACCGTTACCGGATATTATAGGCCCTTTTAGGTGGTTTTCACGATTATTCATCCCCCTTATCTGAACCCTAACACCATAATGGATATCCTGTGGAATAACCTATCTCTGAACGATATAGCCCTAATGGGATGTTTTATGAGATGATAGATTTAGGCGTTTTTTTTTGTTTTTTTTAATGTTATTTCGTAAACCTAAATTTATATCACGCTATCATAGTTTGTGTCCGGACATGTTCTCAGATTGGCCTACCACCCTATCTCTCCGCGCATTACTTTGCTTTGGCGAATCCATTTCACTTATTCTTATGTTTTTTGGTTGAGTGACCCTCAAAGACAACCTGTGCAATTTTTAGCTACATGAGAAACTCTCAGCTACAATACTTCCCTCTTCAGTCCTGTAATTAATGTCTTGTTTTGCAGATGCGAATGTTAACATTCGAGATTTGGATATCCCAGTGAATGCAGTGGCTACAGCTTTAAAGGATTTCTTTTTAAAACGACTACCACCTCTATTTACCATGGAGGCCATGGAAGAGCTGGAGGACGTATCAGGTATGCTAGTTTGGGTACTTTTGATAGCAGGGCCGTTTTTAAGGTGGGGTGTGAGCTGTCTTACTCCGAAACACCGTTCTTTTGTTGTTGTTTTTTCTTCTAAAACTTTGCTGTAACTCTGGAAACAATTATTTGGCTGGCAACCGAGAAACTGTGATATTTCTACCGATGCTATTGACTTTCAACTCCGAAAAATTCTAGCTACAAAGTTTCGACCCACAGAAAAGAAATAGCCCCAAAGGTACTTTTTGGTTAAAGTTAAACCGGCACTGATGTCGGGTAAAACTTCTGTGTCCATTAGGCTACAAGGTTTCACTTCTTTTTCTTCGTGCTCTTTTCGATGGTCACAACCGTAAACGAGTTATGAACGATTTAATAATTGAACCCCGCCCCGTACCAGAGGAAGGAATGCCCTCGGCTCTCCGAGAGTAGGTCGCGTGTCCGTATGTTGAAATATATTCCTCGATTTGGAGGCTATCTGATAATATTTTCGCAAGTTATCGTTGCCCGGACAGACAGACGGACAGACATAAACTAACTTACCTTGCAGTTTTCTTTGAGTTGATTTGCTCGGGCTGTTTAGGGGCCTTGAAACAAACTGGTCGTATGTTAAATACGGTATTTCGCGCCATGATCATAGTTTTATTGACATGATAGTGAAATTAAAAGTAGATAGGTCTGAGAGAGACTGGGCGCACCGCATGACGCAAAAACGCACCAGCCAAACGAAACTGCAAAAACGCACCGCAAAAACGCGCTACAACACTTCGCTTACTCAACCGAGGGTTATTTAGCAACCTAACCAAACCTAGCCTCACTTAATCTAACTAAACCTAACCTAGCCTACCTTAACCTTGGGTTATTTCGCAACCTAACCTAGCCTACCTTAACCTAATCTAGGCTTCTCAAGGCTCATTGAGACTAAAGCCTATCAAGGGTTACCGAGACTTAAGCATATCGAGGTATACCGGGACGAGGTGAGCGAAGCGGTATCGGAGCGAGGCACAAGACACGTAACGTATAACTTAACTTCGGCTTAACAATACGAGATAAGCGGAGCGGTAGCAGAGAGAGGCATAAGCTGAATCTTATTGATCCGTAATAATATGGAATGGAGGCTTTCGGCGCTAAGCGTGTTTTTACGTGCGTACCCCTGCCCTCGCACGACACATACCGGTCCGCCGCCGCCTCCGCGATAACCCCGCAACGGAGCCTAACTTGGCCAAGGCTTTACCTACCCTAGCTTACCGATGCTGAGACTTATTTAGCCCAACGAGGCTTACTTAACTTAGGCTTATCAACACGAAATGAGCATAGCGGGAGCGGAGCGACGCACAAGTCACCTCCCAGCTTAACCTTACACAACTTAGGCTTACCGATACGAGATGAGCGGTAGCGGAGCGAGACACAAGCCACCTAACCTGGGAAAGCTGGCCCACCCCGTTGCCCATGAGAGAGCTGAACCACAGGGCGATGAGTGAGCGAACAGACCCCCCAGCACAGCACAAGGACAGAGCAGCAAAGAACAGGGGTAGACCAGCGCAACATAGGGACAGACCAGCACAACACAGAGGCGTTATAGCACAGCACCGACCCTACTTAACCGAGGAATATTTCGTATCCTAAGCTAACTTTCCATTGGCTTGCTTGGCTTACCTATACCAACTATAGCCAGTCCCAAGCTTCCTTCATCTAGGCTTATTCCAAACATAGCTCACTTGGCCTAGACTTATTGCAGTACGCCTTGCAGCGCGAATTGTGGCGTGCATGAGCTCTAGAGCTTTAGGGACATGGTTTATACACTTGTTATAGGAAAAACATGGCTTCATCTTTGTACGCAGTTGGCGCAGAACGTGCCTGAGCATGTTTAGACGTGTTGAGGGATGGTAACACGAGTACTCAGCGTCAACCCCAGGTCCACTCACTGACTGCCAAAGAGGGTACGCATTCACTACCGAAGTAAGGTTATAGAACACCGCATAACGCATAAAGGCTCATATATTACCCAAGAAGGCCTATGAAGCATAAGTACGGCAAAGGTGGTAACTGTGGCAAGAGAGGTAACTTCGGCAACTGTCACAAGTGTGGCAAGTATGGCAGGTGTGACAACTGTGGCGACTGTGACTACTGTGGTAACTGTGGCAAGTGTGGCATCTGTGTTAATGTGGCAACTGTGGAATGTGGTAATTGTGGCATCTATGACAAGTAATGGTGTGGCAAACGTGGCAATTTGTGCAAGTTTCTGTGCTTTTATGAAAGCTCTTGAGTTGATTACTTGCCAATCTAGCCACAACATTACTTGCCATACTTGCCACACTTTCCACAGTTACTCCAGTTGCCACAGTTACCACAGTTGCCACACTTGCCACAGTTACCACACATGTCACACTTGCCGAAGTTGCCACAGTGCCTGCACTTGCCACTGTTACCAAAGTTACGGCGTCGCCGGGTAGCTCAGAGAACGCGTTGGCGGAAGCTGTGGTGAGCGAAGGTTGCTCTCTCAAGGAGCGGCGAGACAGGCGGCTTTCTTGGCGGAGAGTTTTTTTTTTTTTAGAGAAGACCAGTGGCTGCCAAGAACTGTCGACGTGTTGCATGAGCGTTGCGCTGACCACGACGCTGGAGGCGGCGCAGAAGAGGCCGAGACGCGCGTTAGAGGCTGAGTGAGTGGGCAGAGTAGCCTCGCTGAGGGCGTGTTGGCAAGCCTGAAAAGCGGCTTACAAGGCGGGCGTCCAATAGATTGGCTGCGCAGCGCGAAGGCCAGTAAGCGCCTTAAAGGGCCATCCACAATGGTCGCAACGCCGCAAGCGCGCAAGCGCAGAGCTCCCCGCAAGGGAACTGTTTCCGGTCCGCAACGCCGTAAGGCTGCTTTGCGCAGAGTTGACCAAGATCCAACTTTTCGCATAGCTTCGGCGTTGCGCAGCCAATCAGAAGCCAGGCAAGCGAGCGGGCGGGAATGACTCGCCTCGGTTCGGTTCCTTTTGTTTGTATGGTTTGTATCAGGTTTGTATACACAAAAGACAAGTGCAAAAGGAGGGAATCTTCGAACATATGGTCAACAGGAGGACCACAAGTGCAACGAGTGCAACGGGGCATCTGCAGTAGTTTGGCTTTTTTAATGAAATTCTCGCTGGTAAAGTGAGTAAAATTCATTCACGCTATATCCACAACGTAAAAGTAAATTATTGAGCTCAAACATTTTCTTCTTTATGGATATCTCAGATGTGAAATAAATCAAATCAGCGCAAGCCAGTATACATTTGGACGCCCGACAACATGCAAAATGTTATTAGTGTTATGAAACAGCGGCTTTTTTGAAACCTCGGAAAAAACGGGGGGAAAAAAACATTTTTCCGGCTTTTTTGTCTTTTTATCCTAAATGTTTACGTTGGCGTCTTTTTTCGTATTTTTTCAGTATTTTCTTTATCAGTATCTGAGATTAATGGTCATTATCCAATTCTGTTTCTTTCACAT
>Ga0058701_10003366_pt1 | contig 12618 bp, 15 predicted proteins | sample AgamicOrMae_FD_97039 | JGI IMG/M metagenome (GOLD analysis project Ga0058701, IMG submission 97039) | Agave microbial communities from Guanajuato, Mexico - Or.Ma.e | ecosystem: Host-associated > Plants > Phyllosphere > Phylloplane/Leaf | place: Guanajuato, Mexico | collected 2012-06-04
CATTTTTTGTAATTTCTTCAATGATTTTTCCAAATTTATTTTTTTTTTTTTTTTTATATGAGGGGGTCTTATTTTTTGGTTTGCCCTTTTTTTTAAGAATTTTAAAAAAAAAAAAAATTGTAAAAAAGTTGTTTTTTTCACTCGTAAATGTCTTTTTTTGGGAATTTCTTCAATAATATGTCCAATTTCTTTTTGTCTATTTTTCTGTAGAAGAAAGCTTTTTTTCCGTTTTTTTTTTTTTTAAAGGAAGAAAAAAGTGGATTTTTTTTCATTTTTCAAGCAAAATTTTAAAAGAATCAATTTTTTTTATCTGCTTCAACGTGGCTTCAGTCTAAAATAATTGAGAAAATTTGTCAAACTTTTTAAAATTTTGAATCTTATCATATTTGTTAGAAAAATCGAGCCAAAGTATTTTTACAAAGTAAAATACGTCCGTCTTCTCCTTTTTTTTCTAAGAAAAATAAAAATTGCCGGAGAAAACATCGATTAGGCTGATCTCCGCAGATCGTGAAACGTTATATATAACTTCCCAACATAGAAATACCTTCTATGAACTGTAGATAACCTGCAGATTATCTACAGTTCGTGATACCTTTTCTGCCTCCTGGGGCTGCGAGATCGCGCAGCCTCTCCTCTCAGCGAATCGCTCTCGTCGTCGGTGTCCGTCGTGCTTCCATCAACGTGTGACCTTTCGGCCATGGCGAGCTGGGCCTCTTGCCTCGCCCTTGCGCGGGCCCTCGCCCGCTGCTGGCCCCGTCGCCGGCGCCGCCCCCGACGCCGGCCTCGCCGCCTGGACCGCGAGCGCCCTGCCTCATTCCTGCTATCTCCCTAAGGAAGAAATAAAATAATTTTAAAAAAATAACGGAACCAGGATTAAAACTCCGTACACTCAACGCTCGCCTTCTTTTGTCTTTCCAGCTTAACCAAATTGTATATAGGCAACGATTAATAAAACTGAACTGGAAGGAAAAAGCAAAAATGAAAAATAAAAAGATTATTAGAAATTTAAACTTAAAAAAGAAATTAGGAAAAAATGATTATTTTTTTAAAGGTATATGTAGAAAGTGAGAAATTCTTGGATTCAGCAAAGCTCGTTTGGTTGAAATACATAATTTACTGCAAGTAGAGATTTTTTTTAAACTTAAAAAAGAAAATTAAAAAAAAAGATTATTTTTTTTTTAGTGTTTTTTGAATTGGTTTTTAGAAAGTGAATAGAGGATATCTCCCAAATATTATTAATAATTCCCTGAATTATTCTGGTCATTATTAATATACGTCGAAGCATTTGTTTACTTGGAAGTTCTCTTCTTTAACGGGTTGGGTTTGGTTCTCCGTAATCGAAGACGCAGCGCTAGTTTCGAGTTCTTGCCCTCCGACTCGTGATGTATTCCCAGCTACTGGATCATTGCTTCCTCCAGATAACATTTCCTGACAGTGAGACTTATTTTCGATCTCTTGGCCATTAGCTTCATTGACTCCTGGATTTAGCGTTGTTTCGATATCGTGTTCTGAACGGCTACCATTTCTGCGTTTCTGAAGACATAGACCAGTTCAAAAATCACGTTCCAGTGATATCATAGGCCTTAACATTGGTTAAAGAAGATGCAATATGTTTGTATAGATCAAAACCTCTTGACTGTTAACATTATTAAAGAGTTTTTTCCAAACTTTAAGAACATTCAAGTTGGTAATAAAAATATTTTTTAAAAAATTAAAAAGACTAATTTGTCACTTCTCTTAAAAACTGATGAAAGAACAATTTTAACGAAGTTTTTTTTTTCGCTGAATCGGTTTTCTTTTACCCTGATTTGATACCCGTGAATTCTCCTTTGTGTTTATTGACTTTGGATACTCTGTCATGTAGGTAGTGTTGTTTTGTTCATCTGGAGGAAAATTGACGAACCTTCGGAATGACATCTTCCTGTGCGGAAACCAATCTGGATTCTTCGGTTTCATCATTCAAAGTCTCTGGCGACGTCAAATCTGTGCCAGTGGGAGGGTTTACCATTTGAATGAAAATAATCGGCCTTCTCGGAAGCCTGAATAATTTCGGTAAATCATCAGTCAGTAGAAAAACGTAAATGGATTTGGGAAGATAGCCTTGGCCGAATATTTTTTTCTCATTTTCAAAAACTATTGTATGAAAACGCAACAATTTGGCGCGTACTGTGTTTTCGCTGTGAACACTTGTCTGTACCTTGCCTGCTCAGGCGCCGAACAGGTGTAAAACTCCGGAGTGTTTCAGATTGATGAGGCCCACGTGAGAGCGGGTGCTCAAAGCAATCAAGTTTTGACTCAGGCGCTCTGTGGACTCTTAGAAGGAACAAGCTAAGAGACATCTTTCAGACGTGTAAAATTTCATTACAAACTATAGTTGCAACCTTATTTATCCATAACCTCATGTACTTTAACCTAAGTTACCAGGTAGGCTAGCTTAAGTTACCTCAGTTCGAAAATAACCTGACTTAAGTTGAACATCAAGAAATTTTGCACATATTTTCGATTTTTGAAGCGATTAATAACAGCTGTTTTTGCTTAAGTAAGCTAATTTTGCCTGTTAGAAAAACACGTCCAACTTAAACTGAGTTACTTCGAATCGAAGCTGAAATGTATTAAGTATCAACAAAAAGGTTTTCTTGAAATGTCTGAACGTTCATTTGCTTTATGGGCTGGAGCTAAAAAATATTTGAAAGTGATTTCTTTCGTTTTTTGCGGGTGCGGGCTTATTTTTCGCGTGGAAATTTTTAGCATACTTTAATTTTTAAACGCAGTTTATTTCTAACGCAAGAGCGGTGGGAAAAACTCTTCGATATCTCTTAATGAAAGAGTAACATTGTGCAGAGATAAATAAAACAACTGCTAGGCTGAACAGATTTTATACAATATCATCAACCATCAGTCTCGCGACTGAGAACTAGAAATGCTATGTTACAGACAAGTTGACATCATCCTATCATTTCATCGAAGAAGCCGGTACAGGTAGCCACAGCAGATTTGATATCAGGATAACAATACTCAAATCCTAATTCTTGAACTCGTTTAGGCTTAACTTTCTGTCCTTCCAACATCATCTTCGCACGGACTTTGCCGAACATGGTTTCAACGACGAACTTCGGTAGCGGTATGATTGCCGGCCTCCATAGAGCTTTACCGAATTCATTTGCGAACTCTTTGTTGGTAATAATCTGCAATAACAAATCAATTCTCAAGGCAGGGTTGTTACGAGAACGTAAGACAAATATCCCTCATTTTCCCAGATCAGAAAACCCATTTTCCAGTTTTTATAACACAGATTATTGAAAAAAAATCAAGTATTTTTCTTAATTTTTTTTTAATTTTCCTATGGTTGACCAGGAAGTATTTACTTCAGCTCAAACTGACCTTAGTTGTAATACCTGACTTAAGTTGGCCTAGATTTTCAGTTTAGGTAGCTCTATTGTTTGGTTTGCAATTTTAATTGAAATTTACTCAGAAATTTACCAAGATTTCAAAAAGCCTTGCTCAAATTGTCCAAGGTTCGCACCAAATCAAGTAACTTCTTCGGGCGTAAATCAAACTTTCAGATTTTCCTTGACTTAACCAAAGAAATTTCACGATAATTTCAGGAATGCAACAACCCTGTAGGATGGTTGCAACATGAGAGTAGTGTGTACTACTCTCATGGTTGCAAATAGAAAAAATAATTCTTCACTGCTTAAAAAAAATTAATTAATTAAAAAGTTTTGTTTTTTTATGGAAGTTTGTATTTTTTGTTGTTTTTTTTCCCAAAGATTTTTTGGCACAAACTCCTCTTCTCTTTATTTTATTCTCTTTAATTTTTTTTTCCAATTGGTTTAAAAAAAAAATATTTGTTGATTTATTCAAGCATATCTGTGTTTGAGTCAAACATTCCTTTTTCCATTATTTCTTTTTTCCTCTCATTTAATCATTTTTTATTTAAATTTCTTATCGTGAAAAAATTTAAGTTAAAGACAAAACCTAAGTAAGAATCATGTTTTAAAGAAACAAAAAGCCCTTAGCTGGAGACTGGAAAAAATTGAGGAAAATCATCTATGAACTTACCTGTGGAGCAACACCATTCAGCACTCCTCTAACTTTGTCATTTTCGATTGCGAAGTGGAACAAGTTCGCTAAATCGACGACGTGAATCCAAGGCATGTATTGTTTTCCATCGCCAATCGGACCACCAACTCCAAAGTAAAAGGGCATGAACACACTTTTAATCAATCCCCCACCACGCCCGATTACCACTCCTGAAAAAAGAAATCAGAGAAATTGATCTAAGTGTGTGTACATAGTGACACAACACTTTCTTCGGCAACGAGAATTTCTGTCATTTTTAGGTAATCCTAAATAATTATACCGGATCTGATGGTAACCTGGCGAACGGGCATATCTTCTGGTAGTTTAGCTGCATTTTCCCATGCAATAGCAAGCTCTGACAGGTAATCAAAGCTCTCTACAGGACTGTCTTCAGTGAAAGTTTCTTCTGTATTTGTTGGATAAATTCCTGAAATAAAATAGTACAGACTCTTGTCAGGCACAAAAAGGAGTTTATCAAGTTCAAGTCACATAGTGTTCAAGTTTGAAGTGCGTACCTACACCTGATATAGTAACAAATGCCTGTGGTTTGTTTTTTGCTTTCCGAATGGCCTTATTGAGGATAGCAGTTGTCCTTACACGGCTATTCCATACATTTTGCTCAAAACCCTCAGTCCATCTGCGAGTGGGATCTAAGACATTTTGACCAGCTAAATTCACTACAGCAGTGGTGTTTGGTGGAAGTCCTTTCTCCTCAATATCAAACTGCAAAAATAAATATAAAAATTCAGAAAATGAATAAATGCTGCCAAGCTCTTTGGAAAAATGCGCCATTAGTATTCATGCTCATTAGTGCACAAACCCAAGATATATTCATTGGTCCAGGCATCCTGGAAACAACTGTGACTTTGTATCCATCCTCTCGTAAAAACTTGCAAAGAGTTCGGCCAATAAATCCAGTTCCACCACCTGTAAAACAATAGATAAAAACTAGTGAACATGAGAAGCTAATAATCTAAGACTTGAAATCCAAGGCAGTAAAGATTCACATTACTCCAACAATATCTATATGCCATCTTTGTCATGCCTCATAGAGTGGCCCTGAGAAAAACTCATATTGTCATTGCTTTATACCATTATAATTTTTCTATTTTATTTTCTGAACATCAGCCAAAAACCTCATCAAAAGCCATCAATGAGCCAAAATTCAATCAAAACAGGAGAGAAAAAAATATTTTTAACACAAATAATAAGCATTTCTTATTTAAAAAATGAAAAGTAAATAAAATAATTGGTAAGGCAGAACATAAGGTATTTGGGAAAGAATCAGTTCACGATCACACAAACGTTGACAAAGGGTTCACATTTACTAAGGTTAGGTTGAATGCAATAATTATTCATTCGGAAAAGCAAGCCTGAGGGAATGAAATTCTTACCAACTATTACTGATTTGGCGCCACTCATGACAATGACTTTACGTTAGATCTTGTAATTTTTTCTAAGTTGTGTCCCGGTTGTACTTGAATTAAAATTAGCAGACGAAATAAATTTGAGAACAAAAACTGCCCACCACAGACCAAGTAATATAGCTGCCCACCGCATAACTCTTGGTTATTACCATTTTTACCAACCGTGTGACTTGACATCTTATAAAAATAGATTTAGACCAAAAGCGTTTCAATTTATAAAATAAATTATATTTTAACGATATCATTTTTTTAAGTCAATTCATGATATATTTGTTACCAGTTTGTTACCTGCTCCTGACCTGAGTCGAGTAGTCGATTAGCGAATTTCATTTTCTCTCTGGACTGTTGGTACCTCTGTCTTCCAACGGCACCCCAGCGCTCGTTCCGTACTCGCCCCTTCGGCATACATCTTCGATACCGCTCTCCTCTCCTCTTCACCCCGCGTCCACCGTTCTGTTCTTCTCATAATATGGCTGCTGGGTTAGGTTTACGTTGTCTTTTACTTCAGTGTAATTTGAATTATCAGTGAACAGAGTGATGGGAGACTCGATGGAGGCTGTCCCTCAGGGGCAGCCTGAGCCCCAGAGTGTAGCAGTGGTTGAATTTAACGATTTCTGTAATTATCTTCGGAGAGTTGTGACGGTGTTTTTGCCGAACGATGATGTCACTCCCCCCGCATTTAACGCAGCCCTTCAAGAAAGAAGCAATCAGGATTGCATTCGTATGTTTATTAGTGATCAACAAGTACCCGTATTGTTCATCCAACGAGCTAGCTCAAAGGGTAAGATCACGTAAATGCCGTACCTAACCTACATCTTGCCCGTGAAGACCATTACTCACACCTCATTCAGGTGGGCGTGTAGATGAATGTCAAACTGATCGTCCCTGCACACATTCGCTCAATCCAACCTGCATTTAGACCTTTTAACTGTGATTAACCAAGCCGGCTCTATTCTAAGTTCCAGCCTAAACGTCAACCCTGTCCTGAAATGTCATGTCTCTGACGTGGTGCACCAATTACGAGATCATGTATGAAACTTCGTTCAGATCGCCTATGCGCGTGTCTCTATCGTTTGAATACGATTCCAACACTCATTGTGGCCATTGGCGTAACGCCGATATGTTGTTAACCTGTAAAATGAAATTTACCCCTTACCGAAGCGGCTATTACGAAAATTTTATTAAAGATTTCCCCGAATTTTCGTCATGTTGCTGTAAATTTTCTTTACTTGCGTCTACGCAAAACCTCCCGATACACGAATTTCTCCCACGCATCCATAAATTAAGTCGTTGGCCTACTAGTAAACTTTCCATGGCTCCAAGAGAGCGATTCGGATTTGCTCTGAAATCATTTATGACCGTGCTGCCTGCAACTGGTGGCTCAAGTTGTAAAGACGCATATTTATTTCTCGGTTGACCTTTATCACTGAAGCCTGCACGTGACTGAAGACTGATAAGTAAAGACTTTTTTTGACAATCTAGGCTTTTTGTCTTATTTTCCCGTCTGCTGCGCTACGGCGTAGGTACCTCTGTTTCGGCGCTGTCAAGAACAGCTGTTTCATTCAAGACACCATACGGTCTGTCAAGTCTATCGATTTGAGAGCGACTTGAGGTCGTGCGCTCATACGACTTATTTTGACAAGGCAACCATCCTAAAATTATCCTAGAGCTAAATATACGACATCCCCGTATGGTTCCTGTAAGCCGGCGATACGTAAACATAAGGACTTTAAACTGTTAATTTACGCCATAAAGATATTTTGGCTCCAGGCTGTTATTCGCTTTGAAGTTCATATTTATTTATATCTCATTATATCTTCATATCTCTTTTAAATAAATGTATTCTGCGACGTTAAGGGGACTGGCAAGGCGGGTTTCGCAAATCGGGCTTCTTGACCACGCTGTATGTTGCCGTCTGTATCTTCGTAAACCTTGTACGCTTCCGTTCATCGACGTGATTTGATTAATTCATTGATCACTTTTCAAAGATTCGATTTATTCTTCCGTCCCTGCTTTTTCTTTTGTCAGCATGCATTTCCTTGTACGCATTTGTGACTTCATTCCAGGGCTACCAATGAATCACTTTTCCTTAAATTTTGTCACTATTTTATAGATCCTTCTTGGATCGCCTCATTCTTGAGATAGTGTGCTTGCGCGGACCGTTGACCCTGAAATATGATCGCTATAATTCGCGCCAAAAAATCAAATAAATATTTTCCAGCTACGCTCTTCCACCCGGGTCTAATTTTTCATATCACATTTCATCATGAAAACTAATGACGTACAATTGTCTAAGCTAGGTTAGGTTAACGTGGGTTCGGTAAACTGAGGTTATTAGGTTACCTGTGCCTCGCTTTGCTCGGCTTAGCGACGGAAGGTAGCACACTAGGGACAATCCAACTTCTCATTTAGGGTAGCTGTCATAAGCGCCAAAAAGCTCAAGCGCCAATCCGTAACCGCAAAATGAGAAAAGTCGCAAGCGCCAAAGTTCATAACCGCTATACAAACCTAACCTAAGTTAACCAAACATAACCTTACCTAACCCAACCCAACTTAACCTAACCTATAAAATAATAGGCGTACCTATTATTTGGCGGCTGCGAACCTTGGCGTTTGCGGCGTTGGCGCTTGCGGTTTTTGGCGCTATCGAATGCCCCCCCTCATTTAATCAACTTCTCAGTTGATAATGCAGGGGATTTCTTAGGTAGTTAAAATTTTGTCAGTGTTTTCGACTTTAACCTTAACTTTTTTTCAGACGAGGATGGAGAGCCCACAGAAGGCGAGGAGAAAGAGGAAACTTACTTCATATCCAACGAGGTCCAGTACACGAGTCCGAAAGAAACGAGGTACCCATTAAAATAATACCCCATTTTTAATTTGAGTGAAATTTATTAATTTAAGCTGTGAAGTTATGATATGAAGTGAAATTTTTAAGTATTTAATGTGAACTTCGGTTTTCAAGTATGCCATATTTCGTGTGAGGAGTATTTGAGTTTAATTTGTAAATTTTTTGATTACAGCTTAGTGTGTGTGAAGAAAGGTGCGGTGGTCGAAGCCGATAAAAGTATCCACTCCCAAGTTCGACTGATGAACTTCTCTGAGGGCTCTCCTTATGAAACGATTCACTCTTTTGTTAGTAAATGGATGTCACCGTACTTCAAAAGTTACGTCAAGGAATCCGGCAGAGCCGACAGGTAATTAGAAAAAAAACGGCAAAAAAGACTACAAAAAAACCGGTAGCTGATTCTTACTTCATGCGTGAAGCTCGGACGTTTCATTATCCGTCCAATTAGTTGTACGTTATCGAAAAGAAGAGTTGCCCGAAAACGTGTTTGTAGAATCGCAAATCTACTACAAAAAGAAGTCTAAATTTTAATTTTTGTTAATGTAGTATTTAACCCGCATTAAAAAAATAGCTTTATGGGCCTTATTTAAATAAATTACCCAGCATGACTTATCTTCGTTTGACGATGATGCGGTGTAACATGTGCTCAGTTAAAGTCAGTGTAATGATTTCGTAAAATTACTGAGCATAATCTAGCCGCATTCAAAAATTACCAGTTATATTTTTGAATAGTAGTAATATAGCTTTCTCACTAATAAGCCAAAAAAAGAAATCGAGCTTCGTTCGAGAATCACCAAGTTCTCCTTTTACCTCCCCGTGATGCCACTTACAAAAGCAAATTATCCTGGAGGGAATTGTGTATGCCCAATCTTTATTGGCCCTGCTAACAAGATATCGCTTTAAAAAAAATCTCAGTAGGAGACTTAAAATTCAGTATTTTGTTGTTCTCAATGAGTAGAGTTAGCCCCTTTTAGTTTAACAAGAATCCTTAATGCATTAAATCTAAATTTGACACCGAATACATTGGACACCATCTGGTAAATTTCGCGTACTCAACTGAAAATATCAAACGAGGTTACTTTCGATCTTTATCATTGAGCGGTATTTAAATATGAAGTATATCAGAGATTTTCTTTTGTGAAACTAAGCATATTTTGAGACAAGGATATTTGCTAGGCACGTGTAACAATATTTTAATTTAAGAATAGGTTTGTTTAGGTTTGAATTTGTTGTCCAATTTAGTGTCTGAAGGAGGGTAATTCAACGCTCGTTCGTCTCCCATAAGGATAATACGCGTTTTACCTTACTCGTTCCTTAGAAATAATACCCACCATTAAAAAAAATATTTTCTTTTAAATTTATTTATTGATTATTTTTTTGTACAGAGACGGCGATAAGATGGCACCGTCCGTCGAGAAGAAAATGGCTGAGCTGGAAATGGGTCTCCTTCACCTTCAACAGAACATTGACATTCCGGAGATTTCTCTACCAGTTCATCCTTTAGTGGCTTCCGTTATCAAACAGTGCGCTGAAGAGAACCGGAAACCAAAAGTCGCCGATTTCGGAGATCGCGTTGAGGACTCTACGTTTCTGAACCAGCTTCAGCACGGCGTCAACCGATGGATTAAAGAAATTCAAAAGGTCAGCTTGCTAACCAATGGTTTCTCTCATCATAGTATCAAGACCCTGTTATCAGAAATTAGACAAGCATACAGTATTCAGCAGTTCAGAGTAATGACAGATAAGGTCAGACTTGTTCTAGGTTTATTTAGACATGGTTGAGTTTGGGTTTCACTCAAGGGCTAACATGAAGCTAGGTTAGGATTGGCAAGGTTGGGTGAAGTTAGGTTAAGTAGGCCTCGGGTTAGTTTCGACAAGGATAGAAAGTCCGTAGGTTTTGTTTGGTTTAGCGAAGTTGATTCAGAGCAAAGCATATTTTAATAATGGCAACGGGAAAATTGGTGAGATTTTCCTGTGAGTTATCGCTGATTTTAGATATGAAGTATTCGACAGTTGGGGGAATATCAGGATGTATCATCAGTGACAAAAGTATTGCTCCCTCTCACATGTTTCAAACCTAACTGGAAAAGAAACGACAAAAAGGCTTTATATTAAGTCGATGAACAGAGCAAATATCTTTCGAATTCATTTCGTGCTCTTTGGTTGTATCTCTTTTCTTTCCCAAAAAATGAGAGGGAGCAATACCTTTGCCACGGATGGTACCAGTTACCTCTAAGAAAAGACTTGTTCTTTTCCGGTAAGTACCGGTAATATTCAGATAGGAGTAACGCTCTTTCGTCGATTGCAGGTCACAAAACTCGACCGGGACCCATCTTCAGGAACCGCTCTTCAAGAAATTAGTTTCTGGTTAAATTTAGAACGAGCTCTTCACCGTATCCAAGAGAAGAGAGAAAGTGTGGAGATCGCATTAACCCTTGATATTTTGAAGCATGGCAAACGATTCCATGCGACTGTTAGCTTTGATACCGATACAGGTTAGTATCTACTATCTACGATTTTCACTTAACACGCAATAATGTATATTACGGAGGTATGTCGTCTCATTCTCCTGATTTTCAACTTTCCAAATGTAAATTGCATTTTTGAAGTAGTATTTCGGAAAATCTAAGCCTTGAATTATTGTATTTATCCTCTTGAAAAAATAACATGGAGTAGTTTTCAAAGTCGATCATAAAATATATATTTTTGAAGGAACTTTTAATAATTTTTAAAGTTGATTTTGATTATTGTGAGGTATGAAATCTCTATTATTTCTTGGAGATAACTAATATTTGAACGTGTAAAAGTGGATTTTGCATAAAGTGGAACCTCTTTTTTACGACCTTCAATTTCACGACGACTCTTCATTACACGATGTTTTTCTTCGGTCGCAGCAACAACTTCACTATAGTGTATATTGAGCCTCCGTTTTACGTCGATCTCGGTTATACGACGTTTTTAGCCAGTCATGCGACCGTCGTATAAAAGAGGTTCCACTATTTTTTTTATTTATTTTTTTCGTTATGAAAATTTCATGGGAGTAAAGCAATTTAAATGTCCAGGAATTCTTGAGGTATCCTTTCTGGGACTCGATATATTGCGTGTGATTGGAATACGAACAGAGTTGTCTGAGTTGTCTGTTGTTTTTAGGTTTAAAACAAGCTCTGGCAACCGTAAATGACTACAACCCTCTAATGAAAGACTTCCCAATTAACGACTTGCTTTCGGCGACGGAGTTGGACAGAATTCGCGCAGCCGTTCAGCAAATTTTCTCGCATTTACGGAAGATTCGTAATACCAAGTATCCTATTCAACGTGCTCTTCGGCTTGTCGAGGCCATCTCGAGGGATTTAAGCTCGCAACTTCTAAAGGTGACTTTTCTTCTATCCAAGGGCTGTTTCCTACCAGGACCACCTATTTGGCCGAAACAGTCGGGGAACGCCTGGTTAAAAGCTATCTCGGTTTGGCTAACTTGACCTGCGGGTGTTTTATTCATCATTTGTTTGGAAACGTCATCAAACCGTGATTTCCTGTTCTAACAACGTTTTGATTTTGAGGGAGAAAACAATTGTCTTGCGGTGAAAGGTGTTGACTTAACTGTATGTGCCTTGCAGGTTTTGGGGACCAGGAGACTTATGCACATTCCGTTCGACGAGTTTGAAAAGGTGATGAATCAGTGCTTTAGCGTCTTTGGCACCTGGGATGACGAGTACGACAAAATGCAAGCATTGTTAAGGTACGTTTATTGCCTTACCTAATAAAGGAGCCTTTCTCTGCATACACTGTAAATCAGGGTTGGCATCGCTAATTTAGCGTTAGTGGCGCTACGGTCGCTAACGCTGATTTAGCGTTAGCGTCAGCGCGGTAATGTTTTCAAAAGGCATTAGCGTTAGCGCGGTACGCTAACTTTACTCGTTAGCGACCGTAGCGCCGCTATTTTTCAGCGCTAATGGTACTTTAAAGTATTTTCGGCAAAGTTTCTAATAAACGCTCAAGCCGTTTGTACCTGATTATAAAATTATTATGTTTTATGTAGTTAATCAGGATATTCGCGATTTTGTGAGGTTGACAAAGGCGTTTGATCGCGGATTTCAACGGAGAAGCTCGAACCTCTACTACCGGTATCCACAACATTATTAATAAACTTGAAAAAAAAAAGAAACATAAAACTACCCGTGGTTAAGCCCCCCCTTAACTTCCCAGATCTTACGGGATGGGGTGTTTGAGGGGCTACCTCCTGACGCGCAATTCGTCAGATTTGAG
>Ga0058701_10003367_pt1 | contig 12617 bp, 10 predicted proteins | sample AgamicOrMae_FD_97039 | JGI IMG/M metagenome (GOLD analysis project Ga0058701, IMG submission 97039) | Agave microbial communities from Guanajuato, Mexico - Or.Ma.e | ecosystem: Host-associated > Plants > Phyllosphere > Phylloplane/Leaf | place: Guanajuato, Mexico | collected 2012-06-04
CTATATGAGTGCAGTGCCATTAGGTGGTGAGCTGGCATGGAATGACTTGGTCGCAATAAGAGGGGATGGCCTGCCTGGTTCATTGGAATTGCTTGTTGCATGGGTAAGCGTCAGCGTTATTACATGAGAGTCAAACCCATACGTATATCTTCGATCGTTGGGGAAGTTGTCGACTCATTGTGAATCATGGGATACAAATTCCTAAAATGATTGTTTTTTACTAATATATGTATGCTGCGTATTATAATAGTCTCCGAAAAGGGTTGGCCATAAAAATGTTTCGGTTGTTTATAGTCGTTGTATAAAGGCTAGGTTATAAGCGACTATGAAGCGAATAGGGTATGATAGACGAATGGCGCGATGATGGCGAAGAAGGAAAAGGAAGGCACACGGCGTAGGCGATTCGCAGAGGTACCACTCCGGTATTCGCCTTGAGGCGAAGGAAAACCACTGAAAACCTTCCCAAGCATGGTGGCCGGCCTCGGGCGAGAATCGAATCCGGGCCTCCCGAATCAGAGGTGCGTAAACTAACCACCGTACACCCAGAAAAAAGTAATCTCAAAAGAAGAGGAAAATGCGCCATCAAAATTCCTCTCGCGATTTCCTCTTAATTTTAGAGTATTCCTCTGATTATAAGATTGTTGCCTCTTCCGACAATACGAAAATTCCTCTATATTTGAGACGTAAAACCGTCTCTCAAATCCTCTCAAGGGGAGATTAACATTCTCCAATCCTTCATGCATTGTTTTATTTTTTAACGTTGCACCTGGTATCGGCAAAGTGTACTCTTGCGCATGACGTTGGCGCTTTGACTCAAGGTGCCCGATGACGTTCTCTTTTTTGAGGAACTGGAGTTGTTCATTTCTTGATCCTGTACGATAAAATGTCACACACAATGTCTGAAAATGAACACTTTCACTTGTAGCTCGAAAATTTCACTTCACATAAATCAAACTCATTGTTTTTGTCCAGTAGTAGAACTTGTAGCCATATTTCCTGTTGTACTCATTCATATGGGATCTTCATATGATCTCATCCTGAGTGACTAGTCAACATCAGTGTTAAAATAACCTGGAAAAAAGAAGAATAACATGAGAATCACACAAAAATATGTAAGAAGCTGCTCAGGTATTTTTAGCAATGTGTTTTTCACAGCATTCAGAAATATTTCAGACAAAATCATCTCATAAAATGCGCATTGGAGTTATAACCAAACCGCAAAATAGGTTATGGGACGTTATGTACGGTACGCCTAGTAAACACTGGAATCCTTCATCGGCGGCAAGTGAATAACCATGTCTTTAAATTTTAGGGAATGAGAAATTCCATCACGAGACCTAAAAAGGAACTAAATTTAGGTGTTCAACTTACCTTTTAAATCAGGAAATAGCAAAAAACCACGGCTTACGTCATTGGGCTTGATGCGGTTTTGGTTTTAGCCTGTTGCATATCACATCTCATGACCCAATACAATGTTAGCAGGCACAACGCCAATAAATGTTAATTACTGCGAACAGATGAAGTACATTTTGCTCTCGGTTGATATAGAGATGAACGCAGCAATCAACCCTTTCCTCGAGAACACAAGGAGGCTTGCGAGCCTTGGAGGAGCCGTGCCGTGACCCGCCCCGGTCACTCGATCAACTTTAGACCGACTCGAAAGTAAAAATATTTTCGTTTTGAGAGGACTACTCTCCTGTAGAGAGGATTACTCTCGATCTGCCTTTCGAGAGGAAATAGTCTCAAAAACAAGAGTGATACTTTGATGACCATTTTAAAGAGTAAAATGCGTCGTCAATTTGAGAGTGATCCTCTCGTTTTGAGATTACTCTTTTCTGAGTGTGCCACCACTCTTGGTACAGGATATAGTAGGACCAGCCGAAGTTGGTGAATGACGATTGGGATTTCCCCTCCCTCTGGCGGGCTTCGGCAATCTTCGGGTAAGCGACAACAGCGCCATCTGGCGGAGGAGGCGAGAACTCAGTTGCCCCTTCTCCTTTCTCTAGCCTGCCCCGGCTGGTCCGCCTGTCTTTCTCGCAGTCACCGTGGCCGATGGCGCTGTGGTCGCTCACCCGAAGATTGCCGAAGTCCGCGTGAGGGAGGGGGAAATCCCAACCATCATTCACCAATTTAGGTTAGTCCTTCTATATTGTATGTTCGTTTGGTAGAGCAGGGATTGTTATTACCCTACAAACAGAGATAACGTGAACATTGTATGACCCTTGACTTGCTTAAACAGGTATTCGGATGCTTGACCAAGGTGAAGTTTAGTTTCTAACGTACAGTGGAGATCAAAGGCTGTGAAGCTTCCGAATATAGGGACTCTGATTCGGAGGAATTTGTTTTCCCTGTACCGGGTTGAACTTACTAAACAAGGCGTGAGGTCCTCCGAGCGTATGCTTTAATAATGCCAACACATAAAAAAAATTACAGGATTCTAATGCGACACGATCTAAGATCCTCACTGCACTGCCGAGATTTGAAGTCAAGTCACTCTTACTGTTAGCCTGTTAAACATACTTTGCACAAGAGGGGTTACATGACTTTCCACCTTGACGGTACTATCACAGGCAGAAAAAACGTCCCCCCAGCAACCACCTGGACATCGGTGCGATGCGGTTGCCTGGACATCGGTGCGTTGCGGTTTACCTTAGGTCGGCATCAGCCAATCACCTGCCCGATTTCGAGCTAAGGTACGCAACCGCAACACACGGCAGGGGGGGGGGGCATTTTTTGTCTATGATAGCACATACAATCTCTATGATGGTAAACACGGACAAAAAGCTGGATTTACTAAAAGTCTTTCAATGCGATATTTTGGATGCGACATAATCGCGAAGATCCCAATTCAAAAATACATTCAATTTTCTGTTAAATCAATCGGTTACTGCGAGACAAAATGCTATCTTAAAAAAAAGCCAGTCCGCAAGTCCCTGCTTCAAATCGAATACAGCGCAGTTCCGTTATATCTGTTGCTGAGCACTTAAAAATGTCCTATTTTTTATTTATTTTTATTTTAAATTATTTCATATCTGTCAAAATCGGCGGAATTTCGTGCACATATGGAAGTAAATGCCGTTTGCTCGTTTGATCATAGAACGGATATTCTTTCAGTCAAAACAAAAGCATTTCATGCAATGCAAACCATAAGCACGCATATGCCTACCCCCCGCGGTCTGCTTACTCGGTCTAAAAGCACAAACGGACATCAATGATTTTTTTCAGGGCGGGGGGGGGGGATCGTGGGTGTGACGTTGATCACTTCTGCAAAAAGTTTACTTTCTTCTTGGGGTGGAACCAATAAAGAATTAATTTAAAGGCGTTTCACGGAGTGTTTTTCGTGGCACCCAAAGAGAGTAAAAAAACAGTTCCAGTGGCGGCAAGCAAGCGTATCTAATATCGGGCCTTTTTTTTAGGACGTGCCTAGTGAGAGTTAAGCTTAGAGATCTGGTGGAGATAAACTCCCTCCCCATACCATCCCACCCTTCAACGTGCCAAAAGATGTCGTTCTTTGCGCTCCAAATGATGTCGTTTTGTGTGCATGACGGCGGAGTCGAATCCAGAACCGTAGCGGCAAAAGCATTTAAAAAGCGCCCCATGTTTCCTCACGGTTCACAACCAGTGTGGCTCTTGTTGTGTGATCATGGCGAGGTTGAGCATCTGTTTAGTGATGACTGTGGTGGCAGTGAGTTTGGCAACGCCTATGACGGATTCTATACCTTCATCAGAATATCGGTCTTCATCGACAATGGCACCTTATGAACAACAGTTGCAGAAGACGGACTATACACCTTCAGAACCTTACCCAACACAAGCTACTCTGAGAAAGGTGCGTACAAGCTACACCCCGTGTTCTCACAATTCTGTGCAACTTCCGTTCCTGAGTGAAAATAGGCGTTTTCATCAATGCAAATAATCTCTAATATCATAAGCAGGTACATTCACATTTGCATGCAATTATTCAATGTACATACATATATTAAAAAGAAACGCTTTAAACTTGATGGATAATATCAGGTTGATACTAAAGTACAATTTTGGGTACATCTTTTGTGAACCAACTTCGATAACTTTTATCTGCAGCTAAGACTCTTGAAAAGTATATTTATTAGTATTAGATAATGAGCGGTAGGACGCCCCGAAGCCTGATCATATTCTTCCACACACTATTGGTAACTGCCTTGTCGGTATGTGAAATCGCAAGTAGGAAGGAAGACGGGGCAGACATGTTAAAAAGAAGAAGAATTTATTTTTCAAGCATACAACGTTCTACGAGTTAAGAGCGCTTCAGTTCAAACCATAAGTCTTCGTTGCTTCTTGTACAGTCGAGAGCATAAGTCGTAGACAGTGGATTGCCGCCCGCACAAAACCGTGGTGGCTGCTAGGGCGTCCACGGTTGAGGTGAAAAAATAAACTTTTTTGTGAGTGCATTCAATCAAAATGGCAGAGAAATAATCACGAATATCGACATTTATTGTTAAATGCGTCAAAAAGGATTCTATGTTGCAAAAATCGTTATTTCATCTCTGCCATAGAGGTCAAGCAGGGCTACCAACAAGAATGCATTCCATAGTCAACGGCTTATCCTCTCAAATGTGCTCATTTCGATTGCATGCGAATACCGCGTATACCCATTAAATAGGACTGCTATTGATTCCCACAATTAAAACCTCCTACGATCAGATCTTCAGAAACACCAAAGAAAAAATAGAGAGGAAGTTCTGGTAAAAGGAATGAAAAGGAAAAAGAAACAAATGTTGGCAGGGTTGACGACACCTCGTTTCTTTCTTTCTTTTTTAATAGATATTTTCCACACTGACTTTTTGTTGCGTTTGCCCTCCTGAGCAATCACAATATAGCAGCGCAATATCGTGCAGGCAATCCTCACCGATTTACAAACCGTGATTCCGATACAAGATTCCCCGATGGGTGGGTTATTTGAAACGACTAAAGAATAGCGCCCTTCAATGGACTTATTGTTCGTATCCCGGGAAATGTATTGATTGAACAATGGCACAAAATGATGAAGGGGTTTCACTCAGACAGTCTGTGATTTTAATGTCATCACGTCGCCATGTGCCCAGATGGAATGAGGTTACCAAAGAGTGTCCATTGTCACACGTGGGTCTAAAGCCCAGATCCAATTAGTAGAGACCGAAGCAACTTTTTAAATGATAGAGGTGCCGTTATAGATCATCGAACCAACTTTAAATAAAATCAGTTTTTATCGAAGTCAGTGATGTGACACCTAGTATGATCAAAACTTAACTCTGATTGGCCGATTGAAGTCGTACCTGGATATTCCAACTAGAAGAATATTTTAAGGGGATGCCGTAACTTCCATAACATACTCCGCCTAGTTTCTTCTGTACCCTTCATAAGCATATGTCGCTTCTGATTCATGTCTCAACCTTGATCACCTCTCTGTTTAGTCAAACTGGTGCGGCTGTTATGAGATGTAGGTTATTCGGTGGAAGCTCAAAGAGTCAATGCTGTCAATTTCTCCACGTCAACGGAAAGTTAAGCCAGTGGTAGATCTGATTATTTTTTTAACGGTATTTTTAAAAGTATTTCCAGCGTTTATAGTCTAAACCGGAGAAAATCACAAAAATTATGTATAAACTGCAGGTTCTTAGCTGATCGATACGCAAAAAAGGCTTCTTAAGTCATGACTCAAAATAATTAACTAAAATAAAGTTAAGGTAAAGGTTTTTCAAGGAGGTTTTTAGGAAGTGATTAGACAGCTTATTAATGCTAACATTTTAAGTTGAGGTAACATTTTCATTTGAAATTTTTAATGATAGATGAAGAGGTTTTTGTCGTGGAGAAAATATTTGCACTAGGTCGAGAGCCATCAACTGGTATAAAAGGGGGTTCAATAAAACCACAAACGCCCAAATATTACTTTGAAAATACTCTTTTCCTACCTGACCAGAACCCAGAAAGCCGTTGAACTTTCAAACGCTTCACTGTTCGATTCCGAACAGGAAAAAAAAGCATCGATTCTGGTAACAGCAATGACCTTGAACTACTTAGTCGCACAAATTCACAAGGAGCTTGCTAGCAAAAGATTGGGGGGAAAAGGATTTGTCTGTAGTATGTACGTTGCGTTTACTTTGAGAGGTACCCTGTCGGATCTTGTTTTCCTCCGCGATAGGAAGCTAGTTCTTCTGTCGTCTGCTTCCTCACTTGTTATTGTGTTTTTTTTTTTAACGAATTCAATAAAAAACTGAAGCACTATTGAAGGATAAAGCTTAAACCCAAGCGTGACGAGAACACCTCTGCATTGGGAATAGCTCCTGGAATGCGATCATTCAACTTAATTTGGTTTTAAAGTTGACATTATTGTGCACCAAGCAGAGCTCATCTGATGACGTAGTAGTGTCGCGTCATCTACTTTTGTAACGAGTTAACGAAATAAAAGCACTTTTAGGGGGCGAATCATTCGCCAAAACGTGACCTATGCATCACTGCAATGGGAAAATTACCTAAAACCCCATGATTCAATCTGGTTTTGTTTCAATAAAAGATATCACTGTGCATAACCCGGAACCGATGCTGGTGCCTGCAATTTACGTTTGTAACGAATTTACAAAATTGAAGCACTATTCCGCAATTAATCTGTTGTCAAAGTGTCACCCACAAACCTCTGCACTGGGAATATTACATAAAATGGTCAAACGCGACGAGATGTTTCAACAAAAACAATAATTTAGTGGCCCTGGGATCGCAGCCACAGAGAGGGAACTACTTTCTCTCCGCAAGGATACCTCTTAAAAGTAAACGGACTGTGTCTTTGGTGCAAATAGACAAGTCTGTGATGGGCAGGGCAGAGCTCCGCGTCAACCCTCAGCCTCTTACGGACGCACCAGACAACACAGTCTCGATCGATCTTGCTACGGATAATGAAAAATAAAAAGAACGGGTTTACTTTAATAGTGCTAGAGTTGCACCTGGTCAAAAATATGTAAATCGATCAAAGAGACTCGACGATGGAAAAGAAACAAACACAACAGAAAAATCGCGAGGGCTATAGTGACCTTAATAGTCCTGACTCGCAGAATGCCCTTTGATTTCACGCGGTGATTTTCATAATTATGGCAACAGTACAGAATAGATCTGTTGAGCCCAGTTATGCAAATTATGGCCAGCAGCTATTGATTCTACTCAACAAACTTGACGAGCTCAGGAACGTAGTTCAAACTCCTAACTTGCGACGGAGGCAAGCAAAACATGCAAGTGCTCGGGACGAGAACAGTTTTTTGCTCCAGAATCAAACTATGCTAATTTTGAGCATCCACTCGAATGAAGATAAAGTGTACTTTATAGAAATATATACAAAAAATTCAGAAAAAGAAAAAAAAGAGGCGAATGTACTTCGAAGGGAATTCATGGAATGTGAATGTTTCAGATCGAAGATAATGAGGGACTATTCAGCGCATGGAGGACAGCGGGCCGACTGCTTCTGGATTGTTCAAAAAGTGGTGACCTTGTCGGATGTTTAAAAGTAAAAGCTGTGACCTCTTTAGGCAGAGCTTTGACCTCTACCGAACCAATCACACTACCCTTGCCGTACCTAGAAGGAGTTTCATTAGCGAGAGATCCCCAAGCTATAATCCCAGTGAGCAACGAGGCTTTGGAGCAGTCGGATGCACAAATAGAAGCGTCCCTTCCGCGTGGCCTTGATGAGCGGGCTGTGCGCCTTGATCGACTTCTCATCGACCGGCTTGACGCTTTCTTCAAAACAAGGACCTTGCAGTTCACAGTTCCGCTTAGTGCGGGACTTGAAGAGGGTGAGTTCTCTCGGTCCTATATATCCAAATATGGAGTTATTGTACCTTTGTTGCGAATCCCGGTCGGCATGCTGGATCTTTGTAAAATTAAACATGGATTGGTAGAAGTTGAAATGTAATTACACTGTAAAGTATTTTTCACATTTTTATCGGGAAAGTTGGGTTTATGATACATTGCGTCAGAGAAATTTGACAGGCATAACTTACATTGCGGTCACGGTTTTTAGGACTTCATAGGATTGATTTCAGCTGAAATTCATTCAATATAGCCTACAGCTGATTAGGGCATAAAATATCTGTTATGATTGTCGGAATGCCCGGAGGAATCTGTGTGACTGTGATTAAAACTTTAGCATATCAATAAAAATGTGTAAAAATACCTTTCTCCCCGTCAAAATGATACAAAGTTACGAATTTGTAAAATTTAGTAAGATGAAAAAGAAGTTAAGTGAAGTTTTACATATGTAAAGTAGAGCCACGGTGACAAAAAGGTTAACTCAAGAGAAGTAGGCGTTTTTTTTACGAATCTAGTTTATCTGACAATAATTTGTTCTCATGTTACAACCGGATTTCGTTAGGTGTTTCGGATCTGTAGTGTTTTTTGTCGATACAATAGGATTGAAAACCGACGGGACGCATACTAGCTTTGAATTTTGAAGCAGCATCTTTAACTCCTACGTTCTGCTTTTTTGTTGCCTTGACGAGTGGAGTAACACTGCAGCGATCAATCCTAACTTAACTGAATTTGCCATTGCCAGGTCTTTTTGCGCTAACGTACGTTACATTGGGCGTCACTTTACGATCGGCCGCTAATAGGGTAGATCAACTTAGGTTATGTCAAAATTGGCTTATGCTTCGCTTCAATGTTGTGACGCTTAGCTTGGCGATGGCACCCAAAACACAAGAGCAACAACCTGTAAAATTTTCAATGCATACATAGGCCCTCTTTTACTAAAGGATATGTGAGTTGAAGAATAACCCTTTGTGTGTAGGACGAGGCAAGAAAGACAAGAAGGGCGGATACGTTATAGTACTGATCGCTGCCATGGCTGGCATGTGGATGCAGATGACCATGGGCGGCATGGCCATGATGGCTGGCAAGGCGTTGATCGTGGCCAAAATCGCGCTGGCGTTGGCCGCCGTCTGCCTGCTAAAGAAGATGGGCGGCGGGGGAGAAAGCCACCCCCAGGTAGGGGACTCGCCACTGCGGCGGCGGCGCCGGTGGCGGCGGCGGTGGACCAACGCCAGCGACGACGTCGCCGCAGACAAAAACATTCTCTCGTTTTTACGGGTAGCCTAACGCAGCCGGTAATTATTTCGGCAGAGACAAGTGTCATTAAGAAACCTCGTGACCGTAACCTCAACGGCCCATTACCGATACGAGATGACGTGGCCCCGTTTTCAGGGGTCTACGTATACAAAGTACAATATGTTCACAATTTTGTAAATGTGTTCTAATTTTGTAAAAGTATTTTCTCTGTTTTTTCCTTTTTTGGAGGTTTGTGCTTTGCAGTCTTCTGCGGAATAATAAGCTGATGTAGAAAGTAACGTTTTTAGTTACTTTGCTCTAATGCAGATTCTATGTCAATTTTTGCTGTTTGACTTCCTATGATCCATGCTTCGGTGCACGACTCTGTCTTCGCGTTAATTGCGAATATCAACAAATCAATAAGGCTTGATAGGGGCTTGTGTATTTAGTTGAATGTCTACGACAAAAATCACAGGAAAAAGAAACAAACAAAAACCAACCAAAAGCATGGAAGTAAAAAGGATCGAGAGAATGTTTTTGTCGATTTGTAGTCACTTTCGGAGTCAAGATACAAAGCATAGGTATAAGCAGAGTTTTCGATTTCTCGTGCTCAAATGGGTAGAATTCAGACCATTTCAAATCAAAAAAACAACAACAATAAATTCACCAAAACTAGCCAGCCTAAGTTCTTCATTCCTGGAAAAATTTTAGATGTCTGTTTATAACTTGCATTTTTCATACTCTTTTTTTTCTTCCTCTCTATTTTTGTATTTGGGGGCGGCAGATCTTGCGTGGCCCTGACAACGGAGAGGTAGTAAAAAGGCTTTGTTGATATTGCTCGTCGATGGATTTTTCGTTTTAATTGTTTAGAGTAAATAAACCAAAAGAAATCGAAAACTCTGTATTGGTATATATCAATTATTATTACTCTGCACCCGTGAAACATTTAACTTGCCTGCACCTAAAAAAAAAATAACCGCACGTTTTAAGCTAGATGATCAAATACGACTAAGTTCAACACCATCTCATGAACTAAAGAGATTTAATTGTAAATCCGGTATTCTGTACAGTATTTTTTATATGTATATCTCCAAAAGTTTACTCTATCAAAAACGAGTCAGAGCCACTATAGGGTATTCGCCGGGAGAGTCTCAAAAGATTCCCCGCTCATCGTGCCAATGCGGCGGTATATTCGCTTAGCTCGCACCCTCTCTTGGGCAAGCTATGCGAGGTTCCTTGAGGTGCTCTGCTGAAAATGAGCGGTTTAACGTAGCGCGCGAGCTGATGGTTGCCGCTAAAGACGGGGCACTGAGCTGAGCGAATATCCGACAGGAGTATAAATCTAAGGTTTCACTCCGAATGGTACAGACTTATTGGAAAATTCGTTCCTGAAATAAAATAAACAGTTGAATCATAGTTATTTCTTTAAGTAAAATGTCTGGTATTGGTATATTTGCAAAACTAGAAAGAATCTCTCACGCACTATCTGATTCCCTGCATAGGAACAGATGCCAAGGCCAAGCAGATCTTCACGATTGATTAAATGGTCTTGCCTTAGACAACTCACACATTAGACAAAAGCACCGTGTTGAATTGCACTCATTAGTCTAATATAAATTCTGTAACAAAGAAAATCACGTTCTCTTTTTCAGGGATGGTGAAGCGCTGGTCCCAAGGATTCAAACATGAAATGCACAGTGTGTGTACCTTTGATTATACATTTAGTTAAGAACCCAAATTCAAACGTAATATTTCTAATGGAATGAATCTTACTCTAAAACACTCAAGGGGCTCTAAAGACCACCTTAACTAACAATGTTTATATTAACGACAAGGCAAACGGCGAGTACGTTAAAAAAACAAAGAAGTTAAAAATTTATTTTAAAAAACTGTTTCGACAAAAGTAGACATGACAGATTTTATATGAAAAAAAAGTGCCATGAACTTCATAGCTGTTTATTTTTATTCGTTAATACTTTTATTAGTTATTAAAAAAACTAATTTAAATAAAACAAATTATACACAGATTCACTGAATCTTGTGGAAATGGTCCGTAGCATTTTACCGAATGCTTAAATAAATATTTCGTAACTTTTTTATTTTCTAAGTTTTTAATTTGGGGTTCGGGGGCTTGATTGATAGAATGAAATGTGGATTTTCTTAGCTTAATCGTACACACAGCATCTCGTAGAGAATCTTTTATGCACTGTATTGATGGAAAATATTTTTTTAAAACTTAATTCCTGGCATCTTCTCCATTTATTTGTCGGGATGAAAATTCTATAAAATGTCAGTCGTTTACGATTCCTATGGAACGCTAGTCAAGTATACGTCTTACATGGGAACGCATGAATGAAGAAGATTATTCGGTCCAGTAGTTCGGCCAGCGGCTGCTTGGAGCACCACTGGGATATAACCCAAAGCCCTCTAGATTTTTCGACGAGGCGAGGGGGGAAGTAAAGAGGCGGGGAGCCTTTCCCTCCCCCCTCGCCCTGCAGTGGAATCTAGAAGGCCTTAGGTTATATCCCTGTGGCGCTCCAAGCGGCCGCTCGCCGAACTACTGGACCGAATATTCCTCATTTCAAACATGCTACCTTCATTGGTAAGGCATGAACTTTGCTTCGAACCTGCATGGCCCATTCGAAGTAACCATATGTTTCCCATGCATAATTCGCATTCCTTCCCATTCCAGGTTTCTGATCCCCAATCTTACCATAAATGCCGTACACAACCAATGCCAAAAGACCATACATACACCTCAGCAAAGTTTCACAAGTACTTACACCGGAAATATAATGAAAATCAGGGTATTACAAAGGTTTTAAAACATGATTAATGTACTTTACTGAAATATATATTACGGAGTGGTAACCATGTTGGCCCAGCCGTATTGAAAACTACTTTAACAAGCCAGTTGTGAATAACATGAAAATGGATTAGGAAATGTACGGTAACTACCGACGGCACTCAATCCAAACGTTTGCCAGTCTCTTTTGATTTTTTGGTCACCATATTTCTACTGACTCAGATAACAGAATTATACTTGAAATGAAGCAGGATAGAATTTCTAATCTTTTTTTTCATACAACGCTCAATAAACGCGAATGCTCTATATTCCACACAGGTAATAAGCAGTAGAGTAAATATCGTATTTGGCCCGTCTTAAAACTGGTTATGTATGGGATGCGTGGTAAGATTGGAAGACTCAACCGAGGACCATAAATCGGTAATGGAAAGGACATGCATGGTTGACCAAAATGTATGAACTATACATGTTACGTAAATAGTACTCATTGTTTGCTCCAAGTAGAATCCATAAATGCACTATGTTCGTCGTACAGGTTATGTATGGGCTGCCCACAAAAAATAAAGCCCCACATTTTTAAAACCTCGCAATTTCTCGAAAAATAGCCGTAGAAGCTTGAAATTTGAGGAGGATGTATGTACCGACACCAGTTAACGGAAACCCTGTGCATGACACGGCAGCTTGCGTAGTTTGTCGGGTAGCAGCCCCTAAAGTACCCTTTTTCGAAAAGTCGAAAAAAAGGTTTGGAAAAAACGCTTTCACACTGGTC
>Ga0058701_10003368_pt1 | contig 12616 bp, 14 predicted proteins | sample AgamicOrMae_FD_97039 | JGI IMG/M metagenome (GOLD analysis project Ga0058701, IMG submission 97039) | Agave microbial communities from Guanajuato, Mexico - Or.Ma.e | ecosystem: Host-associated > Plants > Phyllosphere > Phylloplane/Leaf | place: Guanajuato, Mexico | collected 2012-06-04
CCGAGAAGACGTTTACCAATGGTGTTCGGAGGCGTACTTTAGTGACAAAGCCTCGGAGAAAGAAAGAAAGAAAAATGCAGCGGGACTCAGAATCGAACCCGCGTCGCGAGACCGACAGGTGGACAGGACACGCTGACCACTCGGCCACGACGCTATGTTGGAACCGGGTACAAACCTAAGCAATAAGAACAAAACCAAGGTTCTTTCAGGGGTGGTTACGAGTCTCTTCGCGCCATATTTGCTGCGGCTCTGACCCAACTGTGCCAGACCTGCCTGCAGAGAGGAGTACCCAAAGTCTTGAGCGTGCACTCCCTACGCGACCTAAAAAGCACGCCGCCGTATAGCAATTGCCAAGGCAACGACTTTTCAGGCCCGACAACCTGGCTTCCATGACTTATGGGGATATTGAAGTGCCCCAACAAGAGTCGATATAAGATCAGAATATCCAGAGAACTTACTTTGGAAGAGAACGACGATTTTTGCGAGCGCGTAGACCTTGCTTCTTTGCGTCTTGTTCTCATCACGTCTCTAAAAACGTGTTTTCTACCTTGTTCAAGTAACGTTATTCAAGACACTTGAATAACGTAGAAAACACGTTTTCAGAGCCGCGATGCGAAAAAGTAAAAATAATGAATATTACCCTTTTTACCACACGTTAAATAAAATCGATAAAATGGCCATAGCTCCAAAACGTTTAAAGATATTGCAAAATCCTTAAAATGTTCGACACAAAATATCTATACTTTTCGATTGTTCATTAGAATAGCATATTTTTTCCAGTCCTTCACAAAAAAGTTTTTACGTTAATTTTGAACGCTAATTTAAACACAGTAGCTATCAACTTCAGCAGCTAATTTTTTGCTTGAAATTCATTCCTTCTCATCAGTTTTAACACCCGAAAATAAAGAAAAAATGGACTCGGGCACTTTGTTAGTGAGGTTTTCTGTAAGTATCATCACCCGCCAAACAGAAAAGGGAATGTCGAAAACTATATGAGACAAAAAATAATCATAATTTAGTTAGGAGAAAAATTCAGACAACGACCTGAGAGCTTAATCACAGATATCCACACGGAAGAAGGACGTTCCCATAGTAGTGTAATGTTCACAACGTCAGTAACAATGTTAGAACCTCAATAAGCGAAGTATAACTTGTAACGATGGGACCTAAAAGTAGGCCCTATTCGGGACGCCCTGTCTAGTCCAAGGTCAGTGCGGGCGGCATGTTGTTGACCGCAAACACTTCCATGAGACAAGGGCTTGATGGACTGTAAACGTCATATGCTAGGAAGCTTGACTTCCCAGCCCAAAATTCCGATAAGATTTCCGATCGGAAATTTTGGTAAAAACAAACGATACGATCCGATCGGAAAGTGGACAAAAATCCGACGGGAAATTCGATCCGAAATTTGACCGGAAATAGGATTCGATCGGATTTCCGATGGAAATCCGATACACAATACCGATCGGAAAAGAAATTCCCGATCGGAAATTTCTATCGTATCCTATCGGGATTCCAAGCTGGGTTACCACACATTTTCGCGCTGCAGTAAGTATCCACGCGACTCACCCAGCGTTGTGATTTTCTCAGAGGTCGCTGTGAGATCCATAGCAAAACTGTGCGATACCTCATGAATATTAATCGACACGATGTAAGTTTGAGAGCACAACAAGTGGCCCTGGGTCGGACTGTCCGTGCTCACGAGTCACGGGCGTGCCGAACCCAAAATCTCCTTGGCGCAGGGGACCCCCAAAGGCACGGGTACCACCACCACTTCCTTACGTGAAAATGACATTTTAACTTCTCTTTCTTTCCTCTCTTTCTTTCACCTTTCGTCTTATATCCTTTTCCTTTTCATCACACCTTCACACGTCAGGACACCCCTCAGAAGAGTACGGTACGTAAACATACAATCCCCCCCTGAAAAATGTGGCCCCAGTTGCAGCACAAAAAAGGGCCTCGGCACGCCCCTGCGTGCTAGTTTTTACACGGATAACCGAGCTTTTTTATGGATATCCTTGTAGGCACCAATTATTAGTCACTGATATTCGCGATTTCACCGATATCCGCACGGATATCCGCACGGATGTTGAACTAACAGTTCGATATGTGGCATAATGTTAGTTATTTGACGAAAGGTCTGCCATCCATGCAAGAAGGAAGCCCAACACTCTTATAGAACAAATTTTGGTCAAGGGTTTCAGAGAGAACTTGACGAAAATTTTCTCGAAACAGTTAGGATCTTTTCACAGGAATTAAGTTTACGACGTATACTGCATTCGAGAAATATGCCATGAATGTAGAGGTCCACGATATCAAAGGAAAAAGGGTATTTAAAATCACCCAATGGTGATTACTTCTGTGAAAACGGAAAATTTTCCCCTCGAAGAAGTTGATCATAAAGATATAGATTTTATTTTCCTGAAATACGAGGAGATCTCGACAGTGCATGTCGACAAAGGCAGAGACTTATTCCGACTTCTTAGGGCCGTGCATTGTAGTGTCCCGATCAGAAATGAGATGCGTCAGGTGGCGCCGTGACTGAGTCGTGGGGAAATCGCAGCCGGCAACGGCGACCGCGGTGGGGCGCTGCGGCGGGGCGCGGAGCGGAGCGGGACGGAGCGGGGCGGCGACGCTGCGGACGCGTAATCGGCCGTATCCTGTCGCAACTAAAGAGGATATGGTCATCGTTGCCTGTCTGCCTGCGCGGCCAGCGAGGCGGTGCGGGGGAAAGCGGCCCGCCTCGACGCGCCAAAAGCGGCAATAGCGGTGCCAAACGGCCAGCTGCTGGTTTCCATTCTCACAAATGCAGGAGGGTGCAAAGAAAGGACCAGAATCGGAAAACCACGATCCTAAGCTGTCCCAATTTAGCCGAGCCAAGCTTGCCGGACCTTTATTATTCCCTGTAGTTCAGATTCTCGGCGTAAGCTCATTCAAAGGAGTCCCCTCGTCCTTGATACAGCTTGGCCAAGTAATTACTTCACCGCGACGAGTATTAAGGGCGTTTCTCAAAGAGAAAGACAAACACACAAAACAGGTGGTCGTTTTCAATCTATTCAACTTTGACATCCATTCGTACAAGGCCGAGACAAAGACACATGTTTATATACACACTCAATTTACATAACATGTTTTTTAACGATTTTCCAGTACAACAAGTAAAAAAGGACGTGAGGCGGGCGAGGTGCGTCGTTCGCAAGGCGAGTTCCCAAGTTACTGGCTGAGGAGAGCCAGCTTTTCTCGAGACCCTCATCAGGCAGCTGAGCCACCTTGGAAACCGCCGGCGAGAGCCGAACGCTCCTCGGCCGCCTCCGGCCACCTCCTCCTGCCCGGCTCGGCCCCGTTCGGGACGGCTTTCTCCCTTTCGGGTGAATCCGTGCCAAGCGGAGCGGATCGGAGCGGAAATTCAACAACCCGCTTCTACTGGACACGAGACGAGTCGCCTCGCGCATTGCACCTAGCCTAGCTCAACTAGGCAGGCCGCCGCCAATAGAGGCGAGTTGGTTAAGACAGTTGAGTCAGAGTGCCTGATGGAAGATGAGATCTACGACCAGGGTGAACGCACTCTAGACCCACTAACGAAGCTACGGATCTAACGAGATCGGAAGAAACCAAAAAGAAGATTGAGCTGCAATGACGGTGATTTTTTTCTCGAGAGATGCGCTTTTGCGTGCATTAAAAACGACGCTCACTCCATATTTACAAATGAGCTGGTGTCGTAGGTTCAACACTCAAATCTGCCTCAATTCCCAGCGCTTTGGCACACATTTTTCAAAAAAGTGACAGTATGGCGTTTGCCACGTTCAGATGCCCATTTCAATGTTTCCGTTATTTTACAAGGACTCATCCTAGAACGGAAAAATGATAGCTGAAACGCCACATTTTGACTAATAGAGAAGAAACGGGAGTACGGAATAGCGAGGACTTCCATTCGACGCTTACTTCCAATTACTAGGAACACACCAGTGTACCTTATCTTGATAAAATAAAATAGTAATTTACGGGAACAATCAGGTACATTCAGGGGTAATCGGCGAACAGTTTGGATGAGCAATTCTCTCCGAAGAGCGGCGCACCTGCACTTAGAAAATATCTCTCTTTGGACTGAGGCATTTCCTGGAATTACTTTTTCACGTTTAAAAAGATTTTCTATCAGAAATACGACTTTTTTTGCCGGAGTCGTTCTTGCTTGCCTGTCGTCTTTTTTGTATACACATCAACAAGGAAGAAACATTTCAAAGCTTCCTCAGAAGTAATCTACGCTTATGCCATGCTTCCAGGACTTGATTGTTACCGAGAGCTTAATTTTTTGTGGATTTTCGGGTAGATGGACCACAATGAGACCAGGAAACTATTTTTTTTTCCAGCTAGAACCAGCTGCTGGCAAACCTGGCCTGTTACGGCCACTTGCTGTTGGCGAAAAAGTGTTGCATCCAACGAATGAGGAAAACGAATATCAGAGCCTTCCATGGCAACAATCTCTTCGCGAGACAGGCTTCCAAAAGCTTTGTGTGCAACGCAAACTTTCAGTCTTCGACGCAGATGAGGCATTTGCATACGTCCGCGTGAGTTAGTCATCTCGAACAGGGAATCAGTACTACTTTAACGAGTCTTCCACAGCTTGAACGCGGCACGCGGCACCGGGCCGGGCATATCTTTCTCTCACGAGAAAAGAAATCTTATTGGCGGACTAGAAAACATCCTGATACTTAGATTCTATCGTGAAATTTAGTAGACTACCCGACTTTGCGTTGAATTCAAATTGCTTTCGCGTTGCTTCTCCTCAGAAGAACGAGGAGAAAATAGGATCTTGTCTTCTGATATTCGACAACCTGTGTTGCTTACAAATCACAGCCAGACTTGTCATTAACAAAGTTCAGATAGGAAAGCGGAAACCGAAACCAAATTATTGCGGAAATAACTGAGGGACGTCATCCATCTGGCCAACTTGCAAAAACATTCATAAGACACTGTCTGTTGGTGTAGATGCTACGGCCGCCCCATTGCCGGCTGCAAGCGCCGCGGGCTGAAGCAGAACACCAGTGCTGGCCGCGGCTGCGGCTGGCTGAGCGCCAGTGACCTGGGCGCCAGCGACAGAGCTCGACGTCTCCGAGGCTGCGTGGGCCTCGCCGTCGCTGGCGGCTTCTGGGGTGACCGGAGTGGCGGGCTGCGGCCCCAGGGTGGCCGTCGCCGACGACGTGGAGGGCGGCCCGCTGGCCGCGCCGCTGGCGGGCCCGCTCGTGATGGAGCACAGCGCAGCGTGCCGCTCGGCGTCCGACGTGGAAGGGGGCCCCGTAGGCGCCAACTGGGAACGCCCGCTGCGGCTGGCGCCCCCGAACTTCATGCTGTACGGCGCACCGCGGCCCGACTACGCACACCACCACCACCACCCTTACTTTCACCCTCCACCAACACCATCCGGAAGATAACGTGCGATTTCAAAAGCCCCCGGTCGGTCATGCAGGTAAAAGCCCTACAGTTGCGAATGCGAACCTTGTCGCAAATCAAGGTTGTTTTTAAAACATGACTGCTGAGAGGAAAGGAGCATATATGTCGACCTATATCCGATTCTCATCGGCGTTACCAACGTATCTCGATGGGGAGACTTGAACGAGATTCATTTAAATGACACGAATCATGAAGTTTCATTATCTTACCTGGATATGATTCTGTCGAACATTTTTGTAGGGTTGGAAGAGGACCAGATAGACTTTGGGTGCGAATAAACAACCGAGAACTACAGTAGCGCTGATTTCCAAACACATTCCCATGGCGGTCGTTTGAACCTGTGAATAAAACCCACCGAATCAATATTTAGCCGACCAATCAGATACAACCCATAGCCGATATGTGCTTTCCATTTTGCTTCGTTTACCTTGTGATCTTTGGTGCCAAAGTGAATGGGGACGAAAGCTAACCAAACAATGCACGTGCTGTACATGGTAAAACTGATATATTTGGCCTCGTTGAAGTTTTCTGGGATCTTGCGCGTCTTGAAGGCGTACAGCGTGCAGAATAAGATGAGCAGAAAATTAAACGCAAGCGAGGTCATTATGGACACGGCAGACTCCGCGCAAGATAGCTCCACCGTGTGCAGTGAAATATGCAGCTCTTTTTTCGAGGGCGGCTCGAACACCACCCACACTCCCGACACGGCCATTTGTAAAATCACCAGCGCTGAAACAAGTTACAACGGCCACACTCAGATATGTGCGTCGTATCGGACAACCAACTACAGTAATTCAAGACTCACAATAACGGGACTTTCGTTATTTCTTCGCAAAGTTTTAAAAGTTCCTTCTACCACGAAGAAAACAAAAGGTACATGAGGTATTTTCGAGCTGCATAAACTTGAGACTTGTAAACTTAGAGATTTTTAACTTACTCCGAAAAAAAAATACAAGGACAAATTCTAATGCAGACATCTGTTTTCTGAAAGAGTATCCACAACTAAGAAGTGTCATTTCATGTATGGTTTTTAGAGCAATCTCGGGTTCAACTGGAATCAATGGCGAAAAAGATGTGACCAGAGGAAGTGATCAGTATTTTTTAATGGAGTTGACAAGCGTCAAGAAACGTTCGATTTTTTTACCAACCCATGCAAATGGCGACTTGAGACCTGGGTGAGGTGCAGGCGGGCCTTCGGATGCGAGCGCCCTGGTTGAAAATCCGGGAGATGCGATTCGTCTTGGTGAGGATGGCGGAGTAGCAGACGGAGAGGGCGAGTCCTGGGGACACGCGGGAAGCGAAGCACACCTCGTCCGAGGGGCCCCACAGCAAGGCGACCGGCGTGAGGTAGCATCCGAGGACGCCGGCCAGGAGGACGTAGCACAGCTCGCGGCCCGACGCCATGATCACAGGCGTCGCGTTGTAGTACACGAAGACGGCGATGGTGAAGACCGTGGCGACGACCCCCAGCGCCGAGCAGCCCAGCGGCACGTAGGCCCACGGCGATGTCCACCCCAAGATAGACGGCTCCACCTTGTAGCAGCTCGTCCGCCCCTTCTTCGGAGCATACCCAGGTTTGCACGGTTTGCATGTATCATTCAGCACGTACGAATCCTCCGCGCACGGAACGCAGCCCCAGCAACACGTATCCTGCGATGCGACATACATTCACATTCCTAGAATCCTAATGGCTCATGGACGCTCACTTTCATGGACGCTCGTATTCTGGAGGCGCATTTTATGGACGCTTATTCAAGGAACGCCCGTTGTATGGAGGTCCATTTAACAGACGCTCATTTTATGGAGACCCATTTTATGGAGACCCATTTTATGGAGACCCATTTTATGGAGATCCATGGAGACCCATTTTATGGAGACCCATTTTATGGAGACCCATTTTATGGGCGCTCATTATAGGAATGCCCATTTTATGGAGGTCCATTTAACAAACGCTCATATTATGGAGGCCAATTTTAAAGACACTCATTTTAGGAATGCCTATTTTATGGAGGCCCATTTTACAGACGCTCATTGCCCTATTCATAAGCGTCCCATTTTATGGACGCTCATTTCAGGAATGCCCATTTTATGAGGGCCCATTTTACAGACGCTCGAATGCTCATTTTAGGGACGCCCGTTTCATAGAGGCCCATTTTATAGACGCTCATTGCATGTACCGATACACCCATTCTAAAAATTCCATCCCTTCCACAACAACGCTTTTTACAAGAGCCATTTTTGTGAAGACTGCATTCCAGGACGCTCCCTCTAAGGGCTTCTCAAGCTAAGTACCTCGACCTACTTCGTGCGGTCTTGTTATGAAGGGGTGTCGATTTCCAGAATTTCGATTTGCTTATGAGGAACGCCTTACCTGGTAATTTCTTATGTGTCCGATGGGGCACTCGTCGCTGCAGACCGACAAAGGAACGCTGTTGGTGGGCTCCTGGTCACTGCTCGGCGTGCGCCATTTCGTTCGATTTAAGTGGATGTCTAGCCTTGAAGGCAAAAACGAATCGAGTTAATGAAGCGAGTTCATAACAGTGTTGACACGACGTTCACAAACACTTACTTCATTTACATTTTATTTTGGGAAGGTTTCATGGAAACAAACAAAAAAATACAAAAAAAAATCCTTTTCACTAAACTTCTGGGCGCAATTTGTTCTGTACAGCACATTCTGCTCGTCTTTGTTCACTTGACTTGGACAAATGAAATTAAGCCTTTGCTACAGACAAACACAAGCGTGGTCGCCCCGCCCCAGCCTGAGGGGGGGGCCAGGGTGGGGGGCAGGGGGGGCCCAGGGGAGCAGTATATAAAACGCGACGCGCGGCCCGACGCGGTGGGAGCCAAATCTCACGATCTCCACTACCTATAACTTTTACACATAAAAGATAGACAACAAGACTGTAGAAGTTTTTAATCTCTTTACGCGTCAGCAGCGCAATCGACTTCGAGAAAAGCTCGATTCTTGTTTCAAAAATATGAAAAATGGAAGAGGATATTGGATGGACTGGGACAAGGAGCGACAAGATAAAAAAAAGGAAGGAGGAGAAAAAGTATCTGAAGTTGACAAAGTATGCAACGTAAAAAGAGGACCAGAAAAAAAAGGAAAAAAAAGCGGAAAGGTTCCAAGCAAAGGGAAAGCAAACAATAAAAGAATGAATAATGTTCAATTGACAATGAAAAATGTGCAAAAGAAGAATCAAACTGTTGGAGGAACCCGGAACGCGAGCGTTCTGCGGAGGCTGCTAAGAGAGAAGGCACTTTAAGACGATATTGAAACGGCCAGGTCGCGCCAGGTCGTCAGCAGCGCTTCCTACTTGCGCCACACCGCCTTTGCGGCGAAACAAGAGACCAAGAATATCAGGCCTCTCATCATTCCAAAACAAATTGCAAATCCATCCCAGGGGCTTTTCTCACGAGAGTCTCATCGAATCAAGCGAAGATATTATCACATTATTTCTCTTGTTAGGACATTTTTAAAATTGCTCCTACTCAAATCCCTATCTCAAATACTTATCATTGCAAAAGATCTTGTACCTTAATTTGCGCGAAAACTCCAGTGAATAGCAGAAAAAAATCGAGGCCTGAGACAATAACTTTTGATTGTGTCTAAAAAAACACGCACAGGTAAGTAATATTGCTCTTCCATCCTCATCTCTCGAGAAAAATGGCATTTGTATAGCTGGAGATGTTTGAGTAGCTGCCCTGCCACTTCCAGATTACCTCCAGAACTCAGTGAAAAAGAAAGGCTACGCTAGCAATTTAGTCCTCCAGCTCCAGCAGGAAAGAATATATCCTAGTAGCCCAAAGTCTGCCCCTCTCCAAGGACGCACGAGTACTCATTCTCTGCCCTACCCGTTCCTTCCTCGAAAAAAAAGTGGGACGGAAGTTATTTTGAAGCTACGTGAACTTAATTAGAAAAGTCTTGGAGAAAATGTTTAAGATTGACTCCGTAAAAGCAAGGGGCGCGACGACGGGTTAGGCGGTTTCTTTGAGCCCCCTCTGCCCGCGGAGCAGAACAATTAATTTGTGAGTAATAAAAAGGAGATATAGTGGCAATTAGGGGCAGGGAAAGAGCTGTCAAGTTTTGCCACGTCGGGGTCGAGGTCGGAAGAAAGGTCGGATGTCGAGTTGGAGGCACTTACGTTTCTTCCCAGCTGCCTATCAAGGTGTAGTCGTAGCGGTTGCCGTGTTTCTGGTATTGATAAATATGATAACTCCCAAAAGCGTCACCATCTTTATTGAAGCGGACGTCAAGATCCTGGCGCCCTGCGAAACACAAACGTCACATTCTTTTCAAACTCAGGCGAAGGGACGGCGGCCAAGGGAAGGGGGGGGGCGGTTGAAGACTGACCTCGGAAGGACACGTTCCGAATATAGTCGAGCAAAATATCACCTCTGGGAGCAGGTTTGACGGCGTCGCAGAGGTTGAACGGTCTCCCACACGTGTCCAAGATCATATTGTGGACGGCTGTCGCCATGGCGTACACGGCGTCCACTGAAAACAGAGGTCCTTGATCACCATCACCGACATGCGGTGCGGCCCAGAATGAGGGTGTGCGGGGGCACCCAGGGCACGCTCACACCAGCACGCTCAGCGCTGCACGCTCACCGAGAGCGGAATAGTCAACAAGCAAACTTACCAACGAAGGGAACCAAGCCTTCTTGTTCGTAGTTGACGAGTTTTTCTTGGCCGGAGCAGTTGGAAGGGCCGCTGAAGGAGCAGTTATGGTGTTGCTCCCAAAACTCGCGGAACCACACGTTGCGACAGTTGGTGCGGAGGCTCGGATCCGTCGCATGCGGGGGCGTGCCGTCTTTGGCGTTGCAGCTGGCGTTGGAGCCCTCTGCGGGACGGAGGGACAGGTAGTACTCGTCGAACTCTGCAACCGCCAAGTCACGCCCCAATTAGTGAACCTAGCTTATCTACTCGCCAATCCGCACATATATTTGACGTAAAAATATCGCCGGCCACTACACGCCCCGCTGAAAATTTTCAGTTATGAGGACAGAGGAGTAAAAACGACATAAAATCGCGAATGTAAGATAAGTCTAGGTTAGGTCAACCATGCGGAGTTAATCGTTTTGTGCCTCACTTCGCTCGGGACTGCCTTGTGCTTCGCCTCAGTCCTGCTCCGCTTCGCGATTGATAGATTAGTTTAACTAAGGTTCAGTTTCGTACCTATTGCCCCGCTCTCGCTCGACTGGGTGACAAAATGGCGGAACACATGAGGTGCAAAATTCAACCCTTCATTTTTACAGTAAAAGAGAATCTTTGACTTGACCAATGCACATAGTCACCTTACCTACCGCCTCTTTCTTCTTTTTCAGTTTAAGTTAACTACAAAAAAAAAAAGTTGGATGCGATTGTGAAAGAATTTATCAAAAGAACGCGGAAAGGAGGAACGATCGGAAACTGCTCATTGTTCAGCAGTGTTTTAATCGTTTTCATTTTTTTCTTTTTATTTAAAATAAGCGTAAATTTTGAATATACATATGTAATAGGTCGAAATGTTCCATTCATATTCGATATCTATTCATAACGGCTATCTTCAAGGAATTAAAAATAACAATAATAATAATGTCTCAGTGTTGAACCCTCCCCCCCCCGCCATTTCAAAAATCTATCCACCCCTACCCCCCTCCCCCGCCGTCGAACTTAACACGCCACTGACTTTCCTTCTTTCAAAACTCCCATAGGTCTAAAATTAAACAAATGGCAAATAACTCCGGCGAAATTGGAGCACCTTGCCAAGTTTAGAACGATAGGATTTGAAACTATTTATTTTTTCTAACTCTGCCGTTGTTTTACGACACCGTGGCATTACTATCTTGTTACAGTATGAACCACCCAAACAAAGTACTACCCCATTAACGATCCCTTTTATGTTCCATTCAGAAAATGGATGATTGGGGGTCTCTCCCATTGCTTTGCTTGACTCAGGGCTTGTCCTATTCAGCGACTGTTCTGCTCAAGAACATATTTGAACTTATCCCATTAACTTAGTGTCTGTCCCATTCCAGGCCTCTGACTTTTAGGAATTGATTCAGAGCATTTGCATAACCCCGCAATTATCTCCCAGTCAGCTGGAGTCAGAATGTCCTTGAGAAACACTTTTTACGCTAGCCCAAACCCGTAGCTTATGTCATGGCACCAGCTGAAAGACTGTAATCTAACAAATTTAATCATTTCGTACGATCGATTTTGCAAATTTATTCTTAACCGTTCTAATATACCAGAGCGGATAATGTCCTCTTGTATCTCTGAAGCTTCCGAAACGGCCTTTCAATGTATATTCAAACTGAATCACGGTATCTTTGTAAACGAAAAAATAAAAATGAAAGTGCTTGATTTCCATTCAGGCAACGGCTGATTGATAAAGAGCGATTGTGGGGTAAGTAGAAGTGCGATAAAATAAAGAGCTCGACTTCCTAAATTTGCCTAATTTCCAGAATCTAGTTAAAGATCGTTTTTCTTGAGGTAATCAAATTAACGAAATGACTCCAGTTCAAACCTAGTTCTCTTTTCAATACTCCCTTTTTCCAAGTGGAGAGAATACTGCTTTTACTGTTTGAACATAATATTTAATTGCGGAAGGATGTCTCCGAGAGGAGACGAAATAAATCATTTATGGTAATTAATCACCAGGGACAAATTTAATAAGTCTAGTGTCAGATCTTCTGTTCTCGACGAAAAATTGCGAAGTCGGTTGTCTCGCTGATTCCAGGTCGACAGATCTGTGGCGTGGGATAGAATGGCCCGGGGAGACGAAGGTCTGTCTCTGCAGCGTCGCGTCCGAACAAACATGCAGTGGACTATTTTGCTGCAGCGATCCATCACAGCACACCACTAATTAAAGAAAGTCTGGTGCTGCCGATCTTTTTCAGCATTGCTCCGCCTTAATCCCTTACATCCTTTCCCCAACACCAAAGTCGTCCGCGCACTTTTTACCCACTTTTGTTTTATTTTCAACCCGATTTAGTTTAAATTTACTATACCGTTTTGTTACCTGTCCTAACCTACTCAAACCTTGCCCAACCTAAACTAAAAAATGGGTCCGAAGACGGCCTAATACTTCCATGTTCGTAGAGTAAGCGTTACGGGCTTTTCTCAATTTTAGCTAAACCTGCGTGATCTTAGAAAAATCTATAAATATGCATTAAGTGA
>Ga0058701_10003369_pt1 | contig 12614 bp, 8 predicted proteins | sample AgamicOrMae_FD_97039 | JGI IMG/M metagenome (GOLD analysis project Ga0058701, IMG submission 97039) | Agave microbial communities from Guanajuato, Mexico - Or.Ma.e | ecosystem: Host-associated > Plants > Phyllosphere > Phylloplane/Leaf | place: Guanajuato, Mexico | collected 2012-06-04
CAGGTTCAAAACAGCTCGTCGAGATCATATAAAATACGATTAAGATTTTATCAACATAGGCGTACATTTGTTTTTCAGTTTAAAAATTTCAGCTCAGCGATGGGGTCGGACAAAGATGGAATTTACCCTAGAGGAAGTTTTTCAAGCGGTAAGACAATAGTTAAAAGATTAACCATCCTCTAAAGAGTCCTTCAATTAGATTTTTTGATATTTTTGGAGAGTCAAAATCAACCTTTTGAGGGAAAAAAACAACAACTATCAATTCTCAAAAAGTAGATTCCACTCCATCTGCTTTGGGCACCACATGTACGAAAGTTAAAGAACATCCTCTTTAAGCTGATAGAACTTTCTTTTACCTACAGGTTCCTAACAACAAAAATAGAAAAAAAAAATCTCGTTTCTTCTTATCTTATATTGTCTCCTCCACCATGCGCCTTACATATTTGTAATAAGTCCTCTCTATGAAGCCCTGCTCCTTAAGGACCAATTGTAATTGAATAAAAAATAAAATATTTAAAAAAAAATCGCACCGAAATATTTGATTATTGCACTGAATTTCACAATCAGCGAAATTCCTGTTGCGAAATGGTACACAGAAACCCAAAAACTTGACGGATTGAGTGCTGCGAGAGTGACGCAAACTAGTTAAACTTATCAAAGAGATGACGGAAAAGGCATACCGTTAAAATGGTCCATTCTTCTTCACTACATCTGATATGCCATTCGATGGGAGGCGGCGAGCGGTCGAATGGAAAAGTAAAGTCTCTCTGCTGCACTGTAGAGTCGGACTTCCTCTGCACCACCTTGAGCACCGAGTCCACCCACTTCCGCATGGACTTTCCTTGGACCGTGTTGAGGAACGCATGCAGCTTGTCTAACAAGCTGGGATCGCGTTCGAAGTCGTAGAAGTGGTTGTCCACCCAGTGGCGAAACACATTTAGTACCCTGCGAAGGACAAAACATCAATCAAGGTCGATAAACTCACGCTCATACCCGTCTAGAGTAACCTACGTTGATTTAAGATTCCATCAGTCCATTACCCTGACTTTTAACTCTATGTCCTTGACCAATACGCCTTTTAATTACGTTTTTTTCTAGTCCTTTTTCCGGGTTGGGGGTGAATGAAGACATTTGAAAACATCTTGAAAAACCGGTGTGGATTGGAGTTTCCTAATGAAATAAATCGTGATTACAGATTTCTCTGACTTATCGATTTATTCACTAATTTTCTTGGTTTTATAGAGAACTTTCTCTTGATTGACTCGAGACAACACTGATACGGTTACTTATTCAAGGTAGATGACGACTTCGATAACGCATCAGGACGTCATCCGCTTGCCCACAGCGAATAGATTTAGAGTCACTAAAATTGATTTCCCTGCGTAAATAAACTTCTCAGAGGCAATGCTGTCGGAGGGTCCACTCGAACTCGCAAAACAACGAAAAAGTATTGATCATGAGACCGGCACTCAGTCGTACCTGAATTGGACGGGCTGGCAGTATTCCTTTCTGTAGCGTTTCCAGTCCTCCCGCTGGGAGTTTTTTAGGATCTTATCTGACTCTCCAGAATTAGGATCCTTGTCGTCATACACTACAGACGGATCAGGGATGTTGAACCTTTCGATCAACAGGTTGAGAAGTTCCTGAAAGAAGCATGACCATATGAAACACCCAGTGACACGGGGCAGACGCTCAGCATACAAAATGGACAGCTAGAAATTCTACGTGTTTGTTAACATACTGGACTTAAGGTCGTCCAATCAGCGTTTTGTTGAAGGATAGCTGAAGCTAACCTTTTTGAGCTTGTATCCTCATTACCTAGAATTGCCTAACCTCTTCCCTTGAACTAGCCCTTTGAACTGGATGTTCCGTTTCACAAAACAACTCGGACTACTAAATAATGTGAGCCGAGTTGTTGCGCATTAGCCAACAAGATAATACCTAATTTTCAGATTTGAAATAAAAAGTTTCCCGGATCAATAAATAAATAAATAAAAATCAACGGTTTGTCAGATTTCCACTTTTCAGAAATTACTTCGGCTAAAACCAACCATGGCTTCATACCTAGTGCAATGTAACTCAATTAGGTTAACTTTCGTTTGGAACATATTTAGCTTAAGTTTACGTAAATTCCAAAACAAACTAGGATTAACCTAATCACCTCAAAACATATACACACAAAAAAAAAGAATTAACCTAAAAAATGTATAAATATATACTTAAAAAAACACGCAAACAATAATAGTGTTCACAGGTAATTCGTGACATTCTACAGCACGACGTTTAGGAACGAAACAACGTTGAGTAATTTTTCCTTTTGACTGGGCCAATTCAAATAACTCGTCGAAGCATGGTCGTTACCTGAGGTGAGCAAAAACTCCGATACGTTGTAAGGAATGTGCGCACGAACATGGGGTCAGCGTAAATGTGATAGGTTAGCCGCTCCACTAGTTTGTACAATGTTGCTCCCTGCAGAAAAAGACGAGCGCATTATAACGAGACCCAGATGATTGAGTTCAAAGTCGCTTCAGACCTTAATAGCTGGCTTTCCGTATGTTCAATGGAAACACGCCTGGTATTCACCAGCGTACCGTGGAGATTCAAAGTCGATTCGCAATCAAATCGAGGACCTTTTTGATTTAAGAAATTTATGTTGGCAATACCATTAAAATGAGGCAACCGAGCGCGAGGACCTCCGCATTTAAATGCATTGGTATTACCAACACAAAGTTCTCAAAAATAGGTCACTTGATTCGAGTGTGACAAGGCTTAGGATCTGAACTATACCGTCCGAGCACGTATCTTACCTTTATGAGAGGGACACCCCCGTTCTCTCGCTCTTCCAAGGCAATATTGTCTTTCGAGTCGGCCTCCGCGAACCTATAAATTTCTGGAAGCGGCAATCTCAAAGGATGTTTCTTTTCTTCGTCTAATAGAATGCTATCTAGTGTACGTTCCAGCATACTGAAATCATAAAAGGACACGGCTCAGAACACAATCCTAGTTTATAAAAATGATTCAAACATGATACTTGAACCTTCATTTTTAAGAAGTGAACGTCAGTTTTGAAGGAGACTTTCGGGTAGTAATGGGTTAAGTTTCCGGTGACATAAAGCAAAGGGTGCTCACCTTTTCGTATTTAGCATGATGAGATCAGCCATCCAGTTATTCTTGTCTTCAGAAGATTTGGCGACAAGGGTCACGTTAGCTGCTACCCTTGGCGCGATTTCAAAAGCATGTTTCAATTCTGCAAAGACAGGGAAAACAAATTACAAAAGCTATTTCAAAAGAACTATGAAAATCAAAAACGTTACTTTAGGCTTGCTTAGTAATTTGCTCTCTTTGGTGATCCATCACGGTTCAACCTTACATAACCTCGTGAGAATTGATGACATGCAATAATGTAGGCAAAGTAAACCTAGGTAATATTAAGGTCATGTAGCTAGGCAAAACCTAACTTTGATTGTTTTTTAGTGCAGGTTGCACAAAAGTTGTTAAGTTGCACGAGTGTCCTGAGATAATTTATAGATTTAAGCCAGCTGTTAGTACTTACCATCTGTATCCTCCCGGTCAATTATTTCCACTTTCCGTATGAAGAATTTCTCCTTTAGTCGATACTCTCCCTGCGCTGGTCCGATATTTACCGAAACCGATGTTCTCCTATTGTTTGCCTTGCAGAGCAATATCAGCCCATCAAAGAGAAACACTTTCCTTTCGGTCAGCCTTTTCCCCGAACCGACTTTCCCAAGAATATCCTCTGTAAAGCACCGGAAAATAGCGATTAGAAAGATCATCGACGGTACTATTTTACAGCTTAATATTGTGAATATTTACCTCTAATAAATTCGTTACAACATTGGCCCACTTCTTTAACATCCCATCCGTCGATTATTCGTTGCATTTCGCTCGTCTTTTCTAAAGCAGCTTGTCGCCTGAGTCTCGGCATTCGCACCCCAACTTCCCTGAAAAATAGAACGCATTACTTTAGGATCATACAATAATGGTTGTCGAAATTTCACTACCTTGACCGAACTTTGAATCTCTCGACCAAAAGAATCCAACCATGTACATGTCAGCTTAAGGAAATTTCGAATTCACTGGGTCAACGGGCATAAATCAACTGAAGGAGCCTTAAGTCACTGTTAGCGTTAGGAATATTTTGGAGTCAAAACACAGCGACACGGCGCCGACATCTGCGATCGTGGTTGTTTATCTTCGACGCACCACGTTAAGTGCCACTTGTCAGTGCATTTGCCAGCGTTTTGATAATAGAATCTTGAGATATCAAAAGTTAATTACGACTAAACGGCTAAAACGATGTGTATGCTCCCGTTGACATTATTCATTTGCGTTCTAGATCGCACACTAACACGAGTGCCAAAATTACCCAATCCAACAGGGGGCCGATTACTGCAAGCGAAGCGCGGGGTTGTTTCCTAAAAGCACCTTTAAAGGGAAAGAAGTAGTTGCCTTTACAATTTCTAGCTGCGCTTCAAGTTTCTGAGGTTGAATTCAGAAAGACGTGAGCTGATAGATTTATGGCTTGGGTATGGCAGCAAGTTTCTTTGAAAGACATCACCGCCGAATTTTAAGTATAGCGCCAATACTGCGATCGATTGAACTGACAGAATCAGTCACACTGTTATCAGAATAAAACACTGGGTACAAAACTGAGATTACTTGGAGGGTTGAAGGTAGCAGACAAAGCGAAATTCTACTTACTGCCTTGGTATGTTCTTAACTATATTTGTGAGTTCTAGATGCAACGGCCGTAAGACGCCCTCCACTTGCGTTAAAGTCTCCTTATCTTCATTAACCGGCGTTCGTTCTCGAAGTTTCTGAAACACGAAAATGACATGAGGACAGGCCAGCTCGCGCTGCTCGTATCGAACTTTGAAGGAATTTACGAACCTGCACGTAATCGAAGTAAAGGAAGCAATGCCAGACAGGGGTCATGAGAAGTTTGGGTAAGTAATATTTGACTGCCTCTCGGAAGCCGTGACCTGCCGACTGGAGAGCGCTGTAGGCATCTGGTCGAGACAAAACCCTCGCCAAAGCGTCGCGACAATTTTCTTGAATAATATCCCGGGCATATCTACTGTACACATCGAACTCTGCTCCCTGAAAAATGATTAAAACGAAAAGTCAGACACGATTTCCAAGAAGTTTCCAGGGTCGTTGCGCGATCGTCCAATTTTCCGAGTATCTTCTATTTTTGTTTTTTCAACAATTGATCACACCTGAGGTGGCTCTCATTAAAGCCGCACTTAGTCTGGCTTGAATTCCACACACAACCCCGTTCGATTAGTGCGAGGACAGTCACCGTGAGTAATGTAAATTGCAACACCGTCGGAACTCGAGATAGCTGTTTCGATGATACTCGCGATCAGGCCCCAAAAGTTATAGAACTATGTTTTGCAGGGAAATCTTCTGACATTTAGCGGATTTCCCTGCCGAGAAGCACACTTCGTAAGTTCGAATGTTCCTTACCTCTGCAAGCTCCTCGAAGCAACTGCCCACGGTAGGCACTTGCTTTTCTTCGCTAATTTCTACCATGTCTTCCAACGAACCCAATAAGGTCACAGTCAGCTCATAGATTTCCATAATATTGCTAAACATTTCATCCAGCGTCTGTAACAGAAATGCGACCAAGCTTAAAACATTTCCCGAGAAAAACGCTCACCAAAAGCAAAGTACTTAAGTATATCATAAGCGAGTCATTCTAGGTTTTCTTTTACTAGTAAGCTTACCTTGCTATCATGTGCCACCAGTTTGGCGATTTCTTCTCTAAAAACCTTTATTACCATATGTAAATCCCTAAGATACTGTTTTTCGTCATGTATTAGGTCCTTAACTACCTCTTCGTAAGTGAGGGAAGTTCGAGGTTTCGCAAGATCAATGTCTGTGCTGCACACCGCTCCGGGTCCATCTTCGTCTTGATAAAACATATCCATGAGGACCTGCGCACATCAACACAACCTCTTCACATCTTGCACATCATTACCTTCTTCTATACAAGGATTGCAACGATTTCTCCGACTAAAATGCCGATTTTAACAAAGTCAACAGTACGCCCTTCTTCTTCTTACATAAATATCAACTTCTCTTTTAAAACTTTTTACATTAATTAGTTTGGTTATGAATTAATTGTTATGAACCATTAAATTTCTTTAAGACAAGTGTGGTATTAGATTGTTGAGAGTAGGCCTATTTAGAGGCTCCGATTAGGTATCTTAAGAGGCACAAATCAAAAAACAAGATGAGTAAAATATTCGAAACAGTCGAAACGAGATTTTTCTTATTTCTTTTTTAGAAAAATATGCGATTACGTTTTTCGACAAAGCGTGTTGTGGCAAACCTGATCCAAGTAAATTTACGGCCTGTGTCTTAGTTGCAAATGCTTTTCTGTTGCGAAATCAAAGGTACTAAGACTTATGAACTCTTTCTGAACAAGGCATGGCTCGGAAGCAATATTTCCAAAATTCCTTCCAACACATAACCATTTTTTTAAAGTTGAGTAGTTTCGCGAAATCTGAAAAAGCTCGATTTCGTGAATATTTTTACAAAGAATTTTGATGCGAAATGGGTTTAGGGATACGTTGTAGTGACTTCGTTGCTGCGGTAATCACTCAGAGGAAACGAAATAGTCAATCTACCGAAAAATACATCGGTCGAATCGGTAGCTGAGTAGAGTATCTCACGTCTAAGACGTCGCAAAAATTGTACCACCAAAAAAAATAAGAACACATGGATACTTCTTTCATACGGACCATGCTGTAAGGAAAAAGAGTAAATGACATCAAAGTGGCTCAGTCGCTGCTTCAAGGAGTTAGCTTCGCACTCTTGATTTGCGACCCTACATGCAAAAGGTTTGCGTTCGCTTGCATGTTGTCAACAGCAGATCGCCACTGTCACCGTGACACCATGGAGTATCAGCAGTGAGGAGGCGCGACTGCGGTTGGAAGGGAATTTCCATCCTCTCAGAATTATCGAGCAGATCAAACCAGGAAAACTTTAACACACGAGTTCTGATGAAAATGATCCGATTTTAGAGGGGAAAATGTCAAAAGCTGCACTACTCATGCACTGGAGAAGAGGTTTATATATAAAAAGAGTAGATCCAAAATCTGATACGCAGTCGATTTGATGTTTGAATGCAATCATGCTGTGATGTGACCCAGGGCTGGCGAGTTTCCAATCCATGCTCACTCTTACAACAGTTAAGGGACTCGAGGAAAAAAGTCTATCAGGGGATGGGGTCGACAAGACAAAAAAAAAACTTGAATAAGAAAATCGTTTGAGACTTTTACGTACCACCTAACCACCCACCCCGGGCACGCATGGAAAAAGCGACATGATTTTGAAAATTGGTACAAACAACAATATCGCTGTGATGGTGACGACTGACCAAATTTTCAAATTTGAAGGAAAAACATAATTTAAAAAAAATCCTGCTTAACTAAAACATGACGTAAAATTACACGGGGCGTTTACAGCTATGCTTTTTCTTTTTTAACGAAGCGCGTTGACTTCGGAAATAAAAAGTCCATTGCACGTTTGCTTTCACAGTTCGAGACTTCAAAGCTTCTTAAGATAAGAAAAATCGTTTAAGAGAATTTGAAAAATATTGATGCGAGGCATTATTTCGCCTGAAAATTCGTTCGATGATGTTGATTGACCTTAATAACGAAATACAGCCGTTCAGAGGCCGGGCAAAACGTTTCCATGACTTGAAGACATTTCCTGATTTTTTTCTTGAAAAGAAAACACTGCACAAAGAGAAAGTACCAGTTGAAAGCTAGCCGCGGACGTGAGCTGAGGTTCAGAAAATGCTCACGTCCTGTGCAATCCACAGCAACAATCTTAACAACGCTAAGTCCCTCACTGAGTCACTGCCTGTGCAAGACTGAGGTGATGTGACTGAAGCTGCTGAACACTAGGCTACGTCCAAACCATTATTCTAGCATGCTGACAGAACGTTGCGCCTCTTTGGTCTGTTGATACCATAACCTCGAGCGAAACATATTCAACCAAGCCCTTATTTCTGACATGAGCAATGTGATCACTTTTTAAACTCTGTAGTCGAGAATAGCTAAAGTGACAAAATGAAACAAAACCCGTTTTTCCCCTCAGAAAAGCTTTTACGAATATGTACACGCGGAAAGGTCCTAACTTAGAACTGAAATGTTACAGGAAGGACAAGGCATGGAGTGGAAGTAGGGAAAGTGCGGTCACTCCGCGTAGAGCTTTACTGCCTGCCCTTTTCAAATTTTAAAGTGAATGTTGTACATCAGGGAAGGTTCAAAGTAAAATTAGACATTCACGATGGAAAATTCCTTGACTTCTACGGCTGCAAAATTTTACTGAAGTGTTGTTAAAACCACGCCAAAACAGCAAAAGGCTGCGTAAGCACTTAGAGCTTTTACACTCTGTGCAGGAGTGCTTCCAGCCTCCACTCAATAATCTGTCCTATTTTCATGAAGGTAAGGGTAAGAACCTCCTAATTACTGGATTAGATGTCCTATTGAACTTCCAGCAAAAAAATCAAAACGCTCCCGCGGTGTCTTTATTCTTTGTCCTCTTATTTTTACCATTAAAAGCGTTATTATTGTGACGTTTTTCTTGATTTCTGTTTCTTGAACTCACGATCAAGCGTTTTTCAATGCATGCGTCTTCTTTTGAACATGGAACGTGCCTAAGTATACTTCCGTCAAAGCATTCTAATGGGAACTCTTCGGTGATAAAACCCTACGGCTACCCGATTTTTCTGAAGGGGTAGTAAAGATTCACGGTAATTTTAGGAACTCATTTTCCTTTTACAACATGATGAGAAATCTTTGAAATATAATGCACCGCAAATCAAACGCTGGATAGCATAGATTTTTGAGAACTGATTTTGTGATTATGAGCCACAAAACCTGACAGCAGATCCAAAAATTAAATTTATTGTAAGTGTAAGATTTTGAAAAAAATACTTAATTTCCCCCTTTTTCAAAAATTAGATTTATACTAAAAGTTGGTGTTAATTTTGAAATGCACAGTTTCCTAAATAAGTATGTTTTTAAAATCACGAAGTTATACACAGCTTTCTGTTGAAGAGCAAATAAAGTTAATGGGAAATAAAAAAAAATTGTAAAAAGCCAATTTACAGCTTCATAATTTTCATGTTTTCTACTGTAAGTAAACTTGTGAGTACACAAAATTTCTCATAAAACAAACCTCATCATGCAACTCAATGAACAGCTAACACAATCTGTACATACAATATTTGTCCAAAGGAGGTGCAAATAATTGCTTTGTTGGAGGTTACTTCCTTTATCCCTTTTCCTCTTTTTTAAGGTTTTATTGGTCTTAAATCCCATGGGCTTGTGGTCCACACCCCTCCTGAGCCACCTAGCCATACCTACCACTTACTTCAAAGGCTACTTCAGAGCACTCTATACTTTGCAAAATTTTAGTTCAGCATAATTACTTTGTAGATACACCCTCCATTCTACTCATAACACATTTTTTCAAGTATTAACAGAACAACACAAGAGGGAAGACAAAAGTAGTCATTTACTAACCAAAACCTTAAGTTATCAACAGAGTACGCAAGTAAGATGCTTATGAAATGAGTTTTGGTATTTGGCAACAAAGGAGGTGCATTGCTAACAGTTAAAAGAATCTGATCAAAAAGAAGTTAATTCCATTGACAAGAAACCAGACATTACCTCACTAAATAAGATGCACTCCACTACTAAAATTATCTGATATACTATGAAGAAGGGAAACATTTCAGTGATACATGCTTAATTGCATGTCACAGAGTTTTCTCTCTTTTTTTTTTACTCAAAATAATCAGTCCATCTTTTCTTTATCTTTCCAGCATGGTAACAGATGAACCCATTGCCAAATAATACTAAATATGTTTGGAAAATGGAAAAAAAAAGGAAAAAAAAAAGATTGTAAGAACTCACCTTATCAGCACACATCGCCACCCTAATGTCTTGGTAAGAAATCTCAACATGGTGGATATTCTTAACATAGTTGCCTACAAGCTGTAACAAACAAAAAATCCCAAATAGGATCACAACTTTCTCCTATTTTTTTATTCTGGATATTGAGAGTTTTATGTAGCCATAGATAAGTCTTACCTTAAGAATATCAGCAGAGATATATTCTAGCACTGCTACTAAAAATTGTGACACTTGACTGTCTATTTTATACTGAAGCACCTCCTGTAAAAATGAGACAAAGCAAAGCATAAAATGATGGAAATCCTTCCTATGTGACAAATTGGATAACAATCATGTACTACAAACCTTTTGTAACAAACTGTGAACTCTCTCGACAGGCAGTACCAATGCAGATGTTTTCTTTTTGCCCTTATCGAGAATTTCTCTGGCATCATTGAGAGCCCACCTATCAATAGGCGTTGGGAAGGTTTTTCTGACACGATCTTCAACATCTTGAACTGAGTGAGGAGAAGGCCTTGCACATAGGGTGCCTAACAATCGAAGGATAAACCCTTCCACACAACCCAAGGCTTCATCTCGAGCACTTAATGAGGGATGCACCTGCTCCAGTACCTAAACAAGGACATATACAGCATATTATCAAGAGGAAACACAGATAAAGAAGGTGGTGCACACTGCAGTGACCAACACATAAGAGTGTGATACCTGAATAAGATATTTGAGAAAACTTTGACCTGAAGTCCATGGTACCAAAATATATAAAGCTCCATACAGTGACACATCTATAGCACCATAAACAAATGGTCAAATTATAGGAAGTGACACTTCTGTTAGGTAACATCTCTCAACAAACAAAGTTAACTGCTCAGCATTTTTCTTCACCTGTCACAACACAGGTGGTAAAATAGTGGAGAGTTCTTGAAGGACTTTCAAGTGCTTAAGGTAACAGAGGTGGCTAACAAGTATCAGATGATTAGCAGGTTGAATGTGTAAACAAAGTTCGGACAAGAGCCTTCTTGCCCGCAACTAGCCCCTAACAACCTAACCTCTCCCTAACTGGTGTAACACCGAAAAAGAGGCTTTCACGATTTCTCACTAATAACCACACACTTGAAAATCTTAGTGTTTGATGCAAAGGGCATGCCAAGGTACTAGGCGTCGTCCCAGACACAGGCGTACCTTGAAAACTGATTTTATAACAAGTTATCAATCTATGTTGATTGCAGGGAATTGCCGAGGCCTACCTTACGTAAGGAATGAACAAATACGCCTTTCCACTTGGGGGCATTTTCTCCTTTTTCGAAATCGTAATTGCTCTGTTCCGATGTCGATGAAGGTGTGGAGAACATTGCAATTTGATCTCACTAAATCACACCAATATTCTTAAACGATGAGATGGAACTGGCTTTTGTCCGCCATGTTTATTGGACTACACTACTACAACAACCGAACCGAGGCATTCAGGGGGCGGCCCAGGGGCGGCCACGACCAGGCAACGATCAAGTTCGAAATTTTTCCCTTTGCTCTGGCGCCACCTTACGGAGAGTATTAGAAACAACAACAGGAGGTGCAGTGGTGACGACACAATGCAAACTTGGGGCATACCGGTACAGTACTGTACACGAAAAGTTTTAAAGCAAAATTAATTCTCAAACACTGCGACGTGTTTGAACAAGTATATGTAAGGTTGTGTGCACTAAACAATAACGAAGTCGCTATTGGCAAGTTGATCTACTGCTCCGACCACAAGTAGTTCCAGGCATATTCGATAAGTTGGCGCCACTGCATAAGTCACCCGCCATAGGATCCGCAGCGGCTTCCAATTGAGAGGACTGCCGCAAGACTATCCGGGGCAAGATAGTATGAAAAATACACGGGTCGAACGTTTCCAAAGGCCATTCGACCGCTCACGCTGTTGCCGCTTTTTTTAAAAAAAATATGTATCAGGCCAATTACTTTCATTAGAAGTGGTTTAAAGGAAAATTCTAGAAAAAATCACATGATGCATGCTGAGACTATTTATGTTCATGGCTCGATTTGTGAACATTTACTTACGCAGCCAAAAGCCCTGCGATTAAACCAAGCCCTATGTTTTCTTACCTGTAAAAGGGAGCACGGTGTATATTTGCTTTCCTTGACTATTTCTGGCATATTGTTACTGTACAAATTGTGTCTCAAAGCTTAAAATTATTTATAACGGTGACTTTTTTTTTTCGTTCTCGTGGTGTTCCTTTTTCCAAGCACTTCACATTTTCAGACGATAGTCTTCATTTAGTCAAATGGATAATACAAAAGATACCTCCTACAATTGTCGGGATCATAGAAAAGTATATCACTAGTTTTACGAGATTTTAATTTACTTTGTTTTCACAACTATCATGAATGGAATCAAGATCTTGGTCGCATGCATTTCCGCAATTCTAGAAGAGCGTGACGCCTTGGAATAAAGGCATTTAATTAAGTATAGGCCTGCCAATTTAAAATGAAATATACAACACTAACTAAAAATCAATCGTTTTATTTAAAAACTATATTACTAAATACTAAACTTTTTGCCCTTAAACGTACCGGTAGTGCCTTTCTCAGACATCAAAGGTCATCTTGCCATGATGGTAAGATGATTCCTCGATTTTTCAACTAAATCTATTCTGTTAA
>Ga0058701_10003370_pt1 | contig 12614 bp, 10 predicted proteins | sample AgamicOrMae_FD_97039 | JGI IMG/M metagenome (GOLD analysis project Ga0058701, IMG submission 97039) | Agave microbial communities from Guanajuato, Mexico - Or.Ma.e | ecosystem: Host-associated > Plants > Phyllosphere > Phylloplane/Leaf | place: Guanajuato, Mexico | collected 2012-06-04
GTTATAGGTTGTGACCTAAGGGGCATTTTTTCCCCTTAAGAGATAGTGCACGTAAAATAAATAAGTCAAGAAGTTTTAAGGCGGTTTGTAATTAACAATTATATGAAAGGCGCAACTTTTAATTTCTAGGTGATATAAAAAAGAGACCTCGGCGGTTCTAGTACTAAATTACTACACATGATATGCTTAAAGCAAGCCTACCGTATGTTTGATTGAAGCATACGCATGCTCACGTAATACAAATAATGCTTGAATCAAACTTAAAGTTAGCTTGATTCAAGTATATGAAACAATTTGAGCATATGGAAAACTTAATGTATTTTCAAGGCTCTTAGATTTAAATTAAACGTACAGTTTTTTTCGGCGTGAGTATTAAAACTGTAATGAAGTTTACTCTGAAAGAGCGCAAAATTGTAACAACTCCGTAAATAATGCGTGGACTTGAAATGTCCCTTGACAGTTGTTACAAACGATTCCGAGTGTACCACTTCTCCGTCGCTCGAATAACTTGTGTCATGAGTAGAATGCCACTGAGTCATCTTAAAGGGATTGTCTCACGAATGAGAAAAGGTGTCATCAGATGAAAACCTTATGTGACTACACTTTACCCTAGAGTATGAAACCTGATATTGTCGAGAGCTTGCTTCTATTGGCTGCTCTTGCTGTCATCGGGATATTTCTCGTTATAAACATGATATATGAAAGCATTGGTTGCCTCGAATTGTGCCTTGGGACTGTGTAGATTCCTTCACCATGATTTGTACTTTTCTTGATTCCCCGATCGCTAATCCACATCTATCCGATTGCGGATTGCTGTGGTAGCGTTGCGTACAGCAGAGCAGATCGGGTCGAGACACTGTTTCATCCACGTTGCAGACGCCAATTACACAGGCAGTATTTCCTTAGATGGAAGGCAGAACCCTCGTGCCAAGAGATTAATTACTAGTTTACACTACGGAACTATTGATCTCAAGTCTATTTTTAAACAAAGAATGCTAGACGAATCTTAACCCAATTTTTAAGCTAGAAAAATGGTGGTTTGGGGTTACTCCAATGATTGTACGGGTGAAAAGAGGAAGAAGGGAGACCTCAAGTTGTCATTCCGTGGGAGCTGAGGTTGGAGGGAGCCTCACAGTAGGGCTTTACAGCTTCATTTACGTAAGCACTAAAAAAAATCAATTTCAATACTCGCACTCACGGTTCTAGTGCGAGCAGTTAGTTTCAAGCGGGAAGCATATAAGCTTCCCGCTTGTTTGATTGCTAGTGACGTATACATCACTGTCAGTACCAACAAAAAGGTAGAGCAAAAATTATCTTCTTTGAATTTAAAATCGTTAAAGACTTACAATTGCTATAGTTTATAATTTCCAGAATTGTTTTTGAATGTTGGTTGACCGACTCTAAGAGATGTTCCCACCATGAACATTGCAAAAATTATAATGTATAAAATAGCTATAAAAATCATGTCAAAGTATTTTGGCTGATTTCATACCTCACCGCTCATGCACGAATATTAGTTACTATTCGAGAGGAATCAGATATATTCTCCAAACATAAACGGACTTTTATTTCGCTCACCGATCCAGCCTAAAGACATACACGGCAAGGCAACTCACCTGAAACAAAAACAATAAGAATTATGATGAATACATTCAGATTAGCCACACATCACCACCCGTATTGGTGGTGCACTATCATGGATGGTGATGCACTGTATTAGGACGCTCACTTGTTCTTTACAATTATTTTGGATGTAAACCTAAAATAGGTACTCTAACAATAAAATAACCTTGGCAGTGATGAAAATTGTTACAGAAGTACCCCACAAGAAATTCAACCTCATGTTCGGAGGGATTTCCTACATAAGAATGTACAATGTGCTATGCAAAAGTTGGTAAATACAACAGGTTGGAAGGTACATTTCTCCACCTAACACTAGAACCGCCGGAGTTTCACAACTACTTAGAACCGCCAATGGGACAAAAATGTCCCACGTAGAATAGCTGCTGTTTTAAGTATGAATATCTTGTATAGTGGTTCGGTATGGGTAAAACATATAGAAAATAACATCAAATACTGTTTATTGTTTATTTATTCATTTGACGCAAAATATTTGAACATAATAGGCAACGCGCAGTACCGCCGAAAGGCCTTTGTAACACGGCTATTTATCCAGCATGAATCTTTACGGGGGTTGCAAAGTCCTCATGGTAAAATTAACCCTCGGTGAAAAGTCCCTGGTGTAGGATGAACCCCTTCACAGCCATGCAATGAACTCCAACTCGGTAATGGTATTTTTACCGGGGTTAATCCTAACCTGCAAGCGTATGAACACCTGCATAATAACGATGGGTAATCGCGACTTCAGAAGCGTATATTTACTCACCGGTAAAAAAAATCTATGGCCGAATAAGTGCACCTGTAACCTACCTGTCATGATCTTAACTTGATGAAACCTAACCTAATCCAACCAAACCTTGCCTAACCTGGGGGTAAATGTACCCAGCTAAGGATTTTCAACTGGGGAGGAGGGAATGAGGTAAATAATCACTGGTCCATGATAACCTCCCACCATATCAATGGAGGGTGTTCTTAGACTAGAACGGTAGGATTACCAACTCCACCCCCCTCTCAGAAACAAAAATAAAAAAATAATCCAACCCGGCAAGTTTACCCCCTTTGGCTATGGAAGGGGAAAATTCTATCCTAGGGAATTTTCCACGGGGGCAATCTTACCCTAGCAGTATACACTATGAGGGTAGTATTTCTCCTGGTAAAAGAATCATTCTATTGTAGGTGGGTAATCGAAATGCAAGGGGCCAAGTGTAATCATACCCAAGGAAATTTTTACCGGGGCATGACCTAACCCCAGGAAAGTTTTATTCCTTAGGGGAATTACCCGTTTGTAATACCGGGGTATGTGAGGGTACATCAGTAAAAACACACCGTCTCCGCCACGCCGCCACCCCGCCCAATAACCATCTTTCTTGCTGACTATTTGCCCGTCCTTTCTCGCAATCCTTCCCGATAGATCAATTAGAACATGCACTTTTGTTTCTTCAGCCTTCTCGAACATGAAATTAGATTAAAAACGAGAAAAGCCGAAAAATAAACAGAAATTCGCCTGCTGGCAAAGAAATGCATTGCTAAAATCCATATGGGACAAAAATTTCCCCTCGGTGGTTCTAGGGTGTAAGTAATTTTTTTCCAAAACTAGAGGACGGGGGTCAGATTTGACTGATGTCCCGATGTGTTTTCGCAAATAAAAGTCAGAAAGTTAAAAATCAATCGAGCGAATGGTTAAAAAATTATAAACATTTTTATAACGCGGTGGGACAAAAAGGTCCCGTTGGCGGTTCTAGTGCTTTGTAAGGAGCTTTTTCCTTGAAGGTCTCTTTAGAAAAAGAGGGAGGGGCGGGGGTAGCGCAGTAACCGTAAAATAATTGAGGGCGGTGGTAATCGATTTTCGTCCCGGAAGTCGTCCACGGAGGCAATGCCCAATAGCAATCTCCTTATCAGTATACAACTTCCGGCATACGTTCAGACATGAAAACCTTTGACGCGTCAAACCCTCAAAACGCCATCTTACTGAAGAGAGATTTCCTTCTCCGAACTAAAAGTTCTTTTAATAAAACCCCACCGCAAAGCATCGATACACCGGCTTATCTCCAGGATGCTCAAAATTTAGTGCTGAAAAAGTGTTCGACATCAAGGCGTTTCCCTTATGCACCCCGCTGCTCAGCGTTGTAAACTTTATGACGAGAAAAAAAACCTAGAAGGGCGAAGAGGCAAAAATATTGTACACCGTACGTCACACACTGTGCCTCAGTCCTCGATCCGAGCATTCGTTATTTACCAGCAAAAAGAGGCACAGATGCTACCTCAGCTGTCTGAAGAAAAGAATGCTTCAAACTGTAAGCAACTTTTTTAAAAATACAACTTTGAGCTCACCCTACAATTACTTTGTTTCAAAATTGTGTCTGCGCTGAAGTCTTTCGCATGAACGACACTGTAAATTCTCGGGGATCCCCTTTCTACCTGTCCTAATTATTTTCGTCGTCGGATCGAATGGCGGGAGAGAGGGGAAACCTATGAGCGAGGCACAATGCACATAACCTACGCCAACCTAGTGTAGGTTAACCTTATTTAACGATCTTCGAGCCAATTCTTCTCGAAGGCAGATGTTGCTACCGAGCCATCAGGCTTGGTGACAGCTGAAAAGAGTGAGGCAAAGGGCATGTTTTCAAGAGGGTTTGGTGACGATCGGTCAAATAAGGGAAGGTTTGAGGTACTTCTTGCCTTGTTCCACTACAGTTACACTTTGTAAGAAAGCTAAAACACAGGAGGAGAAAAACAGAAGCTTTGAAACGTACAGTATAACCCTTGGCACACAAGTCATCATCTCCATAGGTGGAAGCTGGTCATATTATCGATTAATAATTTCTTGTTTCAGCTACAATTTAAGCCTTCTAAACCTAACCTAGTCTGAATTGCTTTTTAAGAAATTTACCATCGGTTACCTTTAATTCCTCTGAATCTACTTTGCCTTGAAGAACTACTTTGTCCGACATTTCTCTTGGATCTGACGCAATTTGATGAGGGATACGGAATTGAAAATTGATTTTCGTTTTGATTGAAACGAACTCACGATCCATACGCAAACTGGAAGTAAGACAGTAAATGGTGTACTCCTAAGAGCACAGATAGTTTTAAGCCACAACCTGCCCTAAATCTCCCTGTATTGTGAAACATGACTGAAAAGAAGTGTTTTTCTTTTGTTTTTTTTTCTTTTTACAAAAGCATTTTACAAAAATGGGACCGCCAAACTATTTTGTTACTACAACAAAATGTTAAGTTGCATTATTTGAATGTTTGGTTGGTGCAGCAAAAATGTGTTGCTCATAAAGATCTTGCGTTCAGAAAGCGTTGTTTCAAATCGCTTTTTTCTTTTTAGCCTGTTTCTGTAGCTCGAAAAACTCTTTCCCGAATGCAAAAATAAGTTGTAAATCGTCTTGTTTTACACGAACAACAAAAATTTGTTCGTCGATTTCATTACTTTTCAGATGAAATTATTTAACGTGATGATTCAGTTTGAGTGCTGAAGGTTTTGAGATTGGGTAAAAAACGATCGATTCGAAAAACTGCTCGAAATAATCGCACACTTTCAGTAATAAGTCTCTTCGCTGACATTCTGTCGGAAATCTGAGTGACGGGCCCAACAGTTAGCCAAGAAAGCGAAAGAAAGAAAGCCTCAGAAACCCTTCCGCTCGTGACCCACTGCGTGACCCACTTTAATACTACTACCCATGATTGAAGCACCGAAAATGCCTCCAGAAAGTACTAAAGTAAAATGTGTTTCCAAAACTTTTATTTTGTGTTTTTCTTTTTGCAAGAACGCAACACGAACCAGGTAAAGCACCTTTAAGATTTTTTAGGAGAGTTTCTAAGATAGATCTAAAAATAAAATCAATAGGGAAAGTTTATAAGTTTCAATCAAATACCAAAAACAGATACAGAAGAGGTCCAATGTCATGCCGCTTTCAGATCTAAGAACTTTTTGTTTCGAGAAATTTATGTTGGAAATACCGTTAAGGATGCTCTTCCACCAAGGGTCATATAAAGATAAATTTAGAAAAATAGTTTCTTGGTTTTCCTTACGTCAAGATGTGTCTGAAACGCTTTTCTAAAAGTGGGGCCACCGATCTATTTTTGAAAAAAAAAATGGCGAGGGAAAGTTTAAAAAATACACGTGCTCTTATGGTAGAGCGGAAATATGGCTCATATAAGTTTTTTTTTTTTATTTTTTGAGGTGGGCCGAACAAACTCATCCTCTTCATAAACAACATTTAGTTAAATCTTTCTCAAGTAAACCTATGTAGAAGAAAAAAAAAGGATGGGTCACCATGAATTAACACAGGAATCGGTAGGTTTTAGCCTTCTTTTGGTTCAGATTTTGCCAAATTAGCGTTTTAGAGTGATTTTGAAGCTCCTAAAGCAACATGAAATCATCAAGATTTGACTAATAAAGGTGAAATAAGGATAATATAGACCTTCCTTAGCAATACCAAAAATTTACGTGGGGATTTGAAGCAACTTTTTTTACCCGTCCCGCGAATCGGGCCGGCTGCAGACGAGTATTCTTAAACTTACCTGACCAGTGAAGAGAGATCTACAGAAGCGTGAGATCTTCCGTATTTAAAAGCATTAGTGCGACCAACAAACATTTTGGATAAAATGAAAGTTACTTGACTCGAATGAAACACGACTTATGACCTCAACTTACGGCTCAATACAGGTAAATGAAGAATTAAAGGTTGCATCTCTTGCTTTATTTTACCCTAGTTGAGCGGCGTAACACTGCGGAGTCTAGGTTGGTCTGAACCAGGCTAGGCTAGGATAATTTTAGCTTGGTCAGGGTCAGCGTCACTTAGATAAAGTGCCTTTTTCCATGATCCACCACATGCTTCATTCAGATGTCACTAAGACTGACGTCGATTTCTTCCCCGTGTAAATATACCACACAAACGTAACCGTCGTCAGGCTTGGAGACTGTGAATTTAAGTTGCCCTACATTAGATTGGACTGCCTCACAGGGATTGACGGACGAAAGGTGGAAAACGAGGGATGGTAAATTTCAACTTCCAAATCTATCGTGAACCCATTTCATTGGTAGCAATCCCCAACCGTGGACCGATGGGGTGCAATATGTCAGTATTCCTGTTGCTGTGGTAAATAGGTTCGGACAGAAAACGAGTCCGAACATCCTCGTCCTGGGGAACATTTCCGACAAGCGCAAGGAATTTATAAGAGAAGGTCCCCATAAATTGTGCCTGTTCATGGCTGGGACATGCCAGCTGGACTAAGAGTTATGAAACAACTGCAAACATGCCCAGACTGATGTCCTAGACAGGTTCCGACTGCAACCCGCCTAATATCGGCTGGGCACTTAATCGAAAAACACAGGAATTTTCTGAAGTATACTGCATTGAACTATCTTTTCAAAAATAATAATAATAACAATAATAATTACCGTTTTTACTCGTTCTTCACCTCTCCCTACCTACCTTCCGATTTAGAGGTAGAAAAAAGGAGTGCAGCGCTCAACGCGGGTAAAGTCCGATAGCCAATATTCATCACAGCCGAAACCAAACGATACTAGGGAAAGTCCAAGAAAATAAATAAAGCTCCTTATGCGGAGATGTGAATACGAAAGTTACGTCCAAACACAACACGCCGTACAGCACTTAGGGGCGTGAACATTTTCACGTACGAAGAGAACAGTTCTGATGGGGCTTCGTATAGGGTACAAACAGACTAATTTCTTTGTACGCTTATAAGAGATACTAATGTGCCACATTTCACTGGAATTTCACGGTAAAAAAATAATTTTAAATACTTTGGAAATTAACGCACGAATGATGCGTGCAGAGGAACAAGAGTCTGATCAAGAATCAATTTAGGACTGAAATATATTAAAACACTCGGTTATTCCGCAAAATTCGACGTGCGTTATATAAAAGGAAATAAATAAATGGGATTTACAGAACTGTTATTCTTTGGCCGCGGTTGGACTTGGAAAAAAAAATCTGTCTCCATACGATGGCTGATAGTGCAACAGACTAAGAAATGATTACTGTCGCCAAAAGCTGCGTTTATCGAAAAAAAAGTGGCAGATGAAAAGTATTATTCTTTTGTCCTAAAGATATGATTGGGAAATGTGCATGTAGAAAATGAAGGACGTTCCCAGGCGCTACCTCCTGACGCGCACTTTGTCAGAGTGAGATTGACTATGAACATTCAGCGGCTCCGTGAAAGCCAAGGTTTTACTCAGCCGGCCAGATTCCAAGAATCTTTGCGATTTTGCGAGGCTGCCCACGGCATTTAATCGCGACTTTGAACCCCGGAGCTCTACCCTTCACTACCGGTATCAACAACAGCATTAACAAACTTGAAAAAAAAATCAAACACTACTTGTGGTTATTCCCCCCTTATCTTCCCAGATCATACGGGATGGAGTGTTAGAAGAGCTACCTCCAGACGCGCGATTCGTCAGATTTGAGGTCAGGTAGAGTGTCTTCTCAGCGGCTCTGTAACTGGCGAGGTGCTATAACTATCCAGGCAGATTCCAAGGACCCATCACGGATTTTACGAGGCTGCCCAGGCCCACGGCATTCTAATCGCTGATTTGAACCGCGAACCCCAACCGAGTCTATACACATCAGTGGTAGGAAAACAACGCTAACCACTTGGCCACTGATTGCGAGAAGAAGTTTGAAATCGGCGTTCGGAGGCGTACTTTAGTGACGTGGCCTCGGAGAAAGGAAGGAAAAAAGAATTCAACGGAACTAAGAATCGAATCCACGTCACGAGATCGACAGGCGAACACGCTGACCACTCAGCCACGACGCCTTGTTGACGTCGAGCACAAACTTACGCAATGAGAACAAAACCAGGTTCTTTCTTTCAAGGGTGGTAACGAGTCTCCTCATCGCATATTTGCTGCGGCTCTGACAAAAGACCCGACTGCGCCAGAGCTGCATAGAAGAGAACGCAAAGTCTTGAGCGTGCACTCCATAGGCAACCTCAAAAGCACGCCGCCGTTGCTATTGCCAAGGAAACGACTTCTCAGGCCCGACAACCTGGCTTCCATAACTTATGGGGACATTCAAGGGCCCCAGCAAGAGTCGATTAGGATCAAAATATCCAGAAAAACACTCGGTTATTTTGGTCCAGAACGAGGATTTTTGCGAGAGCGTAGCCCTTGCGTCTTTCCATTCATTGGGATTATGCATAAATGTTTGAATTACTATTAGCCTTTCACGGATGTCACTAATCCTTCCAAGAGCTCCTCGAACAGTTGCCTCGAAATTACATATATCTCCCGCCTGGTGTCGAAATCCTGACAAAAATCTCTTTTAATAGGTTTCATCTTTTTTTTAATGACGTGTTGTCTCTGGCACCTGTCCTCTAATTTATTTGAACAGTTTTCCAACCGTTCTATATTCACAGGTTAATTTTTCGATTCCCTGTCATTGCCATTTTATATAATACATTTTATGCGCAGCTGGATTTGAAAAGATTTGGCTCTTACAAAATTACTCGGCAAAACATTTTTTCGAGAAAAAGGCCCTAGAAAAAAAAGTAATATAAAAAAATATCATCGAAGGGCCAGATATAAATTGAAGGACCACAGATTTTGTATAAAAAGTTCCTTTCTTCTCTTAATACCTCAAACTGGGTTGGATATTATGATTATCAGTATCATTATATTTGATACTGATAGGTATTATACTATATTTTTGGAAACTCTCCCTTACGCAAAGTCGGAAGTATACTGTTTAAAATGTACCTTTAAACGCAGTTTAAAGGTTCAAAGGAATTGCAATACAGTTGTTACCTAAATTTCGGCGGAAACCATTTTTCCGTAATGACGAAATGTACAATGGCAAACGGTTTAATTTTTGGGGGTATGAATGATGTGTTTGCAGGTTAGAGAGCAAAATTTTTGCGTTTTCAGCCATCTAAGTTTTTGAGTAGTAATGCTCCCAGCAGACAAGGGATAAACAAACACTCGGGAAATAAAGGTATACTATCCAAAATTACAAGCTTCTCATTAAAGAGATATTGAATCTATTATCAGCGATTTTCGTTGTTAAGAAAAATAAACAAAAGCCCATAACAAACATATTTGCCGTCTAACTTTAAGGATGATCGTTAAAAACGGCCAAGAACATCAATTCGTGAGAGCAAAATGAGGCAAATCAACAACTCTGGATATTTTTAACGATCGGAAATCGCAATATCTTTTGGTAGTAATGCATTGGGATCACACATTTCTTTGAAATGAAGATATACCTACTTGGGGCAAAAGACATTTGAAAGAGTTCGTTTCACCATATTATGTTAGCGTCTCGCCTTCTTCAAAGAGCATCCTTCATTAAATCGGTTCTGTCTTCTTTTCTTTCTTTTTTTTAAGATATCTCATGACAAACTTTTCTCAGACACACAAAGCACAAATTCATGCGCATTTTCGCAATGCGCAAATTCACCCGGACATACACACGTTCATACATTACTGGTTGAAAAATGAGGATATAAAGATGGAATAAGAAAACAAAGTCTATGCAAAGACTGAAAAGGTAACTTCTCGCATTAAAATGTATGCATGCGCTTTTGGCGGGTAAATTAAATTACTTTCGGATGGTTCGATCAGACGTAGGTAAAAAGACGTTACACTAGGTCAGTTTAAGTTGCGTTGTTACGTCACCCGAGTGCAGGCATATAAGAAAGGACACTTCCGTGACGGTAAGCACTGGCGTGGGAGTACTTCCTGGAGCTCGAATACTGGATGTCTGTCGAGATATCGAGGCGGAAGTCGTTTTGTCGTCGGCACTAAACAATTGAAAGGCGGCGCCCGTTCTCCATAGAGTAGAACAACTCGGGTCGAGACGAGTATTGATGTAAAGCAGGAAGGAATCATATTTTAGGATTCCCTGAACAAAGTTCTCCGAAACGCCCGTCCCGGGCGGGCTGGGCGGCCGCGGCAGAAGCAGTCAGCAGGAATCAACAAAAAGGAAAGAAATAAAGGAGCAGAACGTGAATGTCCCCAACAGCCATTCCGCTCAGCCGCTGAACTTGAGAGAACGACAGATCGATCTTGCCGCGAACTTACTAGCAGACATAGTTTGTGCGTGATATGGAAATTGGCCAACTTGTGTGGATTCGGCATACTTTCACGGTATTTTATGGCCGGGCAAAGATTTTGAAATACTTTCACACAGCGAAGGTAGTTCAAAGGTGTAAAGGTAAGACGTGCAAAGGTTTCAAAGCTAGGAACTTCGACAAATGCAACCAGGCATTTAGTGTTAACGGACTGAGAATATGAGAAGTATTTCTTCTCTTGTTTTCCATCTTTAAGTGGCCAGCGAAGCTAGGTACAAGGTGCGTAACCTCACCTCAAATCCACGAGGGTTAAAACAAACTAACTTGCTCGCCTGACCTTGAACCAATGAACCTTACACAAGAAACTAGCAAGAAACCTTTCACAGAAAGATATTGATTCATTGTCGTGCTACCGGTATCATCTGGTTTAATAATAGCGTCTGGTATTGATGAGGTTTGACTGGTTGAACATCCAGTAGGCGGCAGCAAACAACAAGCAGCCAATCCGCTGGAGGGAACTCAGCGAGGCTCCAACCTTCCGAAAACAGATGTCTATGGGCGAAGCGCCTTTCAATCGCCAACGAGACACTACGGATCTCAATGTTGATACAGGTCATACACTGAAACCTCGCTCGATTCCCGTTATGATCAACAAACACGCGCTGCTGGATGTTTTCGCCTGGGGCTAGTTTACTTTCCTCTCGATGCTCATGTAAAGTCGGCCGCAAAAATTCCCTGCTCTGCTATTCTTACAAAGACTTTTCTCTTTCGTGGAAAGAGATAAACTCAGTTGATGTCGATCAGAAAAGTGGGCTTCTGTTGGAGGTTCACCAAAATGTATCTCGAATGGATAGGAGAACCCATCCGTAAGTGGGACTCGAGGAAGTATCTAGATCTCCCGCACCTCAGATACCGATTGCCAGAGACAGGCGTGGGTTTAAAAAGAGCACCATCACAAACTGGGTAGCGGCAGCGCTACAAACTGGGTGGTAGTCAAAATAAGAATGACAAGGGTAGTAACCCGAGTACACTCCAAAGACGACTCATGCCTGTCAATGAGAGGTCAGCAGCATCAGATTCTGAGCATTTTTAGCTCTAGGAGTAGGTTTTTCCATCAGCGTCGACAGTAGATTTCAACTTATCATGACCATTGTAATCAACATGTCACAACCATGTAAGCGCGCATGTAAGTCAAATCACGTTAGTTACCTATAATATAGTTTTGCAACCGCTCCATTTGTTGTCGCTGCCTAATTGCCGTCATGTTTCTGCTTTTAGGAAGTGAGCGGAATCAGGCTTCAGGACCAATAAGTTGGGTAAACTCAGGTTATGTTGAATGGGTGCGTCGCTGCACTCGCTTGTGACTTGATGCGGAACACACGAGGTTGAAAACGCAATCCAAAGATTCCAAGTCCTCAAATCCGTTGAAGTCGCTTTTTAGTAATCGTCAATCCAGATGCATGACTTCCCAAACACAGTTTTAAAGGCAGCCATATCTTATCCTCTGCCGGTAAGACAGCTGCACGATGCGTAGTGACAAAACGCTGAGCACATGGTGTTGAAAATGAAGAGTGGTATGACAGTACCTTTCTGTTAAATGCAAATACAGCTCGGCTAGTCACGGTTAATTGGTTTGGGAACAGGGAGGGAATTGTGAATTGACGTTTTGCACGCTCGCGATTCTGGAAGCTCTCGGGACCGGTAAGATGAAGACGTTTGCAGAGTAACACGTTGACGCGGTTGCCTCGAAGAGGCGCTAGCAACTAATGGCTGTCAGAGTTGGGTTGTTCCTTGTGCCCGATTGGTGACACATGAAATGTGGACCGAAAAAATCTCAACTTGACGAGGTGAAATCGCCGACGCTCAAAGAATACCGTGACTTTGATCGGAGGATTTTTCCACCACTTGTTTGTAATGTTTTCAAACTACAAGAGTACGGGAAGCACAATAAA
>Ga0058701_10003371_pt1 | contig 12612 bp, 10 predicted proteins | sample AgamicOrMae_FD_97039 | JGI IMG/M metagenome (GOLD analysis project Ga0058701, IMG submission 97039) | Agave microbial communities from Guanajuato, Mexico - Or.Ma.e | ecosystem: Host-associated > Plants > Phyllosphere > Phylloplane/Leaf | place: Guanajuato, Mexico | collected 2012-06-04
CTTTTCTTTCCTCTTCTTGCCCGAACGCCAGACCTCCTTGAGGATCTGGAGGAAGCCCGCTGGTTTGGGCGCAATGATCGGCCCTTCGGAGTCAAGCTCGTAGGGCCGCTCATGCGTGGTTGTATGACAATGTGGGTCAGGTTGGTCGGGTCTGAAGACCCGCCGCCCATAGACCACACAGAGGTCATTTTCCACTTCCTCGATGTTGAGGGTTTCCCCTCTGACTTCGACTGCCTCCTGCATCAGCTTGAGGAGGTGTTCTGGCTCTGTTGGGAGCCCCTCAGCCTTGAGAGTCATCATAGTGACTACTTCGGGGTTAGGCCAGTTTATGTGTCTCCCGTAGCGTCCAATCCTTCTGATAACCAACTCGAGGGCAAGTTTGAAGACTTTTGGATCCTCAAACCTTCGTAATTTCATAGCCTTCTCGATACTTTCACGAAGCTCTTTTTCTCCCTCAGCGATGCGGTGAGCTGCCTTTAGGCTCCGCTCGTCACTCCTGACTTCGCTTGTGAGGATAGAATGAGCCTCATGGACCGGCATTTCTTTGTCTGTCTTCGTCTGCTCCTTTGAAATTTTGTCTGTCTTCTTCGTCTCCTTGTGTGCTTCTTTCATCACCTTCGGGGTACTCGAACTGAGGCCCGCTTCGAACTCCTGGGCTGGTGGGGTGTGAACAATCACTGATGGAATGTCGTCCCACTCGTCCCATGGTGTGGGTTGAGTCTTCTTCTGGACCGGCTCAGGGCTGTCAGGGTAAGGGTTGATGACCTCACCACCGACGAAAATTACCCTTTTGATCTTCTTGGTCTCCTTCGAGGTAGCGACCACTTCTTCGGCTTCTGTGGTGCGGGCATTCTCCGTACTCCACTTTTGCCTACGAAGGGCATCACGCTCGCGGTTCATCCTGATCCTTGCGGGACTCTTCCTTCGCCAGGCGGAAGTACCTGCACAGCACAAAGTCCCTTGTTTGCTCTGTAACGGATGTTATGCGACTAGGTGGGTGGCGGGGCGGTAAGCCGTTCCCTCACCACCGAGACCCAGACTATTCGTCTGTTATGGGGAGCCTCGGGGTCAAACTCCACTCTAGGCCTCTGCTCCTCAGCGTTTTGTCCCCTTGGAGGATTCCTCCTTTGGGGGTGTTGTAAAATTTCCTCTTGCTCTTGGTGAGCAGGCCTTCTGTCCCTCACTCGCCGAGGTAGAGCATGCTTGGTGGAGATGTACTTCCTCATGGTTGCCTCGGCGAATGGCCAGTGGTCGGGGTCGCCAACTAGGTCTTTCAAGGTGGCATGGTATACATTGCCCCGGTCCACGAGGGGACAGTCAAGGAGCACGTGGGCAGGTGTCTCTTCACCATTTGTGCAGTCGCACTCAGGTGAGTCTCTTAACTGCATTTTAAATAAGTGTGATGCGAAAGGCCCATGTGAGGTTAAAAATTGTATGTTCCAGTAATTTGGCTGTAACCACTTGCACCTGAGTCGGTCTTGGACCGTAGGGAAGATCGCCCTTAGGTGATCTCCCTTAGAGGTGGTGGTCCAGATCTCATTCCAAGCTTGGCTGAGTATCTCCTCGATTCGGGTTCTTGTAAAGACTTCAACCTGGCAGTCCAGAAGTTGGGAGATCCTTCCATGGTCCTCCTTCTTCAGAAAGTATCTGGCGGCTCTTTGTGCCAGTTTGAGATGCATAGGGAGCACTCCAACGGCAAGGGCCATCGCCTCCCAGGATGTCGAATTGTACCCTCCGTAGAGGAGTACTAGCGCTCTCCTTTGTGCAGCATTGACAAAATATTGCTGCCTCTTATTCCTTAGGACTGAAGGAGCCCAGACACTAGCTGCGTATGACACCATGGAGACGTAGACTCCTTGGTACAGAACATTGAGCGTGGCAGGTCTTATGCCATATTGCCTTTTGGCAATAGTCGCTATGGTGTTTATCACAGTAGAGGCCTTGGTGTTGGTAGTCTTGACATGCTGTCTGAAGAGAAGTTTGTTATCCAAAACAACTCCCAGATATGTCCACTCTTGTACCGTCTTGACGTAGCGGCCAAATAGCTTACACTTGACGGGGTTATTTCTGTTGAAATCCCCGCCAAACTGCAGTATCGCCGACTTAGATGGTGATATCGTCAATCGGTTTGTGATGCACCATTTGTTCAGCACCTCGGCAACGGCAGCCGCAGTGTCACACAGTTGTCTCCTGCTGTGTCTTTTGTACATAACCACAAGGTCGTCGGCGTTTGCCACACAACCTGCTGTGCCTCTAAGATCCCTGACCAAGGTATCCATCATAATGTTCCAAAGGGTAGGCCCGAGCACAGAGCCCTGCGGACAACCCTTGGAGATGTTCTTTTGCGTTTGGGCGAACTTACTGCGGTAGGTCACTGACCTTTCAGTGACATAGCTCTTAAGCACATTGAGCAAGTACTGGGGTGTCCCGATGTCGGCAATAGCTTTGAAGAGGGAGGGCCACCAGAGGTTATCGAAGGCGCCTGATATGTCTACAAAAAGTAGATTCGTATACTTTTCTTCTCCACTCTTCACATATTCTGACATGATTTATTGCCTTTCAGTGCTTCTGCCGGGACAGTACCCATACTGCTCATCCATCGGATCATTTCTTTGCCTTACTTCGCAGAGTCGCTTATTGAGCATTCGTTCGTACACCTTGGACAGTGAACCCAGAAGACATATTGGTCTGTACGATTTGGGCTCCTTAGGGTCTTTCCCAGCACCCTTTGAGATTATCACTATCTCGCCTTTCTTCCAGTCCTTTGGAAAGGTGTTCTTTTCAAGACAGGTGTTATACACCTTAAGGAGATCTTTTCTTAATACCTCTTGCGCTTTAATCAGTACGTTTGGCGACATCCCGTCAGGTCCCGGCGCCTTGTTCGGATTCGTGCTCCCCAGAGCTTTGTCCAATTCCTCCGCCAGGAAGGGTGGTGCTTGGACGATCTGTATGTCTTCGAGGAAAGTCCTCCGTAGGTCTCGGTGGTCCGGGTTGTCTTCCTCGGGATTGTCATCAGGAAGCAGTTGTTGTAGGAGAAGCTCTGCTGTATCCTTCCAGGTGTTGGTGAAGGTGCCATCAGGCCTTTTTAGGCCAGCAAGAACAGTGGCAGGCCTTAGCTTGCCTCTGGCAATCTTATATGGTACACCCCAGGGGTCCAGACTGAGAGTTTCCTTCACGAAGGTCTCCCAGCTGGCCCTCTTGGTCTCCTCCATTCTGGAGTGGGACCTATGTTTGGCTTCTCTGGTTGCTTCCTTTAGACGCTCCCTTCGGTCGGTTCCCCAGACTTTTGAGGCCGCTCTTCGGAGTCTTCTATACTCGCTTCTCAGCTCGGAGAGCTCTGGTGTCCACCACCTTGTTCTAAATTTGGTCTCAGCCTTTGCAGGGACGTGTTTGGAAACAACACCCATTATGGTATTCGTGATGTTAACAGAATCAACTTCAGGACAGCCTTCATGCACAAAGGTTATGCTTTCAAGTTCCTTGTAGATCTTGTCCCATTCTGCCTTATGATAATTGAGTTTCGGCACGTCCTCCGTGGATATGCGATTTCTCGCGTCCCACACGAGGTCGATAGTGATCAAGGCGTGGTCGCTATGATCGAATCCTCGTCTGATCTTCCAGTTGGTTGTTCTATGCACGAAACTATGGCTCACAAGCGTAAGGTCGATGTAACTCGTACCTTCTTGGCCTAGGTGTTGGAAGGTCGGCCCTTGATCAACTTCGTTCAGTAGGATCAGATTGTGGTCGTCAGCGAAGTCAGCCATTTTGATGCCCCTGTCATCAAGTACTGGTGATCCCCAACGCGGATGTTTTGCGTTGGAATCGGTCATAATTATGTGGTGTTGACCTCGTGTTGCCGCGAGTGCCTCATCGAGCTCCCTGAGGTAGGGTTCAATGGGGTGGGCGTGCTGATAGTACTGGGCTATCAGGATAAACACCGCACCGGCAGTACTTATCTCGGCGACACACGTGTGTGATGTTGAGAGGTGCTCAAGATAGACCATGGAGGCCTTTCTTGTTGAAACACAGATTGCTGACATCGGGTTCGGGACTTCTTTGTATTTGAGGACAGCTCCCGATGGTAGCCCGCAGATCTTGCCTCCTTTACTGTACGGTTCCGTGACCGTCAGGATGTCAATGTCCTCTTTTTGGACGGCAATCCTGCTTTCAGACATCACATTGTATGACCTGGCTGCATTCAACTGGGCTAAACGAACCACTCTCCGGTCCTTCATGTCCGATAGTTGAATTTACCCTTCAGTTTGCTGAGGGCAAGCTTGTGGCCCGGGCAGTCTTGATTCCTGTGTTTGATTCTGTTGCCTCTCTTGAGGCATGAAACACAGAGGTCTTCATTCTTTAGAGGACACGTTGTGCCTTCTTCGTGTTGTTTCTCCCCACAGGTCCCGCGTAGCTGCTCGACCGAGGTGCAGTATTTTTGCACGTGACCGTAGTCATGACATTTGTAGCATTTCAGAACTCTAAGGTAGTCCCTGGCCCTCGTCGAGCGATACCCGACGAAGAGCCTAGGGGCCTTGAGTAGTTTGTCCCTTAGCTCAGGGTGGACCTCGATCACCCGATGACAATCGGGCATTCTCGGTCCAACTCTGAACGTCACTTTGAATTTCTCTCTGAACTCCGTAAGGGTGTACTCCTCACTGTAATTTTGCTTGTGGAAAGCGGTCTCAAAGATTGCGTCATCCTGTGTTGCGTCAGTATTATAAAGGATTATTAGCGGGTTCAGTGGCTGCTGTTCGGCCACCTCTTTGAAAGCCTCCCTGAGGGCCCCGCTCTCCTTGAGAATCTGAGCATCTCTTTCTGTGTCCGCCTAGACATTCAGGGTATTCTTGATTACCCACAGTTTGCGAATCCGGATTCCTGTCGCATGTGGCTTGATGGCATCAGCAAATTTAGTTTTGGCCTCTAAGATCTCCTCTTTGGTCGGATCGGCCTTATCGGAGATCTTGATGGTGACAATCTTCGCCGTGTCCAAGACAGGGCGCTTGGACTTCGACTTAGGCTTTCTGCTGGCCTTGCTGTTTCGGCTGGCAACGCTGTCTCTTCTAGTAGGTTCAGCAGGGGCTCTTGTTGCTGCTGCCTCAGCGTATGTGAGTCTCGTGAGAAGGACTGAAGCCCTTCTCACGGACGGAGCACTCGTGCCAGCTTGATTAGCTTCTGCCATGGTTGCCTCTGAGGAGGATTCCTGCGCAGATTTCAGTCTCGCAACTTCCTGACGTAACAGGGAGAGCTGCTTCTCCTGCTCCTCTGCTCTTCCCTGGAGCACCTTTCTCGAGGCTAGCTCCTCCACCATTTTTATCATTACTCTGTCCAAGGAGTCCATGATGGATTCCTTCTTGGACTTGGTCATATGTCGATCATTTGAAATCGACTGTTGGATGTCCCGCATGTTTGTAACAATCGATGCAAACGAGTGTTCATTTGCCTCTTCCGCTTCATCAATGGTGGAGACCTCGCTGTCTGAGTTTAACGACAGGACGTCGGTTTCTCTTCCACCGCTTTCCATTTCTTTGCTTGGAGTGCCCTTGGGCGACTCTCTCACAGGAGTACCCGGGGGTGTCCTGGTCAGTTTCGATTTCTTTGCAAAGGGGTTTTCAGGAGACTCACCTGTCGTGTTCTTTGCGTCATCTTGCTTTCGCCCTCTCTTTTGCGTGCTCGCTCCGGAGTCCTGTCCCATACCAGGAGTCTCGGAGGATGTCGTGGGATTTGTTGAGTTCATTGTATTTATGCTTGGTCCCACGAGTAGTTAGCTGAAACAGGTCACTGGCGTGTGCAAATCCGCCAGAGAGGGAATCAAACACCGGGCTCCCATCTCCCGGTGCCAGAGCTACCAGGGACACGAAGACTGTCGTGCCATGCAGGCCTTTGCCGTAGCTGCATCTCAGCGTGGCCTTCAGGATTTGATTGCAGTGGTTTAATCCACACCCAGGATTTATATCAGGAGAGTCCATTGCGGTCTCGGCAGGTAGTCAGTGTTAGGAGAGCACCAGGCCCTTTCCAAACGACATGCCACTTAGCAAAACTAGTGCCCTGCTGTCTTGGATGGCTGTGGACAATCTGCTGGAATACCTGAGCCGCACTCCCGTTTCACCCTGAGAGCACGTTTGCGAGAGGTTCCGGGGTGTCGCCACTCACCCTTTACCCGCACGTCAGTCACTGACGAGGCTTCCATTTACGGGTCCTCTTCGGTGGCCTTCGGTCCGTCCTGATGGTAAGATCAGCCGACAGGCACCTGCACTGGGCTGCACTGCTGCAGCCCTCTTTGACTTTTTGACGTAGCGCTGTAGAGTACTTCTGGAAATGCTATTGGATTTAGCAGCCACATTAATACTAATTCCCGCATCAACCTCTTTTTCCAGTGCTTTCTTTATAGCTTCCGCGTCAAATTCACGCTGTCTTCTTCTTGTTTCGAACTATTGCGCCTGTAATGAGAAACAGACACACTACTATGTTATGAATTTCAAACAGGATTATTTGGAATATTTTTAAAAGCGTCCCGTACACCATTGTCCATTGGTGCCGGGCCCAATGGTCCCGGTATGGCGTGGTCCAACGCACCGCATGTGCAACTCTCGTGAATAACCTCTCTTCCAAAATGTCGCTATTAAAGTAAGTCACTAACTGATAGATTTCTGCTTGAATAACACACTTAAAGATTGGGATACGCCTATGAGATGGATATTATGATGTCTCACCTGTAATCCAATAAATACTGTCATAAAATAGTTCCTTCCGTGAGTCGCGAAATCAGCTTTGACGCTCAGGTAGCCATTTTGATTCGCAGCCGTGTCGAAAGTCGCTTGGGTAAGTCGGGTGCTGTCAAAAAATATATGCTAGGAGAACACTGGTGACAAAGTCCCATACCCTATGAGAAAACCTTAATGGCCCGATGGGCCCCGTGGCCCAATGGGCCTCGGTCCCCCATAAGTTTGTTTGGGTTAGCCTTAGTTAAAACGTAATTAGTTTGCGTCCAATGATTATAAGGCATAGAGTTAAGGTAGAAAAATATGCAAATAATGTTTTGCATACGAGGCGATCGAAGAGTTTTTTCACAGCTGCCGCCTCCTTCCTTGCAGTTTCTAAAGGCAGCCGGTATTCAACAGGAGTCTCGTTGGGATCGGCATAAGGTTCCTCCTGGTGACTTCCGATTCCAATAACTTCAAGAGCTTCTGCAAGAGTCCAGAAATCAGTGATTAGTTAGTCTCAGTTGAAGTTAGACTAGCTACGAGCAGAGTTCGCAGCTTGAATTTATGAGCCAGAGATTGTAATACTAACGGTCCGGACGTCATCACGGTTCATCTTTGCTTACATAATTTATACCAAAATGGACAAATTTGACATAATATGCAAGCAAACAACCGGAGTATGGTAATCTTGGTTGATGATTGCGAGCTGGGCAAGGGGGGGATTAAGTACCTGACCGTTCCATTTCATATTCTGACCTGTTCACCACGATTTTTGCCACTAAATACATGTTCAGACCTAAGGCAATTGCTGAGTCGGTGCCGTAAGGGGGGGTCATGAAAACAGCCCCTCCGCATCATTCGGCCAAAACTGATAAAAATGATTGGATATTGCACTGGATCTCAGCTATCTGATCGAAAATAGTACCTTTTTCGTTCCTTTTGACATTCAGGGGTAGGCAACCCGCCGTGTTTACATCCTGGAGGGGGCGGTGTCCCGTTGAGCCTCATGCTCTATTAACGGGTCCCCTTCTGTGGTGTTGGGCAATTGAACCCTCAGATGGGACACCGGGCGTGGCAGCGTACGTTAGGCGCGTAATTTTCTATGGCGGAACTTGTATCGCGTTTTCTCCGTAGGGAGGAACTCAAGTAAGGTAAATATTGACCAACCAAGCGTTTTATTTTATTCATCTATTCATCACATTTCACCACACCCGGCTAATTGTGAAAACTTTCGAAGAAGCAACTTTTCAGCCGAACCAAATTCATTTCGCACACAAGTAAAGAAAGTTTAGCTCTTTTTCGTTTCTTGCCCTAACAATTTATATAAGGTTTGACAGAATGCCAAACGTCCAAACAACAGAGGCGAAAAGATCTTAAACGCCAGTATTAATTTAGAAAAAAAAAATGTGAGCAAACGAACATTAATTCTTGGGTCTTTGTCGGTAGAAAAATATCGCAGGATTTGCCACGTGGTAATTGGGGACCGTCCGTAGTTTAAACGACTTGTTAATTTAACTATAAACAATGTAATAGATATTTGCTAACAGTTCGGAATGATTACGTGAAATGGTTTTAGTGAACGTGTACGTCCACATATCAGTTCCAAACGCACGAGCTCCTTCTTTCACCGCTTCCCTCACTTCGGGTCGAAATTATCCCCGTTCGCGCTGGACCACAGCACTTATGTACGTACATATGTACAGTATATATTTATGTGGAAATCGTTCACGGATGGGATAAGACCTGCTTAACGTTCCCCTCCGTGTTCACCTCCAACGTCAATCTGGCCTTGCGCTAACTTTTGAAATCTATTTCCTTTCACAACGTTTAAAGGCCGGAGGTCTTTTGCCAAAAACGTCACACATAGATCTGTTATCTCCTATTTTATTTTCCTTCGTTCAATCTTTTCCATCGCCCCCTCCCCTTGGCCTCACAGTCTTCTTTGGACGCTGGCTGGGGTCACTGCTTGTAGCGTCCGATTCGAATTTGCTCGAGAAATGCGTACTTAGGGATGATTGTAGAACGGGTGTAGTTAGTATGGGCGGTGTTGCCGAGGGCGATGACGAATTGATGGACGAAGAATGTAGAAGTGAAGGTGCGTGAGGATGCATCTGTCTAGACTCTAGACAGCGACATTGTTGAAAGAAATAGTTGGGCGGATGACGTTTTAGATATGCTGAGTTCGCTTTGTCCCTTACATTTTTCAGTATATTTACTCAGAATCCCTGTACCGTCCTTTTTTTACGCAGTACAAAGCTTTGCATTTAACACATTGCTCAAAGTTAACCAAGTCTCCGGTTATAGAATCACAAACGATCCGAAAATTATTTCTCGACGGAGAGTTCCTCTGATTTTTTAAAAAAATCACAGACAATATATTCCCCCGAACGAAAACGAAAAGAGACTATGGCTCTGTTATTGTCTTTTGGCGAATGCATCGCACTCGCTTGAACATGTACCGTACTCGCTTGAACATGTACTCGCACGCGCGCACCTGCACACACACGGCTTTCTCACTACAATAAGTGATTCGACCCTAACGGACTTTCAATGACAAATGAGCTATCAGATTAAATGAGGCAGAATCTGGCGCGACCTTTGCACTAAATGTGGCAGAATCTGGCGCGACCTTTGCCCCTACCTACCGTCTAAGTCTACCGTAGGTGTCGCTACATGAGGTTAAACTCGAGGTGGGCACTGGGCAGCCGTCTATTGGTTCACATGGCTGACCGAACCGCACCACGGGTTCCACTGAAAGCGGTTCCTATAATGCTGTCATCGGGTGCGAATCAACTTTATGAGTATCCTTCATTTCGAAAGCTTTCCTTGCACCTTGAATGTTCGAGGCATTTGCACCCGAAAACTAAGTTGTGAAAATGTGACGTAAGGGACTACGTTTACATTTTCGTCTCGACCTCCAGCGTCTGTATCACTTATGTTACAGCAAAAGCTGTTGAAACTGAAAATTCTCAAACACTTTTTTTTTATTTTCATTTATGTATTGTTGTGTTCAAATTAGTGATTACTGAAACAACGGGTATTAAAACAAACTTTTGACGCTATTGGGCAAAAGAAGGTACAGTAGACATCGTTTATAACGACATCGGTTATAACGACAAACCGGATATAACGACGGAATTATGACCAAAAGTTTGGCCCGCTATGACAAAACATGCAAAAAAACAGATATAACGACGCGTCTATAACGACGAAACCGCTTATAACGACGCAATTTTGGCGTTTTTTTGATCGGTTATTACGACGAAATTCGACGATGACGGCCAAACCGCGCGCTTCCACCGCAAACACATAAACACTGTGGTCGCAATAGTGCCATGAAAGAAATAAGGGCGTATCTACGCAGCTGTGTCCGAAGGGTTCACTTAAGAAGTCCAAACTCACCGACTACTTCACGCACAAGTAGCCTTGGTAGCCCTACAGTCTTCGATTTTAATTACTCTGTGGCCATTGTTTGAGTTACCGGTACAGTACCGTATGTTCACTGATTATCGTTGCTAAAAATAGGTTGTTTTTTTTCGATTCATTATAAGACTGTCACAAGACCATGAGAGAAGTACAAACAATATTTTGTATTCCTCTCATGTGTTTGCATTCCTCTAATGACTATAAGCAAATAAAGTTGTTTGCTCCAAAACTCTTGAATACCGTAGAAAACACCCCTGCTTGCCAAATCGAGGGGGGGGGGAAAACCGGTAGTAGTTTTCAGAATGGGGAAAATTGTGATATCGGTTATAGCGACAACCGGCTATATCGACGAAATTCTCAGTTCCTCGACCGTCGTTAAAAACGATTTCTACTGTATTTTACGAAAAATAATATTCCCCTACTTATCAATCGTAGAAATGAGACATTTATTGGCAATCCGCTTATTTGCTAGTGATTCATTTATTTTCTGGCAGGTGTTTGATTCGCGGGCTACAGCGCTTCCTCAATTCACAGTCAGTTTATCCGCTGACGATTCGTCAGGAGCAGCGGCTTCAGATCGCACACGAATACACTCGCCCGCATACCTCTAATCTAACGAAGGGGCTGCTACCTGCAAGAAGTTTGGATGGGAAGTCGTCGAACAATCCCTTACAGTTCTGACGTCGCCCGTAGTAACTACCACATGTTTCCCGCCCTGAAGAAACACCTCGGAGGGACGAGGAGATTCAAACAGGGGTCTACGCCTGGCTGCGCGGACGGAAAGTGGTACGAGGACGGGGTTAAGAGTCCATCGTGCGGATGCGGAAGGTCATCGAAAAAAATGGTGATTAGATAGAAAAATAGCTCAAGCTATGGCCTTTCCAACGGTGTATTCAAAAGAAGTGCAATAAAATGTTGATTTAAATATTTTTTTGTATGGGAGACCTCACTTTTCAGTCTGCCCTCGTACGTCGATTTCTTTCGAAGGCGCCCCTTCCCAAGGCGTTACTTGCGTCATCGACTATGACCTCCACAAGGTGGTGCAGAGCTTTTGGGCCAAGGAAAATGACATTTTTCCAGTTGGCGGAAGGCATTCGAAAGATAGTCCTTTCATATTTAGATTGTTTAGGTTTTGGTAATGGGATTTCGTATTTACGTTCATTTGCACTGATTTGTGTGTGTCGCGACACCAGGTGCATCAACGACGCGATGTAGGCGCATCGCCACAGAGATCTTGCGTTGCACGTGCTTAAGCATATGAGTATACACATGACTCAAGGCAGAGCTAATTTTCTCAGTTGCAGTAAAAAGCGTCACTGTAACAGAAAGGACTGCATCCCCCATTGATACGTGCACATCGCCCTTTAAAAAATAATATTCCCCCTGTGTGCAGTCCATCGCAGAGAGCACATGGCTGAAACGAAAGTAGCTCTTTCCTTTGAGTTTAGGCTCTCTAAAACCCCTCTCTTAATAATACTGAAAAAGTCTGCTTTGTTTGTCTCCGTTGGAGCGTCCGTGTGATTTTCGCGTCCTTTTCTTCTTTTAGATCATCCGGACCTGATCCCGACCTCATGTCCGAATCCACAACCGTTCTGAATCAGATAGTGGAGCCCGTTTTTTTTCGCGACTTCTCCGTCGTAGTATTAACCTCGCCGCCTGATTTCTGATCAGATGTCGGAAAGGGGTGCATTCGATTTAGAGTTGTAAAAGTTGTGCAACTTGTGAAGCGTGTGTCAGAAGGCGGTGCGGATTTGTTTGTAAGTGGCGCGAGAGGTTAGCGGCCACACGGAGAGGAGAAATATTTCTCCGTGATAATAAGTAACCTTTTTTTTAAAAAAACCACTACGGATGATGGACGTGATTACGAAGACGACGGAGAGGATCTTCAGGCCTTATTACTTTTAGTGGACTTAGGTTTGTATTTTGTGTTGGCTTGAGAAGTTGGCTGCCTTTAACCTGTCTGTCGTTTTTCATCTGTAAAAGTTAATTAATCTGTCATTAACTTTTCTTTTATTTGTTACAAAAGTTGTAAATCAAGGATAAAAATCACACTTGACATTTGTTTAAGAACAGAAATGAAAGGGGTAGGGTGTTAATTTTTCCCTACAATTATTATTTTTCTTTGTCATGCAATGTGGTGCTGAGCATTTGATAATCCCTTAAAAAGTTTTCTATTTGGAGCCTTCAAACCTTATATAAAGAGTTCCTACAGAAATATAATAACTTTAGAAAAGAAAATTTGAAGGTTAACTTTGCCCGACAATATTCAACTCGCCTTTCAAGAACTCGGCTGAATCGAAACTGGCGAAACACTTGAATGTGTTTTCCAAAACGGGATGTTTTAATAGAAGATGTTTTTTACATGTTGTGGACATAGGTTAATTGACGTTTCTGATTGTTTACTGTTTATTACTTATTTATGTTACTATTTTGATACACTGCTAGGCACCGATGTGTTTTCTAGTGGAGTGGCGTTGTTATCCTC
>Ga0058701_10003372_pt1 | contig 12611 bp, 12 predicted proteins | sample AgamicOrMae_FD_97039 | JGI IMG/M metagenome (GOLD analysis project Ga0058701, IMG submission 97039) | Agave microbial communities from Guanajuato, Mexico - Or.Ma.e | ecosystem: Host-associated > Plants > Phyllosphere > Phylloplane/Leaf | place: Guanajuato, Mexico | collected 2012-06-04
AAGTAGAACAAGTAGAATGACAGGTTGTTCGCAGTTCCTAGGGTGTTCCAGTTTCTAGCGAGGAGTCCCTGTTTCATAAATCCGTAGCTCAGGTTTCAACACATCTTTGTACAAAGAATAGTGTCTTTTTCCGAAAAAAAAATCAGAATATCAGTACCGTTAATTGAAAGAAAACACTAAAAATTTAATGATCAGTTAAGGAAAAGTATTCCAAAGTAGATGTATGATTGCCAAAAAAAGAGTTTTACTTTTGAACACATTTCGAGATTCCGTTAAACATTGTTGTCCGATTTATAGGGACAAGCTTTGAAAGTGGGAGAGATGGGAAACGAATTGTCTGCAGTGAAGTGTCCTCAAAGATTTCGTAACTGTATAAGACTAGAGCTTCCTGTAGATATGAATAGAATACGAGAGGCCCAGAAAGTCAACAATTGATCGTTTAAGGCGGCTATGCTGCACTGTAAATTTTAAAGGATGTTTTTACAAACGATGGTGTCCTGCCTTTTGTCACTAAGGCGAGCACTGTAAATTTCATATCTTTTGTGGTCCGCCCTAAGTGACCAAGCTGAGCGGAGTAGAGCGATGTGTCAGACACAAGGCACCTAACCTAGCTTGACTTCCGCGGTTATATGTCGTTGATCCTCATAAAAGGTTTATGTCAGTTCTATCCGCACGCCTATGTTAATACAAGGGAGACTTAAACGCACGGAAACCAACATTATTCATTTAAAATGGTGCAGTGTGAACAGTCACTTCGAAAGGTTGAGCCCAGCGATGCCGTTCGGAGACAGAAATATTTATTTCAGAGGATCTTTCCAGTTCAGTATTGTCACACTTTCAAAAATATCACCCCTCTGAAAACCTGGAATTTAATAATTTAGGCATTTTCCAAAGCTTAAAATTGCGTGTTTTAGCGGGAAAAAATCCTTCCAAATTCTCTTCACTCAAATTTCACTCCAAATACTTTGGGCTGTTATGGATTAAGCAAGCGGAGGTCGCAAGGATGAAAGATGCGACATAGCATTTAACCCTACCTATGTTCAGCCCATATCATACCGCTCATTCAGATTAGAAGACTGGTACCTAGTTCCTACTTCCACCATCGCCCCGCTCGGATCGCCGACCAAACGAAGAACACAAGAGGTAGAAAATACGACCTTTAGATTTTGCAGTGTGTTTGGGTACCCTGAGCTTGCACCCGTCTCGACCTACGAGAAATATATTCTACTTTCTCCTTTTTAGCAAGTCGATGTTCGACAGTGGTACGTAATCCCTCGTCGTAGAAGTTTTTTTTTCCCTGACACGTTTTTTGTTTTAACAATACTTTGGCAGACAAAAGGGAGACATTTAGAAAGGACACTCACACTAGTAACCGTTGGTAACAATTTCTCCAGGAGCCAATTCCGGCAATATTTGATAAAGTAGAAAATTATGTGCGGCGAAAATTTGAAAAGTCCGTTTGGTATGTATCTTCTATAAATCAATTACTTGGGGAGGGGTACTTACGCACATTTTATTTGAAAGATCATATTTTTACGAGTGACTCACCAAGGTTCATTCATAATAAAGGGACTCTTGTTAATAGTTTTCTGAAAACCCCAAGCTGTCAGTTGACCCATTATCCGAAGAAAAATGATGGTCTTTAGTCCCCCCATTATCTCATTCACACAACGCTGAAGGCCGGTACGAGCTTTTCTATTTGTTGATAGGAACAATCAAAGTACAGTAGTCTATTAACCTGATGAGGTTATGTCGCCGGTAAATCATGCTCATCTCCATCATCTTTTGTCTTCTGCCGTCATAAGCGCTCTCGCAGTTGGCTATCTCTGTCGCTCATTGCCTGATTTAACCTCACCTTACGTAAAAACCTTCTTCAAAATGTGGCCTTGGGTAATGCTGGGTGAATCTGTTTAGCGATGTGAGACAACACAAAGGTACGGTTTATGGGTTAGTTTTAAGTTCAGTTCTATTCGCGCGCCCTTTGACAAGCACTCATTTACATGGGGAGACTTTACCGCACGTCAAGAAAGCCAAATATATTTGGAATGGGAGTTTGGGAACGAATAAACACTGCGAATTCACTTTCATTGGAGATATTACGCTGAATTTTAAGGTCAGCCTGCTGGCATTGGTCGCCATACAGCAACCCAAAATAAGACTTCTGAATTATTTGTGCAAATATCTAAAAAAAAAAACAAAAAAATGCCTATCATACACTAAAATTGTAAGCATGCGTATCATACACCAAAAATGTAGTTTAAAGCTGCAAAAAAGAACGCGGAACATCGTCGATTTGAGAGTTATACAATTCAATAAGAGAATTTTGCAACAGGACGTCTTCCATAATTCACGCACGCACCACACGCTCCTTGTTCCTCCCATTCTCAGACCGGGAGAATGAAACAATCATTACAGCGTTTCCCACAGAAACCTTTTATTAGACATTAAAAATTTTGGCCCGAAAAAAAATGATGTAAAATAAAAATGGCGATGTTTTCGTGTCTATGACTTGTTGAAGCAGTAAACTTATTCCAGTTTTTCGCATCGTAAAATGGCACCTCTAAAAGGAATTCCTCGCAAGAACGAGTAAGACGCTGAATGTCTCGAACTCTCCTGCTGGAAGAGTACAACCTGTTCATCCTAATCACTAAATTTTAATTGGCCTAACGTGGCCTGGATGTAGGCACTCACAATGTTCCATATTAAAATTACCTTGCGTTATTGGTAGTAATTTTAGCCAACCCCCAACCCTGTCTGTCCCACCTAACCTCATCTATTATAACCTTAAAAAACACCTAACCTTATCTTGCGCTAAAATTTTACCTATTTCTCTACCCAATGCAGCCTCCCACCTTACCTAAAACCCAACCACTACGTACTTCCTAACCTAACCAGCGCTCTAACCCCACTTAACCTAGCCTTACTTAACTCGCAACCTTAACTATCCCCGCACTTCACTTACCAAGCTTGACGTGTTTCTCACCCTTTCCATCCCTCTTTTGCACTTCACCCTTAACCCTCACAAATTCCTCTTTTTTTCTTCTACCCTTTTCTCCGCCTCACCTCGACCCAATCTATCTACCTTAACCCGAGTCGAATACAATGCACCGATATTTCCGAGTTCATATTATCGCGCACTTTCAAATGAGTTCATATTATAAAATTAAAAGATGATCTCATTAATTTCGGATGAAGACAATCTCAATATGGATAAACCTGCTCGGAATCAGGATTAAGAAAAATGTGAGCAGCCCAATTATGTTTGCTAATTTAGATCGTGCCTTATAAAGATACCTTTGGAGAGAATGGACAAACTAGCAAAAGAGCCACATAACACAGTAGCCCTGGATGCAAAAGTAGTGTGAATCTATTTGCTTTGATAAAACTAAGCATCTTCGCCAATTTTAAACATTAATAATGGTAGATAGAACCATCAAAAAGGCGTTTAATAGTACTGTTATCCTAATGTTTCTCTTTGTTAGTTGTTATTGAGTTATTCAAAATGAGAAGAAAAAATTATTCAAAGAGAATCCATACTTTTGCAATAATCAGCTTACCTGGTCACGTCATTAAACCATTGTCCAAACCCGTTCGCAAAAATTACGCATTCGGCCGCCCTCGCTCATAACTCATAAACAGTCTCACCCATAGTAATTGTACTTCACTTTAAAACTATGAAACGAATACCGTCCTCGTCACATTAAAAACATACCAGGGAAACTAACTTAACCTTATCAATGGTTCATTTAAATTGACCGCACAACAAACATCAATTAATAACCCCAAAATAAGAAGTCGTTTGCTACTTGCCTTGATTGAACGAATCTTCCAATATAGCACAAAATCCAGCACGTAGTATATCCCTTGGGTAGCAGAAACACACACACTAGAACAGTTTTCACACTTTTTTCATTCACACTGCACTTTGACAACACGATTGGTCGGCGTTCAGGCGAAAGGGACTCGCCTCGCTCCAGTAACGGGTGACGACTGACGGGTCGCGGCGCGGTGGGCTGCTGTGTGCTGCCGGCGATGCCGACTGGAAGCGAGCTTCGCGGTTCGGCCGCTGCGCGCGGCCGGCGGTGGCAGCACCTGTCAAGCGGCTGGCGCGCGCGGCCCGTTAGAACGCGCTACCGCTGCTACCGCCGCGCCGGCCCCTGCCGCCGGCTCAAGTGCAGTGTCAATAAACAGAGGCATTCACCCAAGAGAAGGGTGATTGGGCGGTTTACCTGTCCTAACACTGAACTACTGCATAATTTTGGGGGTACATCACGGTAAATCAAAAAAGTTGCGTTTGATACCTATAGTGTTACACCTTTTGCAGCGGCATCCGACCGCCCCATTTAAAATGTATTAGGTTGGGTTCCGTGCGTTCAAGTCACCTTCCACTTAAAATGCATTAGGTTGGCAACGTGCGGTCAAGTCTCTGTATTAATGCTTGTCAGGTCAATGGCAACATCAAATCAGGTATTCCTTACAATGTAAACTACTTTTGTTGGTCGATTATTACTCTCCTTATACATGAGAGAAGGGCGGCCCTTCTCTCATGCCTTATATGAGAACTTCTTTTTTAACTTTTATTTGGTTGAGATTATTTTATGGACTTTTGTTTAAAACCGGCTAGATTAGCTCAACTAAATCCAAGCTGATCCGACCCTGTTAGGACCTAACCAAACCTAACTAAATCCAAACCGCTCAGCATGACGACGGAAGTTGGATCACAGAGTGGAAATCTGACCTTTAAAACTGACAGTAAACCATGGTTTACGTTTTGTAAACCATGAAGTTTAACAGAGTATCAGAGCAGCACAGATAGGCAACCCACTCAGCAGTCGTGTAAGGAAGGCAGCCTATCGTCATTTCACCAATAAGTCCGCTAATTTCAGTTTCATCAAGTTTATTTGAAAAATCTGAAGTTTCCAAGTCTTTTAATAATTCTGAAGTTTGAGCAGCAGGGCTTTTAGGTGTCGAGCTTCGTAAGTAACGGTATTTCGGCCGTCGTTCCAGCCAATGTCATCCAACGGGGACTCGACCACAGTTCGGACATCTCGCCCGAAAGCTTCGCAGTTTTCCAAAAACTGAATACAATCCTGCATAACTGAGTCGCACACAACGATCATATGCTTTGCGGAGTTCTTAATCAGAGACAGAAAACATCGTTTAGCGTAAAACCTGCAAGTAAAACGCGTGAAAGTTTAGCTTCAAAAATATAAAAGCCTGACCAACAGAGCCGACAGGTTAGGTATGTTTGCCCGAACAAAAAGGAATATTTCATACGGTGGATTCCATAAAAGATGCCTTTTCATTTATGCAAACTGTATTTTACCGTGTCTTTTCTGAACCACTTACCATGTATCTGTGCCCAATTTTTTATTATAGGGTTCCAGGCTTTTTATAACTCGAGAAATTCCAAACTCATGGTTTCCTTTGGCGCAATAGAGCGTACCTATCACCAGGTTGACTATGCAAAGATGAAAAATTTTTCGGTCGGGTTCGTCGAATGCAAGCTGCTCCTCCTCTTTCTCAATCTTTCTCATCATTTCCTCTGCCTCGACGTTCTGCGATGTCATGATGTAGGATACGCAGAGATTCGCAAGGACCACAGCACTGACATTGAGCAGCTGCAACAAATATTAAGCTAAAATCACAGGACAAGTGATTGCAGCCTTAAGCCTCGCTCAACTCAGCTTTTAGTCAAAGGGCGGAAAACACGATGTATAACATGCAACCTTAAATATTTACGGTGCCTTACAAGGAACTTACGTTATCATAATTTTTCTTGACAATAGGCTCATAAAAGCCAGTAGCTTCTTTAAATTTGTTCTCTTGCATGAAAAGAACGTGAGCTACGTTTAATTTCCACGTGTCGTTTTCGTTGCAGAATTCCACAGATTTCCGGAAAATCCTCTCAACTTGAGCGTAGTTTTCGCCGTCCCAATATATCCGAGCTTGGGCCATCAGTACAGGGATATATCTGTAAAGGGATAAAAATATCGCGTCATCGTCGGGACATGAGGGGATGTGGGCATGCGGTATTCGGTAAACAAAGGTACCAACATTTAAACGTAACGTACTTTTCGAGAGTTTCTTCATATTCTGCTAGAGCTTTCTTGACCGTATCGTCATCTTGAGCAACCCGAGCTTCTTCAACTCGTTTGGTTATTTTTGTAAGAGATTTCGTAAGTCTGGAAGCGATTTCATCTAATTTCCGATACGCCTCTTCCGGTGCAGATTGTTGCAGCATCAGCGCGTCCAGAAAATCGTACAAATACTAAACACACAAAAATCTAGCTTCAACACATATTTTGCCCTGCGAACCTTAAAGGGTATTGGCCTGGCAGTGACAGGTACCCGTGCACAGATGGAGATTTTGATGCATGTGTTGACCACAGTGTATCGAACTTTAAATGTGGGACTGCCGGGCGGGTATCAAGACTGATACTTAAAATGTCGGGTGAGCAGCTCTTACCGGCGACAGATATTTAGAAGTAAGATGCTGGTTTTCCGCCAAAACATCCGCTGCTAAATAATGATAATCGTACTGACAGTACAGCAGAAGAAGGTTTGCCAACGTTTCGGGTGGGAATGGATTTTGCTGCAGTAGGAACTGTAGTTTTTCAAAGCCCTCAGTCGGTCGCTTCTCCATGTTCATTAATGCTTGGTTATGTAACGTCACAGCGTCGAGTTCCTCTTCCGACCTTGGGGGCATATCGGTTAGGGCTTCCTTAGCAGCTTCGTCTAAACAAAGGTTGGTAGAACCGGAATGTTAGAGGCGGCACTCTCCGCTTCTAAGGGTTGCAATATCTACCTCGGTCGAATTCCGTTCTTAAACCTTCCTCGACATTGTCAGGATTAACGTACATTCGACCGCGTTACTCAGGTTAGGTAACATAACCTCTCCTAACAGAAGTCTGACTAGCAACTTACAATTCTTAAGTTGGTACTCAATCGCAGCTTTGAGGTTAAACGCCTCGATCAGCGCTGTATCGTGCAAAGTCAGCGTATTTCCTACACTCCGCACATCAATACCCTCTGTGGCCATTCCGACACTCAGCTCAGGGTGTTCTCGTATACCTCGCTCAACAATATCAGCTGCAAAATAACAAACCATTAAAATGGGTCTAGATTAAGCACAATAAATCAAGACAAAAAATAAAATAAATATATAGAACTTTGGTTAAGTATTCCTAATTTCAAAGATTGCACTGTTTTACTTTCCATCCCCCGCAGAAAAAGGCCTCCGGTTGACGGAATATTTTTTTTTTCTCGGCGAAAACGAGAAAGAGATTTACCAATGTGTTTTAGGGCTGCAGGGTACTCGTGCAAACGGTAACAGCAAAGCGCTGCATTGTAAGAAAGATGGGGTTGATTTCCTAATATCTGAAGAGCTGTCATGAACTTTGCGAGGGCATCTTCGTATCGGCCTTCCTGGAAAAAAAGACAATTTTATAAAATCAGCTTCGTGAAAGAGGCGATTGACGCATCTCAATAAAGCCGTGTCACTTACAGCTCGAGTGTGCTTGTTAGTTTAGGAAAGTTTTGGACCATTTTCATGATCAATTTAATTTTACCTTGTAAAGAAGACATCCTAAATTTACATCGGTGTCTGGATCGTCAGGTGGACAACTGTCGACTAAACTTTTCGCGGCTGCCAAATCTTCTTCTCCATACTTTATCGCAGCTTTCAGCTTGGTTACCTAAAATTAAAGCCCCAATAAAGGTAGAGAGACGCAAATGGAGATCCCTGCGATGGGGGCCTCCATAGGCCCAATGTATTCCTCACGGGAAAATAGTAGAGAGTGCTACCTTTAAAATTTACTTCGCTGTAAAATCAACGGTCGCTTATTTTACTTACCTTGCCTTGGAATTCTGGGTTGTAAATCTGAGAGGTAACTTTCATTGCTTCTAGGTAAAGACATGCTTGGTGCAAAGATTGAGCGTAATATAACTGGTACTCAAGTTGATCGGGTAGTAATATGGTTAACTGTTCGTAGCAGTTGGCTGCACTGACGAAATCCTGTACGTGGAAATTACAGTATCCCAGCAGAGATAACGCTGCCCTGGACTGAGAACAAAATATTTATCCAATCAGATTTATGTCCACTGCCCAAAGTCTTCCATTTTCAAAAAGCCGTAAAATTTTTAACAAAACGGCAAAAATTTCTGATGAAATCTATTAAACATCTTCGTTTTGCTTATTATACAAAAAGTGCGACAGCAACTAGTCTAAAAAAAGAAAGAAAAAGAAAAAATCACAATAATAATGCAAATCTACGTTTTAGGCAATCTTTTTTGAAACTATTTAAAGAAATTTAAAAACTTGATTTTGGTGATTCGATACCAACACCTGTTGTAAGTACCGGTGCAGAAGGGTATGATTATTCCCCCCTGGAATTTGTACAAGGTGGTACACGATCCCTAGGGTATGAGTACCCTCAACATATAATAGGGGTACAGACACTCTACCAGGGTTCGTGTACCCCTGTCTCGAAAACTAACCAAAATAAACGTTACTACTCTCTCTCAACGTCTTCCCGGACAGGTACAGAACACCAACTTAAGAACTTTTTCTTTCATCTCAATTTTCTTAAACGTTTTAGCCATCATTTCATCCATTACTTACACTTCCATTCATCTCCAAAACTTCATTAAGAAACGGAATCGCCTCATTGTACCGCTGCTCCTTGATCTGCGAAAATCGACAATCACAATCGAGACTCGATTCGCTTATTACTCGATCACATCACTCTTACCATAGTGTACACTGTTTTGGTAAAATCGCCATCCTTAACCAACATTCCTTGCACATACATTGCAATCAGAGCAACTCTTAAGAATGACAGCAGAACTCAGGTTTTTCATTGATTACCCCGCGTCCGCGGCGCAACGCTTTGTTTTGATACTTCCGTTGCTAGGCAACGCTCGCGCAACCGAGCAATCTTGCCTACCCACCTACACTAGTATAGCGCGGTGCGAGTCAATAACATTACATATTTCCTATTCTTAGCGAATTGACGAGTAGTTTCCAGGATTGGATGATTTTTTTAATGTGCATACTGCAAGCTCGCCTTCACCAATGTGTCTGATTGGATATTGGATCATATCTTCTTTGAGGGTATGTACCAATAATGCACGATGCGAGTTTCAAAGATATCTATGTTGGGTCTTTAATATTCATTATTTTGAAACTGGTTTAAATTTACCACTTTACCTGTTACTTTCATGATGAACGAAGGAGAGGTGTGTACAGTGATCAATAAACCTTTTTTTCCTACGCATGAAAAGTCCATAAGAGTGACAGGGCTTCAGATATTGATGGCATATCATACCCAAAGGCTGTATTTACTCTGAAGTATATATTGCTTGAAAAAAATATACGAACAATATAAGAAAAACAAAAACCTAAGAAAAATATCCACGAACTATAACGCGCTTGGACGATTCTGGGGTAGGTACTTTAAATTCCAGTTTAGAAGTGATACATGAACTAAACGCGGGCAACAGCCGATGGTAAAAATAGTTATTAGTTCTCCTTAAGTAATTCCAACCATCAAATGTTTAATACAAAAAAATAGACCTAAAATTTCAAAACAGGCAAGAGACTTAAATTTTTTTACATACTTTTGGGATCATTTTTCTAAAATATGGCCTTTAAAGATTGAATCTAGTTGAGAGACACAAAACCAATGTCTGCTGGTATTTTGTCAATTTTGAACAGACCGAGAGGATGGAAGAGTTAGGGGAAAGGTTAGCGTGAAAGGCGTAAATTTTAAATTCCATATTTGGAGCGATAAATCGACGAAGTGAGCAACCGACGACGGTAAACATCATTTTAAGTTCCCCTCAAACAATTCCAAACATCAAACATTTAAAATTCAACAAAAAGATTTTGGCTGAAAATTTGAAAAAAAAAGCAAGTTTTTTTTTTCAATTTTTTGACCCAATTTTTTTTGTGGGATCTGCATGTTTTGACGATTAGATCAGATTGAGGGATACTAAAAAAGGTTAGAACCGATGTCTGTTGCTCAATGTGTCGATTTAAAACGGACACCGGAAGGTTGGAAGAGTTCGGGGAAGGGAGGTTGGAGGGAAAGGCTTGAATTTTACATTCCACTTTTTGGGATAAATCGACGAAATAGGCCAACGTCGACGGTACAAACATTGTTTAGTTCCTCTTATTAATTCCAACCATCACTCGTTAAAAACTCGACAAAAAAAATCGACTGAAATTTTTTTTTAAAAAAGGCAAGGGGTTAAGGGCCTCCGGTTTTTTCAACTTTTCGGTCCGATTTTTTTTAATCTATGGATATTGAAGATTGGATCTGATTGAGGGACACGAAAAAAGGTAAGAAAGAATGTCTGTTGCTCAATGTGACCATTTTAAATGGACCGGGAAAAGGGCAGTTTTCGGCCGGGAGGTTGGAGGAAAAGGCGTACGATTTATATTCCACTTTTCGACGCGATAAATCGACGTAATGAGCGATCGACGACAGTAAACATCATTCTGAGTTCCCTCTAAACATTTCCCACCATTGAACGTTAAATATTCAACAAAAAAAAATGCAACTGAAAATTAGAAAAAAAGCAAGGGGTACCCCTAGGTTTTTCTTCAATTTTTTGGCCCAAAATTTGTTGTGGGGTCTTTACGTTTTGACGATAGGATCTGATTGACAGACAATAAAAAACGTTAGAACCGATGCCTGTTGCTCAATTATGTCGATTTTAAACGGACTGGGAGAGGCGGCAGTACACAGCCGGGAGGTTCGAGGGGAAGGCGTGACAATGCTCTCCTGCGCGAGGGCAGGCCGCGAATTAGAGGTCATATTTGAGGGTCATCGGTTCGCGCAAAAGCAATATCTCAACAAATGACGCTTACCAAGAAGGATCTTTGTAATAGTGACAGAATTTACGGAAACGGTGACAAACAGTGACAGAAATTTTAAGTGTCAAAAAAGTGATAAAAGTAACTCACTGGTGCGTGACTTAAGCATTTAGGGAATAAGGGAGCGCTCGGCTAGTTAATTTGTGATCGAGGGGGAAGGGGCACCAAGGAAATATGTTTACCAGGTACTTTCCGCAGTTTTCGAAATAGAGCCATCTTTCAAACACAAATACGTAATCTATCGTTACTCTTCTGCTCGAAACATGCTTTTCATCAGTGTTCATCAGGACGAGAGGTCTAACAGCGTCGATTTGACGTCATGTACACAGCATCATTAAAACTTGTTTCAGTGTCAAAAGACCAAGAAAGAAGGAAAAGAAAAAAGTGCCAAAGACGTCAAATTAACTTTAGCCCCTCAGGACACGCATCTTTTGAAAGGGTTTATCCTAGAGATTTTTTCGTGGGAAACGCTCTTTGTGTCAAGTGATGATAAGTTAACAGGCGTGTTAAGGGCAGAGAGCGTAATTGAGTTTGCCCCCAACCGTGTCTACTTCTTGGTGGCGTTTCCCGCCAAAACGTGTTGAGAACCACTGAAAGCGTAAGTCCCCGTGTAGCGTGAATAACGGCATTGATCATAGACGAGGGGTGAGCGTAAAGGTGAAGTGGTCACACCCTGAGCGCTTCGCGTCGCGCTGCGGAAGGGCCGGGAGGGCTTTTAGCCCCCGACTGGCACGGAAGTGCCTTCTAACAATAGAACGAAACGAATCGAAAATACATAGACAAAGTTTCTCGATTCCCGTCAAAATCTTAGCCCCCTAAATGGCTTGACATCAATGGAAGCAGTTGATGGGCGCAGCAGTGCCATCATTATAGTAGCGTGTCCGTTAATACCGTGTAAGTTAACGTCTTATGGAGTGGAGTGATTAAATATAATTGTTTCAGGGCTTCCTAAATACTTAATTTGATGTGATCAATATGAATACTAAACGGATATAACGCATTTGGAGGGGGGGAAGGGGTTGAGGGTAAACCTATGACTTTTGATGGAAAGGTCTGTGAGAAAACCTTCCGTTTTAAATGGCCAACAGTAAGATACGTCTACCTGGACGACGATAAAAATTCGTGTCATATCTCGTGTCTATTTCACCTCCATACCCGAAACGAACAGGTCTGTCGTATTACATCATTTTAAAAAATCGTAAAAAATGGTGTGGAATTACGAAAACGTCCATTTTTTGGGGAGAATATTAATTTTTGTTGTTAAGTTTTGTTTTACTGGAAATTTTATTTCTTCCTACGACTATTCTTCAACAACCCCTTTTAATATTTTTTTAAAAATAATTAAATTTTCTTAATTATTTTAATAACAATCATTTATAAAAATATTACTTTAATGAAATGTTAAGTGCGTTTCCCCCCCCCCCTTTTTTTTGCTACAGCTTTAGTATTTACATCCTTCACCGAGAATCTATCTTATCTTATCTTATATATATAAAAGGCAGAAGCCGATCTTTGTCGGACGTTAAAGTACCCTTAAAAATGGTCTTTTTTTGATTTTGAAAATATTAATGGAAAGGAGGTATTACCAGGGTGTGCGTCGTGGTGACGGAATAGCGATAAACCCATAAGAAATATACGTATCGAGGGAAAATCGGCTGTTGCTGGGGTTGTGATTGTTGCGTCCGCGCAAAAGCGAGCGAGCGACCGGCGCCGCCGCCGCGGCCGCCAG
>Ga0058701_10003373_pt1 | contig 12610 bp, 9 predicted proteins | sample AgamicOrMae_FD_97039 | JGI IMG/M metagenome (GOLD analysis project Ga0058701, IMG submission 97039) | Agave microbial communities from Guanajuato, Mexico - Or.Ma.e | ecosystem: Host-associated > Plants > Phyllosphere > Phylloplane/Leaf | place: Guanajuato, Mexico | collected 2012-06-04
AAATATTAGCTGGTTGTATATGAACGCGCAAGTAAACTTAACCCAGGTTTTGAGGCGTCAGAGACAACAGACGTATGTCTCGATTTGCTCTCTGCTCAGGGCTTTGGAGGCTGTTAGGTTAATCTAGGTTAAGTTAGGTTAGGTTATGTGCCACGTGCCTCGCTCCGTTGTGCTTTGCGACAAACGCGACAAGAAGTGTAAAATCCAAGGGGTGACAACTCATGATATCCGGTCCCTTGATATCCGGCTGATATCCAGTTGATATCCTTGATATCCGGCTGTTGGATTCGGTTAAAACCTGGCTGTTTTCAGCAATTTTCAAGATTTTTTTTACTCTGACCATTGTGTACTGATATCTGGATAATATTTAGGCATATCCAGCTGATATTTTAAAAATCCTGCCGATTTTCGTCTGATATTTAATTGAAATTTGGTCAATTTTCTGTTGATATCAGTTTATTACACCTCTGACATCCAGCTGATATCCTCGATATCCTGATATCCGATGTACAGATTTCCAGCAAGATGTTACCCCTTGGTAAAATCGGAAGTTTAGAATTTAGTTTCAAAACAGGGTTACCTTCGGGTACAGATTATTTAAACCTAGATTACATAGTACTTAATCGTTCATGACTCATTAATTAGGCCTAATTGGAGATAGCGTTTACTGCTACGGTATAGTTCTGCTTTAAATTAGCAATAAATTTCATCATGTTCCTTTGGCGATAAGGATTGCGAAAAATGTGGGCCGCTTTTGGGCGGGGGCCTGGGGGGAGGGGCGTGGGGGGAGGGGCCCGGGAGGGAGGGGCCGCTGGCCCGGCCTGGAGGGGACTGCTCGCTCAGGCCGGGCCGGGCCGCAAGTGAATCTTGCTCATGTTGGGACAAGGTCGCCCTCATGGCCCAGCGTATAAAAAGCAGGGCTAACTTCCACCCAGCATCAGTTCCTCTCGAGCCGACAATCCACAAACACACAATGGCAGCTAAGGTACAGTGACCCAATAACCGCTACTTATCAGAGAAAATTATTCAGCAATGTTTGGATCTTAGGCTAACACTTAATTTTGTAATCCTGAAAAAAAATCGCAAATTATATAAAAAACAAATTTTCTCTAAAAAAAAACAGTACATAAGAAACTTTGAACATTAGAACCCAAGAACTTGCTAAGAGTAAAAGTTGTTTGCAAAATTGATCTTTTCAACAATAAGTTAAAAGTTGTTTTTTTCTGTTGTTTTCTGTTGTTTTTTTAGAAGAAAATATGTTTTATCGACATTTACTCCCTTGATATATTTAAAGATACGATTCAAAACTTTTTGCTTAATATTTTAGAGTGTTGCTATATACCCGACATGCATTAACTCATAACAGCCCAAAGTATTTGGAGCTGAATTTTTCTTAAGAGAAATTCGAAGGATTATTCCTATTGACTTGCGTCATTCCTAAGCTTTGGAAAATGCCCAAAATATTAAATTTCAGGCTTCCAGAGGGGTGATATTTCTTAAATTGTGACAAATACTGAACAAAAAAGATCATCTAAAATGAATTTTTCTCTTTCCGAACGGCATCGCTTGGCGGAAGTGGGTCAATATAAGGAGACTTGAACGCACGTGAACCAACCTAATGCATTTCAAATGAGAGGTGACTTGAACAGGCGGAACCCAACGTAATACATTTTGGATGGGGCAGTCGGGTCAATAGAAATTCCCATTTTTAAAGGGCGTTGCTATCCGACTCGCATTAATATGGGGAGACTTGAACGCACGTTACCATCCAAATGCATTCTGAATGGGAGGTGACTTGAACGCAAGGAACTCAGCCTAATACATTTTAAATGGGGCAGTCAGGTCAATAGACACTTTTTTAAATGGACCTATACGCAGTTAAAAACATCGAAAAAAGCTGATTAAGAGCATCAGTTCGTAAAATTTGGTTTTGTTTAACGTGAACCCCTATAATTTTGCAAGGCAAAAGCTTTTTGAAAAGGGTTATGTTATACTTTCACATTCGAATAGCTTACCCGCTGAAAGAGTTTTCCGGTTTAATACCTGGAGAAATGTTTTAAGAAGATTGCTGCAGGGGGAAAATGGGGAGGAAGCTTGAAGCACACACACAAAAAAATATTTACTTTTTTAAAGAGTTTTGCTTGAGAACGAAGCTAGTGCGTCACAAAAAACGTGACTCGGAACAGAAGTATATTTCTTCAATGCTTTATAAACCAGTTCAGTTCCATTTACTGCTCTGACAAGACACTTGATTACGCATACTCAAAACTATTTCCGAAAACTTGCTACTCCGTTTAGTTTCATAGGAACTGACGTAACGGTAAAGAGATCCCATGAGAAATGTTACAACAAAGCGAAAAGTGTTGAAAAGATGCATAATCTTGAACGGGGTTGGGTAACTTTAAGCACGAAAGATTAAACATCTAAAAGGCCGACTATAAAATTCCCAAATAACAAAACAACGGTTTCCCTCTGGCTCAAAGAGTAAAACGCGATCTTTTTTGAGAGGACTTGTGCTTAAGTATTTGCATTAATTTTTGAGACAGGTAAATGATTGTCGAGAAGGTATAACTCTATATGAAAAAAAAACTCTCTAGAAAGTCTTTCGTGACGGTGTAGCAAGATTTATCGATTTTGTCAAATTTAAATGCGGTTAACTCTTGAGGTTGATCATAACCTGAAACAGATTTATCTTTGGATAGCTAATCTCGAGAGCGACCAAATAACCAATATCCGTTAGTTCAGGAGTTAGCCGCGTTTTAGTTAAAACAAATAGTGAAATCTGGCAATAATGTTTGAGATAAAACCTCAAAATGGGCCTTATACAGCTTTTCAATAATTTTCGGGATAAACTTTAACGATATCAAGAGATAGCTCTCGACAAGATCTTTTTATTGACAGGGCTGATCACAGTTTTGATCACCCACAAAGAACTGTGCCAGAGCATTTTTCCGATAAGAATGTGAGGTATCGATAAACAGCTATATCAATGGAAAGATCTCAATGACACCGAACGATTGATGTAACTGATAAAGTCACAAAATTTACCCTCCTAAAATGTCATTCGTTATGTAACTACACAAAAAGAATTGAGTCTATTTCGAGAGAAAACCTTGGGAGTGGAATGAATATTGAAAGGAATACTTCCCACTAAGAAGTTTAGAAGTGAAAATTTCTGTAGGCGTGAAAATTCACCTCTAAATAGTAAAAAGTGATCCACTACTAGCAAATTTGTGGCTCATTTTTCACTATTCAGAAGTGAAATTTCACTGTTTACCCACAACCTCCTAGCGATGCCATCCGGCCACAAAAACATTTATTCTAGAGGAGCTTTTCGGTTCAGTACTGTCACAGTTAAAAAAAATATCGCCCCTCTGGAAACCTGAACTTTAATTATTTAGGCATTTTCCAAATATTAAAATTACGTATTTTCATGAAAAAAACCTTTCACCTACTCCGAAGCTGAATTTCACTCCAAATACTTTAGGCTGTTTTAGGTTAAAGCAAATTTTCACAACTTTTTTTTTAAATGTGTTTTCTTGTGTTCACGTATTGCTGTATATTTTCAGTTGATCGTTTTCGCTTGCGCGCTGGCCGCCGCCAACGCTGGGGGCCTGCTGGAGCCCGCCCTGGCGACCACGTACGCCTCGTCCTACAGCCACATCGCCGCCCCGGCTGTGAGCTACGCCGCCCCCGCCTACTCGGCTCCCCTCATCACCAAGAGCTACGCCGCCCCTACTCTGAGCTACGCCGCCCCCGCCTACTCCACCCCACTCATCACCAAGAGCTACGCCGCACCCCTGAGCTACGCCGCCCCCGCCATCACCTCCTACTCGGCTCCCCTAATCACCAAGAGCTACGCTGCTCCGGCTGTGAGCTACGCCGCCCCCGCCTACTCGGCGCCCCTCATCACCAAGAGCTACGCCGCCCCTACTCTGAGCTACGCCGCCCACGCCTACTCCACCCCGCTCATCACCAAGCGCTACGCCGCCCCCCTGAGCTACGCCGCCCCCGCCTACTCGGCCCCCCTCATCACCAAGAGCTACGCCGCCCCCGCCTACTCGGCCCCCCTCATCACCAAGACTGCTTTCGCTGCCCCCGCTCTCTCCTACAGCAGCCTGCCCTACAGCGGACTCTCATACGGTGGACTCCACTATTAATTTAAAATTTATTGCCCTAGAAAAAATCTTCATCTGTCATCAATAAACAGGTGAAACCAAACTTGCTTCTCTTTATTTTTTCCATAACAAAGCGACTATTCACCCGACGACAATACGTGCCAATTAACCCATAGCAGCCCGAAGTATTTGGAGTGAAATTTAGCTGAAGAGAAATTCGAAGGATTTTCCCTATTAAATTACGCAATGTAAGCTTTGAAAAATACCTAAATTATTAAATTTCGGGTTTCCAGAGGAGTGATATTTTTTAAAGGGTGACAATACTGAACTAAAGAGATCCTCTAAAATGTCTTTTCCTGTTTCCAAACGGCATCGCTGGGCGGTATGGGGTTAAGACAATTCACCTCCCTACCAACCGACTGTCGCTTCGGGTAAGGTGCAGGCCGTGACGGTACAAACTAGAGAGACGGTAGTGTAACAGAGTGGCCAAGTGTACCACACCAAGTTTGGATCCCAATCAATCAGCAAAGACAAAAGCTGGATCCAATTAGAGGCCTGAATATACTAGAGAGGAGGCTTTGGGCAGCCATTTTGTTTCTTAGGGACCGTCAAATGCATAGTTGCTTATGGAGAAACTTCGGAAACAAGATGGCGGCGCCCAAGGCTTTGCACCCTCAGTGCCTCCTCTCAAGTATATCCAGGCCTCTAGATACAATCAGATCTGTGGAGTTCAAAAGTACAGTTAGAGTTGGCCACTCTGTGTTACAATACAGTCTCTCTAGTACTTACAAACTAGTCGTAGGTTCTAGTCTCGAGTATGACTGGTTTTCATTCGGATAGGCAACCCACATTGCGCCCGTGAAACGTGGTTGCCTAACAACGGCAATGTAGTAGGCATTTCTGGCTCGTGAGCGATTTCGTCACGTTGTAGCCGCAAAGGTCATCTCAGCGATCGAGAAGGTAATGAAAATGTAATAATTATGAACAAACACCAAATCTTCTGAGAAGAAGCCGTGAACCAGTGTGCATTATTCTAAACAACAGTGCGGGTTTCGCTAGTCGATCCGCACAGTTTATCTGCAATGAAAGTTCGCGAATTTGTCTGGGGTATCATGCGCATTTTTAGTTCATAACAATCGGCGATTTTTCACCGCAACAAAATCGAAAAGCCGGGGTATTCAGGTACTTACTTGCTAATGACCAAACCATAAACGTTAACTCAACCCATAACAGCCCAAAGTATTTGGAGTGAAATTTAGCTCAAGAGAAATTGAAAGGATTTTTTCCATTGAAATACACAATTTTAAGCTTTGGAAAATGCCTAAATATTTAAATTTCAGGTTTCCAGGGCGGGGTGTCATTTTTTGATGTGACGAATACTGGACTGAAAAGATCCTTTAAAACATTTTCTTTTCTGTTTTCGAACGGCATCGCTGGGCGGGAGTGGGTTAAAAGATAGTTCAGACAATATCAGATTATATAACTTGGGTTCACAGTATGTGACGGGCTCATTTAGGTCACTTTCAATACTCAAAGATAACGTAAAGTTTTTTGAACCTGAGCATCGGTTCAGAATTTTTGAAAGAAGTAGGTGTCAAAGCATGATTGATATTGGAACAGAATTTGCTTGGCACTGCCGAAATTTCCTTTAAGAACTTTCCTTTATCTTCCTTAGAAGTTCTTAAAAATAAGACATGTTCATCAAGGCTGTCTATCCCACTTAACTGATTCCAGCCAAAATAAGTTTGAGATGCCCGCCTCGCAGCTGTGCATGCTCCACCGAATATAAAAGGATTTTTGACACGCTTTAGGCCTCCTTTCTTGATTGCCAACTGTTAATTAATAACAGCACAAAATACCGTACTTGGAGTGAAATTTAGATAAAGAGAAATTGGAAAGATTTTTCCATTAAAATACGAAATTGTAAGCTTTGAAAAATTACTTATTTATTAAACTTCAAGTTTCCAGAGGGGTGATATTTTTTAAACTGTAACAATGCTGAACTTTAAAGATCCTCTAAGACAATTTTTTATGTTTCCGAATGGCATCGCTAGGCGGTAGTGAATTAAATCGAATTCGAAAAAAAATTAACCTACTACGGCCCAGGGATGCCGTTCGGAAACAGAAAAAAATAAAAAAATATTTACAGTATCTTTTCAGTCCAGCATTGTCACAATTCAAAAAATATCACCCGTCCGGAAAAATGAAATTTAATAATCTAGGCATTTTTCAAAGTTTAAAAATGCATACTACATTGAAAAAAATCATTTCAATTTCTCTTAAGCTGAATTTCACTCCAAATACTTTGGGCTGTAAACGGTTAAACATGTTTACCACACGACACCGTAAGCTTTAAAGATAGCATTTTTACCTCGTAAGTCCCAATTTGGTATAACCTTCCAGTACATTATTTGGATTTACTGCGCAAGACCCCCGTAGGTTAGGACAATTGCATCGCTTCACTATTAAAAGGGCGTTATGAAAGGCCGGACCTCATATGGAACGCAGCCCGTTAAAGTCAAAAAATAAAATTGAAAGTTTCCAAAACGCTATCGGATATTTCAAGTGTGCTATTTCTCCGATTTTGCGTTTTTTTGGCCTTGACGGACCAGTAACCCTCTGTCTGCGACAATCGTAAATCACTCGAAGCGAGGCTCGGCGAGTGAGAGATTCAAGTGGCTACACGGAAACCCTGTTTGACCACTTGACTTTCTGAACAAGGAGTGCCCCCATCACAAACCTAACTGCCAAACTAACCAGTAAATCTACCGACGATATAACTGATTTGTGCCCAAACCGATTAGCAAGGTATTTTTGTTCCTTTGGCAAAACGGTTATTCTTCTGCCTGTCATTGCGCAAAAGTCAGGAAATATGTACCGGGAGAGGAAGAAAAGAGACAACTGATATTTCTACAGGCCTCGTTGTACTTCAGGCCAACTATTCTTGAGGTACAATAACCCACTACCGCCCAGCGATGCCGCTCGGAAACAAAAAATATTATTTTTAAGGATCTAAGGATCTTTTTAGTTCAGTATTGTCAAAATTTAAAGAATGCCACACCCTGTGTAAACCTGAAATGTAATAATGTAGGCATTTCCCAAAGCTTAAAATTGCGTAATTTAATAGACTAAATCCTTCGAATTTCTCTCAAGCTAGATTTCACTTCGAATACTTTGGGCTGCCACGGGTTAACTAAAATATAGTCTATCAAATGAGCTAAAGTAATCCAAGAAAAATTCTCGATGCCTATAAGAAAACAATATTTACTTAAATCTGACGTTCAAACGTCGAACAGACGTCAGCTTACTGTGTGGGAAAATGACTCCAACGGATGAGCTTTGAAAAGACTAAAATATTCAACTGATTGAATAGATTTATTAAAAAAACAACATGAATAAAGTCTCAGCTCAAACACACTTTGTACTTGACTTCCTTTGGTACTTTGTTTATAACGAGTCGGCCATCGTAACTGAGAGATGCGAAAGTCCATGGATCGGCAGAACACCACTCGACGCCGTAAACGGAGTCCTCGTGTTGGTCATACGTCGCTAAGATGCCGTCAGCCAACCTGCAATCAATTTTATTTCTTCTTATTTGCACTGGAATATAACTTATAACTATGAAATTCAAGTATGCCAAAAAGGTTGGATTTTCAAGGTCTCTGACATTGCCCTAATTGTTCTAAGCCCTTTTTTCCACTTTTTTCCCCGACTTTCCTAACTGATCAATATCCACTGTTAACGATCTAAAAAAAAAAAGATTTAGATTCTATTGTATCTGGTTTCCAAAGGTTGTCGTTTCTTTTCCGGGTTTTTTTTCTAACATCGCTCTGATTTTCCTCACAGGTTTCTTCCGATGACATGTGTATGTTTTTCCTATTTTTCAGGTGTGCGGCACCCAAAAAGGACTATCGAGGGATGGAAAGAACAGTTTAAGGTCCCTCGAAGTCTTAAAAAAGGCTATCTAGGGTAGGAAGTTTAGGTACACGCTTACTTTAAAGATAAAAGAAAGAAACCGTTTTCTTTTTCTCTCACATTACTTTGTTGTGAGTTTGCGGTTGATAATTGCTAGTTTATATAAGCCAATAAGCGCGATTATTTGCTTGAGAAAATGTCAAATATCATTTTATATCCTAAAAATTACTTAACAAACGCTTTGACGAAAAAAAAAGAACTCTCTACGCCACAATGTCAGAAAAATTATCGATTATTGGAGCCGGCTTATGCTTAAGGAAAGCCTATTGTCTACAAAAATCTACACTTATCTACAATAAATTCACGAGCAACGATACAAAAAATATAACTTAAAACTGAAAACAAAACTTAACCAAAACTTAGGGTGCTTAAAACGCCCAAATCCGTCAAATTCTCCCATTAATCGATTTATCGCGGCGATTCGGAGAAGTAAGAGTGGTACAGGTTAAGAAAAACCTATTGATAAACTGACTTTTTGACGGTGGTGAAATCGTCGGTTTTTATACGCATTTGAAAATTCACGGCTCTAGATGCTGCAAATTCAATACTTGAGACGGGTGATTTTGTAATTGTAAAATGATTTGCAAGTACTAAGATAACCCTGAATTTTTCAAAATACATTTTGCCAGTCGCTTTATCCGTTAACTAAACAGCAATACCAAGGGGAACACCTTGCAGGACATCTGTACACCGGATATCAGGATATCTGCCGGATATCAGGGGTATAATAAACGGATATAAAGAGAAAATTTACCAAATTTCAATTAAATATCTGACAGGTTTCAGCAGAATTTTCAAAAATGTGTGCTGGATAGACCTAAATATTAGCCAGATATCAGTTGACAGTAGTCATTGAATAAAAAGATAAAAAAATCGCTGAAAACGGCCAGGTTTCGACCAAATCCAACAGCCGGATGTCAAGCATATCAGCCGGATATCAAGGCCTTTCATACACGAATTGTCACCCCTTGGGCTATGCATATCGTGAGTCTTATAATTTTATCAAAACCGTATTCATCTAAATACAAGACGTAGGCTTCCAACATAAAACAAATATTTCGAGTATCCTACTTGGACCGGCTGCCCTCGTCCTCCTCGGATACTCCTAAATGTCCCTCTGGTTCTGAGGATATCGAAGCCACACTGATAAGAACCAAACGCGCGTCGCTGCTCGAAGACACAACCAACTCGTCATGAAAATGGTTGTACCGGACGCTCCACACCCTGCCACAGAACGTTCTATCAGCACGACGTAGGCAAAATAGATGCAGCACCGTCAAGTGGGTTGCATACCAACTTACCAATGCGAATGATCGGAGCGCGTTACCACAGCTTCCTTGGGACTCCTGATATCCCAGAATTTCGTGCGCCCGTCGTCGCCACAACTCGCCAAAAAGTAGGGCCGGTTCGGGTTGATATCGAAGTCTCTGAAACGTTATACCAACAGCGCCTCAAACAATTTGAGCAACACAAATTCAATATTTTTGAAAAATGGATAATAAAAGAAATTACTACTACTTTGGAACTGATTGTACTCTCACATCAGTTGACGTCCTATTTTTTTACTTCATATTGGCCTACAGTTGGTTCACGGATTTCAGCGATTACGGTACGGGTAAATAAGTTTATAACTTGAAAAATGGGTATTTTTATCTATTTTTGGGGGGAGTCGGAATCGTTTTCGATGGTATTCCAGAACTGATTTCAGAATAAAATGGTTTCAGAGACCAAACCTATTGGCGTTCACCACAAGAATTGGGGAGATTCACTCAGATGCGTTCTGAAAGTGTTTAGGAAAATTTATACTTCAAAAAATGGGAAAATTTTAGGGTTGGAATCGTGTCAAACGGAACTTTTTAAACCGATTATACTGTCGATTACGGCAGACTCAAGGCCCTAATCATAAAATGAAAAGACAGAAATTGAGAATAGACTTTTCTCATTGAAAAGTATTTGCTGAGGTTCACAAAGAGCATATCTGGCAATTGACAAGATTATTTGGAGACAAATTTTGATAATGAGAACTTAGAATTTGTTTGAATTTTCACATTAAGTCACGATAAAAAAATTTTGTTAATTAGACACTTTTGAACATGATTTACTGTAAGTCAAGACCAGCTCATCAGGACAAAGTGGATTAAAATGTCAGAACTACCATGTTGACTGTGGTCTGACCATTTTCATATTCAACTGCTTAGACTGCATTCAACATTTTCTCATGACTTTCAATTCTCTTTTCTTAGGCTACAAGCACAACTAAAAGGAAAATCACATCACAAAGTATTTAGAAAATGTAATTAAAAAACAAGATTAAATATTTAATATGCCATTTCCATTTTAAGTTGAAAGTAAAGCTTTAAGATTATTTGAGGTGACAGAAATCAAATGAATATTTGAAAAGTTCAAAATTTTGTGTTGATGAATATTTTTTTCTAGAGCTACAGTGATGAAAGTAAACCCTGGCAGTGCTATTAAGCTTTTGACGGAAGAGCTTCAATTCTTACCTCACTAGTTGCTGGTGAGCATTTTCGATAATCCACGCCTGCTGATTATCAGCTCTCAGATCCCAACCTCGAATGTGACTATCATTAGCAGTGACAAATTGGGAACATTTGTGGTGAAGATTCCAGTGGCCTGTCATAAAACGAGGTTGGCCTTTTCCTTCCAAAGCCCCTTTGGATATTAACTTTACAAAAGATAATAAAAAGTTAGAACACTTGAAACTACGCCATTTGATCACATGGCAAATGTTTGTACTTTACCTTACTTTCAGATTCTCCTATATCCCACAACAAGAAGTGGTTATCCACGACTGTCATAACTCGTGTATTGTCAGTGGGATGGAAAGTTGTAATACGAACATCAGACCCATACGTTTGAGTATCAAATTTACAAACTTCTTCAACCGCTGAGCACAAAATTGGATTACTTCTTGGTTCGTCATCAGCATCTTGAGTTGCGGTATCTTGTGAACTTTCAGGAAGTTTCCATAAGCTAGTCTTCATGATTAATGTGTTGTCTTCTGTTCAATAATACCAGAAAAATGAGTCTTGAGATTTCTATGACAAGTGGCAGCCTTTGAAAATAACAATCTAAAGTGTCTCACCGCCAAGAGTGTTGTAAACAGTTGCAAGGATATTTTTATCATATGGGGAAGACGCCATAGACCATATTTCTCCTATTGGATGGGGAAAAACATGGGTACGCAGATGATTCGAGTAATCTTCTAATTCAACTAAATGTATCTGGTTCACACCCATTTGGAGAGACTGAGTTCCTACAAGGAATCGAATGATGTCTGTTTCCGCTGTTTGAGCAGCTAGTGCTCGAGCCTGGAAAGAACAGTATGAATCTCAAGAATACGCGCTACAAGTCCAAAAAAAAATATTTCACCACTGTCAACTACACAGCATGTGTTACGCTAGAAAGACACTTGGGCTACTGCATATGTCAACACAAACATAACCTCAAAGCAATAACCTGTCAGACACTGAGAACTTTACCTTGGGATACAATGGCAGTACTAACCTGAAACTCAAGCCCATAAATGACAGAAGTTTGGTCATCCATAGTCATCTTACTTCTCATTCATTGAATGTGAAAAGTCCATGAAGAAAACTGTTTGGATATTAACTTTGACAGGTGACACCGACGAATAGGTGGGACATGGGAACCACCCGACCATGACAAAGCCCGAGCGCGCGGCCATGAGAGTAGGGCGCCATCGTGGAGCTAAGGTACGTTAGCTCCACGGCGCCATGAGATCACAGATCACACACAACCGAACAAGGCCTCAAAGAATGCTCAAAGACATTCTTTGGCAGAAAGTGTCATGCATGAAATCTAAAAGTGACATAATTTTGAATTACTTACCGAGACATTGGTAGGGTATAATCCAGTAACTCGATTCCTCAATCGCTGACATCACTGCGTTCGTATCCATAACCACACTTATTGCACCTCAACTTCGCAAAAATACGGATCAGATCAGATATGCCGCGCACAAAGTCACTAGAGCCACTGTAGCGAAATATTCCAAGGCAAAACTAGCACATCACTATTTAAGGCACTCAAATAAATGATAAATGCACGCAAATAATATAAAGCCGATGACTTTTACACCGTCCGAAAGCCGGTTCCCGATTCTGCGCTTTGTCGGAGGGTCGTATCTTTCATCTATGGTTCTTAAAAAAAAGTCATTATTTTTTTTGCCGGTTCGACGTTAAAATGTTCTTTTAGGGCTTGTACGGAAGACTATGCATGATAATTAAGGATGCCCGAGCGCTAAGGGTCATGCTAATAAAAATTGATAAAAGTGGTCTCTTGGTTTTCTTTGTATTAACGTTCGTCTGGAACGTCATTAAAAAAGAAGGGTCACCGATCTGTTTTCGGAAAAAAATGGTCAGGGAGAGTTTTAAAATTACACGTGGTCTTATGGCGGCACGAATTTTTGCTTAATTTGCAAGGGTTTTTTCTTTTTTTGAGAGGGGCCGATCCAACTCTCCTCTTTCAAAAAC
>Ga0058701_10003374_pt1 | contig 12609 bp, 5 predicted proteins | sample AgamicOrMae_FD_97039 | JGI IMG/M metagenome (GOLD analysis project Ga0058701, IMG submission 97039) | Agave microbial communities from Guanajuato, Mexico - Or.Ma.e | ecosystem: Host-associated > Plants > Phyllosphere > Phylloplane/Leaf | place: Guanajuato, Mexico | collected 2012-06-04
CTATCAATCATAATTCAACACTTTTAGCTCCTTTTTTCGGAGCTGCCATAAGAGCCCATGCATTTCTTCCCAACTTTAGAATTTAATTGCGTAAAAACGGAACGGTCAAATTTTCTTAGACTTTGCCATTCGATAGACACACACATTTTGAACTAATCCTGAAAATATCAAGTCCTTGTCTAATTTTAGCCCATTGCGCTGGAATATCCTTAGGTTTACTTGCGCTACGGTGTCTCAAAAGAAATACGGAAGTTGCAGGGCGTAAGGAATGAAGTTTTGTCGCTCCTTTGAGGTTTCCCCGTAGCTTTCCATTTAGAGAATGCCTCTGTAGTTGATGACAAAGTAATAACTTTTAATGACGCTCGAGCGATTTAGGTGGAATAAAGGTCCCACTTTTCTTTATAATACTCAAAAATCGCAAAAATTTTGGCGTTAACTGAAATTTCTTAGTAGATCAAAATCTGCGTTTATAAAAAATCAAGATGTAAGCAATCATGTTCAACCGATTTATTTTCACGGCGCCTTTTGTGTGCTCTGTCGAAAACTGCCGAACTTTGAAAGCTCGTCTTGCTGTCTACAGTTGAGAGTTGGTCTTGCTCTCTTTAATTCTTAAGGTAACGTTAAAATTGCCCGGAGCTTGTTGTCGAAATACTATCAGCTAGGGCAACGTGTTTAGCTTCAGGAAAGTAGTTAGCGGCGATGTTTCTAGGTGTATGTAACTTGCGAATGTGGAGATACAGCGGGGAGGTCGTGGGATCAAAAGCTATGCACTGCTGGGTAGCCGTCATAAGCGCCAAAAACCACAAGCGCCAATCCGTAACCGCCAAACGAGAAAAGACGCAAACGCCAAAGGTCTTAACCGCAATACTAACCTTACCTAACCTGACCTAACCTAACCTATACGAACTTTGGCGTTTGCGACTTTTCCCGTTTGGCGCTTGTGGTTTTTGGCGCTATCGAATGCCCCCCTGCACTGCTGACTTTGTTTTGTGTACAGGTCGAAGATGTGAGCGACGAAACGATAATCCAAAGACACGAGAGGTGCGAGATCGACGAGAAGAAGAGGTTTCTGGCGTACGTCAAGAATCCTCACACGGGTCGGGCAAGGATGCACAGGCGGACGGACAGCAGGGCGGGAAGCAGTGGCGCTAACACGCCAGGTAACTTTTGGAAGGTGGAATTGGCCACTTGAAAAGCCGAGTAGAGAGCCTCATAGGGAGAGAGGAGACAGCTTATTCGCTCGCTGTGCGCTGATTCGTGGGATGCATGAAACCAGCATCGCTGATTGGCGGTATGCTACGATAATATGGCAGTTGACGCCTCTCTCCCCGTAAGGAATGGTCTCTAGAAGCAAGGCATAAATCGCGTAACCTTGCCCAATTTAAAAGCAGTCATCACATCCTTTCTGCAACAGAAGAACATCGGTTAACCGTTGTTTCTTCGACCTGGCCAAGCAAATTTGATAACCGTTCGTTTTCTCCACCGAGAGATCAATCAGCAACAACTGTTTGTGATATGATAACTGGATGCTTTAGATGGGACTTTGATGGACCGTTTTTGTTTCAGATCCGCTGTCGCCCAACACTCCGGCTGACCTGTGCGGCGACATGCCCGTGGCATCGCCGGTCACATCACCACCGGCCACCCCGCTGGCGGCGGTGGCGGACAACGAGTTGGCCCCCCTTGCAGGCGCCGCCCCCTCGGGCCTCCCCTCCCGGAGAAGGACCACCTCTCAGGTGCGCCTCATGCGCGACGACCAGCGGTCCTCTACCCCGGAAGCTTTCGACGAGGTAAGTGCACTTAACCTTTGCTGCAAATTTGATTCGCTACCGACAACTAAACGACATCGGGTATGTTAGGTTTGGTGAAGTGCCTTGTGCCTCGCTCAGGTAAAACCCAAGAAGTGGAAAATTGCTTCTTTAATTTTACAAAGTTGAGCAGCCCTGCTTATTTTAATTTTATAATGTTGAGCAGCCCTGTTAACCATGCGGTGGTTTTATTCCAGGTGGCGCCATATTCGCCCCGAACTTTCCCGCTGTCGGACGAAGAGATGGAGAAGATGCTGAAGTCGATGCCGGACGGTCATCAAATCCCGACGTATTCAGCCAGAGGGCTCAGCAACGACGCGCAGGACTTTAACAGCATCAGCGACTCTAATCTTAACAACTATGATCTGGTAAGTTCACACACCAACATTTACCATAAAGAATCCTTTTTTAACGCAAGTCCTTGTTAAATGAGACACGAGGAGACATTATCCTTCAGATATGAGGAAAACCGTCCGCGTCGAGGCTCAAGCAAGATATCAAATCTATTCAGAGGGTTTCCTTTACAATTTCTGTCGTTAGAACGTAGTTGTGGTAGTTTTGATCTTGGTTTTTGTAGAAGAGTTGTGGCTTGGTTGGGATGGTGTTGCTACCTCGGAAGTCGGTCGGGTTCATTGAATGTTAGTCGTTTCCAATATCCCATTTGCGCTCAAAGCCCCTAAAGCATCTCGTTTTATCTAGATGGATCATCGCTCAGAGATGCCTTTACTAATCTATGAAACGAACCCTTAAATGTAAGGAACTTCACAGGAAGAGAGCCGACAAGTTATGCTCACGGTGTGCGCTGATTGGTGGGATGTATGAAACAAGCCACGTTGGTTGTTGGGGTGCGAGAATGATGTGATACTTGCTATCTCCTTCTGAGGCTCACCACTCAAACTTTTTTTGCCGTGGAAATGATACTTTAAAGAAATATTCTTTCAGAACACTTTAAAGGCTCTACCTACTCATTAATTTTCATAGTGCCTGATTAGCTTCTTTTTTCCCCTCTAATAATCTTGTAAATGTTTTGAAGGCAAAGTTAACTCTCAACCGATTCTTAACTCTTAATTATTGGGGATTTGAAAGCTTAATGTCTTTGAAGTGGTTTAATGGTCGGAAGGGTCAAAGTTGTGAAGCATGGAAGTTGCACTTGCGGATTAGTAGGTTGACTGTTGGTTTGTTTGTAGGTGGATAGCCTTCCCGGGTCACCGAGCACGGACACCGACTCTGCCGTCGGCGAGGATCCGAATGATCCCGAGTGGACGGGAGAATCGGTCAAGAGATAGTCCGGGGCCCCCCCTTCCCCAAGCTGACTGTAGTCGAAACCTTTAGTGAGGGAGAGCTCGCTCATGTACAATGCTGTTGTGTTATTGTGACAAGTGCACTTGAAGTAAGAAATCTACAGAATTCCAAACAAAAAATAATTAAAAAAAAAAAAAACTTTTAGCTGTATTAATCTGTCATGCACCCATATGCTGCAACTGCTCATTAAGTATTGCATTTTGGCCTTATTTGGTGTCCTCGGTTATATTTTGGTTGAGGGTGTTTCGTGTTTTCGTGTCTATGAATGTCGATTTGTAGTGATTGCTTGATGCACGCACAGTCTTCATTGTTCTTTAGTCCACCTGAACTGTCTCGGAAGGTTACGTATACGAAAACGTGCAAGGTGCATTGCAGTATTAGTACAGCTGGCTTAGGAAGTGATTTTTTTTCTTTTTACGTGCTTTTCTTTCATTGTGAAAATGTAGGTTATATGCATTAAGTAATTTTAATACTGTAATTACGAAGGATTCCAAACTGAATTACTTTTAGCGACTCAACTTTTCGATTTGTGAGTTCGAAGTTAGTCGCTGTCCTGTTTTTAATAAAAAGCTGTGTACTCGAGAATGAAGTAAGGTGTCGCGGTAGAGGAGAAATGTCCCCGTTATTGATCCCAGTATTTTAGTTTGTTTTCCTGTTGATCTGTTTCATTTGAATACTAGAAAGGAATAAGTGATATTTTTGAAGGGTGTGTTCATGTTCAGTTCTTTTCTTTTTTTTTTTTCCTTCTATGAAAAAAATGTGGGTTTAACATGGACAAGGTTTTCGCCCCGTTCCCTTTGTTTCCGAAAACAGTGTACAGTACCTATATGTTACATTAACCATGAAGGAACCCATGGACTGACAAAGTGTTACTGTTGTTCGATACTTACCGATTAAAATGTACATATTGTAAATGTAATAAATTACAACTTATACATAGTCAGTATTTTAATGTACTTTTGTACTTATTTGTAGACATGTGCTATGTCCAACGTTAAGAACATTAAAAGAGAATGAGCTGTTGTGGACATGTACGTTATCTTAATTATTATTTCTTTTCCCTCTCCTAACCCTGATTAATGGCACTTAGTCGAAACAAGACGTTGTCCATGAACTTTTCGTTTTTTAAAAATTGTGTTGGTAACTGATACATCTGGATGTTTTGTTACCAACGAGAATTCATTTAAGAAAAGATTCTAGCTGTGCTCTTGTTTTGTTGGCTCCCATGCCTTCCTTTTGTTCGTGCCTCCACTATTTCCAGGCGAAAGCGTGCAAGAGAGACTAATAGAAGAAGTTGGATTTTGCACATGTCTATGAAAATCCTTATTCCATTCATGACGACGCTGTTCTGCTATTTTTAAAGTACTCTCGGTTTGAAAAATGATTTTTCCGCCACTGTTTGTTCCATCCAGGTTCAACTTTTTACTGCATTTTGAAGATTAACGACACAACCGCGTAGTTAAATTAAGATAGAGTTGACTTATTATCCAATAGCGTTGTGCTTCGCTTGGAAGTGCCTTGAACTACCTCGTTCCGCTTCGCTTGGCGAAGAAAGGCGGGAAATAAAAGCTGGTGACCTCAACCTTTTAAATTAACTGTGTTCTACTGTGAAGCTATTTTGTTCTGAATCACTGTTGAGATACAACGGCGCCTCCCGGAACACAACGAAAGGAAGACCGTCTTCCTTACGGTGTGTTGCACTTCTGGGAAGATTTAGTTTCAGCTCGCAGTGCTTTTCAGAATGACTCACTCTGAAAACAACAAAATAAGTACCTGACTTGCGATATGATTTCTAACACGATTCAATAAAACCATAGCTCTGGCATTTCAGTTCTATTCTGTACGTATTATTTTTCAAATAAAGTCTTGTCGAAATAATTCCTCATTACTGTAATCAGATTCGATCCTTCCTTTAAGAATAAGGTAAAGAACCACATCGGAACTAATTATCAAGAATTAAACGACTAGAAGATATCCTTAGAAACCGATTTCCTGAACCCTTAAATAAAATTCACAAACTGAAAAAGTAATTCAGGAGAGCATCGACACAAATCAAATGATTTGTTTGGCTATGAACACTGGAAACCTCGACCTGGATATCAATAGTTTTGCTGTAATACTCACCTCAGAATTCACCAGCCTCATCCAAAATGCCGAAAAGAGATATGAAATAATAAAGAAGAAGAAACCGATTAACTTCTTAAGGTACGGTAATAGTTCTGCGGTAAAAACCTCAATAGTTATCGTCTCTGTCTTTCACCGTACGCTTCTTTGTCCTCATAAGACATTTCATGTCGCGGTAAAAGCAGTGAGTGGCGCGATAAAACTATTTTTCATTTTAGATTAGGACTAATCTTCATTAAGCGGATGATTGACCTGAGCATGATCGATGTAAACAGTTTTTAAAATTTAGCGCGCTGCATGTTTGGTCATGGACGCGTTCGGGAAACGGCACCCGAGGATGTTCTATCGCTGTCTTATACATGGAGCTTTCATAAGAAAGAGAGAATACCCTTCGGGTGGTGTTTCCAAACGCACCCCATGAGGGCTGACCGAGCGACACTGGCGCTAAGTCAGCGCCGTGGCCAAACTGGAAAGCTCATTTGTGTTGCTGTGTCGTTGCGTCGCGGGGCCGGTTCTTTTTAGTGCATTGAAATAGTGAATTCACCGGTATTTATGATGTATTGTGACTCTCGAGAGTGACCAAGTGTTCAGTTCTTATCCGTTATTTGTTCGTTCAAAGATGTGGTTTCAGTGGAAGTGTGTAAACTCTAAGAAAGAAAAAAAACCTACTGGTAACCCTACTTTTCCATGGTGTAGTGAGAAGTGCGATCTTACCGCTTAGAATCCGAGCGAAACCGAGTATTTTTGTGAGTAAACTTACAGGAACAACGCAACGGAATGTCACCATGCTTCGGAGGGGAAAAGGTAATGTTCATAATTTTGAGTCTTGAACTACACGAAGTTGATCAGGGCTTCGCTTAGATCGGGGCCATCTTGCAAATATGAGCTAGTGTCTGCTATTCCAGCATTATTTTGAACCTAGGTGTTGTATTGCTCGCTTTTCTGAATTGTTATGATACGGTACAGACGGCTCAATCATGCTCGTTTCCGTGTTTGAGGGGATAGCGGCGGCTGCTTTGATTCGCAATGGCGGACAGTGTAAAGGACGGGGTGGGGGTTTGTTATGATTTCGTGGAAACTAAATCTTTGAAGTTTTGAAGGATGATAAGATAGCGTGTTACGTTTAAGTGGCGATGATATGAGAGAGATTGAAGTTTTCAAAAAAGGATTTTGTTTAACATCTGTGTGGTTTGAGATAAGGTGAAGTTGAATGGTATTATGACTGTGCTCGCTTTGTTTTGATTCGAGCGCAATGTTGGACGAGCGGTTTCGGACCCTATCCTGTCCTGTTTGAGGAAAATGAGGATAAGATCTCGGTTTAGGGATTGCGACAGGTACTATGCCTAATCAACCATTTCTCAAGCGAGGAGAACAAAAAGAGGGGCACTTTTGATTTTCCCTTGTCTACATGCAGAGAAGATATCCAATGCCATGACTTCAGACATTTTCTAAGAGTTGCATAGATTTAAAATCTTTAATGTTTCCATGAGTAATCCACGAAATAACCCTTGATTTGAGAGAAACATTCGTCCCCCTTAGGTCTTAAAAGTGAGGTTAGGGAACGTCGACTGAAGAGGGGGTAAATGTTCACTCATATTATAAAGATCATTACGAGGGAAACTTGTTAAATTATTAAAGATCATGAATCTATACAACCGATCTTCGTTTTCTACCCTCTCCTGCCTCCCTGTCGAGAAAAATTCCAGAGCTGACAAAAAAAATTCCTCCTCGCTGAAAAAAGGTGCCGTTTCTTCTGCAAGGGGTAGTACTGATGTAAGTACGTACCGTTAGGTAGATTTTCTTTGATTCCAAGTCAAGTAGCAGTACTGTTACCCGACCGCCAGTTTGTCGTCAATCAAATTTCAGTCTTACCGGTATCTCTAATCATGTAAGTAGGGCTACGGGCCCTACTTACATGCTCTAATACTGTATTTTCGCAGATATGATGCCGTACTTACAATTCTCGCAATTTACAATTCAACTCTGATTTTTTTTTGTAATATCAAAGTTTATTTTATCTTATTTTCAGACGTTCGTTAAATTTGAATAAGTTTCATGGGTCATTCTAAGTAGCTGTAGGAATAAAATCGAGCCTATATATTAACCGTAGATAAACACGCTTTTTCCGTAGCTATCCCGAATGTCGTGAGACGTAAGAAAAAGCGAAAGCTGGGAAACGGGATATTGTGTTTTGAAAAGACATATTAATGAAGGAATCACTTCGGCAAAGGGCTGTGATTTTTCAAATTCACATACGTTTTGAGTTTCTTCCTCCAACTTGAGTTTGTTGCAGTTAGGTCCGGTATGAGTTTCATAATTCCTATTGCATTTAATTCTGGTGCTAACAAACACACACACATTAACATATGGCAGCAAATATCAGCTAAAAAAATGGTGGTTAGTGAAGCAGTAACAAGCTGGCATTTGCATACCTTAGGCCTTCACTGCTGACTAAAGATCCACGTAGGCGTATTGGATATTACGAATTCTTTTAAGTCTGCGCTATTACGCATAGCACCGCTTCACGCTGATCTTTTTTTACCCTTAACTTGTCCTCGCTGCCACTTCTAGACGGATTATACCACATAAAATTTCTTGAATCATCTCTTTACAATACACGAATATACACCATCTTTTCTGGTGGTAATCACTCGAGAAGGATAATTTAACAATCAGATAAGCTCCATACAACAAGACTCTAAAATCTAAAACTCGAAACAGAGCACCGAAAAATATTAGTGATGCTGGTCAGGGTGCACGTAACAACAGAAATTTCTCTCGTCGGTGCGTAATTCCTCAACACACTTCATTGTCTGTATTTTTAGAAGCGTTTCCCGCGGAAAAACGTCAAACTTCGACGAGGATTTCCTCTAAGGGCTTCCGGTGGAGATCTGGAACAGTTGCGTCCTCCGCTGGGTACCCTACAGGGAGTAACATTGTAAGTTTTTCGGATGCTGGTCGGCCCAGGAGTGCTCTCAATGCGGGGCCGCAATTTAATGGAGTACTTGTCAATGTCACAAGTCCAGCGTTCTGGAAGAAATGAAATGAAAGTCACTTTCGGAGGACACTCTTTCCAAAACAATTCCATGAATAATCTCGGCGAAATCAGTAAGAATTACGGCGCAAAAGTACAGTGTAGCTAGGGTAGCTGTCATAAGCGCCAACGCCGCAAGCGCCAGTCCGTAACCGTCAAACGAAAAAAGTCGCAAACGCCAAAGGTCTTAACCGCAATACTAACCTAACCTAACTTAACCTAACCTAACTTAGCCTAACCTAACTTAACCTAACTTGACCTAATCTAACCTGTACGAACTTTGGCGTTTGCGACTTTTCTCGTTTGGCGGTTACGGACTGGCGCTTGCAGCGTTGGCGCTTATGGTTTTTGGCACTATCGAATGCCCCCCGTGTAGTTACAGTTTGCATATTCTATAATATCTAGTGAGTAAAAACGAGACACCTGTTCTAGGAAGTTCGTACGTGTTGAGTACGAAAATTTTAAAAATTTAGGGGAAATGAAAAAATTGAGGCACAATGTTTTAGCGCCCTCTCGCGGCCGGCACATGTATCGACGGCCATTCTAAATGACCTGGGAAACAGATATTGTATCCCCGTTGTGGGATGGAAATTTCTGTTTCCCTGGTCATGCAGAATGGCCATCGACGCTGTGCCGGCCGCGAGAGGGCGCTGACACATTGTACCCTAAATTTTTCATACTGTTCTGAATGATCGGGGGAAAGGAAATTAGCAACGGTCATAGTACGTAGTCTATATTAATTGCTTTTCAATATAGACATACGTTCAGCCATGTAATTCAAAAGGTCTTGGAAAGAGCCTTCGCGATTGATGTGGCTGAACATAGGTCTATCTGGAAAAATTACCTGAACACTACTACCCACCTTTTTTTCACTCAGGTATAGAACTTCCTAAAACAGGTGTTCCGTTATTACTGTGTACGTTTTAACTTTCTTGTCAAACTGTGCGGAGCGGGGACAAGGGTACCAAATTAATGTCGCAAGCTGCTTCGCGTAAACCATAGCCTACTGTAGACAAGAGTTAATAAGGTTTGGCAGCAGCAAATCGGCACCTCCTTGGAAGACTCGACCAGTTCTAAAAGCTGAGTTTTAAAAGTAGACCAGTTTCGAGAGCGCGGAAAATCCCGTTTTCCAGCTCTTACCTTTTTTTCCGTGTGATTTAAATAAGAATTCATGACGAACATCCGGGGGCCAGAGAAAAGGTCCTGTCATTGTCATTCATTTCAGACGAATAATAAAAGGGGCATTCGCAACGAAAAACAATATTTTGAACGCTATTCGAACTAGTAGTTCAGTTTTAAACTGAGGTTTGAGAACTGGTCGAGTCTTCCATGTAGGTCTCGTAAAAGGCGGAGAACACCCAACTCAACCTAGTCTTGCCTAACCTTACCTAATGTAACTTACTTTTTAATGTGTTAGGAAAACATTAAAATGAAATAACGGAATGTAGAAAATGCAGTCTTATCTACCGCCCAGCGATGCAGTTCGGAAACAGAAAAATTTATATATGAGGGTCTTTTTAGTTAAGTATTCTCAAAATTAAAAAAATATTACCCCTTGGGAAACCTGAAATTTAATGATTAAGGCATTTTCCAAAGCTTAAAATTGCGTAATTTACTGGGAAAAATCCTCGAATTTCTCTTAAGCTTAATTTCACTACGATACTTTGGGCTGTTATCGGTTAAAATCTTGGGGTTTTGTGGTTGGAGACAGGTAATTTCCTTACGTGGATGGCAGTAATGAGAAGACCGGATGCAAGCGAAACGCTCATTTCATTATAGTAATGAACCTTGCGGCCGCCATCTTCGCGAACGCCGTACAGCTGTTTGAACACCACGATCAGGTACGGAGCCGTCGTTAAGTATTCCTTCTCCCAGTTCGTTCGTAGAGGCTTTAGGTCAGTTGTCCACTGAGGACCTAAAAAAGGACAAACGAACATTTTCCCTATAAACAGCGCGTTCTTGTAAGACCCTCTCCTGGCTCTGCCCCAATAGCCCCTGTCCAGAGGACTTAGAATTAGCTTAATGGTGTCAAGATGGCGTCACGCTATGCACTGGGAAGTTCTTCAAGCTAGGAGGCTCTACAACCCTAACCTAACGCGAGTTACCAATCTTGCGTGAGTTAACCTAGCTCAACCATATTATTCTGATGTGAGAGCTTTTAATGATGGCGGAATTCGGTTGGTGGCGTCATGTGGACACCCGCTAACCGGACAGAGGGGTTTCTGTGCGAACTCTAATCGGGGTAGCTGTCATAAGCGCCAAAAACCACAAGCGCCAACGCCGCAAGCACCAATCCGTCCGTAACCGCCGAACGAGAAAAGTCGCAAACGCCAAAGGTCTTAACCGCAATACTAACCTTGCCTAACCCAACTTAACCTAACCTAACTTAACCTAACGACCTAACCTATACGAACTTTGGCGTTTGCGACTTTTCTCGTTTGGCGGCTACGGACTGGCGCTTGCGGCGTTGGCGCTTGTGGTTTTTGGCGCTATCGAACGCCCCCCCTCTAAACGCAAAAGGATAGACAGGCAGCGGTGGAACGCTATGTGCCAACGTCAACAAGACGCGGATCCTGTTTCGAATGTGACGAGGCAGGCAACCGGAACGCTGTGTGGTCGGAGGGTTGCCTAACCGCGTAAAGAGACTTCAAAGACCTCACAACTGCACTGCAAAAATCAAGCAAGCCACCGAATCTCCGAATTTTCTACCTCTTGTGTCTCACCTCGGTCTAATGTTTCATCAAATCATGTAGGCATCAACGAGATACATTCGCGTACGCCTAGTAAACCCAACTTAGGCTAAGGCATTGCAAAATATCGTGCGATAAATATCTTAAATCCCAATATACATGTATTTTACGCTGTTTGATTTACTGCGCGCTTCGCTAATGCTCCTTCCAGACGAGGGGAGGGAAGATATAGCACAAGAGATGGTAAACTCCCGCTTTTATCACCTACATACAGTGCCTGTCTGTATACCTTTATCTCAAACTGCACAATATAAACTAGCCCCTTGTTTTAGGTAAGGTAAAACATGGGAAGAGCGTCATTTTCTTATTTTTAAAGATACCCCTATGAATAACCATATCAATAGAGAGCTCTCGACGAGATTTTTTCATTGAAAGGTTTGATTTATCTTCAAAAATATCCAAATTATGCTCTCCCCCTTGTTTCGCCTTCATACCTTAAACAGGTGTGAGACTACCTTAAACAGGGGTTAGTTTTTATTCGGTAAAAGTTGAACTCACCCATCCGTTTCTCGTAGTTCATTTTTTCCTCCATTTCAACGATTTCTCGCACTTGTCGTTTCATTTCGCTTGTTGATACTACTACGAAGGTCCAGGGCTCAGTGTGGGCCCCACTAGGAGCTGTGCCTGCAATCACAAGGAAGATTAAAAAAAATCATAAAAAAGATTGATGGAACAAAAAAAAAGGCCTCGTAAAAATTTGTCGGAAGCTTACCTGCGGTCCGGACCAAGTCGCGGATTATTTCGATGGGCACCGGATCAGAGCTGAAGTAGCGGACGGAGCGACGGACGTTCATGAGTTGGTAGAAGTTGTTGGCGCGCTTCGCCATCTCGGAGACGGGCAGCCGCTCAAAATCGTAGGGCACGTGCGCCAGATCTTCGGGAAGAGCGGGCGTTAAAAGGGGCTCGTCATCTTCATTCTCTTCCTCCGTCTCCTCTTCTTCCACTTCCGCCGCTGCCAACAAGAATCATGCGCTAGTAAACACGGACCTCCCACCCACCATTTTTTTTCTTTACTTTTGTAAAAATCTTTTTAAAGCCATATTTTGAAACTCTTCTTTTTTTTGAAAAAAAATATTTTACCTTTTACTTTTGTAAAAATCTTTTTAAAACCATATTTTGAAACTCTTTTTTAAAAATTATTTTACCATTTACTTTTGTAAAAATCTTTTTAAAACCATATTTTGAAACTCATTTTTTTAAATTATTTTACCATTTACTTTTGTAAAAAATCTTTTTAAAACCATATTTTGAAACTCATTTTTTAAAAATTATTTTACCTTTTACTTTTGTAAAAATCTTTTTAAAACCATATTTTGTAACTTAAAAAAAAAATTATTCTACCATTTACTATTGTAAAAATCTTTTTAAACCCATATTTTGAAACTCATTTTTTTGTTTATTTTTTTTTATCTAACCAATAATATTCTGTTGTGACAATGAGACAGCAAAATTATTTCGCTTTAAGGAGAAGCTGAAAATTTGAGAAGAGCGATCGAATAACAAGGCACAGGACTCTAAAAAAGAGAATCTTAAATTCAGATACAACATTAGTCAAATCACTGATCTGGAAAAAATCAGTCCAATTATTTAC
>Ga0058701_10003375_pt1 | contig 12608 bp, 6 predicted proteins | sample AgamicOrMae_FD_97039 | JGI IMG/M metagenome (GOLD analysis project Ga0058701, IMG submission 97039) | Agave microbial communities from Guanajuato, Mexico - Or.Ma.e | ecosystem: Host-associated > Plants > Phyllosphere > Phylloplane/Leaf | place: Guanajuato, Mexico | collected 2012-06-04
ATTCGGTAAATATATCGACATCGCATATCGATATTCGATATAGAAAATAGGATATCGAATACCGATATCCGATATCGATATCGGATATCGATATCGATATCGGATGTCGATATTCGATATCGATATATCGACTCGGTATCGGGCGTCGACACTCGATATCATATCGATATTCGATATCGATATATCGACTCGGGCAAGAATTGAATATTGATGCCCTCGATATGGACTAGATATCGTATCGACCTCGATATATCGACATATCGTCCATCCCTAGTCATCTCGTTCCTAGAACAGAGTTAGGTGGGCGGGACCGGATGTAGACTGAAAAATACATGCATAAAAGAAACTCGTTGTCCCGGCGAACGAGTAGCACCTTCCAAGACTGGACCTAAGAGTAGACCCAAGGGTGGGTCCGACGAAACAGCATAACCCTTCACCTTGTTCTAACATGTTCCCTATAATCAGACTTTAAATCAAAGCAAAGCTCGCGAGAGCCAGCGGCAGAAGTGTACAGTACTACAGTCTGATCGGTTCTTTTTCTTGTTTGGAGGACGCTCGGTGTACTCAAGGTCATCGTGCCGCGGGCAGTCGTGTGCACTGCCTAATTGCCTTCGGAAAAAGTCTGCGTTCTCGCCCACAATCTCATCGATGGTGTGTGGCGATATCGCCTATTGAGTTTGCTGGCCTGCCACTAGGCGATGACGTGCGATACGACAGAGACTAGCCCACCTAATGGAGAAGACGTCCATGATCACTCAAGCAGAGGCTATCATCAGGATGGGCCCGCATGGGCGGCTTTTATCCGAGTTCGCCAGGGCATAACAATCGCGCCGTGACATTGCTGGATGCACTCAGCACAACTCGACATGGGTGATGTTTCTTCCCCGCCCTCGTGCCTCAACCTGGGCCCCTCTGGCCGGGGCCTCTCGAGCCGAGCGAGGCAATCCCTTCTCCGAGTGGACGGGCCGAACGGCGCTCCATAGTTTTGTCGACACTAAGGCTTATCTCTTCGGCAAACCTTGTCAGAGTTTGACGTGGTGTAGACGCAGCGCTCTCCTTACCAAACAAACCACATAACACCCCTTGAGAGCGAGCGTACCGTGGAACATGACAAGTGACACGACAACCTTCTAATGGGCAAAGGTGGGGATGGATGGCGATGACCTCCAGCACCCGCCCCAGTGCCCCCGGATGTGCACGCCGATCGCCGAGTTGCCTCATCTACCCGGCACTGTTTTCAATAATTGTCGCCGCAGCTCCGATTCCAATGGACTCCACGCCCTTCCAGTTGGAAGCGATTGCGCTAACGGCGTGAGCGCTCGTGTGTGTCGCCTGGCAAATTTTGCGTATCGACCCACTTGCAGTGAAGAGAATTTGTTTCTTTAGTGTTCGCCTTGAACAAGTCAAAGATCCGTGTTGATCGCTAAATGGGGGAGAGCACTCCCATCGATCTATCCGTCCATTTTGCGGATTTCGGGGGCTTAGAGGAGGGTCCTTGCCCCGCCTCGCCTCGCCAGCTGTCTGACTTGGACCTTCTCCCAATCTCCGGGGTGTCGCGCTCGTGCTCGACGATAACCGAGGTTGCGGCGTCGAGAAGAGCGGGGCGGCGTGGCGAGGTGGTAGCTGACTCGATTTTCCCAAGATATGATCGTCCGCCAGCGACCGATATCACGCCCCTCCACTCGCTTCTGCTCTCAACGACTGGACGACTTTTTTACTCGTTTCATATCTCCGGAGGAGGCCGCGATATCTGCGAGGAACTGTGTGCCAGGCGATCCGAATTCCCTTTGCCTTATCTCGTCTTAATACCCTCGGGAAAGAGGAGTGAATATTTTTAAAAATTTACAAAGAAAGAGTGTTTTTGATCCCAGTCTCGATGACGTTTGGAGGCTGGATTCGCGAACGGGTAACGTTCTTTCCTCGCCGGCGCTGCGGAGCGCACTGTCAGTGAATATACCATGAGACTAGCTGTGGGAATTTGATCCCTTGTGCAGTGACCCACGCCGCGACCTGCTCGCCCCCCTCAGGGGTGACTTTACGGCCGCCTAAGTATCGCTAAATCACCGAAATGCCCGAGAAGAACCCCTGGGGGTGTGCGGGCTGCTCTGCAAGCCCGGACGTTGATCACGACACAGGACCTCACTTTTCTAAGGCGACGAACAACTTATTCGATGCACTGCATTTTGTCCCCTGGAACAATGACCCTTGCATGTAGTCATCTAAATTTTATGGCTTCAGACCCCTGTTCACTTATGCTGTACCTTTCCTAGAAGCATTACGCCATACTGTACGCTGCGCACATTTTTCTCTGTATTTGAAATTCCAACTTGGTCATCTCACACAGTGAATCTGAAAGGCAGCATCCTCTACATCCCGTGTTTCATCTACAGGCTTTAAGTTTCATTTCATTACTAGGATTCACGTCTAACCGCATAAATTGCTTTTGGTAAACCTCATCGAAATGATGTAAATTTAGTTTCGGTAACGGTGCTTTTGCCTCGCTTGGGTGTCACTCCGGTTGCCTTCAAGCCTGATGCCACTTACCTGTCGGCAGTTGTAACCGCCACATAGGGGTAAGCAGCTTCAGGCTGTAGGAAGCTCAGCAAAACGAAAAACGAAATATGTTTATCTTTAACTTTCACAATGTAGGGTTTTCCAAAATCCGGTATATCGATAGTATTACAGAACTCAGACCAGTTGCAACGATAATCTCCGTAAAAGGAACATGAGCTTCAAATCGTCGGTTCAGAGCTACCGTGCAAATTGAGGAGGACGGCATCTCTGTGACTGGCGAAGCTGTACCTGACGCAGACTCGCAGCACGTTTATCCGAGAATTTCTAGTTGTGCGTCAAAGTTTCGTCTAGTGTCAGCATTCCTTCGGAAAACGGTAAACGTCCAGGAGTCGCTTGTGGAAGCGACGTAGCCGCCTCGACCCGCCCCCGCCCCTCCTGCCCCCTCCTGGCTTCCCTGCCCCGCGCAACGCGACGATCCTCAAATGGCAAACTGGAGATGCACTTGCTAAGAACAAACGGACCGACGTGTTGGCATTACTGCTGCTCTTAACTGGTCGTCGTTTGACGACATTGTTAAATACGTGAAGGAGTAGCTGCAAAAAGGTCACAGACGGAACTGGAACCAGGTAACTGGACTTAAAACTGCACGTGGCACATGTGTCAGCTTCCCACACTCTTTCGAAAGGTAAACGTTTTGTGCTTTGTATCGCCCAGACGAACGGAACGAGGCATAGTATTCCTAACCTAACATTTCATCACCAATACCGCTTGTCGACGACATATACCTATCCTGAGAAGTAGCATTAGATCCGAAAAAAAAGCCGAACGGAATGATATTTGGAGATGGAGGAGACTCCTTACCTTCGCGGTTTATTTTCCTGGAATGTACCACGAAAGGTTGAACTAGGGTAGTACACTAGTATTCTAGGTAGTACAAGAGGAAGAGATGGTGACCATTGAAACTTTGAGTGCAGAAGAAATACAGACTGAGGATACGACGAGCGTGACTTGCAATGGCCCTGCTGCACCTGAGAGTTTGCGGACTCTGGAAGCTGACCTAAATTTAGAAGATCAGCTCTAAGGAAGTGATAAAATGGAAAGAGTCGGCTTTTCAGTGCATCGACAAAAGAGCGGATTGGACGCATTGAAAGGTGGGTCTTAGTACCTTTAGAGGAAGAAAAACGGCAAAATAGAGCAGGAGAGGCGCGAAGCACCAATTTGGACTAGCCCAACAATGAATGCAGGGCAACTCGCTGAACCCACATTCTCAACGAGGAAGTGCGCCGCGCCGGTTATTAAAACGGATGCGCATTGCCACGGTAATCCAGCGCCATTTTTCAGTATTATGGTTTCCTGAATATTTAATAGCAAACCGTGACGTCTATTGAAGATCGAGAAAAATATTGCATACAAATTAGTTATCATAGCTGAGGAAGCAGATATCTTAAAGAAATGATAACGAAGCAGTGGTGACATTGTCATACGTCGAAAGGGTCCTGCCATAGACTCGTAAGTTTCCCAATCACGATTTTTCTTACAAGATTCTAAGATTGTCATAAAAATGCAAAAGTGCAATCCTATCGTTGCTGCCGAAAGAGAAACCTTGGTATTAAGTATTAATAAGAAAAACGATCAACTATCGCTCGGAACCTGTTTTCCTATCCTTATGCATTTACCTACTCTTTTTTTTTTCTTTTTTTTCACGATGGGTATCGGGGGATTTTTGGTAACCTATGAAATAACGAGGCATGTATCACACGAATAAAGCTCCAGGTGTGCAAATCAGTGTGCGCTGATGTTCCGAATGAGCAAACAAGCGGAATCGCAGTTCCCAAACTGATGCGCAAAAGTGTGTTAACATCAAGACGCTAATTTTTTTCGCGCCTTGAAGAAGGTTATAGTGGCACGATATTTATTATTGATTGGTGGGAGCGGAGTGTGAGAACTTTTTCGGGCAGTTGCTTGCTGGTCGGAGGTTTCCTGAGATCTAGATACAAGTTCCTTTGAGGATGGAGTATGCGGTTTTTCTTTATTTTAACGGAGGACTGGAACGCTTTCTTTTAGACGGCAAGTTTCGCTTTGATCGTGGAGAAGAGTAATAAATGTTTAAGTACTCACTTCGCCCATATATTTTGAGAGGGACTTTTTCATCCTCAAAGTTTTTGATGATGTTATACCCAACTAGGCCAGATGCGCGTATCTCTTTTGACCCCCGGTGTTTAGTTTTAAGATGGTATATTTAGGTCACGCGGTCGGACTTTGTACAGACTAAGACACTCATATATTACTATTTATTTTACGGTATTTCAGTACTCAACAATATTAATTGGACCAGTATTCTGTAATGTTGGTCTGTTTTTAACAGCATTTATATTGTAATTCAATACGAAGTATTGATATGCAGTACTGGGTGTCAATGTTTAGCGATCAAAATTGAATAATTATTATAATATTGGTAGTATTTTGACTGCCGAACCGTAATATATAACTCTCAAAATTCAATATTCAAGCTGTCAAAATTCGACCATTCATGCAGAATATAATATTGGTCCCATTCTGATTGTCAATTTTTTGAAATAAAGGACCAAATAGTGATGTTAAGTATTGAATAGCAATTTTTAGCGCTCGGATATCGACCAGTATTATTAAATAATTAATTGTGTCCCTTAACTGCCAAATATTGAAATGATATATGTACTGTACACTGAACTTCGCAACTAATTTTCTTGGTATGCACTAATGTTGAAGGTATCTGTATATCGTTAAAAAAAGGTTTTAAAATGTTAATGGGTACGTTATTTTTAAGACTAGGGAAGAAGAAGAAAAAAAAACGGTAGCTCATTGAATCGTCTTATTTTAAAAACGGTTCCGTTTATGCGAAAGGAGGAAGAAGAATTAAAAGCGGTTACTCGTTTTAGGTCGGTTAAGACCAGTAAACGGAGTCGTTGAAGTTAAACTTTATAACCGGATTTTTTATTTATTTTTTGCGAAAGTATTGTCCCAGTGTTGTACGTTGGTTAGAAAAGGGGGCATAAAAGGGCCCTTTTTTTTCAGCGTCCGGGCTTTTTATTACTCGCATTTAGGGAGACTTACATCGTTAAGGTGCGATATTAGAATGTGTTGTTCGTTGCTGAGCTCTTGTTGCGTTGGGATGCTGCGCTGGCTCACCTGCTGCATCTTTATCCCACTAAAATTCCTTGTATCAGCGGTTCGTCTCACAATGCCTATTGTTCGGTGTCATTAGAGTGGCTGAACGGCTGCGCCACCTCACCTCGTCCCCGACGGCGTCCCGCCCACTCAAGTCGCGCTCTTGAGAGTTTTGCTCATCTGTATCGACTTGTCAGTCATCCGCTCTTGCAAATGAGTGTGCAAGAGGTGATCATTGTCGGTAAGAGAGGTCCTCTCCTAACTATTTCCGTTCATTGAACAGAAGAAGAGAGGCAATGAAAGAGCAAAGACCCCTGTGTACAGTTAAGATCATAAGTCGTGTCGCATTTAAATTTGTGTTGGTAATAGTGCATTTCAATACGGAGGGCCTTGCACACAATCCGGTTAGTTCAGTGGTATTGCCAACATAGATTTCTACAACCCCCTTTTTTTAGACTTTTATGCGACATGACTTTGTATGTCCACTGTACACTCCCGAGGCTGTTCTGTGTACATTTCGTTGTCAATTTGAGGGTAGCACTAAGAAAAAGAGTCACTTACTCTTATAAAAGAAGCATTTCGAAATTACAGTACAACGCCGCGCACCTGAGTGACGTTACTAAGAGACAAGATTGGAATGAAGAATTTCAGCGAAGGTGGAGATTGTAAATTAGCTGGTGTCAATAAGACCCAGAATTAGGTCGCATTCATCCATTCCTGTGAGTTTCACGTTTGCAATGAACTCTCTTAGTAAGATTACCTTCCTCTGAAAGATTCGAGGTCCTTAATTTACTCGCGGATGAGTGAGACATGGGTCCCATCCCTATCGTATCCTTATCTTGAAATACAAAGCGTCTCTAATTTAACGAGTGTATCGACTATATCCACCAAAAACGCGGCACGATTTTTGTCTGGATCGTGGGCCTGGCATTCCAGTTTTCACGATTTGCAGCGATCATTTTCAACGTGGAGGGTTTCAGGTTGAATACCAAAGGGTGGAAAGTTCCACGTTATACTTTATTGTGAACTCACTCGCCCCGTTTATTGCGTTTGCCATTGAGTCCGTTCTTCAGTCAAGTGGTTGCTATGCAGCGAGAAAAATAGCTTTATAGTTTGTGTGCGGTGTAACTTATCTCCATAATTCCCGCATACACTGTCCTGGTTCTTCTTGAACATCTGGCTGTAAGCTCATCTCTCTTCCGTCTTTCGCATTTTGATTTGTAACGCCATTGTTACTCCTCCGTATAATTTCGGTGGCGCTATTGGGATCCTTATCTGTCTTGCAGTAGTTGAAAAATGGTCTGCGTAATGTTACGCAATTTTTATCAGCTCGCAGCTATGCACGTGTTTTCACATAGTCACACGGTTGATAAACCTTCAGCTTCTCTTGACACACTTCTTTCGTATTGTTTGCTCAGCGCCTGGGAGATCTCTTGTGATCCTTCGTCAATACGCTCTATTGTATTGCGGTAATTTTTAAGTGTATTTTTCTCTTATTTTTATCGTGAAATCGCCCGAGCGCATATGCATCAGGGATAGAGTAAGGTCCATCATAAACGGCGCCCGATAAAAAAGGAACTGCGCTCATGACGACCGTGAAGGGAGTGCTGGCATTCAAAACGAACATTCTGAATCGCCATGAAAACAGAATTATTGTATTCTTTGCAGTTCCGATTTTAGTACCTTCGAGGGTTTCCCGTTGGGACGAAAGTCGACGTTGCGTTTTCTTGATGCCACGCCACGCCCTCCATTGCAGCCTTATCTTTGAACGTGTTCAGGTCGCATCGAACACTCCACCTGTGCTTATCACAGGCAAACATGCTTTTCTGCATGTCGTGTGCTCGATACCAACAGCTGGATCTACTTTGTAACGATAGTGGGGCAGCGGTGCACTACGGAGTCGCCCTAATGGAGCCGGAGTCTTCTCCGGCGCTTTCAAGGGACCCTTTGTCTTGACATCTGCACAAAGTAAACTGATGATTTTGTGAAATTGTGGCGTCGGCACTCGAGGCATCGACCTTCGCCGCCAAACGAGGACCTCCTTAACGGATCCATAAATAAACACCTTTGCCATCTACCTGAGGGAACCCGCTCGACGTTTGTTTACAATCGGTAACCCAGGGTGACTGGCCGGGAGAGTTCCGTGAGTGCAGTGGACAGATACCTTCTCGATCCTACTACTCTCCTGGCCCCAGCCAAATGCATTAGGGCTCAGGACAAAGCCCGTCCTCCTCTTTCACGTCATCTTCTCCGCCTTTTTTTACTCGAAGCCGTGCATCAACCTCTGCAACCTACCATGGTTTTTCCAGTTCTATTACCTCCTATCGTGATTCGATAACAGTCGACAAGAATATTGCCTAAAGGGTTGAGGTTCTAATCCAGCCTTCGTCTTTGTAAGCGGTCGTAACACTCCACCTTGTGCTCTGAAGATCCCCTACTCTCGTATCAAGACGCGATACCGTTTCATTACCTTGAACATCAATGGATTAAGCAAGCTATCATCCCTTGAGGTAGGATAATCTACGAGCGGTGAGGTACGGCAGGCTCTTAACCTTTCACCCAAGAGAAAAGTGTAGGTAATCTGATCATATCGATCTGCTTGTCGTATCTTGTGTTGATCTCTGCCTCAGATACCGCCGAGGTGTTTCTCGTCCAACCTTCCTCCCGACCTCTCGTTGAAAACGGGGTCGCTACGCCCGTGCCTAACCTGGGATAAATTTTCTGAAAAACTTGAAATCGTTACCGAGGACCCGGCAACTAAATGTTAAATAGACGTTCCGTTCCTCGTTTAATTGCATTGTCTGTGGTCAAAAGCACAAGTCCAACTGCGCAATAGTTTGAACCTCAGGTGACTTTAGAGGTAGGACCGAGCATTTTGTTTCGTATGCAACACGCGGTGGAGGGCCTTGTGTGATGTCCTTCCCAAATCACTGACTTTTATTACAGTAGCTTTTTGCTGTTTCGGTGCCTCATACCTGCAAATGGAGGGTCTTCTGTCAAGAGAATCGTTTCCTTGTAGTCATAGGACTTGCCCTACTTAGATAGGGATGCACCGCCAACCGGCGGCATGCTCTCAGCAAACCGCCCCTATAAGTCGACGGTTATCTCAAGATACGGGTATAGAAAACGGGTGTGCGTTCTTGAGTTGAAGCGCAGCCTTGAGCTGTCACCTGCAAAATAATTCAGACTCATCCTCGTGGGGTGCTTTAGATAGCTCCCCTTTAATCACGACTGTTGTATCTCCGTTACTCTGTGCAGCACTACTAGAGTACACTGTTGTTTGCCTTTAGACGTCGAATGGATTGAACTTGGACCAACAACTAACGTACACGCCTGTGAATACCTCCAGCCGTGAAACTTCCTTTTCTTCGGACGAAAACTTATCCCTTTCTCTACACTACATCTGCTTAACCAACTTCACATTTTATCAGGGCTCAATCTTTTTACAACTAGTTTTATGCGAGTAGCTTTTTGGTTAACGTTTCAGTATATCTTATTCTGCCATGCGTTCGTGCCATTGGGAAATATTTCTAGTTAAATGAAAAGGTCAAGGGAGGAGCCAAGACTGACTAAGTTACCGGCGGTAACTTACCGCTTACCTCGCAACTGAACGCTATAAGTTTCAAATATTGAAATCTCTACCCATTCTCCTTTTTTAAATCCTATATTAGTATTTTATCGCATTGTAAGAAGTAACGACTTATGTAAACCTTAAATAAATTAGGTTATGTAAGGTGCATAGTGCTTCCTTACCGCTCCGATTAAGGACGGACGTGGTTGATTAACCATGAGGTCACTTTTGGTTGTGCCGTGTGTTTCGCTTTGACTGACTTAACGTCTAAAGGTCGAACATAAATGGTGGAAAACGTCATCTTTCACATTCACAATTAAATGTTTGCGTGAAAAATATCTCGGATGTGAAAAATGAAGAGAAGATATCTCAGTCGTGACGATGAATTAATGTTGTGTTTTGTTTGTTTCCAGGTGAGTTTTCTAAGGAGGAAGATGAAGGTCACCGCCAGCGGTAAGGAGGTTTTTAGATCTTTTTATGATTGCCATAAACCTGATTCGGGGAAGAAGATACGTAGAGTGGGTGGATGGCCAAAATAAAGGGAAAGTGTCAACACCCGCGACGTCTCCAACTGCACTGCAGATGTATCGAACGAGTGTACGTTTTGTTCCCCTCAGCGAAAGTCGTCGATTTGTGCCGATGGAACGATCGCCTTGCCTCGCGCAGAACGGGTTATGTCCAATTTTGTTTTATGACCCAAAAAGGGCAATTAAGAACGAAAAGGTGGAGGAAGGTCTTCGACAAAACTATTACGTAACCCAACTCTTTCTGCAACGAAAACCACCTCACAAAATTCTCTCTGAATTGGTGGAGGCTTTATTTTCATAACAGTGGACCTTTTGTTCTCATTCAGAACTTATGTATCAACTCTCTGTCGATTAACTCGTGATATCGAAAATTGGTCTCTGTTTTGGGAATCTTTTGAAAAACTTCAACTGAGGCTATCAGAGAACCTCATGCGTTGTGAGCAATTAGCGTTTGAGAATTTCGAATCACAGAACTCGTGTTTATAAAAATTGTTTTGGATTAGGAGATGTTTGAGGATCCCGTGAGGTCTTATAGATAAATTCCTTTATGAAAACTCATAGTTACAAATTTCCTGTAAGCAGAACTTCGATCCCTCCGATCAACAATCGATCAAGTAAAAATGCGCATTTGAAAAATCGATCAAATTAACTTCTTAGTTTGAAAAAGCGATCAACTGTATCTTTATACATTGCAGTTGAAACGTACCCTTTCACTTGATCGATTTCACAAACGCGCCCTTTGATTTGATCGTTTTTTCTTGGGAAGGATCGATTTTGTTGCAATATTTAATTAATTTTTTTTATTTTTGTAACAGAACACTTTTGTTACGAATATGACTGTAGAACTGTAGAGAACCGCAGAACATTCGCTTTAAAGAGCTTTTGTAGCCAAGAACTTCCATGCCAAGAACTTCCCTTTGGGAGCGTTGTATATTTGCCTCACAGCACTTCCGCTTTGGAGAATTACTGACAGCATCCCTCAGCGTAGAAATTAGTTATATTTACTCCTAGGGACGTCACTACATTTTCTAAATTCTCTGATATGGTCTAAGTATTTGATAACTGATTGTGTGCATAGGACTTGGATGAATTTGAATTCCGAAACAGGTCATCCAGAAGGACTACGGCCGTAACCGCCTTGTAACAATGAATATTACGTGGATGCGGTGTGCGGTAGCGTAGGGGGCGGTGCGGGGAGCAAACGCAGTGTCTTGTTATGTTCGTCTGGATGAATTCTCTGGCGGTGACGTCGCGAGCGTGGTCTGGAAGGGAGGTTGGGCCCCCTTATTCGCCCGCCCGCCTGCCTCGTGGTCTGCCCCTGACAATGCTACTGGAATCCTGACGAGTTTAGGCAATCACAATACTTCGTTCGGAAAGTCGATGTTTGCGGAGTAAAAATGAGCATATTTTGCATTCGCCTTGAAAAATCATCTTTCACTGTTTCGAGCAGCTAGATTCGACATGTGGCTAAACCCACGTTTGTTCGTGTTTTCGGATATCGTGAAATTGTGAAATTGCCATTCTTTTTGAAGAGTAATGTAGGGGAAATGGCATGAACTCTTTTCACGATACCATAGCGTACTAATTAAATTATATTTTCGAAAAAAAGGAGAAAAAAAGAAAAACATAGACGAATCTTAGACGTAGCATTTCGCAATTTGATAACAGATCATTTCTAACAACAAATGAAGTTTTCGAGGTGCAAAACAAATACGTCGTAATATGATCTTGAGGGGTTTCATTCGTGGTTATTTTTTTTAATTAGAAAATTAGAATATGTTATATTATCTATTAGAACAAATTCAATTTGTTTTTACTATTTGTTCTTTTTTTCTTTGTTTTTAAAATAATTTTAGCGGGAAACCAAACATTTAACGCCCGGAAACCTGAAAGTCAATAAAACCTCTTTTTTTGAAAAAGGATACTTTACCATTAAGATTAAGATGGGTGCTACGTGGACCCGAGGTCCTTTCTCGGGGATAGCCAAGTCTCGCAGCGGGCCCCGAGCTGTTTTAAAGAAATATTTTTTGAAACTAAGAGGAGTTTTGTGGACAGGAAAAGTTTAAGTAACCGTTTTCACTTCAGCACCGGGAGTAGGATTCAAGCGGAGTACACAAACCATGAAATTTCAAACTAAGTTTATAGCGCTCGGACGGAATCCCAGAAATGCACGTCGCGGACTCTCAGGGGGGTTTTTAACCAGTCGTTTGTGCCTGCGCCGCTTCTTATAATGGGTGTTGAGTTGTTTTGTGATTCGCGCCTTGTTTCATCAAAATTTTGATCAGTGCCCGTTGGAGAGCGTGACTTGGAAGAAGCAACTCCAGTCCCCTCCCAAGCCCCTTTTCATGTAACGGTAACGTAAGCCAAGTGACACATAGCCTGGGCCAGGCCGGGTCGCGCGGGGGCCGGAGGCCGCAGCGCTACAAGCACCTTGCTGGAGGCCTCTTGGCCCTTCTCTCCTCGTAGACATGCGGCAACAACCCTTAAAATCTCGTGTTCGTGTTTATGTCTCCAGGACAGAATATTAGTGTAGGAAGACATCACAAACATTTCGCAGACATGTAATTAGTGTCCTGGACATATCTTTTGTACGTACACTACAGTAGAGAAGGTTGTTGCTTATTACTTTTTAAAAAAATCACAAAAAAATGATACTGAAAAAAATCATTCTCTGTAAAAACTTTACACCTGTTTTAAAAGTTCTACCAGTTTTTAACGAAAAAAAATAAAAATAAAAAAAATAACGGGTGTATTACGTCTTTTGATTTTTTTCCAGATAGATATGTTCAGCCATATAACTCGATAGATCTCAGGAAGAACTTTTCATTGAATAGGCTAAACATAAATAG
>Ga0058701_10003376_pt1 | contig 12606 bp, 3 predicted proteins | sample AgamicOrMae_FD_97039 | JGI IMG/M metagenome (GOLD analysis project Ga0058701, IMG submission 97039) | Agave microbial communities from Guanajuato, Mexico - Or.Ma.e | ecosystem: Host-associated > Plants > Phyllosphere > Phylloplane/Leaf | place: Guanajuato, Mexico | collected 2012-06-04
AGGTCGGGGAATCCGCGCCCGCCGACAAGGATAACAGCAGTCGAATTGGGCCATGCGTAGTTCAGTTCCAACTAACGGCAGGCCGGCAAGCGCCGTGACCCCGACCAAAAGCGATCTCAACACACATGTAACAGAAAAATCAAAGGAAAAAATGGACGCCGGAGGTTGATCGGCGATTTGACTGCCTGCGTTCACTACGTCAAATAGGTTTCTGCTTGCTTTTTATTATCTCCCTTTGTTCAATAACCTTCCGTCGCGGAGCGATACAGATGCGTAACACAACATACCTAGCTTAACCTTTGGTCACCATGCCTGATGGAGTTAACAACGCTTCGGCGGCAGTTACTACTAACAATAAGAAACATTGGGATTGGCGATGGCCGAGCGGAGCTGCAGCCGAGCAAGGCAAAGAGCACGCAACCTTCAAGATTTAAGTGCATCGTTAATCATCGTTAGTTCTGTGTAATGGTAGGACCGGCGGAGCACACAAGCTGTGACATTTTAAAAACTGATGGTGAGACTTTCTCAACAAGGCAAACCAATAACTATTTGATGGCACATCCCAGTTCAAGGGAACTGCTTTTATACTTTTGCTCTTTACTGGAAGTTAGGTAAGTTCAATGGCACCCACGCGGTGGGTGGGGGCAGAAGGGGGCGTGGGGGGGGCTGTTTTCTTTTCACCCAAGTGATTTGAGCGTGGAGCTTGCAAACCGATTTGAGGAGATACATTCAGGTAAGACGTTTCACTAGGAGCAGACGCTGCTCGGGTAGAATAACCATCATGTTAGAATATCACATGTTTAGTACCTGGACAATAACATCTACTCCATGGAAACCAATGTTGCCAGATTCCGAGACTCCGTCATTTTTAAAGAGGTTATCTTTTCAAACAGAATAGATGATCTAGTGATCAACCCCAGCTTTGAATTTCTCAGCTCGAGAGCGATCCAAAACATACCAAACATACTAAGTTATCTCTTCTGGTTCCCGAGTAAATCGCGGTTAAAATCTCCGAAATCGTGAAATCTGGCAACACTGATGGAAACCATCTAGTGAAATCATCCGAAATCTTCACCGACGAATTCCACTCTGAAGTTTTGAGAGGGAAGATTTTACTGCAACTTAAACAATATGCCTCGTTGAAATGCACGAATACTGACATAAAACGTGTTGCCTGACCTAGTAGAACATTGCCCTTACAAGTAGGCATTACCATTCACATGACGGCGGTCAATACGCCTTGCAGCTGCAGCCCACCCGCAAAATAATGCTGCGAAAGTCACTGCATTAGTTACAACGCGGTAACGTAAACTAAGTTTGGTTGATTTGAAATATAGACAACGACAGAATATGCAATAACAAGACGGCCAGCTGAACAGACAAACCACACGTTCGTAAGAGGTTTCATCTTTTATGTAGACCTCGCTAATAACGTTGCTAGCGAATTACCTTCTTCAAAGAGACCTAGTTAAGATAGTAAGCTGGCGGTCCATTCGTAAGTAGCCCAGAAAATAACAACGCTAAAAGTTAACCGCCAACCTTATTTTGGGTTCTATTGATTGCAGTTCACTGGGTAACCATGAGAGTCATTCTCTCATGGGGTAACCTTGTTAACTAGAACATGGAGATTTCAATCTAGATTGCGACCGGAAATGAGAGCTTTCGAAGTCTCTTCTACATGGGCGACGTACTCCGGTCAAAAAAGGCAATCTCGCCCACAGCTGACAGATGCTCTGCTCCGATTGGCAAACAAAACAATAACAATACGTACCCGGTACTTGAAACCGGTACTCGGCGACGTGGGTCGTTTCGCTTGTAAGTCCCGTAAACTCTGATTTCGGCTGTACCTCTGCCAAATAAACTTCTCATGTGTTGATGCTTTGGGGCAGTAAACCGGTCGGAGAAGAATATCCACAGTAGCAGAGGTTATGTTTGACACACGCGCTAAGGCAGGTTAAATGCCGCTTTATCGTCGGCGCACAAACAAGATCCTCTTGATGCTGGAGTTCGCGCAGCTGTCATTGTTGACGGGTGGTAAACGCACACGGAACATCACTACCTATCAAAACATTCAGGATTATATCTGGAGAGATGCATATCCACTGATGACAAATTACCGAAACGCACTGACACCTACTCACACACCCACGACGAAGGACGGACCACCGGACGGACGAGCGAAATGACGCAAAACACGATTTCGGAACACGCCGGCTCAACGCGCAGCGGACGGACGTGCTCACTGCCCCAAGCGTGGAACCAAACTGACTGGCTTCGGTGGCGTCGGCGTCTTCGCCGACGCGGACGCGACGCAGCGAGAGCCGCACAGCGGTTCGCTTTCTCACTCTTTCGCAGCGGCGACTGTGGGCAGCGACAGGGAGGGGCGGTACGGGGAAGGCGGTCTAGAGGGGCTTGCATGGTCCTCACCTACAAGTCAACGCAGCCGCACGGCGGCGAGCCAGACCAGACACCGGCCGGCCGGTGCGGCGCGAGATGTGTAGCAACTTTCCTGCACATGACTCTCTGTCGAGAGTATGTCAAATGGGTTGCAATTAAGAGCGTCCATTAAAATCACGATGAGAGCGCCAAATTAAAACCGCAAATCAGGTTTGAAAAAGTAAATAATAAAGTAAAACCATTTGAGTAAAACAAACAGCTCTTGCTTTTTACGCGGTTCTTAGAAAAAAAAAGACGGCGATTTATTTAGACAAATTAATTATGTCCTAGATGACAATGGGGATGGAATATCTATTGACGTTGAGTATGGAAATCAGCTGCTGCTTTAACATATTCCTGGCAAGGATTGAATGTCTGTAATCCATAAGGAGAAGATACACGCTAAACGACGGGTATGCGGTACTTTCCCATGATACCGTTTGGCATATTGACAACATGCACAGTACTGCCAAGTTTTGCGGCTGCTGCAGGACCTGTTTCAAATGACATGGGCTGGAGTTAGGCACTCTCTGATCCCCTTCAGACAGGATGCTGTTCTACCATCATTTCTGGTACCGCCAAAAGCGACATAAACAAACATTCCCGCCTTAATGTATGAGGTATTTTTAGGAAGCGAACGTTGGTATAGGACAGCTACCCAAACTCAAAACTAGCCAGCGTATCTGAGCGAGTTAGGGGGGAGGGCAAAAGACCACACGGATATATTATTCATAGTTCTGAAAACTGCGATTAACTATCAAAAATTTTCTACAGTCACGGCATGAGATCCGTACTAAGGGAAAGGGGAGGCATCATCTCCGAATCCGAATATTTCTGAATCGTGTTTTCACTTCGAGTTTACCTCCTTTAAGACAATTTGTTTAAATAGAGGGGCCGCCAAACCGTTGCAGGACGTTGCCCGCAAGTTCTTCGCCTAAAAACGCAACGTAACTTCGCGCAACAACTCAACGAGACCTCGTGTCTTCAAAATGGACGAACTTCTTTAACGATAGGCTATAAAGTGCGACGATCTCTAGCTTCTCGAGAGAAATTATGGGCAGCTATAATGGATTTCGAAGAATTGATGGCGCCTGCTCAAATTCCAAAAAAAAAAAAAGATGCTTTAAGGAATCTGACGAGCGTTCTAGGGCAGTTCCTGATTATTTTTTGCAAAGTTAAGCTGCCTAACTTTGCTCGAGGGACCACTATCCTCCGGCAAAGCTTGAGTAATTTGTGTGTTTTTCGTTATTCCGTGAAACTTGGATTCCGTGGTGGTCGAGGAATTTCGCCGATTCACATATTATTGCCTTACTAGACCATGGAGTAGGCTTACTCCATAACCAGCCAGCAGGGGCATGCCAAATCCAGGATCTCCTTGGCGCGGGGGAACCCTCCCCCCCCCCCGACACTGGCACCACTACCCCTTTCTTGCAAAAAATGAGCTTTAAAATTTTCTCTTTCTTTTCCCCTTTCCTCTCGTTTCCCTTTTCATCACACCTTTACACCCCATGACGCTGTCGAGGGGTTGAATACGCCCCCCCCCCTGAAAAATTTGGTGCGATTCATGTCACAAAAAGGGCCTTGGCACGTCCCTGGTTGTGGCTTACTACACTTCGATGCCTCATCAAAAAGCCGATCAGGTTCCACGGGTAGGCAGCCCACCTAACGTTGCTGTGTTCGCATTGCCTACTTCCAGGTTCTCGAAGCTCATTGTAAGTACCGAGCGAGTTACGATCCCGTAAAAATTTTCTCGAACGACGATACAACCTGCTCGACACGAGTGCCGTACGTGCTGCCAACTACGGGGTGAAAAGCAAGTAATTCCACCCGTAGTAGGCAACGCGCATTGCACCCGTGTTGAGCGGGCAGCAGCATCAATACCGAAAATCCTTAGGAGCTCGTAGTTCGCTCGGTGCACTACTTCTTGTACCAGAAATAAAATTCGTCCTGAACGGAAAAAAAAAATTCTAAATAGTTATGTTATAATAGTAGTTCGCGCCCGCCACCCCATGTTCAAATTTCGTCCCTCTATTGCAAACTTCATTTTGAGGCATGCTTTACCTCAAGTGGACTAGATTGGTCACTTCAGTATAAAGTAGTATTTCATAACATATCGGTACTGGTCCTGCGGTTTTATAACATGAAAATTTTTTCTAAACCACCTTAAAAATACATTTTTTGAAAAATAAAGCCCATATCTCACCATTCACCCACCCTCCGCTTCCGAGTACACGGCATGCCTTATAAGTACAAAAAAAGTGTGAGAGAATACCAATCAGTTTTTTCAAAACGACAGAATTTTTCGTATTTATTACCATTTTTTAATAATTTTCCTAAAGAGTGCCACCACCTTTACACAACGACGAAAATAGTCACTTCAGAGAAGATTTTGGTTACAATTTTATTATGAACAATGCAAAATACGATAATATGCGCAGTGTCGGCTAGGATATTAAAGAAACAATCTTGGGTAAAATAACTTAGGAAGATTTAATTTTATTAAGGAATAACATCACAGGGTGGACTAGCTCACAGAGCAGATCAATTGCACTATTTTATATTCAGTAATTTTAAATTTACATTACATCCTACAATATACCCTATAAAATGTATGGATAACATTAAATCCAATTAATACACAAGTAAACCCAAATAGAACCTTATCTTTTGTTCCACCCCTCAAATATACTGGTTCGTCTCCTGGTTTCTGAAATAAGTTTAAAAAACAAAGTAAGATTGTTTCATTGTGTTCGCACCAGAAAAATTTGCCAAACTATCTTTGACCTAAGCTCTCTCATAAATTCTCTTGAATGTATGAAGTACTCCTCCAATGATCAGAAACACTGTTATATTGAATAAGATTTTATCTTTTAGGCCTCCTTTAAGATATACTGGAATACCATCATCAGCCTAATCAAACAGGAACAACACATTTTTACAAAAGGATTCATGACAGGATTTGGAACAATGAACAGGACATGGAAATAAAGGACAAGGTGGGAATTAGTGAACTGCATAAATCAAACAAAAGGGTAAGGCAAAAATAGGACTGAATTCAAATTAATACCTGCATCTGAGCTCTTATTGCATCTCTTCGGGCCTTTTTCTCTTGAGAAAGGAATCGGAGTCCATTGGGTCTTAGGGCAGCTCTGGCCAAAGATGCAGTTTTCTGAAAAAAAGGAGGGGGATGTAGACAGTATGAACATAACCTTTTAATTCTAAAACGACTTTTAGTTAAAACCTGATAACTAATTTCTGTTAAATGGGCCTAACCATAGTTGCAAAAGAAAATATTTTTTTAGGAAATTATTTGAATGATTTTACTATCTTTGTATGTGTGGCGATACAACGCGGGGCCACAACAATGAGATGACCTCGATTTCAAAACACTCATTGGAAAAATAACCAAAATTGAGCGGAGCGTTATTTAAGCCTAACAGCTGCGATAAATAAAATATTTTAAAGTAATTAGGCTAAAATTAGGTGTTATTTACAAGTTAGGGTGAAGGTTACAATCATAGTATCTCATTGTTTCAATAAAACGAATACCGGTACATGCGAAACAATAATCCGAAGAAAAAGAATTGCAACAATACAGACTTACCTGTAAGGAATTCATATTTCTATTGTCAGGAAGCTGTCCGTCTGTTGAAACACCAAGAACCCTCTTACAGACGTAAGGTCAGCGCGAGGAGAAAATTTGAAGGGTAGCAGAAGCTAAAAGCAGACGCCAAGTCGACGCCCTGCGAGAACTGAGAGAAAGCGCATTGTCGTCGCTTGCCGAAAATAACTAGTAGGCGGTGGGCTTTGGCGGGAGAACTCGAATAGACCGTTTGCCTGTCACTGTCGGTTTAGGAAGAGCCTTGCGGGTGCCGACCGAAGAGTGAACGAAAGAAAGACCATCCCAGTTGTTTTAATGATAAAGATGGAACCTGAGGGTCCTCTTCACAATATCGAAGGCCTCGGCACAATCCTGCGATTGGCTGGCGGCTAACCAATCAGCAGCCGAGCATAAGATGGCTCTCACTATTCCGTTGTGACTGGCTGCATTCGCTGACGCTTTACCAATGAAGTTCCACCAGAAACAAACGTCACTGAACATAAGCGGCCTGTGCGTGCCCCGCTGAAATGTGGGAAGATAGGAAGCACAACAACATAAACTGACAGCAGCATTAAAAACAAATATTAAAATACTGTTTTATTTCCTATTGTTCACAACCTTGATTGACATAGAAGTTCAAACAACTTACGGTTAAATATCCTGGCACAATCAACAGACGTCAACAACATCTCCCAATCCTTGTTAATTCTCTTAGGGATCAGTGAAAACTACCGTAAACGTCTGCCATGGTAAAAATATTTTTTGGCATTGTTTCGCATTACCTATGAAAGGTAACAGGATAAAAAAAAACTAAGATTATCACACAAGAAGATCGACTCAAAATACGGCACGGATAAAGCGAGAAATATCAAGTGATGATCAGATTTTGGTTACTAGCCGTGTACGGAAGAGAGCACAAGTCCGTATATTTTACTGACTAGAAAAAAAAAACAACGAAATCCTAATTCCTGTACAATTAAACTTTGTACGATTCAGGCAACCAAGGAGCCCTTGGTTTCTTAACTAAAAAGTGATGTAAAGTTGCTCTCTTAACAGCAAAATGCACTTAAAATTCATAATTTGACTGTCAAAACTTTTTTGATGTACGAAAGTACACGAGGGTCGTGTAGAACTGCCATGTGATCAACCTACAAGGATAGAAGATGGTTAATATCGCGCTAGACATTGGTAAATTATTTATGATGGTCACAGGTTTACCTTTGAAAAAGATTGGTGATAAACTGGTTGCTTCTGTTTGCCTCTCCACGTCGTACACGATTCCAGACTCCTCAAATTGACAGTTCCATCTCCGTCTCCATTTAAGAATGATGGTGATCCACTCGGAAACTTTTTCGGCTTGTAAAGAAGCCTGCAATGAGAAACAAAAACTTCCTTGGTAAAAGCAGGAAAATCTCCCGAACAACCATCAAGCAGATTTGTTCCACAGCCATTTTACAGCTTGATGAGATATCAAAAAGTTATTTTTAGGCTTACTTTGGTACAAAAAGAGATGCAAGCCCAAAATGAAGGTTCCAAGCATTCCTGCTACTACTTTTTACCCAAGTCGGATTGTACCCGTTTTGAAGGTTTTTACTAATACAAGTTACGACGTTACTGGCATGGGATATTAAAACCTGAACTGCCGATTTCCTTTGAACTTTCCTTTATATACCAAGACATTTTTTTTACGAAATTCCGTGCGGTGTGAGTGTAAAGTATTGTTCAAAGTCACCATGAATCCGTTTGTTGTTGAGAGATTCCGTCCAATGGTTGTGACAACACCCGATTTTGCGACCGTATAAATGAAGGGATTGTAAAACCGGAATTCCTGAACTTAACCTTCCCCGAAGTATAGATACTAAATTAAATTTAAAATTCGATACAGGAAAGGAAAGGAGCTCTGCACAAAATGACCGAACGCACCTCGCTTTTACTCCGTCCCTTCCCCTACTTACGAGTTTGGAATTAGCAAGTTCTACAGGGTTGCCAGTCACCTATAGTATCAAAAAAAGTGACTTTAGTGACAAAAAATGTCTAAAAAGTGACTTAATTTACATAATTAGACTTTTTCTGATTGAAAAAGCAGCGATTGTGAGTATAAGTAATGCAAACAGACAAGAGTATGAACATCTCTACAGGTAATTTTTGTCTCCTCGCCTATTGGGCTCCAAACGCGGGGCCAACGATCGAAAATGGCGAGCGAAAAATCTTATTTACTTAAGAATAATCTGGGTAGGATGGCTAATTAACTGAAATTTATCGAAAGACGGGAAATCAAAAGCGAAGAGAGCATGGAATTTTTGTTCATAAATTTTGTGAAAATTGTAACTTAAAAACAAAGTCTTCTCTTCTTTTTCTCACGTTGACAAAGGGTGAAAATATACTAAAAAATTACGAGAGAGGAAGGCTTTCAAAAAATTGCTTTTTAAATATATCCGAAGACAGAAAATAAAATGTCGCGAGTGAAGCGAGTGAAAATTTTTGTGTATTCATGAAATAAGGAGCAGCACGTTTTTCCAAGTATTTCAAAATTTTTCAAATGAGAAGTTTTTTTGTTTTTTTTAAAAGGACGATTAGGGACGCGCAAAGGGCTGTTATGGCTAAAGGAGCAAAAATAGGCACTTCTTTAAGGGAAAAATGACAAAATGTGACAAAAATTACGAAAAAGAGACAGGAAAAGACTGAGATTTTAAAAAGTGACAAAAGTGACAGAAAGGACTCACAGGCAGCCCTGAAGTTCTAGTGCCCAAAAGCGAAGGTCTATTCTCTTTTTATTAGGCAACATGCATAACATTCGTGTCGTGCGGGCTGCATCCTCATCTCAGAAAATCCGCTGTAGCTGGTAACTCGTTGGGTACAGTGTTAAACGTCATTAAGTACCCGACCTTGCCTGAGCTCAAGTAGGTTCTTGTAACCTCACACCACTCGGACGCTGAAAGCGTTTTAGCAGGGGGCCTTTATAGACATAAAGAAACTTTGCGGGGTTACCCTCAGTTAAAAAGTCTTAATTTCTTTTTTTTTTGACGCTTTCTTTGTTTTGTTGTTGTTTTTAAAATGATAACAATAGCCTGAATTGGCCCGCGGTATTGCAACGGCGCGAGCCACCTGAGATATCACGTCCTTCCGTTCAAACCATTATCAATCAAACCACCTGTTAGTCTTGCTTTCTTTACCTCTCAACAGTATCAACGCCTACTCCATGCAGACAATGAACTTCAACGCCAGGAGCAGAAAAATCCATGACAAAGTCCTTATTGTCCTTCCACATTTCCCATCCGTCCGGATATCCTAAATCTCTGTAAAAAACGAAACAAAGTTTTACTACTTTATTCCTCACAATATTTGATGATTACACAAAGCTATTACTCAAAAATACCATGTTTGCGCTCTCAAAAGACGCAATCATGTATGATTCCCAGCCACTCCAAAGCCTGAATGTCACTACAACTCAAGTATGCTTCTACATACGCATTAAGAACTTTTTTTTAAATGTGGGTTTTGAGTGCTAAAGAACGTCTTACATACACGTGAAAGTAGTCTACTTAGTCAACTTTTCAACTCAGCCACTTTCGCACTATGGCTACATTAACCCACTACCGCCCAGCGATGCCGTTCGGCAACAGAAAAAAATATTTTAGAGGATCTTTTCAGTTCAGTATTGTCAAAATTTAAAAAATATCACCCCTCTGGAAACCTAAAATTTAATAATTTAGGCATTTTTTAAGCTTTAAATTTCGGATTTTAAAGGAAAAATCCTCAAAATTTCTCTACAGCTAAATTTCACTCCCAATACTTTGGGCTGTTATAGGTTAAGATTCTGGTCTAAATCGTGATTTGAGTTAGCTTAGAGATCAACCGTTCTTGCCAACTTCTAAGGTTATTTACCGTACTGGTTAATGTTTTCCAGAAAAGGTTTACTGAGGTTAAGCAACAGTGGAGCTTGAATACAATTCGTTTCGCTCAGCTAAATTAACTGTAAATCATATTACAACCTACATTGTATTCACTTTTTGGAGTACTGTAGATTGCAATAAAAGCTCTTAACAGCATGACAGCAAAAACTTTTTGATCCGTTAAGTCAAAAACATCCACTCAATTTTCTAAATAAAATCAGAAAAGAAATACTGGACCAAAGTTGTTGCGCGCTGGTTGAGAAGAATATCACAGTTTTTTACAGGTTTGCCCTCGCAAAAAAAAATAAAAAAAATAACAGCAAATTAAATTGAAAACAATGGAGCATTAAATAACTTCAGTTTGCAGAACAGCTGCCGCAAAGGTTTGTATTATGGATTTCTTACACATCACCCAACCTAAATTCCAAAACACCTGGCTTGAGTTAACATGGGTTAAAAAAAAACAGAAATTACCTCAGTGTTTTATTAAAGATTTCCCAGGTAGGCAACACTGATTGAGGATATTTAAAAATCGTCTCATATAAGAGGATACTTACATGAAGAATTGATGCAGATCTGCTAGAGTGTAGTTCCTTTCCCCTGTTTGAACGAGGACTTCACTATTGTTCCAGAAGTACGGAGACGGTAGCAGCAAAGGTAAACTGGACGTCGTTACCTGAACTTCTTTCATAATGCTTTCCCGGAGAACGTACGAGCCCAAGCTGTCACCTGGACAAATTTATTTTATTTTAAAACACTACGTGTGAATCTTAGCTCTGGAAAACATACGGACTCTGCTTCAAAATGAAGTCCAGAGAGAACTTTGTTTCACCTTTCCGAGGAATAAGGTCTTCGCATGCTTACAACACAGCAACAACAACAAAAATTTGTTTTTGAAGGTAGGAAAAACAACCGTCAGTAGCTATGAATTCGCTAGCGAAAAACTTCCCACTCTGAAAAGTCGATCTACCAAAGCTCAAAACCCACGAAGATTTTTATACCCCAAACTGCCAAATCAAAGAGTAAAATGTTCTTTCTCAAGTATTTATGAGGAGTTTTAGCATTACAATATGGGACATTACTTATTTGATGACGGGGCATGAGCGAGTGGTAATTTTTGAAGTATCGCACATGATATTTTTTTAAAGGTAATTTTTACTCGTTTCTAATGATCAAGAAAACTTCATTCCAGTCAGCTGATGGCACTGATGGCGGCTACGGGAATAAAAAGAATCTATGTATTTGCCGCGCTGCAAATAGGAATTAATAAAACGGCTTGAAAGAATCGAATTTAAAATGTCCATCTTTGCTGGGTTCAGGATTAATATAGCCATAAGGACACCTGCTTGAATTCGCGAAGTATTTCGCACGGTGTCATTTGAAGGTGAATGTACTTCTTGTGGCATGAGGTTTAATACTCACCAACAGCGTACACTTTCAACGCCTTGACTGACCCGGCCCATGCCCCATTAAGCGAGATTAGGGCCCGGATATATTTATCCTTCCAGGCCTCGCTCTGCTTCCTGAGGAAGATGGCTGACATGGGGCCTCCCAAACTATGACCCATCAATACAACTGGTCGACCGGTTCTACTGAATGCTTCCTCAATCAGCGTTTTCAAATTTGCAAAAAAAGTTTCTTGTTCTCCTGAAAATCAGAAAAGAAAAATCAATGAAGACACGCCGCAGCTTAAAATAAAAAAATTGACAGGAAAAAAAAAGTTTTCCCCCGAATTTTAGCGTGGCCAGCCTGAGATCTAGATTTTGACATAAAAAAAATCGGCCTCGCACGTCCGATTTCTTTTCAGTTTATTTCTTTATTTTTTTAAATGTCTGCTGGTTCTCATACGTATGTGATTGAAGTCACTACTTATTTTTGCTTGATTTTCAATTTTACATAACAAAGTTGAGACTTCGTTTAAAGAGCCTTCTTAATACTCTGTGATTACCATACATCAGAAGCGAAACTTACAAAACAAAATAAAAAAAATAAGAAAAAGGAGTGCTGGTTCGTGCCCGCGGTAGTATTTATTAGGACCAATAGAAACGGTGGTGTCGTCTGCGGCTCCATGTGTTAAATCACATTTTCTTGAATAACTCAGAATACGAATACCTGACAAGATTTGCAGACGTCACAAGTGACGATTTCACGTCGATTTCATGCAATTAATGTTACGATCCGAACAGAATTTTCAAAGCGACGACAGGGATATACATGGAAGCATGTTGTTACTCCTTGCATCAACAATGGAAAACCGGAGCCGCGATATACACACACAAACACAGTTATGCCACAGGCCTGGATATACCATAGAGAGGCGTTGGGAAGCCATTTTGTTTCTCATGGGACCACGAAATGTATTGAGTACTATCAGTCCCAAAGGTATTGCCCAGTTCTGGTCGTGCAACAAGGCGGTGGCCTAAATATTTCCCCATGCGGAGTTTTCAAGCGCGACCAGAACCGGACAATACCTTTTGGACTGCTAGTAGCTTACGAAGAAACTGCGGAAACAAGATGGCGGCGCCCATGGTTTAGCACCCTCCATGCAGCTTCTCTACACTGTAATTTTTTAAGGTAGCATTTTCAACCTTTTGGTTTAAATTTGGTGCTACCCTCCGTCGTCAAGCCGAGCGGAGAGATACCGGAACGAGGCAAAAGGCATCCAACCTAGCCCAA
>Ga0058701_10003377_pt1 | contig 12605 bp, 6 predicted proteins | sample AgamicOrMae_FD_97039 | JGI IMG/M metagenome (GOLD analysis project Ga0058701, IMG submission 97039) | Agave microbial communities from Guanajuato, Mexico - Or.Ma.e | ecosystem: Host-associated > Plants > Phyllosphere > Phylloplane/Leaf | place: Guanajuato, Mexico | collected 2012-06-04
CCTATTTAGTTCCAGAAAACGCATCACATCATGAATCAAATCTCGATCTGGGCATGCACACGTCATTTCTCCAAAAAGTAGCCCATTTTTATGTGAGGAGGTGCGTGCTTATTACACCCATCTCCTAATGATCCTAGTCCTTGCCGTCCCGCGATTTCCTCCAAGCAAACCCACTTAAGCACCAAAAACCTTATCACTGTTTGCCAAATAGTCTAGTCTTCCCCCTCAATTCAATCAACTGGACATCGTATGCAACGTTCAAAAATTCAATTCAAACAAAATCGCGTCGCAGCCTTTCCTCTACGAAGCAGGGTCAAGTAGAGCTGACAGCGCAGCAAATCTTCTTAAATTTTCTCAAGGATTAATCCTGTCTGCCTGTGTAAGGATTAATTAGGAAAAGCTGAGGCGATGAGCTTGCGCAGATTGAAACCGAATTCACGCCCGAAAATTCCGGTGTCTTAATAGTGGGGGGTGTCGGACCAATGGGTTTGTTAAGACCTGGTAACTGTTCCAACTCGGCCCAGTGCCAACAGCGCGCTGCCGCGCTCGGCCTCCCTCCCTGCTTTACTTTATAAACTTGTATGAAAGTACGTAATAGTTCTCTAATGGGCTAAGCCCCTGACGCCTTTTTTAGCAGCCGATTTTAAATCACGTGACGCTACAGGGCACTTGTGGAGTCTCTTGGAGTCGAGGGCGCTGCCGCAAGGACCGGAAAGGGCCTCCACGAAGGGAGAACGGGTCCTTTGGAGTGTACTCTATTTAACGCGCTAAATCGAGGTGAAATGTTTTGCGCGTGTGCCAAGTAATGGTTTGCCTTTTTGTTTGTTTAGTGGTAAATCGTTTTACTTTTATTTACGAACCCTGTCGAGCTCCCAAAAGATGCGCTTTGGCAAGTTTCCGGACTTTGGCTGCAAATTCGTTTTTCTTATTTTGCTCTTTTTTCCAGCTTTTGTGGCTTGTCGAGTGGATTTTTAGCGACAATTACTGAGCGAGACACCAGGGGACCCTTTCCAGTCAGTTTTCTTCGTTTTAATCCACCTAAAAGACTGGAAATCTCTAAGACTCTATGCATTGTGGATCTCGTCGTGTCTAGGTTAACCGTTTTCCCCGGATTTTTTCTGATACCCTGTTCACACCATCTTGTCCATATTCCCTGGCGAGGTTCCCTAAGAGAAAAAAATCCTTTTTGGGCAGTGCTGTCATTATTTTGGGTATGAGGGTAAAACGGGACAAGAGTGTAATCAGGTTATTCTGAAATATAAACTATTAAACAAACCATATGGAAATCCGAGAGCTCTCAATTAAAATGGCCATTGATTACTTTATCTTACAAAATAAGCAAATTACGGTCTTTACTCTGTTTTACCCTCATACTTAAAACAGGCATGGGGCTACTTAAAACAGAAATAAATTTTTACTGTGATCCAGTACCAGTCTAGAGCCCATCCGATCCGCCTGTCAGGATTCCGCTGTTCAGAGCCCTTTGCAGGTCCTCTGTCCAAACCCCGTAACGAGATAAGGTCACTCTCATCTAGACCTTTTGACGGTGTATGTCGAGTTTATGGCTGGCGATAGGTGGCGCTAGTAGACGCAACACGAGTAGTTTGCCACCTTCGTTTACGTTCATGACCTTCCCATACGGATGGCGAGGCGGCAGTACGGCCAACTCAAATGAGCTATCTATCCCCACGAACAAGACAGTCAGGAGAAATGGTTGCATTGGTACCTCAGTCGTTACATTTCTAACAGTCATACCTATTCAAAATACCCATTCAATACCTCGAATATTATTTATGAAGACATAAAAGCAGTACAGTCAGATTAAGTTTTGTTGGAGTCTGTCAGGAGGAATGACCTCCTCCGTTATTGATGACTACATCACTGGAGGCTACATTTTCAAGAAACTTTCGTTTTCAACGCATAAAAAAAATATAAAAATGTTAGCATATTACCTTGCAAAAATACACCGGCAGTTTTGATCCACATCCATTTTGTGCTAACAATCCTTTACCTATAGCTTAAGTGTAACTTAACTTTGGCACACCTAACTTAACCTAACATAGCAGAACGTCGTCTAACCAAAATTCTCCCTAACCTAAGGCCAATCGAGCCTCTTCTAACGTAGACTGACATTCCAATATGTCCAAGCCTTTCGTAACATTGCGCTTAACTTAACCTTTTATGTATCTGAACATAGCCCAACCTAACCTCACATTCAGATAAAATTTGAATCTAAATATAGCCGAACCTAACCTCACATTCAGATAAAATTTTCAACTAGGCCTATTCACTTCTTAATTGTAGAGCATTCCGATTCGCTCAAGAACTGAAAATTTTCGTCAATCTTCATTTCTTTCTTGCCTCCGATAGAAGTCACATCATAAATGATTTCCTTCAATCCTTGTTGATTTGTGCTTCCCAGGCCGACTCGCACTTTGCGAATAGGAGCTAAGAACGTGCGTTCGAGCCGCCCGGCTTTGGTCCGGCCGCTACCGCTGAGGATTCCGAGCGCGTAGCCCAAACGCTCATACTTTAGCTTAAGTATTGATGTTAGTTGTATGCAAATCGTAAGTGATTGTTGGGGCTACAAGTCCTCTCTAGTGTTGGCAGGGATGTATAGTTTTTCTTTTTTTTTTCTTTTCGGTCGGGGGCGGCACAGTGGCGAGTCGGACAGCCGCCTGAAATATGGGAAACGACGAAGGGGGAGGGGTTGGGGGGGGGGAGCTCGCTCAATGCAATGAGAAGGCAAGCAAAAAAATCGTCACCGAATTCATAGAACTTTTTTTATGTGGAGGTTCTAGTCCCCATTGTGTTATTACTATGCAAACTCCTATTTAAAGTTCGCCGAACTTAATATAAACTATGTGAGATATATGTAAAAAAACTCAGATCATTCGATGTGAATAGATGCGTAAATGCTCTGAAGGGTGCGTGGTAATTCAAATATAGCTTAGATGAGGTTAAATTAGGATAATTTGGATTGAGCCTCAATGAAGAAGGAAGGTTTAGTAAGATTTTGATAAAATCAGTTGAGATAGGTTGGGTCTAGGTTCCTAGTCAGAAATTCCGATAGATTCTGATCGGAAATTTGTATTAGTCTGATCGGAAATCCAATTCTAAGTCTTATCAAAACCAGATACTCCCGATAGGGAATGCAAGTTTCCGATTCGAAATCACAGCTACGACCCGATCGGAAACAACGTTTTCCGATCGGATGTTCCATTTTCGGGTCGGAATTTCTTGATCAGAACTGATCGGAATTCCGGACTGCACGTTAGGCTTTGTTAGAGCAGGCTTTTGTCAGGTTAAGCTGAGTTAGTTTGAATACCTGTAGGAAAACCTTTGGTTCAGATCGCAGGCAGGTTCCGTAATTTAAGAAACTCCGCGAAACGAGAGAAGTTGTTTCCTCTTTTCCCCGGACAAATTATATTTGCTCTCGAGTTTGCGACTCGAGGAGCTGACAATAACGCCAATTTCTGGCGGACCGACGATATGAGACAAATATCCGATACCAACAACATATGGTGTCTCACCTTCTCTCTCGATTTTCAACTTTTCCCTGCGTCTCAGCTTTCAAGCAAATTACCTTTACGTTTGCTGGAAGTCTACGGTTTTCCTGTTGAACGAGATCGGTCCAATTCGTCCCCTACAGCGGTCGCTCCGTCCCTTGCAGGGGACGCCATCCACTGCAGCGGCCTCGACCTCTGCACTGGCTCGTCCGCTCTGGAGGCATCTTTTTGAAAAAAAAGTTTGGAGGGCGGCAGGGGGCGTTATTGCGCCCATAAAGATGATCTTGAAGCGACGCCGTAAAGTACTTAAGAACATCACATTTCCCCCGTAACTTGAATAGCGAACCGTAACTTCGATCTTAACCGATAGATTTTTTATTGAATTTCTTGGGCGAAAACGTCGTTTTGGAGAGTGTGATAAAGGCTGTTCGAAACTAAGCAGGCGTTCGCGTAGGACATTAATATGGTGATAAAGGGCAGAATCAATTCTTTTTTTCCCTCACAACTCAATTAATTCACGACCACAATATTTTTTTTTCTTTCAATACGCAACGGCTACATGCGAGTACCGGTATCCTTCATTTCTGCATGCAAACGTCGAGTTTGCCCGCTAAGAGACGGACACGGCAATAAGACGAACGACCGGCTAGTCTGAATTCAGGTAACGTGCACGGAAAAAAATATTTTTTTTACGGCAACAAAATTAGGGACAACAAATACAGTTTTTGTTGCTGCAACCAAAAGTTTTGCTGCAGCAAACAAACGTTTTGTTGGTAGAACTAAATATTTTGTTGTTGTAACAAAATATTTTTGTTATCCCTATTTTAACAAATGATTTTGTTGGTATAACAAAACCTTTTATACCGAGTGTGAACATACCTAACACCCCCAAATTTACCTGACGTAATAGACTTCCAGTCGCGGTCTAAAACACACGCAACCCCATTTGACAAACTGATCTAACTTGTGGTCCTACACAGAGAAAATGGCTTTGTTGCCTCAACAAAACGCTTTTTGTTAATATAGCGTTAGGAAACAGGTATTCTTGTGTTGACAGTTTTAATTTTTTACAACATCGACATCTATTGTTACCACAACAATACGAATTGTTACCACAGAGATGTGAATTGTTACTACAGCAGTTTAGGTTTGCTGGCGCTACATTAACAAATCGTTTAGTTAAGGCAAACGTCATTTCCTCTTTGTATTAAACGTAACACCCCGACTGACCTGAATCTGTAACGTAAAAACTCTGATCCTATCGCCACCCGGAATCGCCGAGATCCCGTGAACAACAGATTAAGGTTTGCAGTGATCGCGTCTTATTTGTTATCAGTATTAATGGAATCCAAGTGAGTGGGAGGGGAAAGGAAGAGATGTAGGTAAGGTTGTCCGGACGTCAGCGGAAGTTGTAATGAATCGGGGCGTCTTGAGGCGCCGCGGAATCCACGCCGAACTCATCCGATGGATTCCGACGGATTCCGAATAGCCAGGTCTACATGTGAGGCGGAGCAGGAAGCCGATAAATCGGTGGCTGCACCATCGCATCGGTCAACGAAGCAGAACTTTTTTCGGCCCAAGCAAGGGACCTCATCGCATACAAACCGTTCGGTCGTAAATTGCCCCAAGCGGACGAATTTCCTTGATTCATGAAGGAAAAGTTGAGCCCATTAAAGCCCTAATGGTATCCTTGAACGGTTTGTCAGCGAAAATGCTGGTCCGTAAGGTACCTATTTTTGAGTGTGCACAACTACTCCTATCGTTAATCTCACGCTTAAAAATTACACCGTAATTATATACCTTGGCTGATGTTTTGAAAGGCGCCCCACCCGTGACTTCAAAGGTTAACTTTTATTGATCTCAGCTCGTGCAAGCACATGAGGCTTAACATTGAGGTTCGCACTATTTTAAGATAGCCCACTGTTTAGGAACTTACAAAGGTAGCACTACGGAAGCACCTTTGTCTTTACATGCGGCAGAATCGCAAAAGCGAGGGTTTTAACTGCAGTGTAATGAGCTAAAGAGGTAATTGCAGTCGTTAAGTCCTCGCAACACACCCTTTCACAGAAAAATAATTAAGCCAGTTTTATTCCCTCTTGTTAACAGATCTCGGCAACTTTACGCCTTCTCATCGGAAATATGTCCTAATTCATAGATATATGATTCATTGTTCCGATCACCAGTCGATTTAATTTTACGATGAAACAAAAATGATGAATGTAATAAGGATACCTTTTTGAAGAGGAACTTCCCAACGAGTTATTATACAAAATTTAACACACTGTAAGTATGGGAAAACTCGCTCCGTATAATTTGTTTTGCTTCGGGCTTAATATTTTATTAAATTGTGACAACGTCTGAACGTGGGGAGGTTTAGGATAATTTTCAGATTGAATTTGATTCACAGAGAGAATCTGGAGGTTCAGTGCAAAGTCTCTGGATGTCAGTCTAGTATTGCAACACTGAAAAAATTCAGCGGGGCAATATTGGCTGAAAATCAGTAGATTTTCGCTGAATCTCATTGTCGGTGACTCTCACTGGATCATATTTAGACTGGTTAGGTTAGGTAACGTGGCTTGAGCCTCGCTCTACTTGGTATAGCGGCGGAGGGTAGAACACAAGAGGCAGAGAATTACACCTTTTCGAATTTCAGTGCACTAATGAAGACGCGATCTCCAGCGGAAATCCGGAGGTAACCAATATGCCATATTTTGAAGCACGTAACTTCTTATTGAAAACATCCCAAGGTCTGCTTAACCCACCGAAATGGCTTCTCCTGTGAACATATTCTCGGAACATGCCGTTTGCTTATTTATCTGGTGATCTGGTTAGTCGTGCAAGCGTTGCACTGCTATTCCTGAGACTAGAATTCAGTAAGAATTAATTTTTTTTGTGACGTGGCTAGACCCGGATTAAGCGGTGATTATAACAATATATGTTCTTGTCAGTATAATTTTTTTCTGCTTGCTGTTCAAAGGAAAGTGTGATGCCAGATTTAGCAACTCCGTTGAATTTAAACGCTGTTAACTTTTTGATTAATATAGTCATAACCTCTAATGATCAGATACTATTTTTAAACTGCTCAGCTAACGAGCGATACAAAACATGGTCGACACGCATGGTTATCTGCAATGGTTTCTGACTTTATAATGAATGAAATTTTCTGAATGGCGATGTTTGGCAACACTGAAAAGGGGTGATCTCTTTTCCACCCACCTATTACTCACAGTCGGCTAGCCCCACAAAACCCAAGTTATTTTTAAGAGGTACTAAAGTTTTCCTTATTTTAACGCTGGTAAGTTTTATGAACCCTTCTTGAAGTACTGATCGCTAACACGGCGCCACTAAACGGGTAACTAGGGTAAAAAAATAATAAAAAATACCGTTTTGGAACGGTGATGAGGCCTCCCGCGCGGAGAAGTTATACGACATTTTGAGATGAGAAGATGCGTTCTGTAACTTGGACGTCTGACACCGAGGAGAGTTTCTTAATGGACGTGAGCTAGATTAGGGTAGCTTGAATTACGGTAAGGTAGGTCAGGTGCGTTTGCAGGTAAAGGTCACGTGAGCTCAACTTACGCAGTATACTTGGGCGGGGTCACCCTGACATACATCAGTTAAATTCAAGTTTGTGTTGGTAAGCTTGCATTTTTTTTGACGGCGCAACTTTTGTTTTAACAAGACTTCCATAGAAAACTTCGAGATTTATTATTATTGTATATCTTTAGTATATCGTCTTCAATAAATTGGAAAATTTGCATAAATGACATTTAACAGTTGAGTTACTATATTATCCCATTAATTCTACGGCAAAACAGCATCTATCACATATTGCAGGTATAAGAAAAAAATCGTTACCAGCAACACCTCCGTAATATCGACATTTTTCAAGTTCACACAAACTTTCAAACGGTAGCCTTTCTGTCACTGCAATAGCGATTAACATTAGCACATGCCAATCTCATGACGGAAATCTACATTAGCGGTTATCGATATAAATGATCCGTGGTCAAATCCCGTCATAACACAAACGCCACGCGTAACTTAGTCCGAAAGCGTGGTTCAACAATGTCTTTTGTACTCTGATAATTACGTGACATGAGTATTATCAGTACAGTGAAAAATAGCTCTAATATTTGTCATGGGTACCAGGAAGTAGATGGGTTGCTATTCATTATTGGAAATTACCCACTTTTTCGTGATGCAGTTCAGTTAGCTCACAGGACTGGTATATTTATGGTGGTTACGCCTTTGCATAATGGGAGATTTATGGACGACCCCCAATGAAGCCTTCTCTTTGTTAAAACAATGCGTTAATCATTCCTACATTGAGTGCGTGATTTTGATATTCATTAGAGTGCCGATTCTTTATTTGTTCTATTATTCAGCTGGGCGGCTTTTCAATCAAAAGCGTTAGAACGAAGCTGCTTCAAACTTAACGATCTTTTAACGATTTGTTTGATAGCTCCCAGTCAGTGCGGAAGTTCCTTTAAATTTTCAGCTTTCTAAAATTTTGCGTTTACTCGAATTTATGTGGTAGAATTCTTTGTATACGTTTTTTGTTTTGTACATAAGTTTCAGGGCTGAATGGTCATTTATGCCTTTTCGCTGCAACATGAGAACCTTCTCTCATCATGAGTAGTCTCATGCTCTCATGGTCTTACTCTTCGATTTTGCTCGAAATGACAAAAATGCTCTTAATTTAACGAAATGTGCTGGGAAAACACAAATCAATCTTTTTTACTGGTGAAATCAGGGCAAACTGAAGAACTTTAGCCAAACAAATTTAAAAATTCGGAGAATTTTTTTCAAAATACACGTACAGAAATCCTTTCTGATGCTTAGAAATTTTTTCTTTATATTGTGCGCAAACTATTTTCTTACCACAAGAATTTTTTTTCGTGCAGTAAGGAAAAAAAGTCTTTGCAAGAAAAAAAAAGTCTTGCGTCAAGAAAATAAAAAAAATAATAATTCGTCACTAAGAAAATTTCTCGGCATCAGAAAGCATTTCTGACTGTGAGACTTGCGTTTTAAGGAGAAAACAAAACAAAACAAAAACAACAACAAAAAACAAGATAAATGGTCCTGGAAAGAGTTCTTTTTACCCGGACGCCTAACATGATCTTAAACAAAAAAATAAATAAAAAAATGAGGGGAATTTTCTTTGAGATCTTGCTAGACACCCTGGATTCTGGTTTATCAACCTGACCCGGGTTGACATAGACGCTGTACCAAAAATTCCTATAGTTTAGTGAAAGAACCAACCAGGGTGTGGACAATAGTGCCTTTTGGTTTATCATGTGTTTGTTGGAATTCGGCGAGGTTCCGAAAAAGCGGTTGCTATATGATCCTACAGAGCAGTTAAAGTTTCTTAACTCAATGCGGTGCAGCTTGGCAGAGTGCAACAACGCCAACCTTGTCCAAATCGATATGAGTCATTCTCATAATGCATACAAGTCGTATTGGCGGTCAAAGATTGATAAAGACTTTCCCACGACTAATCTTTCATGTCTTCCGCTTGAGGTTTGCTTCCTGTTCTAATACCTTACAACACGTCGCGACCCATTATGGTAACACGGAACATGCTGTAGATGTCAGCTCTTTTGAGTACTGATATTATTTCCATTTCTTTTGTTGTGCAGGAGCTCAAGGGGAGAGTGGCGTGAAGGACCTATGGGTGAGTGTCTTCCGGCAATACGGATCATTCAAGCTCCTTGTGAGTGTTAAAGAAAATCGATGGATCAAAACTTATCGTTGGCACATGCCGCAAAGTCCGCATTTGAAATTTTTGGGCGGCAGATCGGGGTGTGAGTTGAGTGAAGTCACTATTCACAGTCGATGAAATCACTCATCTGACTGCGGTCCAAAGAGATAAGTTTGGCGAGGCACAATGATAAAGCCAAAGAATAATCGAAATGCTGGTCTAATGATAAATTTTGTGTACAGCTCTTCCTTGTTAGCTCTGCCACTAGGGCCTTTATGACAATAACAATAAAAAAAAACTTAACATCAAACATTGATATGATGGTGTCCTCCGCGACCAATTGACACCAATGCGTTAATATGTTATCAATAAAGCTTAATTTTCACCTAAGAACAAAATTTCAACACTAACAATAAGAGTAGGAAGTTCTCAGTCACAGTTTATGTTTTACCTTAAACCCTAAAAAATACCAGCTAAAACAAAAAGAAGAAGAAAATGAGGAATATTAAAAAAATAATGTTATCAAAAAGTCTGGAAAAGTATATAAAAAAAGGAAATGTTTTTAAAAAGTTTTAGTAAGCACAAAAAAAGAAAGAAATCCGATTATTCCTTGTTTACAAAAGTCATTTTGGTTCGAGAACACAACCCTATTGTGAGAAAAAAAAATCTGAAATATTATGACAACAGTTTTGCTTTTCAAAGATTAAAATAATAGTTTTGATCGACTGTATAAAGCATCTCTCCTGGAGGAAATGTTATACTGCTGTTGCAGGGCAAGACTTTTTTGTTCATGACATGTCAATTTCGGTACAAAACTGCTTTTGGTAATAAAAAAGAACGAAAAGAAAAAGGTAGCGTCGAGCCCGAACTTTTCCTATCTAAAAAATCGATGTGCCTCCAAAATGCACCTCTTTTCGGAGAAGGATTAGGAGGGAAAGGCGTGTTATTTCAAAAATGACCGCCATTTTTCTGCGAGCGGGCGTGATGGAGCCCTCTTACGGTAAGTAGCACCTTTCACTGGCGCCTTGATCTGATTACCTTGCGATAGTTTGTATCGCGGCGGGGCGATCAGCGCTCTTCTGTCCTCAGGGCGTTTACATTTACGCAAAAATTGGCTGGATCTCTGCCAAGGGGCCCCTTCTCTAGCCGCGCTCCCCTTCTCAATGGCGACTGACGAACAAACATTGACGGGCCAAATCCGCCCCCGTGGCAGCGGCAACCAGCGCGTCGCAGCTTCTTCCACGTGGAAGGCAAACGGTAGGCTATAAGATCCTCAACTCGCCTCATTTTGAGTGATAACGTCCTTGCTGTCTTTCTGCTTTTCGATAAATATGAGAACTGAACCTAACAAAAGTATCCGCTTTGCTGATCGTGATAAGCCTCTTTACTTAGAGTGACACATGCTTGCGTGTTGCCCGGGGCTGTTTGTGTACTGTACTAGTGGATGAAAAGGATCTTAAGGGCTTTTTTATGAGTGTCTCAAGAGGCCGACGTAACCACTCTGTTCTTACTGGGATTTTCGTAGGTTAGGTCACGCTCTTATTGCCTTCCTAGCCAAATTTAAATTTGGTGGTTTTTGGCGCTATCGAAAGGCATCCCATGGAATGTAGCTTGACTTATGAATTGCCCATACTTTTACCGTACTACTTTAAACTGGAATTAGTGGAAAAGTAATGATTGTTAGTAGATATACACCAATTTTCAGTCAAAATTAAACCACTGATGTGAATGAGTGATTCGATTTTGTCTAACGTAAGAATCAGCAGACCTCAGTAGATTTCTATACTGATTCGTCTTTAGAGGGTTAATGTTCGTCCCAAGGTCAAGAAGTCTGGAACATCGGCGAAAAGTCATAGAAAAGTAAGGTGGTCTGGGAGACGAGGAAAAGTTAGGTAATGGAAAGTATTTTTTTTAAATTTCAGAAAAATGGAGCAGCACAAAAAAAACAAAAAAAACAGCAACAAAAAAACGTATAATTCCGCTTTGAATTAGGAAGGAATACATTTCAAACTGCTGTAATATATAGTGTGGAAAAAGAAGTAGTCGCAAAAAGTCTTGGTAAAGTCAGGGACTTAAAAAATTTAAAGTTTGTGGCAAGAACAGGTACATTACTGTCACCCTCTGTATTGATGTACTTCCCTGTTTACTAAACAGGATCCTCATTCTATCGTCCTTCTGTGGTCTCATTGAACCCATCCTAGCGTAACGTACAATCTGACCTAATTCAACGTAACAGGGTGATGCATCACAGCCTACCTCGCACCTTTACCCACTTCTTTCAATGAGCTGCTGTGGACCATCTGCCATTACTCAACGACTTAAGTCATGTATTTATTTATTTCCGTTATTTACTTTCTCCCTTACCTTATTGACTTGAGCAAAAATACAGTAACCATTAATCTCCACCATGCAATACCAATCGAGAAAAATATAGGATGCTCCCCATTTTCATCTCTTGATACAAGGGAAAAAAGGTTTTGTTATACTAACAAAATCATTTGTTAAAATAGGGAAAACAAAAATATTTTGTTAAAACAACAAAATGTTTCGTTCTGTCAACAAAACGTTTGGATGCTGCAGCAAAATTTTTGGTTGCAGCAACAAAACTTTTATCTGTTGTCCCTAATTTTGTTGCCGTAACCAAACCATTTTTTCCATGTAAGTACTTTTTAATGATTGGCGCAGATTTTTAAACGTTGGTGCAAATTGGTGAATTCCATCTGAACCCAACGTGATTTAAGCTACACAAACTAAACACTGTGATTAAACTTTTTCAGGCTTGTCGAAATATTTTTGTCAAATCATTAAAAACTTTAGTCAGGTGTCAGAGAAAGTTGACACGCTTGTTGAAGGCGATGTCAGTTCTCGTCGTGGCTGTTCCATCAGCGAAAGGATAGACGTGCCTTGTTATGCTAAGCATAGCCTATACTTAAGCAGAGGTAACCTCGCTTCCTCGCTCAAGGAAACGAAAATGCCGACGCGTTCAAAAGCAAACGTATACAGTATTTTGAAAATGCCCAAGCTCCAATCACGTTTCTTGTCCAGCAGTAATCCTTCCTCCTAGAAATTGTAGGCGTTTCAAGGAAGCTGCGAGACAAGTTCCAACTTCATTTGGATTATTCAAGCCCTCCCTCTGAGTTGCAGAAATGACCTCAACGTAAGAAAAAAAGAAGTTTCAGTTTTAATTTGCGTATACATTTACAATCCTTTGTAATTTTAAAAGTTCTTATTTTATTTAACCTCTAGTGCTACGCTTTTTATCGTCAAACCACTGAAGTTAATCTAGCGGTCGTACCAAGAAAAGAGTACGTTTAAATTAAGAATAGGAGCCTTAGGAATTAGTTTAATTTTGCTTAAACCAAGTATAATATGCTTGAATCAAGCCAACGGTA
>Ga0058701_10003379_pt1 | contig 12601 bp, 13 predicted proteins | sample AgamicOrMae_FD_97039 | JGI IMG/M metagenome (GOLD analysis project Ga0058701, IMG submission 97039) | Agave microbial communities from Guanajuato, Mexico - Or.Ma.e | ecosystem: Host-associated > Plants > Phyllosphere > Phylloplane/Leaf | place: Guanajuato, Mexico | collected 2012-06-04
CTGACATCAGGCTAGATAAGCAGCTACAGGTTGTTAGTTCGCAACAAAACTTGATACCAATATTTTTATTAGCGTTTGAATGATACTTTTCGGAGTCGGGTCCCGTGATAAGTAGGCAGAGGAAGCGTAGAAGAAATCACGTGATTAGCTTTCCCTTAATTTAGGACTTTATCGGTGTACAAAATGAAATTAAATTGAGCATTGATTATTCTGACATTTTTCTCTTTCATAGAAAATTATTATACTATCGGTGTGTTCATAAACTTTAGTACCCGCGCCCTGCTGTCCCATTTACGTAGGGACAAAATCAAAGTGTCCTGTCCAGACCCCTATTGTTGTGATATTGAGATAGAGCCAGCCATGCTGTGTGTTGGTAAGCGAAGCAAAGTGTAGCTCTGTCCTCTTCCCTACCGTAACCTGCATCTCATCCTTGTTTTACCTTGTTACCGAGTTTGGACCCTGAGATCGCCTGTCTTGTAATGTCCTCATTTCTTTTCCTCTGGTTGTGAAGATACCTGCAAGTATTGTAAGTTTAGCCCTCAGGTCGCTGCTGCTTTCTACTCTAGTTCAATTTTCTCCCTTTAACCTGACGGTGTCAAGCTGCGATAGTATTGTTTAGTAACATGGAGGTACCCAAATAAGTAAACTTAACGGTCATATCTAGCGAGTTTACGTGATGAAAGTAGCTAGCACAGCCAGGTACAACCCAGTGACGCCAGTAGACGACCCCGATGCCTCTGGCGGACCCATCTTCAGAGTCACGTGACCGTAGCCAATCCGGGACTGTAGCAACAGCGTTAACCATTCATCGGCCTGAGAGGCCCTCACCGACCTTTGAGTGGTTGTTTTCAAACCACTCAAAGGGTAGTGTGTAACAATTCTGCTGATACATTACAGATGACTGAGTGTACGCACCCGGAGTGGCTGCTTGCGGATACGTGACTACCGTTGGAGGTCACGGAAAATGTGTTCGTTAGAGGTATCGGGATGGTCTATTACTCACGTATGAGAAATTCTCATTCTCTTACAAAAATGATTGTCGCGACTAGGTTACCTAAGGCGGGGGCCGAATTCTCATATTTTCACCGTAATAAACAGTGTAAAAAAAGGAAGTTTCTTTATTCCAAAATGTATATAGCAATGAACGGTTGTAAATCTACAGTTAGTTAAGCGGGTCTCCACATTCAGGTGAATTGTAAATATTTTTTTAACGGTTGTTTGGCCAGAACTGTGGTTTTCTGTCCTGCACACCGATTAGTATTGTGATAGAAGTTAGGGAACAGCTCGATGAAAGTTTGGAAAAAGGTCGGGCCGAATTTTTCATACTCAGTTGATCAGCCAATCAGAATGTAGCTCGGGAAGATCTCAGTAATTTATACGAATAGAGCTTTTGTTTCCTTCTCCAGTAGCAGCGATCATGTGTTAAAATATTTTGAAGAGGGTTTTCGCCTAAAAACATCTCAGTTTTTATCTAAATCGAGAGTAGGATTTGTTTTTCTGTTTTTTTTTGTTTTTTTTGCTACGTAGTTTAATTTGAAGCACATAGGCTTTCTTCCCTTTACTGACTTGCTTTCTCATACGTCCATCCTCATGACATAGGCGTCTGTTTGAGCGATCCTCGATAAAATTGTTTGTATAAGAATATATTTTTGTAGATAACTCTTGTACGAATTGTTTCGAGATAATAGATTTTTTTCCTCCATTTTCTTTCTCTCTCTCATTGGCTATGATGCTAGGTCTGGATATATCTCTCTCGTGCATCTGCCATTAATCACATGTTTCTTTCCATTCGCTTTATTTAGTTTTATAAATAAATGTTTCAACAATCTCGACAAATATTTACAGCTTTTAAGGTGTTTTGACGTTGAGTGCTATATTTTGTTTGCACAGCCACGGTGATCACAGAATTCAATTCTGCATCGCTGGGCTGCGAAAAAAAAGTAAAATAAAAATTATTGTTGACATAAGTTCCGCGAGTGAGAATCAGAGTTGCTACCCACCTGAAAGGCGGTGGGTATCACTAAAAAATTGTTACAAATAAATAACCGGGTACTGCAACAAAAGAAACCAGCCTGTACTGCATGTAGCGTATTCGATCTGGGTCCTAGTCTTGTACTAGCTTATGTAAATAAAATGTAATTAATTAGGAAAAAAAGACTAGGACTCAGTTATAGTACTGCAGCCTCCAGTTGGGTAGCGAGCTCTGGAGAAAGAAATGTTTCACTTGTGTGTTGTGCCGGTTGGGTAGCCACCCTGGTACCCAAAATACCGGGTTTTCTTGTAAATTTATCAACGCTTAGCCGTCAACCTTTTCACCTCAACACTTGTAAATAGCCAAATGTGTGAAACTGGAAGGGGAGCACCGTGAGCTTGGAGTTCGCCAGCCAGTTCGAGACACAACTCCGTCACAGTACAATGGAACGCGATCATGGTGTAACTATACTTGTACATAGTTTTACTTTTGAATATATGTAACAATTGCTGTTGTGGAGCGACATGTGCATATTGATTTTTTTCCTAGAGTTGAACGCGTTTCAGCCGCTGGTTGTTACAAAAATCTACGAAACACCTCATCGTCCGGTGAAATATTTCGGTACAGACAAAGAAGGGGAGCTCTACAGTGCCCTCTAGCGACAAAGAGCAGACTGTTCCATAATGAAGGTAGCGTTCAAGGCTCCTGTGACTTGAACGAAACTGTCTCCTGTCGTTTTGATTATAAATCTTTGTTTGCCACGACAATTCGACCTGTTTTCTTTCAAATCAAAAACCAGCCCTTACTGGAAATCTGGACTAGGTTTTACTTTCGGTGTCGAAATTTTCTCACGGAGAATCGCCATTTTATAAAATCAAAATATGGCCCTAGGTGAAGGTGATGACGGTGTTTATCGCAAAACCGTTGAACTTGAGCTCTACAGGGGCTTTACTTCCCGATTTTCCTGGGAGAGTGTCTATTTTCCGGTCTATCTCAAATCAGTTATTTATAGCGAATGTTGAAACGTACCGGAAATAGACATCATCTCCAGCAGCTGCTTCATAGTTGAAAAGAACTTATCAAACCGAATCGAAGGCGGAATTCTTCGCAGAATCGAAGGTTCGGGGGGCATTCGATAGCGCCAAAAACCACAAGCGCCGCAAGCGCCAGTCCGTAACCGCCAAACGAGAAAAGTCGCAAACGCCAAAGTTCGTATAGGTTAGGTCAAGTTAGGTTAGGCTAAGATAGGTTAGGTTAAGATAGGTTAGTATTGCGGTTTAGACCTTTGGCGTTTGCGACTTTTCTCGTTTGGCGGTTACGGATTGGCGCTTGCGGCGTTGGCGCTTATGACAGCTACCCGAAGGTTCCTCTGCGTCTTTTCAAACTACAAATATTGAGCTTCATTTAATGTGCCGCGTCAGAGACAGTCAAAATTGCCTTCATTTAATGTGTGTTCTATAGACCGTGCTTGAATTTTCGAGAAGAAGAAATTCAGCATAACCCATCGTTATTGCCGGAAATAGATGTGCCATCGTTTGCAGTGCTTCACTTGGTAACGCCGTCCGCCAACTAACAAATCCCATCTATGGGCGGAATTTGGGTGTGTGGCCTGAAGTTTAATAAACGATTTTAGGCCAATTTCCAGTAAATTTTTACATTATGTGTGCATTTGTACTGTGGTTAGCAATAATGGAAGCAAGGAAATGTGTTACATCAATCATCACAGGAATTTAAAAGAATACTAAATTAACATCGGGAATATATGTGAAGTAGTGAAATCCCTCTTTGCCTTGGCTTATCGCAGTGCAAGATTCTTGAGTCATATTCACGTCGAATTTTCAAACACTCGCCGCCGAAGAAAAGATGGGACAAGAGTATTACATAAACTAATTTAAAACACTCATTTGGCCTCACTTAATGTAATGAATCATCGATGACGTCGTTGTTTCCGTACGGTTCTTGCGGTTTCCTGTACACCCGTCAGAAAGAACCTGCTTTGGTTCCTTTTCTTTCCTCTTAGTCGCTTTTCTATTTGGGCGGCAGTGACTCACAATATTAAACCGCCCGGCATGATTCGTGCAGCTTCGAGTCAACCACTTCAGCCACCGCCTTTGGCCTCTTTTAAACGACACATGTACCAATTATCCTGCTGTCATGATTACCAAAATCACGCATCCCAAAAACCAGGTCATGTTGAATCCTACGAATCCTCTTCGCTGGAATAAGTGCAAAATCGAAAGAATTTTAATTCGGTACACGTCGTAGAAATTTTCCTTAAGCATATCAGCAGCGTCTTGACTTCCGGCTTCTTCAGCAAAGACCGGAAAAGGAAACATCCCTTTTTTTCTTCGGGGATTAGACCTACACCCATTCTTGGGATCTGTGCGCGCAAAAAAGTTTGCTCGAAGGCTATGAGTTGAAATACTGCAAAAAATCGCCCCCGCTATCACGTTTATTATGTTGGTAAATTGTTTAGTAACTTTCTCTTGAGAACAGGGAGTATGACTCCCTCTTTGAAGGCTCTCTAATCGATGATGGGAAAGCAAAAATGACGGACAGGTGCAGCGCGAGGGAACTCAAATAAATTATTTAATCCATAGACGCGTGGCAGTGCATATATATAGGCAACCTGCACAAAAGCCCTGCTTTGTTGGTGCCTATCACTAGCATATGTGATTGTCCGAGGGTGAGGTTTTCTCGGGAAAGCCGGCCGTTCAACTCGAAGATGATGTGCGAGTTTTTCTCGTTAACGCAAGCAAAGCGAGTTGCCATTGTTGGGCTGTCCCGTGAGGCGTGCTCTGTCTCTGTCCTGCTCCACCTAGAGAGGGAATTTTCTGGCTTTGTCCTTCAAAAGCCACGATGAGCTCATCGTCGAGGAAACATCCAACGTAATTTCGACCTCGCTTCGGAATGCGTTCCAGACTTGGGACTTATTCTACTTTTTTTTAGAAGACGGTGGAGCGGAAAGAATCGTACCGGTACTTAATCAGCTGCGTCGAGGGATGTATTCATTCGGAAATAGACGTAAAGGCTTGAGTTATGTACGGAAATGAAGAGAAACCATTGACAAAACAGCATATTCGTCGATTTTAAACGGATCGGAAGAGGAGACAGTTCGTGGTCGGGAGGTTGGACGGAAAGGCGTGCATTTTATATTCCTGTTTTTGACGCGATAAATGGACGAATGGGCAACCGACGACGGTAAACATCATTTTTAGTTCCCCCTTAAAAATTGCAGCCATCAAATGTTAAATATTTAACAAAAAGTTTTTGGCTCAAAATTCGGAAAAGAAAGCAAGGGTACGCCTAGGTTTTTTCCAATTTTTGGCCCATTTTTTTGTAGGATCATTATGCTCTGACGATTGGATCTGATTGAGGGACACTAAAAAAGGTTAGAACCGATGTCTATTGCTCACATCGTCGATTTTAAACGGATAAGGAGAGGCGAGTCCACGGCCGTTAAGTTGGAGGGGAGGCGTGACTTGCTGCGATTTTATTTGAGGGTCATCGGTCCCGCGCAAAAAAAATGCAGGCTTTCTAATTTTTTTTAAAAAGAAAATACGGATATAGTGGCTTAATTTACGAAAAAAAAGCAAAATCAAATAGTGACAGAAATTGTTTTATGTGAAAAAGAGATAAAAGCGATTCACTGGTAGCCATAAACAAACCCCTCCCCATCCCCCAAAGAAACGAGACCCTCGCTTGGAGAGTCATTGGACATCGCATCTTTAAGGGTCACAAAAAGATGGTTGAAAAGATCGCTTCATCGAATAAACTTCCGTGACCTCAATGAAAAGGGCTAAAAAAAATTAAAAAGAAACGTCCCAACTGTGTGCAATGACTGAAGAGGCGAACGGCAATGTCCGCCGAATGCACTCGACACGACTAGACCAGAAATGTTGAGTCGTGCGATTGGTGAGGATTCATGCATGCCGTTGCATACAAGCGAACGCTTTCTCCGGCTCCCGCCGAACGACGCACCCCAGTGTCGGAACTAGCCGAAGAGAGGGAGCCGAGAGCCGAACGAAGCCGAACGCGGTCGGAAGGAGCCGAGGTCGGAGGGCCAGGCGCCAAGCGTCTGTACCAGCGTCGGCGCGGCGTCGCTGTAAAGAGCAGGTAAAGAGGTTTCCGACGGGACGGGAAGGGCCCCCACAGTTCTTGTTCCTCAGTCGCGTTCTGGTTGCGCTGCGTTTCGTTGTGTGTGGTGGCGTCAGTGAATCGTTTTTCGGATCAAAACAAAAACATCTGTCATCATGGGTGCCTTAGGTTGTGGTTCTACGTGCATCAAGTACCTGTTATTCCTCTTTAACTTCTTGTTCGCGGTAAGTTAACCCAACTGTCTCGATGGTCTTTAGTGCGTGGTATTACCATCACGGCACACCTGTTCCTTCGGCGGGCGTGTCCCATACCAACGCAACTCTTCTCCACTCAGAGTTCTCAGGCGAATAGGGCCCCCTTTTGATCAGACTTAAATCGTCAACTTTCTCCATCCTACGCATCTAAAAAATATGAATCGCAACGCTTTTATCGCCACGCCTTTTTATCCAGCAAAGAATTATTCTCAAATCGGTGCGCTCTGTGCGATTAAGTAACTTGTTGATATCCTTGACATATTAAACTGCCAGAATACCGGTGAGCTCGTAACTAATGTTATCGGTTTAATTCGTTTTCTGATTGTTGACTGTTGCCATCACTGAGCAAAAAAGTCGTGTTGCGCTTTATTGGCGCGTTTGCGAATCACCCTAAGCGCCTCCTCCCTTGTGTGTGTTTTTTTTTTGTCGAAATATGTTTCGCCCCCTAGCGGCAGAGCGCGGAACTGTTAGACTTGTCCGACGAGTGTGTCCGGAAGGCCGAGTGGAGCGCACGTAGGAAGAAGAGTGGAGAATGGGACAAATATGTTTTCTTTCGGAATATGTTTATTATTTTTTTTTCTTGTAGGTAATTTTTTTCTCGAAATATTTTGCGTGCGAAATACATTGCGTGTTACACCGACAGACGTTTGGCCTAGACGCATGCCTGCTCTCTTAGGCTGTTTCAAAATATCTCGTCAAAGAGAGAAATAAGGCAATAGCATATAGGGGAGAAACCGGTTTTCAAGGAAGTATCGTACGGGTTCTGTGACAAAAACCAATGCGAGGAGAAGCGAATATTTGGGATTTCCCACCACTGATGCCAGTTTCAGATTGCGTTTTCCGCCTCTGACCTACTACCAAGGATAAATCCTTTTATGACAAGACGATGGATAGACATATAACATTAGCATCGGTTGATCTACGTAAGTTTGTGCCTCGCTCCATTGTCACTCCGCTCGGCGACGATAAGGTGAAAAGGAGAGATTGAAAACCAACTTTTGGAACGTAGAAGGAAGTATGCTTGGTAACTAATCATTCGTTAATAATCAGTTGCGTAATTGTTTCGGTTCAAACCAGAATTATGTTACGCAATCAACAAGTATACTGGGCAGGTACGGGTACCTCACAAGAAACCCGCGAGGCTCGAGGAAATTTGTGCGTGACGCCACAACAATGTAGCAGCAACAATGCATTTATTTTCGGTCTGGTAGCTTGATCGCATTTTGTTTTTCAACGAAAGTCACTCACTGCCTTCCAGATAATAAAACGATGTGAATTATTCGGGCATTTCGCCATGGAATATTTCTGGACCACTGCAGCCAGGAACTGCATTCGAGCGAAACCTAACGGGACTTGCAGGTTGATATAGATCTAAATCACAGGAAACGGGTACCATTGTAGTATTTTAACTTTTCCGACTTCCCCCTCCACCAAAGGGCGATTCCCCCTCCCTTTCTCGAGGGACAGAACAATAGCGGCTGGACTTCGTTGGCAAGGCGAAGAACATTACCTGAACGGCATATTAAAATGTCTTTTAGACCTTCAGCTTGTTTCGACCTTGTTTTCGGGTTCGTTTGCTGTGTCCGATGATCAGGAAACGGCTTTTGAAGTAGAAATTTCTCATAGTTAAGTTTCATTTGCATAATGACGAAATAAACTAGCTTTTTTTTCGGAGGTGACGAGAGTCACACGCTGAAAGCCGTGCATTTTTCGGTGAAAACGGAAAATTTTTCATTCTCTTATAATTTGCTTTGCAAATAGAGACACGGCTTTCCTTTTTTTACCTCTACGAGGAGGAAATGAAGTTTGCGTGCTTAGCAGGCTTCCGGTGCCGTGCTGTGCATCGTTGTACCTTTGGCTGTTAAACTGACACTTCGCAGAAAAACGTTCAGTTAAAATTGTTTCAAAATAATCCATTTCCAATTTTTCGAAGTTTTCTTTTCGTAATAAGCGTCCATACATTTCAGCTCATCTTGTTTGTTCCACATCTAGGATATATAATTGTATTTCTAAAAATAGCCTTTACGTCAAATATACTGGAAGGTCGTATTTTTATCTTAAAAAAAAGAGCTCAGTCGTGGTTAGTCATCAGTTTTTTTTCCTTATCCTCCTTATAATCGGTGACATTTTAAATGACTCTGTTTTCCAGGATTTTTTTTTCTTTTCTCAAGCAAGAAAGAGTTGGTTGTTTACCAGCTCCATAACCAACCGTTTGAGGTTGATAAAATTCCATGATAAGAAACTGTGAAAAAATTAACATAAAATAACGCGACCAAGAAATTCAAAAGACTCCTAAACTGCATTTAACAGCCAGCTTAATTAAATTAACTAAAATTCAAATAAATTAAAATGACGTAAACTTTATTTAAAATAACAACCCCGTATGTGATATTAACACATTGTTGTCGGCTCTTATTTCGATTTATCGGTGTGTTAACCAGTCCGGTAAACCTATTGTGTTGAAAAATCCTGATGCATTAGGGCTATTTTCCGAGAAATCAACTCGTGAAACTTTCGATAAAGTCATACACTTGTTGCAGGCGCTCAACAGTGCATTTAAAGGTCAGCGTATACATTTGAAAAAACACGTGCAAAGGCTCTCTTGCGACACTGTTAACGCTAAACGCGCAGCAGTAGATGAGGCGTTGAGCCATTTTTAGCAGTTGAAAGCTCCAAGAAAAGAATAACTTACTTTCAACTCCAGCTTAACTTTCTTTAGTTTTCGGACCGCGTGCGCACTCCACTTTAAACGGTCGCAACGGAACGATGCATATTTAGCCAAGCTAACACTCTTGAAAGCGCTTCCCAGTGGGGAACCTACAGTGCTGCCCTGTGAAAAAAATACCGACAAAAGTGAGATTTAGTGAGTAGAGTTGAATAGCGGAAAGCCTAGATTGTCGCTTTAATATCGCAAATGAGAAAATTCCGAGACTTATGATACAAAATTTAGGGTAAGCTTGTTTTCCAGCCAAATGCTGATGGGTCTTGGGAAAATATGTGTATACGTTTCGGTATACGGAGTAACACGGCCGGAACCTACAGCTGCTCGATGCCAGCGTAGTCCACGTGTACCCGCGGTTGCGGACTGTAGAAGTCGCGCCACTCCCGCGTGCGGTGGCGGTAGTGGCTAGCGACAATCGGAAAAGTTACAGGTCTTTTCTGTGAATCGGGACGAAGTGTCTTAACCCATGACAGCCCAAAGTATTTGGAGTGAAATTTTGCTTAAGAGAAATTCGAAGAATTTTTCCCATTAAATGACGCAATTTTAAGCTTTGGAAAATGCCTAAATTATTAATTTTTAGGTTTCCAGAGGGGTTATATTTTTTAAATTGTGACAATACTGAACTAAAAAGATCCTCTAAAATAAAATGTTGTGTTTCCGAAACGGCATCGGGCGGTGGTGGGTTAATTTTTGAAAATTAAATTGGGGTGAGTAGGTTTACTACCAACTGATCTAGAAAGCTATCATCCAGTTTTCTTGCCACTGGAAGGAAATCTTTTTGATTTATATACCAACAAAAATAATATTAGAGCACTTTAAACTTTTTGTAACAAATGACATTTGCGGGGTTTTTTGTTTCTAGGAAATCGTCATAAATAAGACTACAAAGCCCATTTTTTTAAAAGGAAGTGTGCTTAAGAAGAGTTTTTTTTTTTTTAAGAGCAGGTTTTAAATTTAAGCTTTCAAAACCTTTCTGCAGTGCCGCTCCTCGGCTTGCAGTCTGCTGTTGTGAGCCATGCGTCATCAGAGACCGCTAGGTTACCTTAACATTGTTAGGTCAACTGCTTTGTTCTATGCCCAGAGTCGTGCCGTCGTGCCTTCACAAATATTCAGTATTTTGTTTTCGCTATCAACTTCATGCGAGATTTATGAAAGTACAGGTCACATGTCAAGACCCCGTTATCAATGAAAGAGACGCCCTTTTGAAGAATACCGCAAGATTGCACGGAAAGCTCAGCATTATATGCTCTATGACCATGGTCATAGAGTATAATCATACTTAAAGCATTAAAAAAAGTGTTGTTTTTTGGGAGTGTTTATTGTCCGACTTTCCCACTTAAAATGTATTAGGTTGGGGTCCGTGCGTTCAAGTCACCTCCCATTTAAAATGCATTAAGTTGGTACTTGCGTTCAAGTCTCCCCATATTAATGCATGTCGGCTCAATAGCAATACCTCTTTTAAAAAAAATAAAAATAAAATAAAATAGTAGTGCCTAGTTAAACGAGATACGGAGTTCGTGAAATGTCTCCACCGAGATATTTAAAAATATTTCTCTCGACGAAATAAACGTCGACAGGTAGACGATTTATGCCTAATAAAATGTGAACAGCTCATAGTTTTATCGAGATACCGCGACGCTATTAAGTTATCAGCAAACGTAATGGCTCGCCCAAGAAAAAATAATCGAGCCGTGTTTCCATTAATTCAATCGTAGCGGTAAAATCTTGAGTTTTTCGATCAGAAAAATCTCACATTAAAGAAGTCAATTTCTCTCTGGAAACTCTTATTTCGATCTTAGACCTGCTCTAAGTTTCTCCTTTGGTTTAAAGTCTCTACCTTTTAATTTCACGAGGAGTTTGTGCTTGAAAATATGGCGTTATCTCTTAGGCAGTGTGTGTTAACAATGGGCGACTGGTGTTTTATTTAGGAATTTTTATGAGGGAATTGGGATGTTTTGCAGACGACGTGGGTGCTCTGTAAACAGCCACTGGCACAGCGTAGCGCCCGATTACGAGTTAACCAAGGTTAAATATCAGGATTTAAGAGACATCTAAAGACTGTCTCGATCTTCTGCCTGCGTCGGTTCATAGGCCTAAGTATGCTTTTTGAAAAGGACTGTTTTTATTATGAAGTGGCTATTCGCACGCCTGTCCCATATTAAATGTATTATAGGTTGGGTTCCGTGCATTCAAGTCACCTCCCATTTAAAATGCATTAGAGTGGTTCCGTGCGTTCAAGTCTTCCTATAATAATGCATGTCGGGTCAATAGCAACACCCCTTTTATTTTTTATTACGAATTGGCTATTTGCACGCCTGTCCCATCTAAAATGTATTAGGTTGGGTTCCGTGCATTCAAGTCACCTCCCATTTAAAATGCATTAGGATGGTTTACGTGCGTTCAAGTCTCCCTATATTTGCAAGGGCTTGTGAATAGCCACGGCCTAATTATTAACTTTTTTCGAGTGTTTCGCAACAAGAACTGTTGTTTGCCAAATTTACCAAATTCGAGGTTAGGCTTCCTGAAGTGCCTTACTTCGTTCCAAGTTTCATATGTCGCTTCCTTTTCGACAAGCTGCCACCGCCGAGAAGTAAACAATACAGGCTTCGCGGCGATAGGTCAACTGAAGTTGACCTAAAGTTTCTATGAATTTCAGCGTGCTTCCGCTCGACAAAAGATGGAACAAGATAGAAAATGTATGAAAAATTTACCTTGCCGATGGTATGCGCTTTGTCCGGCTGACGAGTAACTATCCGATGCTGGTAGCATTGTCCGCGCGTGGGCGGGGCAAAGTGGGACGGAGCGACAAGCTGCGGGGCAAGGCGGGACGGGACGGCGGCCGCAGCCCAGCGCTAAACAGTCCCATAACCATACAGTTTAACTTTACCTTCATTTGTGTGACCTACTTGCTCTTGAACGTCGTGGGACAACATCCTTTCAGCCTTACGAACTCGGCCCGCTTGGCTTAAGACTACTTGCAACAAAAACAAACTGTATTGAGCACTTGCATATGTATCTTGTAAGCGCGTTTTTGAACAGGCTGCGAAAGGGTTATTATTCAAAAGTAATGATTTCACGTCGCCTTCGATGATAAAGTTCGCATTTCGACCTCATATTTTTCAAATAGGGTCTCATCGCAACTATGTTTGAGGTCTATTGAGCCCGTACAAATCTACGCTTTTCTTCGGATAAGACTGTTTTTAGGATCTAAAATTCTTCATTAACATGAAATACTTCGCTTTAAAATATACGAAATCTACTTTTTTGAGTGAATATTCTTTAGTTTCAAAAAAATTCCGTAAAGTTTTCCACTTGTTCCTTTTTTTTAAATTGTTGTTATAAACTGTTTGAAATCTTAAATAAACCATACTTTTTGGGCTTGAGTTTTCAAAAATTAACCCGTTACCGCCCAGCGATGCCGTTCGGAAACAGAAACATTTATGTTTTAGAGAATCTTATCAGTTCAGTATTGCCACAATTTAAAAAATATCACCCCTCTGGAAACCTAATGTAATAATTCAGGCATTTTTCAAAGCTTAAAATTTCGTATTTTAA
>Ga0058701_10003380_pt1 | contig 12599 bp, 4 predicted proteins | sample AgamicOrMae_FD_97039 | JGI IMG/M metagenome (GOLD analysis project Ga0058701, IMG submission 97039) | Agave microbial communities from Guanajuato, Mexico - Or.Ma.e | ecosystem: Host-associated > Plants > Phyllosphere > Phylloplane/Leaf | place: Guanajuato, Mexico | collected 2012-06-04
ACTTCAACAGCTCAATCACACGAAGCATAATTTATTTTAAATATCAACTACAATTAATCATTTTGATTTCATGAGCTCATCGACTTGCTTCTCTGAGGAGTATGCTTTTTAGGCAACAAAATCTCTTAAAACCACAATATATGACAAAATAAAGAAGAAAAACTTTTGAAAATTAAAAGTTTAATTTAAAAAAATTGGGCAATGTTTGATGTATAACCATTTTCCTAAACTGTTCAGAGAGCAATGGAAATTTTGGAGACTTTAGTTAACTAAATTTCTAAAGAACTTATTTGCATGCAGAAGTTTTAAAACCAGCTCAGCGAAAAAAAGGTCCGAAAATCTATGGTATGATGAGTATTAAAAAGAAGTTGAACTATGAGATGACAGAAACCTGGATAAACTAACTTGAACTGCCAAAATTCACTACAATAACGATCGTTCCAACACCTGATATCCTTTGAAAAAAGGGACAAGAAAAGGGGTGACAAGAATTATCACACTCTCATTCACTACAAGTATCGCCTTTCGTTATCTCGGGAAGAACCTCAAATATTTACTTGGGAGAGCCATTCGAAACATTGTTGCCGAGGACGTCGATTCAGCATCCGCTTTCCTAAAATCACTTATCTTCAAATTAAATTCAAAAGTAATCCTGAATTAAGGTTTCTTCAAGCGAAAGAAAAAGCGTATTTAATCAGAGAAAAAAAAGCTCGTTATTTGCGTGTAGGAACGAATTTGCCCTTGTTCATTTTCACGGCTTAAAACCCGTTTGCTCGAATTTTCTATGCCCCGAGGAAAAAAAAAAATTCCCACAGAAATATTTCCTAGGGCCAAAATGTTTCTTCTTGAAATAGAGATAAATCTTTATATTCTTGCCGCTAGATTTTTTTGCAACAAGAAATTTATTCTTACTGCTGGGAAAAAAATGTGCCAAGGAAAAAAACCTTGCGACAAGACAAAAATTGTTTTGTCACTAGGGGAGGGTGAGGGTGGGACACCACGAGACGGATTTTTTATAAGCTCTGATGCTGTAACTTATTATGAGGTGAATTGTGGAGTTTTTCTTCTGCGACAAGTAAAGTGGCATCTAACGTACAAGGGTCAACTGCAGGTCTCTCGCTTTAAAGCATACCGGATAAAAAAGTGCAAGTTTTCTTCGGAAAAAAACCTTGCTCCTTAAACAAACCTTGCAGGTATCTCATGGTGGCCCACCGGCAGGCACAATGAGACAGGGGTTGAACAGAATCAGTCATGTCCGTGAAAAATTGGAATGGAAACGTGATAAAGGGCGTTGATTTGCTTCGTGACTTCGGAATGTCATATAAGTTAACAAATAACGAGTGATGATTAAAATTGTAGGACTTAAAAGCGAAAAAAAGGAATTTCAAAAAAATGAAATGATCTCGTAAAAAAAAGGAACTTAAAAATTTTCGCAGACTGATATCTATTTTACATTTTAGGTAAAATAGATATGATCTGAAGCCTCAGTTTTTCAACGCAGTAAGGAAAACAAGTCATTAAAGTCAACTAATTTAATCTCAATTTCGTAAAAAAAATGAATAACCGACAACAATAAAGTTTGACTCAATAATTTTTGTCACTTTTCTAAAAAATATAATATATTAATTTATCGTATTAAAATATTATACAGACATTTTTTTTGTACGGACACATTCATATTAGGAAGCATAGTTGACGGCTGAACCGCGAATGTAACCTGTCAATGGTACGAATTTAAAAGACCAACAAATAATGTAAAGATCGCATTTTTTAAAAAAGATGTTTTTGCAAAAATAACCGAAATCAAAACTAAAGCAAATGCTGTATATTCGTATTTTTAGTAGTTTTTGACTCGAACTCAGCGTCTCGAAGTCAAATAATACCTCCAGGAATAGAGATAGTATGGTTGAATTAAAACGAATCTCCCATTGCCGTCTCACTGTCAATCCCCGGCTCATTGTGCCCCATTAAGTATGGTGGTAAATGTAAGCCTCGCCGCAATAAAACTTTTGGGTTTCGACTAAAACTTGAATGCACTAATGGATTTCTGGCCCTGACCAGTCGATGGGTACAAAAATAAGTACTCCATGTAACTAAGGACAAAAATTTTATCAGACACTATTAATGAGAAAGTTTTTACCTAATCCAAAAAAAAAACCATTCAAAATTGAACCCAATATCTGATATTTATCTTTAAAAACATGACTAAACGAAAAAAAAAGACTTGATATATCTCAAAAAGACTTAATACTAGTTAGGCTACCGGCAGTTTTTTCCCTCTTTTTTTTTAAATATATATGTTTCAAAATTGTTAAACCTCCTTCCTTTGGATGAAGACGAGTTAAATTATCTAAACAAGGTATTACAACAGGTACCTCTGCAATCACGCATTGGGAGCGAGGTCAGGAAATACTTAGTAGCGCCATTATAGAGTTCGTTGAGACGCGAGTATCTCTATAATTATATAGGTTTCGGTGAGTCAGCCTAAACAGCTCTAGGATATGTTAGAGAAAGTGAATCTTAACCTTGGCCAAGGAAAAAAAAAGTGAGCTAGGTCAGGTACCACTTTTGATTTTAATCTAGGCATTCAAAAGCTGGCAGGGGGCGCTGCGGACGCCCACAGATTGTCAACAAACTTTGTTCAGTATAAATGCAAGTTGCGTACGCCTGCTAAATGTACGTTTTTCGAAAGAAGTGCTGTATTTCGGGAGGTAAGGAACGTAATGTTGGTTGAATTGAGGCGGCAAAATTCCAGCTATTGAAACAATTCCTCCCCCCCCAAAAAAAACAAGCCGCTATATACTCATAAATGTAAAGAAATAAGAAGGACTTTTGGATAACTAACGTATTAAATCAACCTCAAAAAACGCATTTAAGATTCTTTTCATTACCGTGACCCGTTCTTGACCCATTACAAACATTTAATCAATGACAATTATCTCTGCATAATGTGTTTATTTCTAATCAAATTGAGATTGTAATTTTGCCAAGTGCAAAAATTTGAGGAGTTCAAAAATACTACTTCGCAAAAATTTCAGCTGAAATATTTGCTGATATTTTGAGTAAAAGAGTTTTATTTACACACGCAGGACATAAATCCATTAATATTTAAGTGTTTTTCTCTCTTACTTTGCATCTTTAAAAGGAGTTCCTGAAAAAAGGCCGCTGTAAAAGCCATGAGTTTGAATCTTAGGACGTCGCGTCGATGGGAACGAATCGATCTGATTTTGGCAAAGCCTTAGAAAAACACAGTTCGTTTTCGAGTCGTGGAGCGGCGAAATCGGATATTTGGTTGCAGAGAGAGGCAGGTGGAATAGAGTGGTCAGGAAGAAAACGCCGCCGAAGAGGTCCAGAGGAAGGCGGCTTTCCAGGAACTGTCACAGCGTTGGCCGCCGCCGCGCCGCCGCCAAGCGGCCCCCTCCACCCCGCTCCACCCCCTCCACCCAGCCACCCCCGCCGTCGCCGCTCCAGACTGGATAGCCCCTCTTTCCGGCTCTCTCGAAGGATATCAGCCACCCAGATCATGCCATCTCATTTTCTCTATGTTTTCAGAACACCTCAAAGTGTTGCTGAAACGTTTCTGCGACGCTCCTAAGATTGCGCAGATATACATTTAAATACGAACACGTTTATGGAAATGAAGAACATGGGGAGACTTCAACACGCTCATGTAGTATACTGTTCATTCTTGTACACAGAATAATGATTTGGACAATATTCAGGTCGTCCTGTAAGCAGCCTCTGTGCGTTGTCATTTATACAAAAAAATAAAACAGCTTACATGAGCAACGACGTAAGTCTTGTCGGACTAATTCAAGCCGTACATAAATAATGTGAGCCATAAACACATTTTCCGGGGATTCACTTTTAGACGCCATACGGATTCTTGTCCTTTTCTTAGATGGATCTTCAAAGTTCACGTGTCTATAATTAAAGACTTATGAATTGATGGAAACAAGTCGGCACCTCCGTGGAAGACTCGACCAGTTCTCAACCCTTAGTTTTAAACTGTACTAGTACGAGCGTTCAAAATGTTGTTTTTCATTGAGAATACCTCCTTTATTATTCGTCTAAAATGAATGACAATGACGGATCATTTTTCCTGGCCCCCGGAATATGTACCCCATGAATTTCTATTTCCATCACACCAAAAACAATCAAATGGCAAGAGCTGGAAAGGCGATTTGCGCGCTCTCGAAACTGGTCTACCTTAAAACTCAGCCTTTAGAACTGGTCGATAGTCTTCCATGGAGGTGCCGAAGTACACGGCTGTGCGGGATTTCAACGTATGTGTAAGGGACAACATAAGGGACCTATATTACACGTGACAAAGCAAGTATCTGTACGTAGACTTCAACACACGTGTAGACACTCACAATACATGGACTATTGATATCCTCTCGCGCACGTAAAAAGCGCGCATTTATACATGGACTCCAAATCACGTGCAAATGAACAAAGATGGATAGAGTTCTGAAAGTTGGAGAGTGAAACACACATTGACAAAGTTTCTTCACGAAGAAAATATTTCTCATTGACAGTATTTCTTTCGACTTAAAGATTCTTCTAACTTTCGATTAATAAAGTTCAACAATTCAATTAGAGTACTATACGCATGTAACGAAAAAAATGCAGACAGAAAGTGTCGACTTGTGCTCATCACTCCATCTCCTCAAGAAGTGCTCTTCACACTAATTAATCAGTATAATTAACAAGTTACTCACTAACTCCGAAAATCCGCTGTTGAGTGCCAAGTTCGCAAACAACCAAACCCTGCAGTGTAACTCGTACTGACAAGAAAATCGCACGCTAATTCAAAAGCGGGGGCATTAATTTGAACCTTTGGTTCCCGCTCAACACCGCCTACAAACACGCAATACTAAGCAGGAAAGCAAACTTTTTAGGCATTGCTTTTGGCTAATTTTTTTGGTTGCAGAAATGCTCCGGTATTTTTTTGACAATTAAAAGAAAACAACAAATATATTATCGACAAAATTAGGAGGCTTACAGTAAAACCACAAGATTCATAGAGGATGGAGAAGAAGCTTCAATACGTGGCGGTTCACTATGGCGGTTGTCACAGGGCCATAACGCATATATAGCTATTTTACATGGTCAATAAGGCAGTTTAACGCTCTCGATTATTTTTTTCTTTTTGTAATCAAGGGCAATTGTTGAGGGAAGTACACTTCATTACGCACGCGTCATTAACCGCTGCGATTCCTCGTTTCTAAACATCACAGACAACATTCCCACATAAATGGTTGTTTAAAATAAAATGTAAGTCCCACTCGATCACGCAAAAAGGCGCATTTTCAACAATCAACAATGTTGACGCATTTGTTTGAAAAACCGAAGAATTGCTATTCATGTTTATTGCAAATGAATGTTTTTTAAAACGTAATTTTTTGTTTGGTCGATTGTTAAAAACCGCTCCTCTGCTTTATCGATTTTTCTTCGGAGGGTCGATATGCTCTCCGTGATAGAAAAGATTTCAGCTTATATTTAACTTAAGTTACGTACGGTACAAGTTACGTATCGCTTGCCCCTCTTGGGAAATCAATCGCGATTACTTCCAATTCGGAGAAAGTCGCCGCTTCCAGACAAAGCAGTTAATCGATCACGGTTATTTTACTTTTGAAAGCGTCGATGATCCGTATATTTTCCGAACCATTTTGTCCCAAAGAGTTATTCGCAGCTCATACTGCAGATAATCACAAAACAATGAAGATCTTGAGCACGGCAGTAGCTGCCGCCGGGAAGTAAGCGACAGCAGGCTATGCGACCGTTAAGATTAAGTTCGGTTAGTTCCTGTGCCTCGGACCTCGCTCCGCAGTCGCTCTTCTCTACTCGGCGACGAACACTCTAATTTTGAAATACATGTAGTCATTTTTTGACTAATTGATTAAGTAATTTTTATTTGACCATTTGATTTAGTTATTTTTAAATTCTGTGTAAAATTGTCAAATTGACTTAGATTTAGCTGTTAAAATTTTTTGTTTGACTATTTATTTTAGTCATTTTTATATTTAGAGTAGAATTTTCAAAATTGACTTAGATTTAGCGGTTAAAACATTTCTACTAGTAATAATATTTTCTAGTAGTCTACCAATACTAGTTTGATCTCTGAGTATAAAATAAGTTTTATTTTATGTTCTCACTTTTCAACGAGTTCTTTTTTCACTATTTTAAACAGTCCTTTTTGACTACAAAATAGCCAATATTGACTAATTGAAATGAAATTTTAGCAACTAAACTTTAGTCAAATTTGACGATTTCTAATAGTAAGCTGTAAATGACGAACTGAATAATTAAAAGTGACTGTAAAGTATAGTCATTTTCAAAAATAGTGAAAATTGACTGATTGAAATTTGAAAATTTTTGCGGCAATTCTTTAGTCAAATTTGACCATTTCACACTTACAGTGAAGGGTGGAACTCAAACTTGATTGAAATTGAACCTCTCAACTGTGCAATGATGAGCAAGACGAGTATCCCGGCCTCGAGTCTACTCGTCTCTCGCACGCACGGCTTTCTCGAAGCCGGTCCAGGCGGTCCACCCTATCGCAGCCCCATCGAGTGAGTCCCCGCTGCCTAAATGAGGCCTGGAAAACAATACTGTACGTCGGCCCGCTGCGTCTCGCTGCGTCGCGCTGCGCCGGCTTGAGGTGCGCGCGCATGTTGGCCCTTCTCGCTGATGAGAGAGCGGCTCTTCTCAATAAGATTGAATTGCAGCAAGGACCCGCCTTTTCCATTCATCCACTGCATTGCCCTGCATCGCAAATGCAATAACTCCGAATCATTGATGGAAATCGTTTTCATTCATAACTCCGAAATTAGTTTGTTGTTTTGATGGGTATGGCATCGTGTAGGGCTTGATCACGTACTCGCAAAATTCAAGGTGCAAGGGTGACTGAACCCTCAACCTCTCTTCTACGTTGCTAATGTTTGAGCCTATTCTCAAATTATTTAAGCCAATATTGGATGATTTATTCGCCTAATACAGTGCTTGACGATGTTGCTTCTGATATATTTGCGCGGTTTCTCTCTTATGGGTATTCATCCAGTCTCTCTTCGGTATTGCTTCTAAATTACCCCGTTTTTCGTAGTTCCTTAGACACTTTCGGATGTTGCTATCCGCCTGAAATACACACTCGAACTTTCTTGCCTTAAATAGCAACACTTTTTAGAAATTACACAAAATAGCAACGCTTTGAGGCATTAATTGCCCTAAATAGCAAGGCTTTTTAGCATTCACCCTAAATGACAAAGCTTTTTATATTCACCCGAAATAGCAACGTTTTTTTTAGCATTCGCCAAAAATAGCAACGCTTCCGCTTTGCATCATTTACCCTAAATGGCGAATCTTTTTATAAATATTGCAATATTTGCCCAAAATAGCAATGCTTTGTAGCATTTGCTTAAAACAACAATGATTGTCATTAGCCCTACATAGTAATGCTTTTTGGCATTCGCCCTTAATAGCAACGCTTCTTAACGTTCGCCCTAAGTGTGGTAGCAACGGTTTCCTCTTTTTTTTAGCATTCGTGCGATACTAATAAGACACTCACGTATGGCTTAGGCACCGAACTAACTTCGCTGTTGAAGGTCGTTGTCCATTACCTGACCAGTGGTCAATGACTTGGACAACGATAATGCCCTATTTGAATAAGACTAGTCGTCAAATATACGGCGACATCGGAATTGCTCCTTTTGGACTTCACTGAGATCTTTTGACACTTCCTGAAACACACTCTTTTTGAGTATTCAATTTCAGACACACAAGATGTTCTTTATTTAAATATCAAGTCATCAGCGATCGAAACTCATATATCCTTAATAAATAACTGAGGAGTTAATCAAAAAACCTTCCTCCGAACAACGATTCCCCTTCCTCTTGAGATCTACACAATAATCCCCAAAAAAGTCTCTGCCCTCACGAAAGTTAATTACGCAACTAATTTACTTACACCCGCCCTTGATTGAGCGACGCCAATAAAACTTAACAGGATGCACTCCACGCTAGCGTAACCCGTTCGTCAAAAGTGTGCCGCATTTTGTTCGCCAAGGGTACCCTCTCGGATGTACCCAGCTCGGTACTCACGGTACCCGCCTAAGCCGAGACGTATGGTGAAATACCTTTCGGCCCGCTAAAGTGAAAACATCCCAAACAGCGATCTCTTTAGTCTAAAAACGGGTTCGTTGTGCAACAGCGTAGCGGGGGCCCACTGGCGAAACAAAAGAAGATTTCCGCGACAATGTAGCGCGAGAGGCGAGGGGCGGCTACGTTCCAAAATTAAGCTCGGCCAAAAAGAGTGCGCATTTGGGTGCAAAGTTTGAGCGGTCGCTGAGGGCGTCCCTTTTCCGAGGCAGGAAGAGAGGAACAGCGGAATGAGATAAAAGAGACTCATCTTCGCTTCTTCCGCAATTCGCATTTATGACATGTTTTCTTCTGGGATTCTGTACTGTACTTAACATTGGTGCGGCATGTGCGAGTTTGTGGCACATTGAGGAACTAAGGTACTGCGCTGATGCAGAGTACGCCGGCCAGAGGTATGGGCATCGTCAATTCTGGAAGTAGCGTTTTCACATCTGATCCTGCCTTTTAGTACCAAGCCGAACAGAGCCAGGCACAGGGCACCTATTGTGGCTGACTGATGTAGCTTTCTCTCAGCAGGAGTTACTGCGGTCGAGATAGTAAGCGGTATGAAGATGGGTGACAGCTGAGGTTATCGATAACGAAGCGAAGGACAGGGCAACTATTATAAGCGCTTGTAGGTATTTTGATGCTTATAATATGTAACAAAAGGTTTGACCTGGGAATAACAAAAGAGGTAGGAAATGCGATCTTTAAAACCGATATCATACCGTGGAGATCATAAGTTGCGTCGCATTCGGAACTAGGAAATTTTGGTTTCTAGAAATTTATGTTGGCAATACCATTGAAATGATGGCCGAGCGCGAGTTCCTTTTATAAAAACGCATTAGTAATGCCAACTCAAATTACGAAAAAATTAAAGTCTCTATGGATTCGGATGCGATACGACTGTATGATCTCAATTGTTCACACGGGCGGCGCCCATAAGGTAGGCACGGCGTGACACGTTGAGACTTTGCCGTTCAGGCTAAGTGCCAGGGAGACCTGTATGGAGCTTGCGGTACACAAAGATGACGTCCATAAAGATTCCTTAGCACACTTGAGCGGGAAAGACCATGTAAAGGCACTATTACACTTGGGATTAAATTCATGGTTAATGCCGTGCTCATAAATTAAACCGTAATAAAAATTAAATTCACTTCATCCGAATGATGAATAATGTTGGATGAGACGTCTGTGTTTGTATACAGTCATGTGCGACACATACACTCACTACTGACACCATAAAGAAAGCTTTATAGTTGGTTAACACAATCATATAAAATTATGCTCATATAAAAATGTGCACGAAATGACATGTATATGAAATTTAACGCATACGCGGATGACACTTTCATAAAGCAGGCATGACAACCGGATTATTTGCTTTTTGCCTTGACGATGTTGAAGGGTTGCCGAATATTCCTACAGTGGAATACCCTTACATTGCTTGTCAGATTTACCAGGGAATTTCCCCAATATTATTCACCGTTTCTAACCGATCACTTAGCGCTGATTCCACATTTGAGAATAGCTTCAGATTGAATCACTCCCTCCTAGCCACGATTTTTCATGACATTCTCAATCTCATGATGGGTTTTCCGGTATTGCCCGCAGATATTCCTGACAGCTCTTATTTCTCTGACGTTTTTAGGTTTTTACTAATTTCCAGTTTGACAAATATAAGTGGTATCTAAAAGAAACGAAAAAAAACTTTATAGAAGTCTCGAAGTTAAATCTGCTGTGGGGAAAATCTTTTCATCGATACTCATTGTTGAAATTTCGATGAAATAAGAAATAATTTGAAATTGCAGAACGATAACAAATCGAAGGGAAAACCTCTGATCCACCTACCAGACGAGTTTCAGGGTCGAGAGCCCCGGGTTTTATGGAAGCCTTTCAATCCAATTTAAATATTGACTAACAAATCATGTTCGAGTTCATCAGACTAGCGTAACCCAGCCTCTTGCCAGACTCAACACATTGGTTCGTGGTACATGTTTATGGCTAACCGTGGGAAACATACAAAATGTTTGACAGTTCAAGGCGACGTTTTATTTTTCTGTTTAGAATGTGACAGACTTGGTCCATCACTTCGGCAGGCAGCTTTACTAAAAGAATCTCCGCTAATATTTGTTCAAATAAGAAAGGAATAAAGTGCTTCTTCAGTGACTTATGTCTCAGCCCACATAGTAAACAATACGATGAATAGACAAACTTGAGCGGAAACACGATTGTTATAGCTTGGCACGCTAGTAAAAATGGTTTTGTAACCTCGCGAACTTCAATAAAGTAAAAGAGAAAATACACAAGCTACAAGGCACTTTGCCACGAACGATTCTCATGTAACTTCTAAAGAAAGACAACTGATGTGGACTTTGAGGACTGATAGACGCCCGCATAGCCTTCTTTTCGGATCAGCTGTAACGTCGTAGACTGTATCAGGTTAGTAAGGCGAATCAGCCGGTAGAGTCAGCTTTCCGGATCAGCTGTGGCTGTGAACGCACAGCGGGCTGTTACAGTTCAGTGTGGACTAGTAATGATCCGTTCCTTGGATCAGCTGTAAACGTGGCGTGGACCGCATGAGACGATAAGAGACTGATACTGGCCCACACGAATTGCCGTATCAGCTGTAGCTGTAACATGGCGCGGATAATCAGATGACTGCGGATAGTCCGGTCTTTGAATTAGCTGTTAAGGTGTGGTGGACTGCATCATAAAGTGCCGACAACTGGACCCGCATATGACGGTCTCGAATCAGTTGTGAACCTGACGAGAACGTATCAGACGATTATTGCTATCATATTCGCGGCCCAAAGAGTCATTTTCTCAGATACGCAATATAAATCTAATGGGAGCTGTATAGGATATGGTGGTAGAACGATAAGCGTCGAGATTCCCTTCGCGGATGCCCTGCGAACCGATCTCACTGAGTAATCCAAGTCCGCAGAACTTCCGCACCGCTAAAAAAGCTTCCAGTAAGGACACTTTCTCACAATTAACGGAAAAAGGCTGTTTGGAAAATGCTTGGCAAGCAAGTTTTCTTGTTGCTTAAAAGATCGCACGGGAGGGCTTTCTGTAACTTACAACCAGTTTCAAACAAGACTGTAATATATATCCGACCGGTTGTAATAGCTTCTACCACCGTACTTTTTACATAAGTTGCTCATGCGAAAAATATCAATATAACTCCACGAGACCTGTGCAAAACATACTAATAGGCACGGCACAAGCTTCTCGCACAACATCCATACTGCACCGGCACTTAGAAGATCATCCTAATTTCAAAAAGACCATCAAAGACACCAAACCTGATATTTTAACACAAAATCAACCTTTGCCAAAAAAAACAACAAAAAAAACGCTTTCTACATACATTAAAAGGTCCTTTTCATTTAGATATCAGTAAGTCTTCCGAAGTGTTGATGAAGTTCGGATGTTCTTCAGAGTACAAGTTACCACAGAGGATGTTCTTCGAGGTGCTCGTGCGGTTAGGTCATTTAACAAAGGTCCCAAGGAGAAATGTTTTATTTTTTTACTTTTTTTCCGAGCCGGTGCCGAACTGTAAACAAACAAAAAATATCCGCTTGCAAAAATTCATTGAACCGAGACAAGATTAGAAAACAGTCTCCGAGGTAAAAGATGAAGAAGTTGGCGCTTATTGGAAGGGTTAAAAAACTGTGCGTTAAGAAACATGACTAATCCGCCCGCCTTCCATGGCCAGTAAAGTCCCCCGCGGCGTGCCATAAATGTAGCCCAAATGCCTGGGCGATATGTTCCCACGCCAGCCAAATTCTAAAAGGAAAGTGGTATCAAACAGCCGGGAGCAGCAGGTACTTGGCATAAATTAGCGGCGCGTCTGGTGTCCGGCTGATCTGGCCGGGCCTCGAGCGGTCCGCACAGCGCGACCGGCCAGCGGCCGCCTTCGCTTCGGCTCGCTTCGGTCGCGTTCGGACACGGGCCGACCGGCCGGCCGGGTCAAGCGCCGGACGTGCCGGACCTCCTTCAATGAACAGAGCGCGTCTCCGCTCCGCTCAGCTCCGCCGTTCGGCGCCGCCCCGCGCCGCCGCCGGTCCTGTCCACACCAAAAATTGGCCACACCTTACAAAACAACTTCCATTTCAAGTCGGAATTCTTTTAAATTTAGTACCAGCTGTCTCCGGAAAAACGTCTCAATATTTTCTCTGCTCCGCAAAGTGTGTGTCCGCCTAAGCTCATCCTGCTGTCCCTACAAATGTTGCAGCGATTTTCCCGGGTTTCTTTTTAGATCTCCGATAACAATGCCTCAATTGAACACATCCACGAAAAAGAGCTGGTGCATCTATTACATGCAAGGCCGTTGGTTATCATGAACACTATAAAACAGACACCTATGTAAGGTAACCTTACATATGGGGCCATTCACATATTACGTAACACGATTAGGGGGGGAGGGGGTCGGTTAGTTTGTTACGGTTTGTTAC
>Ga0058701_10003381_pt1 | contig 12599 bp, 7 predicted proteins | sample AgamicOrMae_FD_97039 | JGI IMG/M metagenome (GOLD analysis project Ga0058701, IMG submission 97039) | Agave microbial communities from Guanajuato, Mexico - Or.Ma.e | ecosystem: Host-associated > Plants > Phyllosphere > Phylloplane/Leaf | place: Guanajuato, Mexico | collected 2012-06-04
AATCAATATATGTTCCATATATAATTTTTATATGTTTCACTGGACATATATGAATTATATATGGTAAATATATGGGCAATATATGGATTATATAAGGAACATATATGTTTCCAGTTTCATGGGTTTTCTTTTTCTTTTGGTCTAAGATTGCGAGGAATATTCTACGTCCCACTCCTCATCTTTACATCCTTAGTATTAGAAAATTATTTTGAAAACCATGATAATTGCTCCTATTGCAACAACGAACACGACAATCTTCTAAAACGACGAGGAACCGTTTTCATAAAAACTATCCTATGGGTAGTTAGTTCTGATCAGTGGTCCTGTTAAAAATGGCATTGAATTTATGGTGTAAAACAAAGAGTCGTAAGTCGTGACCAGTTTTTGACACTAATCCCGAGTAAAACAGACGGACTTTTTTGTCAGTCTAGATCTGACATAGTAACGTACCTCATCTTGTAGAGCCACTCAGAGATAACCACGTGAATTATTCAATGGATCAATCTCTTGGCGAAGATACGCTGTCATATCGAAAGTCAAAATCCTAATACTTGGCGTTTTTACTGTATTCCATCTAATCTTGTCGCTACATGGAGCTGTTTATGTTGTCATAGTAAGATGAATTAGATCTGACCTCGGCGCTTGTTTCTTTTTTTTTAAGTGATCCAGTGTTAATCAAGACAACCACAATTCTGTTATCGACGGAGTATGATCAATCTTGACGCATTTCATATGTGAAGTGATTGTTTTGTTTCTACCATTGCCAACTTAACTCGAATCATTTCAGTGCATTTAAAGCGCTTAAAATGAAAGGAGAATAATAGGACGCTCCACCAATCAGAAACTCGCTGTGATGCCTCGCCTATGAAAAGCATGCCCTCTTTGCTCTCCCATCGTTGAATAAGAAATATTGATATGTAGAAAGGATTTATTTCAACTCCAAATCTTTTCTCTAGTTCTAATTTTATTCTATCATTCATCATCCTTAGAATCATTCTTTTATACTCACAACAGTCCAATGTCAGGAAAAAAATACAAATCTTTGTAGCACTCTTGGTCTTGTTATTCAGCACAGCAGACTCTGCCAGATTTTGCCAAACCACCAAATTTAAACGCGTTTAAAACTTGAATGAGTAAATATAATTTAGTGATTCATCCCATCTTGGGGTTATTCAGCTCAACATCTCCACAAGCAAGGTTATCTTCTATGATTCTCGATCGTATCGTGGCTAAAATTTTAAAGATCGCGAAATATCAGTCCCGTTAGAATCATGACAGCCGGAGCCAACACAGGCGTAAAGGATTTTTTTCTTTACGATCCAGCAAAGGCAGTGTCTCGATTTGGCAACAAGTTAAAAAAAAGAACTTGTTTCTCTCTCTAAATATCTCGGTGCAAGTCAAATTAATTCAATGATTATTCATCTCTTACGGGGAGAATTCAATCGAGTTAAAGGGGAACACCGGGTCGTTGGTTCATGTAATACGCACCCTTGTTGTCCGAATCCGTCCATCTCCCACAGTATTGTAACATATTCGCTGACGGTCGAAAAATCTGAACGACCGTTAGTTTCTCATACAGCCCGTGCTGCATAAAATTTTCATAGACCGCTCGATCTCTTTTTGCGGAGCATTATCTCTGCAAGGACGAGTGAGAACGCAACAGTGTGACATTGGCGCGGAAAGTCGCGGCGCGGATTGCGATTCCGGTGATTGGTTACTGCATCGCGTCCCCCCCCTCCTTCCCCCCCTTTCCTCCTTCCCCTCCAACTCTACTTCTCATTAGAGGTCAGACTGCTTGATTAAAAGCTCCACTAGTTCGAAAAGATTGAGTTTCCACCTCGTTTATACCTTGTTTAATGCGTTTCAAGAACTTTTATGTTGACGGCACACAATCACTTAGGTCGCGTTAAGCGACGTTAAGTGCGTTGTGTATCACTCTGCTCTGTCTCCACTTGACTGCCGCCAAGCGTGATGTCGCTTACTTCTCAGTGACAATACTCGCCGCTGAGATGTAAGTGACATCAGGTTTGGCGACCGTTAGCGAATAGGTTTAGGTTGACTTACGTGGTACGTAGGTTAGTTTAGGTTTGGTCTCGAGTATTTTACCTGACTCCGCGGTCGCTCCGCTCGGCTTGGCGATGAAACGTGGTAACACAAGAGTCAGAAAATTATATTTAAGTTTTCAAAAGTACAGGCTTTCTTTTAAAATATAAAATTTTATGAAAATGTCCTTGTCTAGACGCTGAAAAAGTTTTTAAATAATTACTGCTCACTCTCTTCAAAGTCTCATAGGTTGCAATCTGATTGCCTCTTCCTCCAAAGGCTACAAACAGTTTTATTCTGATGATTATTTCTATATTTATTTTTTTTAAATGTTTAAGTTTCCTTAACTTTGAGGAATAAAGCTAAGTAATTAAACTGTTGCGGTATGCATTTTCTATGTTTACGTGATTGCATAAACGTTATTAATAACTTGGTAGTTTTTCGGCAATCAGTCTATCTTGCTGTCAGAAAGGGCATCAAACAATTATATTGATGATTGAAATTTTTCCTCTGCCACTATTTTTATTTAAGCCTTCAAAGTGGTTTTTCATCGTTTTTTTTAATTCACTCGTTTTGTGTAGTTTTAGAGTTAACATGGCGCGTAATATGACAAGATAATCACCAGTAGACTTATCAAAATTCTAGTCATAATGCTCCGGAATCATCTTTCATATGTTAATATTTCTCATACTGAGGTTTCAAAGCTAAACGTTTTGCAGAACCAAGAAGCGAAAGGGGCACATTTCCACTAGTCTTGGAGGCCCGAAATGGGGCACAGGAAATACGATATTGTATGCATACGTGATCCCATAGTTCAAGGATCACCATAGCCTCTGGCGCGTTTCCCAAAAGGTTCCTGTTATACAAATCCTGCAAACACAGCGGGGGAGAAAATAACGAGTTTCTATCACAACACAGCATTATAGGGAGTGTCTATTGACCCGACAGCACAGCCCCATCTAAAATATACTAGGTTGGTTACGTGCGTTCAAGTCCCCCTATGTTAATGCTTGTCGGGTTAATAGCACACCCTTTATTATAATAGCCTCCGCCTCACATTTCACTTTCGTGCAACGAGACTTGTTGAGGATGTATGGTTCACCGAAACTGCGCCGGCTCCCTTCGCTTCTTTTCAAGTCCGCCTCCTTTTGAGGAAGGGCTCAATAGTTTCGCCGATTTTTTTCAATGAAAGCTGTTTTTGTCCTTAAATCTGTGTTGATGATCGAAAGTGTAGATGTGCTAATCTTGCCGGGATTGAGTTATTGTTTCCGATTCAGAATGACGAAGCAATTGGTTTGTCCGTTCCAATGAGCAGCGCTTGTTGGACAGCTGCAATTAAAAATCATTTATGCAACTATTGTTGAAATAATTACTTGAGTAGCCTCGATCTTTCGTCCTTTGTGGATGCAGGTAATTGAGTTAATACACACCCGTGCAAAGTAGCTTTCCGCTGAGCTACAGTAATATGTGTGGCTATTTGTCGTTTATCGTCATTGTGCGATTGGGAATTTTAACAAGGATGGAGCGCAGCAGTGGAAAATGTTTTCTTAAGAACCGAAATTCAATCAAAGAACAAAATCAGTTTTAATCTCAGGCATGGACTGGAATAACAGCCTATTGAATCATCGGCGTCAAAAATTTGTTTGACAGGAACAGAAACATTTAAACAGCGCACCACTTTTCCGATTGATCAGAATACTTTTGGCTCAAAAGCACTAACATGATGCAGGCAATCCTTCCCAGATTATGTTATTCCTACTCCGCTCTTTTTCATCATCAGAAATTAAAAAGAAAATAAACAAAATTGCTTTATAGTATCTGTTTACTTGTTCAGGAAAGACATGAAGCTTTTTACAACGAGGTTATAAATTTCTTCTTGTATATACTTTAATGAAAATGTTTGATAGTCCGCCCGATATTGCTATTTCACAGCGTGGAAACACATTTTTTTCCTTGTTCCTGCCGAAATGCATGGCAGAAAATTCCTTTAAAATCACTATGAAGAAAATCATATACTGTAAAAAAATCGTAATGGAACACGACTTTTTCATGACCGAGGAGATATTTCCGCTTCCTTATTTATACATAATGTTATATCTAACTCCTTACAGCTGTAGCGGAATCCAAACCAAAAATTACAAGTTGAATAAAGCAAATTAAAACAAATGTTGTTTAATATTGAAATTTTATTTTAAATATGGAAATTCTAGCGTATTCGTTAAAGTGATGGTTTATGGAATTACAACGACGGCAACTGGGTTTTTATCAGAAAAAAAGAAGTTGGACTAAACGATACCCAGTATGGACGAGATGTCTCTTGAGAAAATGATGGTCATCATAATAATGACAGTCAGGTACATTAATCAAAATTAAAGAAGCCCGTCATCTAAAACTGATAACGTCTTGTTACAACTTCCCTTAGCTTTCAAATCAGCTTTGTTAAAATTTAGCGAGAAACGTTTCAGAGTCGTCTACTATTGTATCTATTTTTTTAAACTATCTTAAAAATGTTAGCTTCATTATTAACAGCCATTTCTACCCTTAAAGTGTATGTGGTGTGGGATTGTGTTTGGTGTGTGAATGTGTATTTTTTATCATTATTAAAATTGATGAAATACGTGAACAAACAAGGATGCTTTATTAATTAGGAATCTTTGATGGCGGTTGATAGCTTCCGGATATTGGTCAGCCAAACTTGGTCAGCAAACTTCGCAACTCTAATCAGACCAGCTATCTCAATTCACTCGGATGAAAGAAAGCTATATTATTGAATGGTGCAACGTTATGGTTTCATGCTTTAGTGCTCCCTCTTTAGAAACACGCTCCCAAATCTAAACCTTGCTTAACCGTGGCTGATTGCCAAAATATTTCAGAATTCCGTCTTTAAGTATTATTTTTTTAGTATGAAAAATTATTTCATTCCGAAATTTACGTTTGCAGACATGTGATGTAAGTTTGGAAATATTGGAAAATCAAAAATTCTTATCCATCGTTATGTTAAAAACTGAAAGAAAACAGTTTCATTCAATAAATTTGCTCGTAGATTTCGCATCCGTTAATATTTTTGGGTGATTATTTGAGTACCGTTTTTACACAAGTATTTATTATTATAATATGTACTTTCCGTTTTTAGTGAAATTAAGTTCGGGTAGATTAGATTCAGGTTAGGTAACATTGTTCCATGATTTTTCCTATTTCAAATTAGTACGCAAAATGAGTGCCTCGATAGGCATTGATGTCTTCCATTATGAGTACATGCACAGTAATGTACACGTGCCGTGGAAATAGCTCCTGACTTATTGTTTACTATATAGGTTATCAGTTGCTTTTGCATACTTTCACCTATGTTTGAAAAAATAACTTTAAAAAAATTGTTAAAGATTTCCATTTTTGTGTGTGATAAGTTTGGGGCGCAAAGCGTAACTTCTTGCAAGACCAAAGCATATCTGTTCCCCGAATGGGTCATCGGTACTCTGAATAGGGTATCAGTGGAGATATCCATACTCAAGGTGTGAAAAATATAATTACTTAACAAGATGAAGTGATAACGGACTCCATATGGTGCACTTGTCCATTTATGGACTTTAAAAAAGTATATGTTTAGAAACCCGGGTTGAAGTGTTCATGCAATATCCATTCCGAATAATCAATTCACTGAAAATTTACAAATGGATATTCATGTAGCTACGCTATATCCATGAACCATGGATGTCCATTCAAGTATTTTTAAGTGAATAATTGATTTTTTGGCATGGGTATTGTGGCTGTAGAGGATTTTTTTTTCATGGTTCAGCTGCAATACTGGTCCGTGTTCCTATGCTAGTCGCATGGATTGCCAGACGCCAATTGTTATAGCGCAGTTTGTACACGAGGCTTAAACAACCGCACAATATTGCTGTGGCATCAATTCTATTCTTGCTGGTTGTTACCTTGTTTATATCCGTTTACGCGCATCACGTGACTCACCGTTGTGGGCCTTAAGGTTAACCTCCGCGCCGCATAAAGCGGCATGTTGCCTCAACTGTAAATAAAAGCACGTCACAATTTTCACCACGCTGTCACTGGGGACAAACGCACTGGTTTAAACACGAGGTCCATTTGATACTTAGCAAATCATTGACTCTACAGAGATCTATGACCGCGGGCGACAACTTCGAACGCTTTTATATCCACGCTTGGTTGGTTGTCCCCTCCAGAGGCGCCGCGCCACTTCGCGCCGGCAGCTATGGGCGCCATGGGCGCCATTAGCAAATGAAACACTTTTGCCATGCCGTTAGTTCACTTTAAATTTGGAAGCTGGAATTTCCCACCTTATGTGATCCACCTGTTGTTCGGAGCGAAGCCAAATGCACGTCATAGAACCTAATCGTAGACTGTCCTAACGGTCACCCTGCTGCTTACGTAGTCTACGCTTACTTACGCTACATGCCTGGATGCACGATAGAGGAGGTATGGGGCAGCCATTTTGTATTTATAGGACATATGTATTGTAGCTTACGAAAAAACTTGGGAAACAAGATGGCGGCGCCCATGAGTTTGCACCCTCAGTGCCTCGTTTTTAATGTATCCAAGCCTCTAACTTACGCTTTTTTGGCGGCAGTTACAACGAATAAGTGATCAACTTTCATGGCAGCCAATCGGATAGGTTTGCCGGATCACCAGACGCTCAATCTAACCTATAATCTACCTGGGAGTGCGTCGTTAATCATGTTGACGCAATGAAAAGGCGGATGAGGGTGGGGGATCATAAGATGGAAAATCCAACCTTTCAAAAGCCGAGTTCTTGGAGCGGTGGTTACCATCAATGCAGTATTGATTCAATGATTCAGTGTTAAAGGGTCTTCTCTTCGATGGACACCTTGAGGTCTTATTCTCAGAGTCGCAATATTCTCCGGAACAAACCTGTCATACATGATAAGGATTGAAGCCCTTGCGTTGACTTTTAAGGTGGAAAACTGTTTTCTGAGCGCCTGCAGTAAGTGCTGGACTGGGATAGAGAGATTGTTGCCAAGTGCCTCAGGTGTTGACCTTTCAGGGACGATCTGTAATATCTTCTACCCACTCTACCTCCTTTCAGGATGAAACGAGGGAAACACACACCGTTCCGTTTTCCTTTGAGTTTAAACTCGACCTCCACGTGACGCCGCATTCGGTACGAAGTGACCAAGCTTCAGTGACAGATTCATGTGTCGTTATTGAGGCGTTGCGTGTGGGAGGCAACGGGTTAAGGATGGAGGTTAAGCAGGTAATCTGATGATTGGGTGACGATGGATTGTGTGGAAGGGCACTACAGGAACTTATTACTTTTGTTCCCATCGTGCCTTGAAATGACGGTTTTGAAATAATTATTAGGGCGGTCTTGATGATATTAGTTTTGTTTGCGATGGATAGGAAAGACGCGATCAACCGATTTCTCGGCGCTGCCGTTCGCCTATAAAATTACTCGAAAAATCCTGCTCGTTGAAATTATTGTGATTTGATTGCTGCGTGATTTTCTCAGTTCTGGATATTTTTACCGATTTATGTTCAGGTTTCTCGTACAAGCCGCTTTAGAAATTATAATTTCTACGAGATTAGTCAAACTGGAGAGGTTTCGCTCGTTCTTTCCTCCGTCTCCCTGCGCTGGTTGTCGAGTGTTGTTGCAGAGTAGTCTCGTAGTACCCGTGATCTCGAGACGAGCCACCGCCTTGCCAAGCTGTACTAGACACCTCGATAATCTTCTTGATGATTCCATCGGCGGCTCTTGCTCGAGGACAAAACTTGTTAAATAAGACAAGGTTCAAAGTAATGAGTTCGGGAACGTCCTTGTTGCACCTGCGAATTTCAAGGCTCTTCTTCTCTTCAGCAGTGGACTGAAAAATAGTTTTTGTCGTCTTGCGCAACCAAAGTACTTGATCGAAAAATCCATCATTTTTTTAGAAATCACGACTTTCACATTCATTTCATGTAAAAACTCAGATATGGCACTAGTTTTTTTGGTTCGATATTTTGATGCGGTTGGAATTCGTCTTTTGGTTTTGAAACATTTCCATCTTCAAAGATCCCCAGAAAAACTTGTCAGTGAGTGCAACTTTGAGTAAATATCATTTGAACTAACTCAGAGACTTTGCCCTTCAAAATCCAATCGACACTTCTGCGAGGCTTGCAAGTTCAATATCCTCCAACTCTTTCAAAACTGCCACGCGTTTTGTTTTCCGCGACTTTCCATGAAAGATGCCTGCTTATTTATTTTCGTGTTCTTTTAAACCTTTTATTGCTTTTTACGCTCGTGACGGGTTCATCTTGAAGACATTTCATAAATTCTCGTCGCGTGAAAATTATGTTTACGTTTCTACGCTTAGCATCTCCTTGAAAACCGAAATTTTCAAATATTTCGTGCTTGAGCAATATTTCAACATTAGGCTTCTTTAAAACTTAAGTGAAGCGATAACCTCAAGCAACGCTCTGATTGGCTGACAGAGTCCCCTACTCTGCGCTGACTCTTCAAGGAGGACGGAAGCTTAGAGAAGAAGTTGACGCCTCTCTACCTGCTCGGCTCGAGTGTCTTCATGCCACCTCTTTTAAGTGGGTTGAGTGTGTCGCCTGGAACAACAAAGCCGTTTGTGTGTGCGGCTCACCCTCGCGCTCCTGGGCGTTGCCCCAGTCGCTGTGCTCGCAGGGTAATCACAGGCAGATTTCCTTATGAGGTCTTCAGCGGAGCGTTAGTTGTGCTTCTATGAACCTCATTCCACTCTCATGGAGGTTCGAGGAAACATACGCGTTCAGCGACGACGGTGTCTTTGAAGAAGAAAGATGTTTTACAGAGTACTTCTCTAATTCGGAGAAAACACAAAAGGCTGTTATCGTGAATGGCCTCCGAAACATTGGCCTTTTTCTCCTTCTCGGAACTCCTTTGGCTTTGGAGGAATCCACCTTTAATGCGAATCTCATTAGCCTTCACTTGAAATGTAAAAGGTGAGGTTTCTACCTGTGTTCTACCTTTCATCGCCAGGCCACGCACAGCAACGGCGCCGCGATGCACACGGATCTTAATCTTATTTAATCTACCTAATGGTATCAGAGGCTATGCCGCTTGACTTAAGCTCCGCAGTTTTAAGTCAATTCTCAGATCATCCTGATAGGCTGACCCAAGTTGGATCACAGAGTTGTAAAGTCCGTCCTTCAAGACTTACAATCAGACCCAGCATTGTTTTAATAAATTTGAACACTTTAGTTGTTAGTGTACAACTAATGTTCCTCCAAAACCAGAAAATGCTTCTTTTCCAAATTTGCTTTTCCCATTTTACATAAAAAACTAGATCAGTCTAATAAATTTTGATATTTGATTGCTAGAAACAATGTACAAACGATGTTTCTCTAAAATCAAAACTTAAATCATTTTCAAACTTGCTATTTCTATTCTATAAGACAAATTACAGATAATAATTTTAATAATTGTCAGATTCATGTGAAAGTTATGGCTATACCAACAATTTAGAAAACAATGTCTTTCACTCCGAATTCAGTAGATAATCTATTTTCAAACTCGTAATATTTGTTTTTTTATGATTAATTGAGGTAAAGAATACTGCGTGCTTTGCAGGTGTTTTGACAATTTGAACGTTTTAATCGTCATACGTATTCGACATTTGACGGGAAAGGGCTTAGGGTAAGCTTTATTCCGTTGTTGTGCCTTTTGACAATTATTATCTTGGAAAGGAACCGAAAATCGTGTCTTGCGCGTTTTATCTTAAAAGCGAAACCAAGTATAGGCCGACCCCAGACATTTTCTTCGTGAATGTTTTAAAATTTGTGTTTGAAGGGAAATCAATCAAAAACTGAATTTTCTTTCGAATCTTCCGATTTTTAGGGTGGAGGATACTTTTTCATCTTTCTCTTTTTTGCTTTAGCGTGTTTAATTTGATGTCCCTGTCGGTCAGTATCCACAGCCATGACTTCGTCGCACTCACCGTGCGTAATTCAATTCGAGGTCTTTAAGAACAAATCGGACATTGGCGCCAGTAGCCATTCATTCCTTAATTTTTAAATGTCAACTGCCAATTCGCCGGATAAATCGACTAATTGAGTTGTTTTGTCATTTCCCTCAATTACGTGGCGATTCGCTCAATAAAAGCGCTTTTTAACCTATCTATCAACTCTCAAATACCAGGATAGACCCTAGATTTTTTTCCAAAGACCTGCAGTTAATCCCCCTTAAAATGACGATGCCAAAACTTAACCTAGGTAAAATGGACAAATTAATAAAGATCAAGCAATCATTTAGGTCTATATCTCAAGATAGTTGTATCATCAATACTATGTTTTTTAGATACCTCTCAATTCATTAAATTGTTTTAAATTCCATTTCTTTTATCGAAAACTTGTGTGCTTGCCAACCCCAGAAATTAACAAAACGCTGTAAAAAAACTTTAAAGGTTTTTTTGTTTACGTATTTGATACAATTGTGTCATTATTTCCGTTTTTATGTAAGACGAATGACAAATTAATCTTTTCATAATTACCTTTAGTTATAAAAAGGACCGTAAAACTGTCCTGTTTTAGCAAATTTTCAAGAAACCTCAGTAAATTATTCTTTACCAGGGAATATCTCCTTAAAGGCGGTGAAAATCTAAGGTATCAAAAACATTTTCTTTTTGCCGAAATATTATCTTAGGTTACTAATGAACGAGAGTGTTGGCTTGTAATTCTCTTTAATCACAACTCTTTTACTTTTTTAAAATCATAATTTATTGACTCTTGGACAAGTGTAAGCGCGCATACCTGAAGCGAAACCACAATGCTAAGAGGAAATCGTTATTGGCTTAGTTAGAAACATAAGCTTTTCGACACGATCCGCATATTGGCGTTTAGAGGAGGCAAGTCTCTCCGAACGGATCGAATCTGGAGCGGCAGTTTCGTTGTAAGTAAATTAGAGAAAGAGCTTTACTCCAATCGCTCGTTATTAATGCCCCTCTCACTGCGCACGTAATGCGCGGCACCGAGCCGCTATTAATCCATGCAGAACAAAGTAATCACTTGAGGCGATGAGACTGACAGATAAGAGCTGTGCTTGAAGTCGTCTTCATTTGTTAAAACTATTTCTAATGTGATAACCAAAAAATAGATGTTACATTTTTGAATCTTTTGGTAGTGCGCACCTGTGTTGCCAAGTCGAGCGGAGTCAGGGCTCAAGACACGCGACCTAACCTAGGTAAACCTGACCTAGGTAAACCCAACCTGAGTAAACCTAATCTAGGTAAACATAATCTAGGTAGCCCTAACCTAAGTAAACCTGAACTAAGTAAACCTAAACTAAGTAACCCTAAACTAAGTAACCCTAAACTAAGTAAAACTAAAATAGGTAAACCTAAACTAAGTACACCTAAACTAAGTAAACCTAATCTAAGTAAACCTAACCAGGGTTAACTGAACCTAGGTTATGTGGTTGCATGTCGCTCAACCTCAGTATAATTATAAACTGAAGCTGGGTTTAGGAATGCCCGAGCGCGTTCGGTCCGACTTGAGGAACGGTTAAAAAAAAGGTGCTCCAATAACCGCATAGATTCTTGTGAGTGTTAAAGAAGGTCTATATTTTCCTTTTTTGAACTTTGTAAGTAAAATCACAGTGATTTCTTATTGGTTTGGTAGCTCTAAAGCCAGATGAAAACGCTGATTAGGCAGCATCTGGGCAAAATTAAAGCATACAGTTCCAGATTTCTCTGTTGTCTCCGCGGTGACCAAACCGACGGTGATAGATTTTTCATTTACATCGTTATAATCAAGCAAGACCTACGTAAATTCAGTTTTTTGAAAGAGGAAAGTTGGGTCGGCTTCTCTAAAAAAAAAACAAAAAAAAACACCTGCTTACAAAGTCAGCCAAAAATTCGTTTTGCAAAGACCATATGTCATTTTAAAGCTTTCCCTGACCATTTTTTTACAAAAAAAGATCAGTGACCCCTCATTTGTAATATCCTTCCAGACGCACCGTAACGTGAAGAGAACCAGATACCATTTATACATTTTAATTGACATGATCCTTCACGCTCTGGCATCCTTAAACGCTGGAGGATAAAAGTCCTATTTTCCGATTTGATAGTGCAGCTGAAAGGTGATTTTATAGACTGCGGAAAAGCCGTAGACAAAATTGATTTAATAATAAAAGGTACTGAAAGAAGAGAGGTAGCCAGCAAGGTGTTTGGCTGACGGCTTAGCATTTCTTTGTAATGCCATCAGGGCTTCGACGAAAATTCCCTTTCAATGGACTCTTCCATAAACTGTGGTGTTCCGGTTGGGGTGCTGCCTGCCTGGGTACCACTGACCCGTTGAAACTGGGTCAAAATGTTCCCGGACTCCGTCCAAAGAACAGAAGTCTAATACTAGTTGGCCAGAAAATCAATGAAAGGGCCAATAAGATCTGAATGTTAATTTAGGCCTATGTTTAAAATTTACTCATACGTTTTTGGCGAAAATAGTATATGTGACAGATTGACGTTCTTTTAGGAGTGAGGAAGAGGAATACCTTAAGAAAAAGGGTACATTTTTTTGGTCTTGATTTTCTAGTTTTAATGATCTAGTAT
>Ga0058701_10003382_pt1 | contig 12598 bp, 4 predicted proteins | sample AgamicOrMae_FD_97039 | JGI IMG/M metagenome (GOLD analysis project Ga0058701, IMG submission 97039) | Agave microbial communities from Guanajuato, Mexico - Or.Ma.e | ecosystem: Host-associated > Plants > Phyllosphere > Phylloplane/Leaf | place: Guanajuato, Mexico | collected 2012-06-04
AACATTTTAAGCACAGAACGAACATTTTTAACCCACTGGTCCAATTTCTACAGCAGTTTTAAAAAACGAAAAAAAGTGAGTCCATACTTTTGACCGGTACTGTATTTGAAGGCATTAATATATGAAGTTGGTTAACAGGTTTGAATAGTTGGTCAATCCTATGTTGCCAGATGTTTTCGACTCCTTCATATATAATGCGCAGTTATTTTTTAAACCAATATAAATAACGTATTGAAAAGTCAATTTTTTCTGTCAACGGAATGCCCGAAGTCACGTTGGTAAACTGCTCGTGAATTTATTTCTGATTGGCGGACCAATTAAACGTTCCAAGTTACCTTTCTTAAGCTAAATGGTTCGGAAGACCGTTCCTGGAACCGCGAAATTGAGAGGTTGCAATTTCTACCTCATGTCTTTTACTTTTACGTCACTAACCCGAGCGAAGTATGATAGCGAAGCAGAGAAAATATTACTGGTCCTCAACAAGCAAGAGTATCAGCGACAGTTTTGAATTTATATAGCTGTCTCTATGCATGACCAAAATACAAACATTGAACCAATTATGTTTTAAACTTAAAAAATTTCGAGTGTATTTGGGAAGAACAAAATAATCGTAATTAAATATTGGAAAAGGAGGCATAAAATTGCTTAGACTTTATTGGTCCCATAAATATTAGAAGTTTTCAAGAATTCATTTCTGGGACTCTTTCAAGAATTCAATTCAATTTACACATTGTTGGGCGATATATAAGATGGTTTGTGATCTTTTTAGTCAGGCATCTTGGAGAACATTCTTTCTTCAAATGTTTTTCAAACGAAAGTCATAACTGAAACTGGAAAAGCGTTTATTCTCTGACGCAAGCGGAACAAATCTTACAGGATGCTCAAGAGGTGGCGTCGTGGTCACAGTCACGGGAAATTTTTTAGGAAATATTCACACCAGAAACCGGAAATTAACCCATTTCCGCCATTAAGATTACGATCCTCTCCGATTCACAACGTTTGTATTGGGGTGGAAAACGGAATCCATCCCCCTATGTGTTCAACTCGCTACCAGATACTTTAAGAAAAGAATCTTCAGCTTCCAAGAAAATCTGTGAGGTACACGGCATAAGGCACTGAACCTTACCTACGCGGTTGTATGTCGTCAACGCAAATAACATTGAAAGATTTAGCCGCACCATGAAAAGTAGCAAAACCGGGTAGCTGTCATAAGCGCCAAAAACCACAAGCGCCAACGCCGCAAGCGCCAATCCGTAACCGCAAAACGAGGAAAGTCGCAAACGCCAAAGGTCCTAACCGCAATACTAACCTTACCTAACCTAACTTAACCTAACTTCACCTTACCTAACCTATAAGAACTTTGGCGTTTGCAACTTTTCTCGTTTGGCGGTTACAGACTGGCGCTTGCGGCGTTGGCGCTTGTGGTTTTTGGCGCTATCAAATGCCCCCCGCAAAACCTTTAGATTTAAGGTAGCACTTTGAGAAAAATTGTATTTTTCAGGAAACTAGTTTTAGAATAAGAGCTTAACGTTTACCACACTCAAGAGGCGTGAACTTTAAGTCGTTCTGTTCTCAAGGAACTTTCCAAGAGCACAACTAATTAAACATCATCCAAGTCAAACACAGCAAAGTGCGTTTTTAGAAAATTTTATTTAGCAATGCTGAAGTTTGCTGAGAAAATCAATGTTTTAAGAAGGGAACTTGACTTGTAGTACGATGAAATTTACACCATTTTGTTTTTTCCCTGAGATTTCGTTTTCGATATTCTCTATTGGTGTTTATTTGCAAACCAAAGTACCGTACGGTAGGTTGTATCGAATTGACCTTCAAGAGAATGACACTGTTCTCGGTCATCAATGAATTGAGCAGAACAGCCTACTCGGCGTACAGTAGCCAGTGGTCTATCTATAAACAGTTGTTTAAAGTAGTACGCCAAATTTTTCGGTAATGTGGCTAATCTAGAGAGCCTTACAGAAGAGAGGCGTCAACTGCCACGTCACCCTTGCATCCCACCAATCAGCGTAGCTGGTTTCATGCATCCCACGAATCAGTGCGCTGCGCGGGAATAAGTTGTCGCCTCTCTTCCAATGAGGCTCTCTAGGCTAATCTAAGAAAGCGTCGCAAATTGTTTGCTCTCCGAAGGTTTCCGCGGCACTTTTGCATCCTACTATGTTCACAATCGAACTAACTCCATTCGCTTGAAGTTGTAAAGGAACTCTTTTCTGACCTCACTATTTTACCGGCATTTTGAGTCTATTTGCAGGAAGGTTGTAAAACCGAATCCCCTATATTCGGATCTTACTGTTTCTACGGTAGTAAAACAACACTCGGTTGTAAAGCAACTCCGTGGCGGACTAACTTTCGAGTACAGTGTATATCCGATTGGGACAGCTTCGATTTGATTACTTAACCTATTTTCGAAACAAAAGACGGGTTGTTGTGTTGACGGAATTGGTGCCTAAGGAAAAAGAATGACTTGTGCATTGGGAACGACAAAACACGTTTCCAGGGACAAAGCCTTTTCGCCAGTTTCCGCCTTAAGCAGCAAAAATAGTTCGAATTAAAATGCGCCTCTGCTTACGCTTGTAAGTTGTAAAGGCCTCATTTTCTACCTCTGATGTTCGGCAGAGGTTTAACCTTTCTTGTACGGTACACGGTGAGGAACAGCGCGGGTTAAGCACTCTGTGTATCGTGTTGATCAGCTGTTGGCAAGTCTGATACAACTTTCCTCTCGATGCATAATTAAGGAAGCTCTACTTTTTTCTTTGGAAAGTCGATAGCTCGGCTTAAATTTTACAGGCTGCGAAATAGTCATTATTTTTTAAAAACTTGGTCTCCTAAATATTAATGACAAGCTTGAGTTCCTACGACAATGTTTTGTATTGAACTTCTAGCTGCGCTCGCTATTCTTACAACGCTGTAGCTGCCATGCTGCGATACATAACGATGTATCAGCAACGACGGCGCGTCGATTCATATACATCGTTATGAATTGCGCGCGTTATAAGGAGATCGTGTACCGCTATCAACTTCTTTTCGGGAACCATATCGAATCTTCCAAAGAGGTTTATTACATAGTATTTTCGTACATACGCTTGACATGCTGATTTTCACAAAAGAGCTTGGCTGGTTCCAAATCGCTGTCACGGCAGAAGTGCTGTCCTTGGGCAGAAATGAATACCGGGAAATCGCGTCCTCAAAGAAAGCGATTTAAAAATTCCGCGATCTCCGATCAACTACATAATTTTTATTGTATATTTGGCTTTTTCACAGGAGTTTTCCCTTTGAATGCTATTTAAATAGTTACAGACTTTCCAAAAAAGAAAAAAAAAAGAAAAAAAAATAGCCCCCGTGATTTGATTTTAAGCCTATTTGTGTGATGCGGATTTCCGCTTGAAAGGATCGCAACCGTTAAGTTGGTCGAACCACGGCGTTCAGGTTGACCTGTTTAATAAATTGAAGCAACTCAATGAAGTGTATCATATTGTTCTTCAAGGCAGGCAACGCAATTTCATCATCCCTGAACTGGTGTCATAATTTGAATTGAACGCAAGAACAACCCGGAGCAACCCACCCGTAAACCGGAAAACCGCACGGTTGAACCGTAATCAGAAAGCATTTTAGCGGCCTCGGAGAGAGCTCTGAGATTAACATTTTCTCGCCTCCTAATTCGAACTAAATTTAGAGAAAAAAAAGGAGCAGTGAAGCGTTTTCGGTGGAAGTCCTTCTCTAGCGGTATAAGGAGAACTCAGTTGACCTCCTTTTCCACGAATTAAGGTTCCGCTATTCTTAACGGGAACCCTTTAACAGAGCAATCAGTAGCAACACGAGCGATGAAACGACCATGTAACTCAATCTTGTAATCAAGGCCAGCTTATGGTCACTATGACAATTTCTCATTTGAGGAGAAAAAAAATCGTGAAACTAAATGATTTAACTAGAAAAGTATAATAAAGTTAGCTTAATCAACCTAAATTAACCTTGCCGTAGCCGATCTATTATAACCGAATAACCAAAGTAGGAAACGACCCTAACACCTTGTTGTATATATCATAACATTTTTAAGGGACTATTGCATCTACGAGAAGGAAAAAAAATATGCTAACGACCCCCCAAAAATGTATATTTCTTAAAAAATCACTCGTGCTAGCACCGTAGCGGTTTGCGAGCTCCGGTGTCGTTTACGCTTATTCCTATACGGTATAGCTAGGTCAGGAATTCCGGTTGCTTCGTCTAGCTAGACAGTGAGCTGACTAAACGGATTGCTATGCCAGCTATTCTTTCCGGAACGTAAAATTTCTATTTTTTCCGAGAGCGGAAATGATAAGACTTATAAACGAGATATACAAAGTTCCTGTCTTTGGGGTAGTCAAAATCTTGCCATGATCTCTCCGAGATGCGCGACTCTAATTTTCGCCTGTTATTCGACGATATTAAAACAGCCTACCGGAGGAAAACTCATCTAATCGTAAACTTGGAAAAAAATCTTTGTTTTTCTCTGAACGGCTTTACAGCCGCTATATAAGTCTTCATTTCCTACCAAATTGAAACAGCTTATTTTAGCTTAAGCCAGGTCTGAGCTAATTCAGCCACCGTTGGGAAGGGCGTCCCGAGACAGCCTGGGACTGCCCAGGACTGCCCGGGCCGCCAGACTGTCTGAATCCGTCTTGTCGGCAAGCTGTGGCCACGCATTCACTGATAAACGTCTGTGTATGTTTCCAGCACGTTTAAGGTTGCGTTTATGAAGCGAATCAGGCGAGTTTCTGAGATTCTTTCGAGAGGCTGTTGGGAATTGCAAAATGCAGGACCCGCGCTGCACTGAATCGGAGAAATGTAACCAAATTCTAGGAGAAGTCTTGTTGCCCTCCGAATGAAGTGAGAGGGGTCCGACGGATGAATTATCGTAGACATTTTGGAGTCAAATCGAAGTTCCTCTCCGGACTTGCTGGGGAAGTACACTGGCAAAATTAAGTGAAGGGAACCAGTCGAGGGAAACCATCAGAGTCCCTTAAAATTCAGTAGCCGCCTTGCGGCCATTTCGTCCCCCTGGATTATATCTCTGATCTCCCTTCTTCGCTGGCCAAGGATACCCCACCCTGGTTTAATCTTTCTTCGTATTATGGGGATCTACAGCCACGTAGGTTAGGTCAAAACTTGGCTTGGCCAGATCACATGCTCTAGCGTCGCTTAGTTACTTCTACACTCGACTCTATCACCAAACCTCTTACGACTTCTCGGCAGGAGTAGCTACGGACGAAAACTGTTAGTTTAGGTTCACCTCGGTTAGATCACGAGCCTTTTACCTCACTCTGCTCGACTCGGTGACCAAATCTGGAGCACAAGAAGTGCTAAATTCCACATTTCAAAAAGTACAAATCATCTTCCCGAGAGCAGAGAGATGGATAGCGTCATTAACTAATTACGAAATTCCCTGCGACTCTTTCTTCTCGTCCAACATTTCCCGGAGGGATCCAGACTACGTCGGGGTCTTCCTCCTAAAGCGCCCCAGCATCCCGCGCTCGACTGCATTCACAAAGGCGCTTTCCTCGCGACTGCATGTGTCTATCTTACCGGGCACTCTGATCTTCGTCTAGGATGATGTAACTAGCGGGTTGACATTGAGGAAGACGATCCAACGACGAGTGTTTATTTGCATCTGTCTCTGAGCCACTACCCTCCAGCAGGCTCCACAAACTTGCTAATTATATTTACTCCAACATGTCTACGCTCACGTTCTCCTCAGGGACGTGGAAAGGTTTCTACGCCGAGCATGAGAGGTCGAGGTCTGACGACGCTCCGTAATGAGATAGATGTGTCACGAAGAGGGCACTAAGTGATATCTAAACTGAAAATTTTGTCGCTACCTTTTGTTCTCTGCATTTCGTCACCAAGCCGAGTAGATCGAGGTATTAGACACCACCTAAGAGAATCTAGCTTAAGTGGGCTTACGATGTTGGCGATTTCTCGGAGATGGAGTAGTCCTAGACTAGGTGAAAGCTGAGCGGATCAATAAACGATGCTAGGCCTAAGTCAACTAACCTCAAGCAGCATACTTGGTGACAATTTTTGAGGTTAAGTTACTGCCCCGAGCCTTTCCCTTGTTTATCACTAAGGGTTCTTCACGGACATAAAACTAAAATAAATGGAATCAATCCCAGCTTTCCGTAAAAAAAAAATTAAAAAAAATGTATCACCGTTTAGGTGCGCTGTCCAACAAGTTTATCAGAGCAACGACATACCTTGTCAATTGTTGCAACACTTCCACTTCCGTATGGGCTTGGCTGCAGCGAATCGATGATTTCAACTCGTCTTTTTCTCAGTTTTCATTAGGGAGGGTTAGCGTAACGTAACCCAATCTAGCGTTACGTAACCTAACGTAACCTAAGCTTTTGCATAACTCCAATCTTCGTCATGTAATAAATGGTTCAACTAGGGCGAAAGACAGAGGGGGAAAATCCGACCTTTAAAAATGAAAGTGTGGTCGTCCATTTTTGTAGCAGGATTTCTTACTTAGGAGGAAGTTTCATTCACTCAACTTCCTGAGTGATAGTTTTGCCCTCTGGGAAAAAAAGGACAGTTTGTTGCTGCGATGTCAACTGCAACGTGCTGCGAGAAAAAAACGGAAGAAATCCCACAAGCGCGACTCTGCCAAAAATAGGTCACGCGAAGAAATCAGTTTGAAGTAAGACGAACTTTTCTCCAGGCGGTAATATTTTCAATCAAAGTCAACTCTTTTTGACAAATTCTTTGCGAACTCTGTACCCTTTCTTTCTGAGAGCATCATATGGAGAGCTTGAAATATGTAAGGGAAATTCAGCTTATCAATTCTGTTCCCTTATGGAATATCCACGGCGAATTCAGGGGGTGATTGGATTTCATACTTTTAGTATTATATATTTCACTGGAAAACTGAGGGAAGCGATATTAAATTTAGGCTCAACGTACTTATTTTACCTCAATTTTCAAGCCACTTTACTTTCCGGATGCAGTTTACTGAGCAGAACAGAAAACGGTGCCAGGTTTCCTTACGTAAGGTTGAGTTGCTCTTTGCGTCGAGAAGCTTCAAGCAGCTTGGCGACGGAAGGTAGAAGAGCATAGCTGGTTAAAAACGCAACCCTAAAAATTAACAGTGGAATCACTGACTTCATCTGAAACTATAAAGGTACGTTACGCAAGCTGTCAAGGCGAGGCGAAAAGCGGAGAAAATTTCCAGTGAAAGCGGGTTCGCAACATACGTCTTTTTCTTGCCGAGAAAAAATGTAAAAAAAATCGATGACGAAGGGTGCGGTTTCCCCCTCCGAAAAAAATAAAAAAAATCCTGCGACAGAAACATAACTTAAAAGTTATCAGAGGGGTGCAAAGCATGCTCTTCTTCGCCATTCGCTGCCAAATTTGGTTACGCAGGCGAGAAGGACGAGGACGTGGAGGTTATTCTAAAAGGAGAATCGTTCGATTCAGCTTTAATGCCCCTTGAGGCCAAAAAGGAGGGTCCATTAAAGGCAGGCGGGAAGTTGCACGTTAACACAAGTCCCGATTTAAAAGTGGCTCTGAGCTTCCGGAGCAAATTATTGGCTGCTCTCGGCGTGATAAATGCGAAACCGTATAGGAACTGAACGCTAGCGTTAGCTGCGTCGAGCCAGGTCACCCTACAACTTTCAGCCAGATATATTATTGTTCCGATTTATTGTTCTTTTTACAGGAGATTTATGTAGGCTTTAGCCTGGATTTAGGTACTTGGCGACGGGCGCTGCAACGCGCGTAATGATCGTTATGAGAACAATGCGTGCTTTTGTCTAACATATGAATGCTTGGCTGAGGAAGATTGCTCGCGAGATAAAGAGTTGCTGGGAAAAAATGCTCGTGATGTTTGCGTCGCACCAGTGTGTAACACCGTAAGGTTCTACATTGGAAAGAGCTTTGAGTCCCAAGACTTTGGGGTTCTGCGTTTTCGCGGAGGGGGAACTGTCACAGAGTTAGTCATGTGGATGTTTAAGGCACTCCATATTTTTTAACACTACATTTAGTATGGATATCGCACGTAATTTTATGCGGGCAAGAATATCCTCCGACAATCATAAGTACTTTTATCAAAACATTTCAGAATAGACTTTTCTAAAGTTATACAGCCGTGGCGGTTGGATATATCTCTCGCACTATCCCCTCCAAGAACATAGCTCCGCCTTCGGAGGGGAAGTGGGCCTACTGCGTATTCGGCCGTTCATATTTACAGCCGCGGCGGTTGGATGCGTCTCACCCTATCCCCTCCAAGAACATAGCTCCACCTTCGGAGGGGAAGTAGTCCCACTGCGTATTTGGCCGTTGATATATACAGCCGCGGCGGTTGGATGCGTCTCACACTATCCCCTCCAAGAACATAGCTCCGCCTTTGGAGGGGAAGTGGGCCTTCTGCGTAATCGGCCGTCACCGTCGTGGCGGCGGGTCGTCATAGCAACGATCCCTCCCAGAACGTTGCTCCGCCTTTGGAGGGGAAGGGTATAGTCCTAGCGCAGAAACATTCGTCGGTACGATAGCTAACGCTCAGTTATTTGAGACAACTTATTATTCTAAGGAAACGACGCAGTTTCCTCTAAGTCGCCATGGCAGGCAATTCTATTCGCAAATGTTGGCAATCGCTGAAAGCGAGCCATAGCTCTCCTCCCCGAGTCGCGACCACCCGCACTCTTTGCATTGTTCCCTGATAAGCACTGCCTGCAATAAGTTGTATGATGGAGAAAGGGCTCGGCAGATGTCGCCACTTGTTCTGCTAACACTCTTTCGTACGGAAGAGCTCTAAGCTTGTCGTGAATAAACAATCTCATCAGAGCAATGCCAGCAAATCGGGAAACGCTATTGTGTTTTCTTCCGTCGTCAATCAGGCGGTGGGCGACACCTCAAGAGGAAGGAATTTATTTGAATCCGTGCATTGATTGCAACCTCAATTCGGAGTAAACACTCCGCTCTGTCGATTTTTAAGGCTGTATTCCCTACCTCTTGTTTTCATTCTTTGTTGTGAGTGTAGCGGTGGAGTAAGGTAAACAGCGCTCAAGCGAGTAGCGGTACCCTTCACCTCGAGTTATTTACCTAATTATCACCAAGCCTTATGTCGCTCATTTTGGCGGCAGATGGTCTCCGAGAAGAAAAAAAAATAATTTTGTGAGTTTGTTTTTTTATTCTTACAAGTGTTAGTGATTTTGAGCAAGATTTGTATTTCCATCCAGCAGACTTTGGTTCTGACGGCCTTCGCGTCCAATCATAGAAAGTGTAAAGATTTTTTTTCTGTACAAAGTTGTTTGGTACGTTCCAATCAGAAAAGATTTATCTGCCCATGCGGCGATTTCCGGCAATTTCAGTTTTCCTTTGAAGCGTGGATGGAGAAAAAACTGGTTCAATGTGGCAAATAAATGTCAACAGAATCTTTTTCGAGGTTATCTTTTTTGTGTTAGGGCGGTACATTGGATTAGTTCAACGCTTGACCTAGATTCGGCTAGCTTACGTTAGCCTAGCTTATAGTTTAGTTAAGGGGATTAAAGTTAGGATGAGATGTATGCGTTTTGCCTAGCACGTCGGCGAGTGGAAACCAAGTCGGGGACACATTTCAAGACTCTCCCAGTTTTTAACTGATGCCCTTTTAATCTCGGATAAATTGTAAGCGTAAGTTATTTTTCAGTTTGATTTTCTCGATTTCCCACGGCGTGTGCCGAAGGTGGAGATTGGTCACATACACTATTGGTGCTTACTTTCCTAACCGGATTTCAGCCGTCCTATCCCAGGATGCATGTCGGGCCAAAGCGATTCCAACTGAAATCCAGGATTTATGACAGCGTTTTTCGACAGGACGTACTGATCCTGACAGGATATTTGACAGGATACAAGTTCTCATAGAATTAACACCTTTCGACTTCGACAAAGATTTTCGACTTTTTTTTCATTGATTTTTCATAGCATTCATAACATTGAATTGGTACGGTTTGTTCTTATGCCCCATTCTGTATTTCAATTAATGTTGGAAGAAAACATTTCACCTGAACCCAACCTGTCCAAACCTATAACCTTAAAATTACGAAGCCTTGACTGAGGCAGGTCCAGTACCTCAATCAAGGTTATACCAAACGAAATTCCTTCGAGTAACACAAAATGTTTTTTTTTATTATTATTTTTTTTTACATTTTTTTATATTTTAGATGAACGACTATGATAGAGCTTTTTTTTTCTTTTTTTAGACGTACGACTATGATAGACCTTTTCCTCTCTTATCTGATATCTTCTTTCTATTGATATTTTAGACTATTTTCTTTTTGATTCCACATGAAATAGCAGATGGCCACTCGGTAGGTAGATTCTTTTACTTATTCTCCCAAAAAGTACTATAACTTGAATAAGTCTCCCTGAACCGATAAAAAAAATATACATGGACAGTCCTAGTTTTTCATGTTTATCACGTTACCTGTTTTGGGTCATGTTACGCAAACATTGGAATTTTCTACCCCTTGTGTTCCAACTCTTTTTAAATCTGTCTCTGTCACATGGATAAACGACAAGAAACCGCGTAGATTAAGTGATCGCAAATCCCCCACAAATATTATCACATTGAGAGTCAGAACCGTATCACATTATCTTCTCGCAACAGCCTTTCGACATGAGAAATTGCGTCTCATCGGGAGATGCCCGTTGCGTCTCAGATCGAGGGGATCAGCGTCTCGTATCAGACGCGTCTTAAAGCGAGACCAAAAAACCAAAAAAGAAAAAAAGATAAAGTGTATTTTTTGATTGATCATTTTCTAGACTAACCAGTGATCGACCACATCAATGAAAAGGTCCTGACGAGAGCCTTCGAATAATGTGACTAATGATATTCTTCTATCCCTGGTAACATATAATTTGTAGCTTCCTTGCTTGTCTCAAAACTGCTAAAAAAGGCTGTCGCAGAGTTAACTCTGTGATGCTTGTAAAACAATATCCTAATTGCCAGATAACCCGCGAATCCGTCATTTTAGCAAGGTCTACTTTTTAATCGAAAAAAAAGCAAGTAAACATTGCCATTTTTAAAGAGCTCGGCTTGAAAGCGATCTAAAACATACCTGACGCGAGAGGTTATCTCTAATGGTTGTGGAATCAATCGCGATTCAGATTTACATTATCGCTAAATCTGGCAGCGTTGCTTTTATGAAGAATTAATTTCTATCAGCGAAGGTTTCCGGAAGTGAGTGAACGGTCGCGCTACGATTGCTAAAATTTCAAGTTGGGCAATTAAATTGATCGTGGCGGGTAAGCCGCTTAGACGAGTGCGGAGCTTTGCTCACCTATTAGGCCTTTTTGGCACGGTCAACTAACGGGAAACTTGGGCGCAACTTTGGCGGGCGTTTCGCAGCGCTTCGCAGCGCGTGACGTCACGCGTGCAAGCTTCAACACGTGGCACGCGTTTTTCGTGCAAAATTGTTCATGATAATATGCCACAGCAGCTGTGTTTTCAGTTCCCCAAAGATAAGTTTAGTAAAATTTATGTTGTAAAAGTTTGATTTACTACCTGCATTTACATTGTCTCTCAAGTCTCAGGTTAAGTTTCCAAGTAGTGTTCGTAGCGTAGGGCACCTCGACAGGGATAGTTGATCATCATTGTACGACGAAATTGATCTCAAGAAATAATTCACTTTGTTGACACTGAAGAAGCCATTTCGACCACAGATAAATGTTGTTCAAAATATGTCGCTTTTACCTTCACAAAAAGATGAAGTGCCAAAGCCAAGTGTCGACATCCGTATCGCCAACAGCTGTCATATCAGCGGATATCTTCTGCTCAGCTAGTCTCTCGGAATCTACGGAATGTCAATATTTAGAACTCCCGTTTTGTGTTAAATTTATCATAGCGCCGCACAGGAAGCTTTGAGCTTTCATAAACTCTCCGCTGGTGTCGCTCCTGAAGCAGGGGTATTCGAGCTACTGGAGCGGGTGTCATGATTCATACGACTTTCATTCGCTAGTCCCGCGTTGGCGTGTACAGTGAAAATCAACCTTTTTTTTCCCGATACTTTTTTTTGGGTATAACGTTTAACCGGAGTAGGACGTAATTTGAATACTTTTGAATATTTTTAAAGATAAACCTTTTATTGATAGGCCTACTCGGGTAGCTGTCACAAGCGTCAAAAACCACAAGCGCCAACGCCGCAAGCGCCAATCCGTAACCGCCAAACGAGAAAAGTCGCAAACGCCAAAGGTCTTAACCGCAATACTAACTTTACCTAACCTATCTTAACCTAACTTAGCCTAACCTAACTTAACCTAACTCGACCTAACCTAACCTATACGAACTTTGGCGTTTGGGACTTTTCTCGTTTGGCGGACTGGCGCTTGCGGCGTTGGCGCTTGTGGTTTTTGGCGCTATCGAATGCCCCCCGGCCCACTCTTCTGCGGCTGGCCCAAATCCGCAGGACAGGTAAAAAAAAAGTGGCTAACTAAATTTTATTCAAGTTCAAACTAAATTTCATCCTTGCGTAAAGCGATAATTTGACCAGGTCTCAACTACGCATCAAAAATCTAAGCCGAAAAAGGTACGCTAATTCCTTTTGATTAAAACCTTTTCAGCGTTTCCCAGACGAAGGGA
>Ga0058701_10003383_pt1 | contig 12597 bp, 8 predicted proteins | sample AgamicOrMae_FD_97039 | JGI IMG/M metagenome (GOLD analysis project Ga0058701, IMG submission 97039) | Agave microbial communities from Guanajuato, Mexico - Or.Ma.e | ecosystem: Host-associated > Plants > Phyllosphere > Phylloplane/Leaf | place: Guanajuato, Mexico | collected 2012-06-04
AACCTAACTTGACCTGACCTAACCTATACGAACTTTGGCGTTTGCGACTTTTCTCGTTTGGCGGTTACGGACTGGCGCTTGCGGCGTTGGCGCTTGTGGTTTTGTGGCGCTATCGAATGCCCCCCCCCCGAATTCCTCATTCTTTCTATACTGTACTGACCTTACAGATGAAATGCTACCTTCATCATCCTAGATTTCAGGTATTCTAATCCAATAGGTTTTCCGTGAACGCCCCCGAAGCCTCCTTAATATATCGCGTCAACTAAACCCATCTAAAGCTCAATCGCAACCTTACCTGTCAGCTGTACCTGTCCTTGTGTCAGGATGATTGACCGTGACCGAATGAAGAACAGTGACCCACATTTTGTCTCAACGCTTTTAATAATTGGCGTGCGGTATCGCCTCTGCTGAACGATAAACCGGAATCACATGAAACAGTCATTTGGGCAAACACTGGCCCTGAATAATCCAACAAGCAGCCATCCACCGCCGTCTTGAAAATGGAGCAGTATCAGAGTAGGCATAGCTTGCTCTGAATAAGTCCTTGGCCAGCTAAATTCCGCCCAGCACCACCAATCGACATATCTTTGAATTAATTATTTATGGGGCATTCCATGTCAAACCTGTAAACGCCAAAAATCGATTTCACCCTACCACGCTTAGATCACTTTAATTGCAGTGCTTTACACCTATCACTTTAACTTATGTGCAGATTTTCATGCTCTTTTCAATGGTGGGTACGGCTGGTCTTTATCTTAAAAAATAATTGAGATATTGCAAATTTTGTAAAATCAAGATATGCTCATTTTCAAACTTTGAAAAATTGGCCTCAACCTCGCTAGCCTAAACAAGTCGCATTGAATCTCAAAAATATTTTAAGGGTTTTTTAAGGATCTATTTGAGGAAATTCCCTCAATTCGGTTGAAATCTGAGGGGGTCGATGTTAGGCGTTTACAGGTTTGACATGGAATGGCCCTTATAAGCTTGTCTCTGTCTATTACGGAAGATCGCGTTGCGCTTACTGTAGCAGTGCTGCCAGCATCTTCTACGACTTCGTTATATTTAAATGCGGCTAAAAAGTTAACCGCATTAAATGATTTTTGGCGGATTTGACATTTGGCGGTTTTGGACATTGGTGGTAGCGGCGTTGGCAGATTTGAAATTTGGCGTTTATGATATCTACCCAAGAAATTTAGTAAACGATTTAGTAAACGTAGTGCCTCGTGTCTCGCTCCACTCGTTCTTAGACACAGAAGGTGGAACCCGATCACTGGAAGACTCCGCGTTTCAAATGTCTTGAGGTGTAGGATGAACTCTTTACCATAATATGAACAAACTTCACGGTAAGTAATCCGGTAATAAGTTGGTGTCCCAGACGCACTGTGGTGTAATCCCAAAGTAAGTTCTTTGTAAGCTGTTTCCAATGAACCTTAATTTGGTCCTTGGACGCATATTTTAAGTCATTTTGGCGAGTTTTCCTGATGCAATTCGTCCTTGCGTGGCGGATCCCCTCAGCAAATTATCACACTGGGAAAGTACGCAAAGTTGCTATGCGGGAGACCGGCGTTGTTTTGTTAATGTCGTTTTTATTACATGCGTCTACATTTTCCTCGCGCCTCGCTGCTCACGTTGTTCGGTAATTACTTAATACGTTTTGAAGAATAGGGCTTTCCGTGTTTCCGCTGCTGCCGGCGGACTGCTCTTTGGCTGGAAGCTGCCCCCATTTTCATCGCTCTCTTAACGAAATTAAAAGTTATTACTTCGCAATTCGTCCGTTTCATATTATACTGTGTTGCGCGACCGCAAAAAAGTAGAGAGACCATTGTAATGAACTGAAAAAGAGGGGGATATTTTACATTGCCGTGTCTAAACCTACGGGATGCATTCGATACCGCAAAAAACCGCAAGCGCCAACGTCGCAAGCGCCAATCCGTAACAGCCAAACAAGAAGTCACAAACGCCAGAGTTAGTAACCTCCAAACGATAGGTAGGCCTATCATTTTATAGGTTAGGTTATAGCGGTTACGAACTTTGGCGTTTAAGACTTTCCTCGTTTGGCGGTTACGGATTGGCGCTTGCGGCGCTGGCGCTTGTGGTTTTTGACGCTTATGAGAGGTACCCTAAACCTACAACCTAAGTGTTCCCAAAATAGGAGTTCTTTTTATGAGTCTTACTATTAGTAATTTACTAGTATTTAAGCACTGATCGTCTCCTTATTGAAACGTAATCTGTTGAATAGCTGCGAAAGTAAAAGTGGCGACATCCTGACGGAAAATTAGTTAATGTACTCACTCCAAAATAGGGCAGCAACAAAGCAACCTCGAATGTTTTCCGTTCCTTGAATACGGCTGGAGAACATACATATACTTGGAAATAAAACCTTGACTTGGCACCTTATAAGAAGTCGTATGAAACGAGGAAAATGATGTAGATATTTGGCGAAACGGTTGGTATTGTGTCACTCTGTTGGCAATGACAGTTTTTATTAGGGTTTCCAGCGAAATTCTTGACACGAATAATTGGAGGTCCAACATCAGTGGAGGCACTCATATGTATCATTAAAATTTCACTTGATTTCGCAATTCCGACAGACAAACAGGTCCTCTTACAGCATTAATGCCTCGACAGCATTAATGTTTGATCAGTGACTTCGCCCACTTATTTGTGAGGATAAAAGTACTATGCGATTCACGTTTGCAAGCGGTCTCTTTTTCCGCGACCAGAGTAGTTTACCTGCCTTGTCCCTTACTCCAATAACCAATAATCTACTCATTCAGGTTTGTAAGCTACATCACAGTGTTGCCAAGTTTCACGGTTTTTTAACTTTTGAGCACGATTGACTCTCGAACTACTATCATACGTAACAAGTAGCATGTGTTTTAAACCTGTTTGGACCGAGAAGATAAAATAGGTTTTAAAAGGCCAAGACTAGTTTCCGATGCCAAGAAACGTCCATTTAAACGGTTGAGTTTTCATTGATATGATATTTATGACTGACCAAATCAACGAGTTTTAAAACTAAAGAAAACGTGTCTTACTTCACGCAAAACAGGATTCGATGTACCATGAACAGGCAAGCGGCTACCAATAACGGTTATATTTTATAAAATCATTAATCAAACTCCTAATTTCGTGTAAACAGCTTGGTAGCAATAAGATTGTAGGTGGCGCAGCAATTCTTGTAGCTCTGTAGCATATCTCAGTTGCGTAAAACATCACTATTTTAACAAAGTTAGGTTTGATCATTAAGTAGGTTCATTGGGTCTGGTTAATTAAGTTCGTTTTGATTATTTTAGGCATTGTTAAATTAGTTAAAGCTTTGCTTGGATAGGTTGCTGAGTAGTCACCGCACTACGTCGGAGAAAACTTCATAGCTCGCAAGGTAGCCTTTGATACTCTCATCCGGTCGCAGCGTAAATGAAACTCCAGAAATTTCTTACCTGCTTGGGGTGTGGAACTTACAAGTTTTTTGGTAACTTTTCCAGATAAACCTATGTTCAGCCACATCAATGGAAAGCTCTCGCTTAAACATTTTGAAGGATATGGGTCTAGGTCTAGCTGGAAAAAAAATCAAAATATACGTACTACTCCATTTTATTTTCACTTCCAGAATGGGTAAGAACTCCCTAAAACAGTAGTTTCTCTTTTATTGTGAACTTCTTAAACCAAATCGCAAGTATATTGCGCGACAATACCTCTCTGTTAACCCACTACCGCCCAGCGATGCCGTTCGGAAAAAGGAACAAATATTTTAGAGGATCTTTCCAGTTCAGTTTTGTCACTATTTAAAAAAAATCACCCCTCTGGAAATCTGAAATTCAATTATTTTTCAGAGCTTAAGGATATTCCAGCGCAATGGGCTAAAATTAGACAAGGACTTGGTATTTTCAGGATTAGTTCAAAATATGTATGTCTATCGAATGGCGGAGTCTAAGAAAATTTGACCGGTCCGTTTTTACGCAATTAAATTCTAAAGTTGGGGAAAAATGCAGGGGATCTTATGGCAGCTCCGAAAAAAGGAGGTAAAACTGTTTAATTATGATTGATAGCGTCTGATTGAGATTAGATGAGGATCGAAAAAACTGTTTCCAGCGGAGATTGGAGTTTCAGAAACAATTTTGAAAAGTCTGACGACAATTCACCGTTTCGTTATTTTTAAAAACTTGAAAAACAGCCGCATTTTGTAGAAAAGTGAGTCAAATCAGCAACTTCATTATTTTTTGACGTAAGAAATAAATTTTTACTGAGGTGAAAGTAAAATGCGAAGAACAGCTCGTGTAAATACTTGTCAAAAGCGATAGTTTTCTCAATTTTGCCGATTTTTAACACGTGTTTTGAATTTTTCGGTAAACTTGACTAGTCCGAAGCGCTGAAATATCCTTAAAATTGCGTATTTTAATAGAAAAATCCTTTAAATTTTTTTCAAGCGAATTTTCACTCCAAATAATTTGGGCTGTTGGGTTAACAGTAGTGTTTATTAGATGATCGATTACAGAAAGAAAATTGTATTCACGTTACATATCAACGGCGGGGAGAGCTAATACGCCCGCCTTGCATCGTCAGGTGGTGTCCGCCATACGCCTGCTAGTTAAAACCGTTTCATCATGCCCCCTCCAGATGTCAAAGAGTTCCTGCAAGTGACACGCGGAGTCTGGGGAGGAGAGCCCCTGGACCCGATAGAGATAGGCAGCCCGCTCGGCCCGCCCCGGCGAAGCCGAGTCTGGCGACTGGCGCGACCTGTCGGCTTATCACCCTGATCTGATGCTTGCCTTGGAAGATGTCCTGCCCCTCGCCATTCTTATTTTCTAGCGAAATATTGTTTTTCATAAGCAGTTTTTCCCCCGTTGAGAGTGTGATCGTTTGAAGCGGAGGAACGAAAAAGGATTTCTGATGTAGCGGGACAACATGACCTTCATTGAAGGAAAGTTAGGTTATCGGTTTGATTAAACGATGGTTATATTTAGGGTTTGGTCAAGGTAGGATTAAGTTGGAGGTTGGTTTAAGCCTGATGTTGGTTTCATGGTTTAATGGGCTAAGTATCGGGAGGGCATATCGAAGGAAGTTTTTACCGCGATGAATACTTAAATTATGACGATGTTACTGTACAGTCGAGGGCATAATGGCTGACGGCGGGAAGTTTTTATTTACCTGTTTTCAATTATGGCAATTAATGGTATCATCATTGATGGTGCCAACGACCGAAAGGGAAGTTAAATAAATACCAACATATCGTTTGTTTTGTATCTAAACCACTTCGACAAACATAAATCGAAAAACAAAAAACGCCCGCTGTCATCCGTTTATGTCGACTGTACCAAGGCATGTGTAGTCTCGTTTGACTAAAAGTTAGGTTTTGAGATCTCGCTTCTTTTGATATTACCATACCTTTACACAATACCGCCCAGCGACGCCGTTCGGGAACAGAAAAAAATATTTTAGAAGGTCTTTTTAGTTCAGTATTGTCAAAATTTAAAAAAATATCACCCATCTGGATACCTGGACTTTCATAATTTAGGCATTTTCCAAAGCTTGAAATTGCGTATATTAATGGGGGAAAATCCTTCCAATTTCTCTTAAGCTAAATCTCACTCCAAATGCTTTGGGCTGTTATGAGTTTTAATCTACCCCCCATAAAGGTCAGCTTGAATACGCTATTTGGTCTTGTTTGGTGGATGGGCATTTGAAATTGCGAAGTATGAGCTAATAATATGTAACCATTTTAGCACACTGCGGGCATAATTGGGTTAATTTTACAAATGTTGCTGTGTTTGTCCCCGCACCCCCAACTCACGTGGTGTCGCACATACCTTTTAGGCTTAAGTCAACGTAAGCACGTTGCTTGTTAAAGCGCTTGCTACAAATAATATGAGCCTTGCTCTGCGACTTTTACGAGGTATGCGGGGAAATTTCCCTCGGGTGAGTCTTGTGCTTCACCCCCCGCCACCCAATGCCGCAAACCGCAACATCTAAACGGTTTTATTGCCGATAAGCGGAGTTTCAACAATGTGTACCGAGCTGTAGAGCTCCTGAGGGAACCAGCTTCGTTCGAACTTAATTATTGTGGATTGAAGTGTAAAAATTAGAATAACTCCCCCGTACATTTACTACATCTTTTCAATCGTTAACCCAAACCATGGCTCTGTTTCTGTTTTTAGAAGACTGGGTTTGTGACCCTGCATGACCTCCAACCTTCGTCTTCAACTCCTTGACCTCTAACCTATGATGGAACCTTTCTTCTAATTTGGTTTCATATTTATCCAACCTTCACCTCGCATCAATATTTCACTTTTGTTTAATGTCAATCTAACCCCCACGTGTTCACTCTAGCCTCCACCTCATCTTTGTCTACCTCCTCACCTTCATCAAAACCTTCCTCTCGCCTACGAAATCCAAATCACCTTCACATTATCCCTGTCTCATTTCCACCGCATAGCCACAACTCACCTACATCCGATACCTCCTCTCAACTCTTTACTTCCACCTTTCCCACCACCTCCAGCTAACCCTTTTACATCTCCACTTCACCTTGACCTCGGAACTCCCGAGTCCATTTCTTACGTCGGAGAATAACTCCAACCTTTCCCTCTCTTCTCTGGCTAATGCCGAAGAAAACCGCAGGGTGGCTAGAGAAACATCTCTTTTTTGAATTCTGCGTCGAGTTTTGCGTTGTGTGCAAGCTTTTGCGGACACGCGTTTTCTGTGTGGTGAAAACTTTTCCAGCAGCTCCTCTTTCATACGGGTACCGGCGCGCCTCTCTTCTTTTTTAATTGTCTCGAGTGAAAAGAGAGTAGGTATTGTCTGATTGGATTAGAAGGAACGTAGGGGATTTAAGCCTGTGGTGTCGTGCCTATTCACGCTGGTGGTCGTATCTACCCGTGTCGCGAATGACTTAAAACCGCGCTTTAATCATTACAGGGTTTTGCCTTAAAAGGGGGTGACCTTTTATGAAGGAATTCTATGAAATTCACGGGAGTCTGAAAACCGCAAGATAACTGCTTTTCACTCGCGTCCACAAAGAAGGAAAAATAAACCTGATGTGTGACGACTCTTTAAAGTATTTTACCCCAAGTATTTATAAATCGTGAAATGTTCGTTTGTGCTGATAAGATAAAAGGAGACGGATATCACGATTTTACCGCGGCTGTAACCTAACAGGAGATGGCCAAACATCACGACCGCCCATGAAATTATTGCGTAACTAACAAGAGGAGTACCTTAACTTGCCGCCTCCGATTTTCTTGAAACTTTCAGAACTTTAAGATAGCTTCATGAAATAATACCCAAACCCAAGACTTGCTGATAGACTGCATTTTTCTGCCTTAAAAAGCAGCGTTGAAAATTGAACAAAAAGAGTAAAAATATGAAATATCGCCAATGTAGAAACGGCTGGAAATATCGCAAAATCTTTAAAATTTAGTTTTAAGTGCTCTTTCTAGGTATCCTACAAAGAATGATTATGGGTTTTAAATTATACCTAAAAAGTATTTTTCGTTCAAAATTCAACGCTATTTATAACGTAGTAAGAATGAATTTCGGCAGCAAGTTTGGGGCTTGGGTATTTTTCTGTATCGCCATCTTGCTGCCCTGAAAATTTCAAGAAAGTCTGGGACGGGCAGTTGTAGTACTCCCCTTGTAAGCTGCAACATGACCTGACCAACTGTCACAACCTAACGTCACCTTATTTGATTTAATGTACCTTTACCGAATCTTATTTCACAGCTTAACACTCGGGACCGACCTTTAAACATTGCCAATCTGAAAATTTGATGGTCGAAAAGAATTACTCGTTTGAATATAATTCGGCGTCTTTTTGGAATAAAGAGATTTTCCTTTTGTTGAAAATCGAACAGAAGCTTTGTCGAGCAGAAGCTTTGTAAGTCGTAAAATGCGAATGCAATCTGGATAGGGATGATTTTGTCTTTGTTACTCGAAATGACATCTTAGTTTGAATTACTCTCCAATGTGTTGTAAAACTTTTGCAATGCGATTGTAAAGGGAAATCTTTCCACTTGATTTCGCAGGTAGTTAAGACAATGTCTGTCACCAAGTGAAAGTTACTTTCACCGAGTTTTGACAATTAGGGTGAAACTTGCGAAGACACTGTTTTATTCCGAGAAAAGATACGTTACGCAAAGTTTACGCCATGTGCTCGGGTGGAAACGTGAAAATCTAACCCTTTTCCCTCGAGACTAAATGAATAGCTCGATAACCCGCTAAGGGTGGTTTCTCGAAAAGAAGGAACCCCCCCGCGAAGATAGGGTCTAGTTACGCCACTGATTACGTCATTTAGGTTAGGTCAGATTCGGTTAACCTTCTACCGCCCAACGATGCCGTTTGGAAACAGAAAAGTTTATTTTAGAGGATCTTTTTAGCTCAGTATTGTCAGACGCTAAAAAAATATCACCCCTCTGGAGACCTGAAATTTAATAATTTAGGCATTTCCAAAACTTAAAAATGCGTGATTTAATAGAAAAAATCCTTCGAATTTCTCTTTAGCTAAATTTCACTCCAAATACTTTGGGCTGTTATGGGTTAAGTTAAATGGGTATTTGCGAGATAAGTTTTGGTCAGATAGCGTCACGTTAGGTGAAGAGAAGAGCAGACGGTTATAGACAGTGAGGTTTCTTTTCTCTGTTCAAATCTCTTAGTAAAAGAGAGGCACCGCTAATGCGTCGGGCGGATAGTTGTCGAGGGCGTTGAATGCAACAGGGTCACGGTGCTAAGCGCGCTCGCAGCGGTCAGTTGGATCAAAGTGGCCAAAGTTTCGGGACAGGTGTGACCTTGTTTTGTGTGTGTTGTGTGACTTCACCTCTCAGACGTGCTACACCAGAACATCCAAAAGTTACTCTTAAATTACGCGGCGAATTTCGCCTGCTTTGACCCCTCCGAAGCGGGGCCGGTCGAATGTTTGCGCACGGGAGACGCGGAAGAAACTTATACTAATAACCTGGATTGAGGATCCATACCAAGTAAATGCATGGATATCCATAGAAATCAAAGGATGTCCTAATGGATATCCATAAAAGCATGGATGATTGAAGACTGATATCCATAAAAAACATGGATATACATTTATGGATATTTATTGTTTACGAATATCCATTGCGGAATGTCCTTGCATGGATATCCGTGCCTGGATATCAATGTTGATATCCATACTTAAATGGATAATTGAAGACTGACATCCAAAAATCATGGATATCCATGTTGATGTCCGTGGATTTTTGGAAATCCATGCATGGATTTGCTATGGATCCTCGGAACAGGGTACGCAAGGATATTCCGGCGTAATCGGATAAAATTAGATATTAACTTGAAATTTTCAGGATTGCTTCAAAATATGTGTATCTATTGTATGGCGAAGTCAAAGAAAATTTGACCGTTTCTTTGTTACGTAAATAGATTCCGTAGTTGGGGGAAAATGCATGGGCTCTTATGGCAGCTCCGAATAGTGGCCCTCAATCTGGTAATGATCTTGACTGTGGGAAAGTTGCAATTAAATCGATGTCTTCAAATGAAGCTAGTTGAAAATGCTGTTTCAACACTGTATTACCAGCAATTTATAACCCTAGGAAATAGCACGTTTTTGAACGAGCTTTTTCAACTAGTACAGTCTCATTTGAAGTCATCGAAATTACTAGTGGGAAGAGGATTCTTCCATCGGGCAGCGGTCTTAGTAAAACCTCGGTTGGAATGAACTATTCCAAGATAACACAGTTACGGCAGATCCATTCGAGTAACGTACGGTACTCATTCGGAATGTCGTTGTTTGTTCCGATCGCCAGGTCCAACGAAATTATAGTCCCTCTTAGCTGGACGATGTCAATAACAGGAAACAACCGGGAAAGTCCCTTTGCAAACATCACCAAACTTGTTCCACAAAAACAGTCTGCCAATCAGCTGATGCTCAAGGAATGATTTCAAAGTTTGTATCGGGTAGCAGAATATTCTGGTTTAAAGTTTCGTACAATGGTGTTTGGGGAAGGAAGAATTGTTAGTTTAAAGCAAAAGTGTACAAATTCGAACGGAATCTACAAAATTTTAGGGCAAAATATCGTGCAGATCTTTATGGATACTTCATATGAAGTTTTGATTCGTCGTCAATTGGCTATAACAATATCGATGGTATCTGGCATCAACATCAGGAAATTTCTTTGATGTTCTTACTTCGTCGGGCGCTAAAGACAAAGAAGCAACTCAGCGAGGCGCGGAACAAACAAGCAACTCACATCAGCGAGACGCGGGATGGGTCTTCTTTCGTCGCTAGCCATTATTTTATTGTTTGTCCTATTCACATTATGAAGGGCTTTACACATAGACAGAGGTTTAACCTTCAACTGAGATTCATCAAAACGAGAATCGAACAATAAAAAAAATGGCTAGCGACGAAATGAGGCCCATCTCGCGTCTCGCTGATGTGAGTTGCTTGTTTGTTCCGCGCCTCGCTGAGTTGCTTCTTTTTCTTTAGCGCCCGACGACTTAGAGTGTTGAAGAATCACAGTAGAAGCGAACCTATTTTTAAGGTAGTCGCAAACCTTAGGTTGGAACGTGAAACAATAGGAATGCGTGATTTGGTTATTTTTGAAGATAAACCTATCAACAACCATATCAATGAAAAGGTCTAGTCGAGAGCTCTCCATTTGTAAGATTATTCATTTAGGTATCTTTTCAAGAAGCCAATCCACGCTCTTCCCCTGTTTTACCTTCTTACCTAAAACAGATAGTTTTTATTGTGTTGAAGACTAATTTTTGCTTCGACATTTATCACATCATGCGATTTAATCGCGTCGATTGAGCCAGGCGAGGGTTAGTTAGATTGGTGAATTATGCGTGGTTTTGCTTTACTTGGCTTCAAGGGTTTTGACACGAGGCAGAAAAGGTCTGTAAGTCTGATACCGCTTGTTACTCAAAGGCAGTTACTGCCTCGGAGAAGCAAGCAACATCAGGCTTTGGAAACTGTCAGGCTGGATTTAGACATACCGCCTCGCTTTGCTTTCGGCTCTTGCCTTAAAAGGTGCGAACATGTTAGGAAATGTTTTAGAGTGTAGGCTGAAAAGCGTGGTCTCGTGTTGGGGTTTCGAGCACACTGACTATAGCGCCGCCTTGATTGGTGTTGACGCTAGCGGGAGGGGGGGTGATGGGAGGGAAGGGGATATGGGAGAAAGAAAATGTCGGCCAGTGCCTGTGGGAGGTCATCTAGTGGTAAGCGGTGGAATTATCCTGATTTCCCGAATGTACCGTCGCGTCGGCATTCGCTCTCTGAACCCCTTCCATATGCCGACGCCTCGGCAAAGCGTTAAGTGCTGTTATATACACAGCTATCTTATTAGGAAAACGTTTCCTAAACTTTTATAAACATTAGTCTGTCAATTGTTGAAATCATGGATTTTATGATTTTACTGTAGACCCATGTGAACTTGAACAAAGATTAGTTTTTATTTTATTTTTCTCTCCCGCGTTAGCTTATGAAGGTTGCTATACAACTGTCTGCAATATCAGTAATTACATTTTAAGGAATACTCCTCTTAACCCATAACCGCCCAAAGAATTTGGAGTGAATTTAAGCTTAAGAAAAATCAAAAGTTTTTTCTATTAAAATACGAAATTTTAAGCATTGAAAAATGCCTAAATTGTTAAATTTGCGGTTTCCAGAGGGGTGATATTTTTGAAATTGCGACACTACTGAACTGAACAGATCCTCTAAAATATTTTTCTCTCTTGCCGAACGGCATCGCTGGGCGGTAGTGGGTTAAACTGTAGAATCTATTTTAATCAACGACTCTGATGTCGTGCGTTTGCCTATGTTCAAGCCATTGAAATGAAAGGTAGGCAACCGCGTGACACTGATGTTACGCCGGTTGCATCGATGTTCCAGAGGCTCGCATATCATCCGGCAGGGAAGGTAAAATAAGAAAACTGGGAACATTGCAGCTAAACAGTTGAGTCTCCTTGCCAAAGCGGAAGTTGAAGACAAGGAGGCTATCTTAATGACTGCGGTTTCGGTAGTTTGAGACGAAATGTTAGTTTTAATGAGGCTTTGCGTGGTGGGTACTGTGGTCACAGTGAATTATTAATTGGTCGGAAGCGGGGAGGCCATTCGCTGTAGTCTTCCACAACTAAACTATGACATCATAGACAAAAGGAAACTAGTAATTGAACTGTCAACTTGACAAGTAGTCATCTTCGTGTAACATCAGTTGCACCGGCCTCCTAGGCTTGCACCGATGCTCATCTTCAAAGGGCTCTTACTGAAAGGTCTACTGAAATTGGATTGGAACGCTTGTCATTCCCATGTAGCCGCTACAGTACACTGTAATTTTTTAAGGTAGCATTTTCAACCTTTTGGTTTAAATTTGGTGCTACCCTCCGTCGTCAAGGCGAGCGGAGAGGTAGCGGAACGAGGCGAAAGGCATCAAACCTCGCCCAACCTATATCATAAGCAAGCCTCTTGCCTTATACCAAGTTTTGGTATAGTGCCTTGTGCCTCGCTCCGCTCGGCTGTCGCCAAGCCTGATGCCGCTTACTTCTCGGCGCCCGCCCAGGGGCGCCGAGAAGTAAGCGGCATCAGGCTTGGCGACCGTTTAGTTGGGTAACCCT
>Ga0058701_10003384_pt1 | contig 12597 bp, 11 predicted proteins | sample AgamicOrMae_FD_97039 | JGI IMG/M metagenome (GOLD analysis project Ga0058701, IMG submission 97039) | Agave microbial communities from Guanajuato, Mexico - Or.Ma.e | ecosystem: Host-associated > Plants > Phyllosphere > Phylloplane/Leaf | place: Guanajuato, Mexico | collected 2012-06-04
AAGTTGAATTTATCGTGAGTCCATCCGGGGGGGGGGGCTGGCCACTTAAGGCCACGTGCCACAAAAGTGGCATCAAACCACTTCTGAAATGCCGTGTGAGAGAGCATTCCAAGTTTGCTGGGGACAATTGTCGCTAGAAAAAAAAATGACCGACTCGGGTGGTTAGAAATGTTGGTACGCCGGCTGGCCGCCCAGGAGACTCCAATTATACCGCAAACTAATGGCAGACTCCGGCTAAATAAAATATTTACTCAGGTTTCGCAATTCCGTTAATTCAAGGTTAACTACACTGACGCGCGCAATCAGACGTCACTTCGGATTAATCGGACTAAATAAAACATTATTCTGCTGCTAAATTAACGTCTCAAATGGCTTCAACATTGTAAATTTCAAAGGTCAAGTTTTTCAGGTCATGCGCTTTATGTCGTTGCCAGCGGAGCGACGTACGCGCGTAACTTGAAACCAAACTTTACGGTGACACTTAATGCCGCTGAGAACAAAGCTGTGTTAGGCTTCTCCAAAGCTGAGCGGAACAGTTGCGAGGCACAAGACACAAGAAAGAACCAAGCCTAACCTAACGTACACGATTATTGTCATTAATATAGTGACATGAAAAATTAAGGAAGGGTATAATGTGTGATGAGCTTTAAAAAATCTATTTGTACAGATTGCAATGAAACTATGCAGCTAAACGCCATTCGGTTAGGTAACGACACTTTCCAAACCAAAAAAGTTACAAACCAAACATCAAAAAGGTGTGTCTATTGACCCGACTGCACCATTTAAAATGTATTTAGGTTGGATTCCAAGCATTCAAGTCACCTCCCATTTAAAATGCATTAGGTTGGTTACGTGCGTTCAAGTCTCCCTCAATGCATGTCGGGTCAATACCAACACCCAAAAAATGCCCATGACTTTTTACCTTTAATGTATCGTTTCTTGGGGATCAAGCCTTCAAGTCGATGTTACTTGTTGTTGTCTGAGGACATGAGATCAATTAGTGACTTTCCGAGAAGAGCACTGTAATTATTTGGGATTGTTGCTGGTGATAAGGTCACTGTTCACTGGCCTGTCAATCTTCATCTCGTCTTCAATTTCCTTCCCGGAGGAGACCTTTGTCTGAAGATAACTCTTCCTCATCTCCTTCCACCCCTTTCCACCCCTTCCACCCCTTCCATTTCCCTCTTCCCGCCAAATCACAATTATAAGTGGACAATTAGCGCCGGGCACCAACCAAAAACCGCAAAAAATTATCCAACAACTTTAGTGACGAGAGTAGTTTTCCACCTATTAATCGATGTAAGATACCCTTTCAATACCAGTGATAGAAGTTGTAATATTAACCCATAACAGCCCAAAGTTGGAGTGAAATTTACCTTAAGAGAAATTGGAAGCATTGTTTCCGTTGAAATACGCAATTTCAAGCTTTGAAAAAAGCTTAAATTATTAAATTTTGGGTTTTCAGAGGGGCGATATTTTTAAATTGTGACAATACTGCACTATAAAGATTCTCTAAAATATTTTTTTCTGATTCGAAACGTCATCGCTGGGCGGTAGTGAGTAAAGATGTGCCTGTGTCTTCCTATGTCCACTCGCCTCGGATGTAGCGTGAGAGGGGGACAATGCTCTCTCAAAATTAGTGTGTTTCACGCAAAAAAATGACTTCGTCAATATAACAATTTTAATACATTTTTTTGTTCACAGTTACTAAAAAATGTAATGATAACAAGAAAATACTAAGGAGCCAAAAATGTTTATTTTAACAGATACGGTGGTAGTCTGAACAGGAACAAAGCGCAATTTAATTGTCAGTATTACTGTGACAAAGTCATTTGTTTGCGTGTTCAATCGGAAGGTTTAGATGTGGTTGGAGAATCAGAGTGACTTACCCTGGTCATCCGTCACCTCCCAAACTTTGGGCTCGGCTTGTGGAGGCGGCTCCGTGGTCAATTCGGCGAGGGCGTCATCGGCATCCTGGTCGGCGAGCTGGTAGCGCCCCTGCGCCTGGACGTGGCCCTGCATCGCGCGCTGGTTCAGCAACCTCCGGAGCGCGTCCACGTCGCTCTCCGGGCCCGATGTCAGCCGCCGCATCATGGGTAGGCGATGACACCCCCTCAGCGCCGGCTGCGAACCATCGAGGACCTGCAACCCACGTCACTCCGTCACTCAACGAACATCGGTCACATGACTAAGTCGAGCGGTCCTTGGTTCAACCCTGAGAAAATGACTTTGTTGCCTCAACAAAACGTTTTGTTAGCCTCAGCAAACCACTATTGTTGTAGTGACAATATCACTTCTTACAGTGACAACTGTAATTGTTGTGGTGACAATATTGTTGTAACGATTCATATTATTACCACAACAATTCTGATTTTCTGAGGCTATATAAACAAAATGTTTTGTCAAGGCAAGTCATTTTTTCCAGGAAAAGTTGCATTTTCTACTTGCTGTGTTGTACTATCAGCCCAAAAAGTATTGTCTGGTTCTGATCGCGGAGGAAGGCTCCGCCTTATGGGGAAATCCATTGACCACCGCCTTGTGGCACGACCAGAACCGGACAATACCTTTAGGACTGACAGTACCTTTCGTATTCGAGTGAATGCGGGGCGACGCAACTGAATAAGCCACATGAGGCTTGACGGCAATAAGCACACAAGACATGGCGAGGGCAGTGTTTAAAGGAGATATACCAAGAGGCGCGTGGGTTAATGTGAAGGTTTAAAATTCATTTTCCGTGGGTACAGCGTCGGCTCGGCTCGGCTCAACCAGCACACGACATTCACCAAGGAAATGTTCAAAGTAGATCAAATCAAGAAACCGTACTGCACTCATCTTTATTAATTTTCATTGGCTTCCTCTGCACCTAAGTTGGAAAGATGATTTAATGTGATGCGTCAGGTTTCATATTTTCCATTGATATCGAAGACCAACGAGCCGTGAAGTCCTCAAAGGAAATAAGTCATTACGTCTTTTAACATGGATTCAATCGCAGACCATCTTTCTTCTTCTTCCAATATCGTCTTTCACTAATAATACGGTAGTTTTTTCCGGATGCGCGGCAAAGTAAGGGCTATTTTTAGTTTTTATTAGGTCGTACTTCCGAAACGAAAGTTTTACGATACTTGGCGTTAAACGAGCGATTAAGCCCTTTTTTGTTACTACAGGATAAAATTAAAGATGCTACTTTGAAATTGGGGCATCAGCCAACGCCGCACGTGCATTTTAAAGCTTTGTTAGATGGCTTGTGTGAACACTTTTACGATGTTAACGTGAATAGGTGCTTTATTGGTTGTTCAAAGTTCCTTTTTTTTCTTCGCTTACAATAACACCACATGCACTTGTTCTAAGGCCTGATTTCACGATCCGTTTGAGGCTTTTACTGCATTCACGATTGTTTTTTTTTAAAAAAGGTCTCTTGTCAGTCTTATACGGTTCTACAGGTCCCTAGAGATGCGTACCACGGAAGTTTAACTATTTGCCGGAATTCAAACAGGTCCTTGAAAGAGAAATCGAAAACTTTTAGCAGATTCGCCAAGTTTTTTTCCTGATTCTATTACAATTCGTAAAGTGTGGGAGGACACTACCGTGTAACCTTCCCTCTTCCGACATAGTAACTTAGAGAGACTAGAGTTTCACAGAGAGTAGCCTACTGTAACGGTTGTTTTGAATTCCACAGATCTGATTGGTTGGGATCCAGCTTTTGCCTTCGCTGATTGGCTGAGATCCAAAACTTGGTAAGGTCACGTGATACAATTGGTCTCCCTCTCTGTACCTACTGTACAGTCTTAGTAACTACGCGGATGTCGTGACATTATTTCACAAGCAAGTAGTTACTAAGTCACCGCGATTCCAAACATGTAAGAGCATTTTAGCAACAAAAAAGTATAAACATTGAACAGTTGCTAAATGGATGGGCCGCGACAGAGTGCTTATGTTAGCGCTTTAAAAAGATTTAGCTACAAAGTGAATGAATTTTGGAGAAGCAAGTGTTGAATTGAAATTGAGCGTGAGAAATATTTCGTCGTAAGAAGATCGGGGCAAAGGCGCGCTGTCACGGGATAACAATGTCGCTTCACAAAGCTGAAAAGACGGAGTTTTCCTTTTCTGGTTTGTTCTTCAAAGAGTTCGTGAACTCTTAGGAAGTAGTTATAGTCCTGGCATAACGGAGTACAAGATAAAAGGATGGAGCAACGCAAAACAAAAATACGGCTCACCTTGATTTAAGGAACAAAACCGTTCTCCGTATCTAACATTTCATGTAGATTACCTATAAGAGCAAATAATCCATGTGAAAATACTGGACAAACCTCCCTACAAGTAATAAAAAAAGACTGTACTGAAATTGTGGGGCTAATTGTTAGCTTGAGAGGGCATTATACTGAAAGCTCCTAGTTAAAGATTTCATTCGCAGAGACTTGAAAAGGTATGCCACGGTTTCAGGATAGATAGGCTGTTATAATTTAACTTGGAAAGTAATTTGTGTTGGGCTGTGCCTTGGGCAGGCTTTCCTTTGTTCCATCAGATGTAAAATGGAGTAAAGCCTACAAAAGATTATTCTACACCGTTCTCAATTACATCTTCTAATGCTTTGTTAAAGGGTCCAAATAGCATCGTTGAGTAAAATATTTTTTATAAAAAATAAAACCGGAATTTAGAAATGAAACTGGTTTCGGTGGAAACATGATTGAACTTCAACAGGTCGTAAATACAGATCGCATTACTTTTCATCCAACGCGCCATGCCTGTCACTTGGACTATGTGTTTTGTTTTCCATGTGTAGATGGGTAATCACGAATGCACACATCAGCCTCTTCGAGTTTTAAAATGCTTTGTTTAAAAGGCGCTGAGATATGTTAGGCAAAGGGGAGGCTTTAATATCGCAAGGCGGTGACCCGCCCGCCGCGGTTTAAAAGAAAATTTTAAACCGTCGCACCGCCGCCCTCAGGATACAGGCTCGTAAAATAAGAATAAGCCCTTTGCGCAAGCAAAATTTCAAGCTTGTATTTCCTACCTTTTATATTCGACAATTCGTCGCCAATAAGTTGAGCATAGCGACAACGAAACACACTCCGAACCTTACGATCGCTAAATCTAATACTTTTCGTTGATGGTAACTGCCAATAAGCAGTATTATAACAGCCAAGCGGTGAGAAGAAGAAGCGAGGCAAAAGGTAAAATGATCTAAACGCGGTCGTACTTCGTTACGCAGGAATGTAATGTAAGGATGAATTAGGGTGGAAAACAAGTGGAAAATGCAAGCTTTAAAACTAAGAGTGTAGCAGGTGCGACCTCCAGTTTCTGTTTTACAGCGAAGATGAAAGTTTCACACGGCAAAACTGCAAGGCGGGTCTCTGGCCGAGCCCTGATGGAAAAACAACCCGTTATCGTTCCTAGGGGAGAACTGTTGTGGCCACTGACCTCCAAAAAAACTTGCCCGCGGATGGAATTGAGTTTGGTTTAGTGCTTAAGGCAGGCTGTAGTCTATAATGAAAGGTCGTTTTGAATTTGAGGTTTGTGTTGAGCTTTCACAAGGTGATGAATTCAAAGACACGTTTTAATATAGACGGAAAATCTGAGGTGGAAATATTAGTCAACCCACTTAGCTGAATCGGTGTTATGCTATCCTTAACCCATAACAGCCCAAAGAATTTGGAGTTAAATTTAGCTTAGGAGAAATTCGAAGGATTTTTACCATTAAATAACGCAATTTTTAGCTTTGAAAAATGCCTTAATTATTAAATTTCATGTTTCCAGAGGGGTGATATTTTTTGATAGTACTGAAATAAAAAGAATCTCTGAAAATATTTTTTTTATTTTTCCGGACGGTATCGCTAGGCGGGAGTAGGTTAATCTTATCACAAAACATTCGGATTTTTCAGACTAGCAGACGAGTTTTAAAATGTCTAATCTCGGCACTTTCAGCAATTCAAAGGTTTTAAAAATTACTCCACTTGTGAGCGGGGCGATAGCGAAGCAAAGGCACACACCACCGCGGCTGCAAGTCGTCAAGGGTATTTCGTGACTGACCTGTTGAACAGCGGTTTGCGAATGGGACTATTGTTCGGCTATCTTCTGAATAACAATGGTGGAATAAAAAGTCATACAATACTAGCACATTGTTTTTGTTAGAGTTATTCCTATCTTTGGTTGCATCGCCATTAAAGAAACACAAGTTTCACCTGTCTCCTATCACTAACTTCCTGTTTGTTTTTGTTAGAGTTTCCTGCAGAAGTTGTCTCATCTGTTGCAGGGGGGGGGGGCAGAGATCCCATTCCCCGCTACCCCTCCCCACTTGCCCTTTCGCTTGAGTGCAATAGTTTACACAAAGTGAACAGAAACTGCTCATTAACTCTAAATAACGAATTTGTCTTTAGATTTGCAACAAACGGAAGTGTTAGACTAATTTTATCGAATTCGACCGAGAGCTAAATCCAATGTTTCGTGTGGTGGCACCCATCGCAGACGAGCCTTCGTGGACGAGCCATCGCAGACGGGTCGACCTCGAAGGTCGCCGCAAGAAATTTACCTCAGCTAGCTAGACGACCCCCTCCCCCAAGTTGTCGACAACGTCAATCGCATCCAAGGGTCCGTTTATAACCTGTTTAATATTAATTAATTTAGCGCTCTCGTCGTCGTCGGCGCAAGTAGCTTACAAACAACTTCTTTTGAAAACAGTCCTAAGTCACAACGGCGCCACGTCAACACGGGCGGCGCCCACAACACCCGCACCGCCACACGACCCACATTGCACAACAAAGCCACAATAAAGCGCGGACTCTTTCACACAAGTGTGTGCAACAGCCAAACGCCGCTAGCCTCTAAATAAAACCTGTTTTCTCCCACAGTTTAAAGGAGTTACATTAATGGGGGGCGTCCATAGGTTACGTAGTCACTGAAAATCAACGCTCTCAAGAGAACTCATGACCTCTGGCTTCGATATCCTACCCGCTGCACCTAAAATGAACAATCGGTCCACAGGAATGGGAAAGACTGGAATTGTGAGTTGAATAGCCACTCCCCTTTGCTCATAGTAAAGTATACTTCATGTACAGGACTACTGACTTGTAATAAGACAACTGTGTGTTTATTGACTTAAGACTATTCGACAAAAAAAATGTGTACAAAGTTCCCTTGCCTAATTACAGCCATGACACTCTTTGCAGGTTAATTGGACCGATCGACGCCGGCGCCACCGCAACGCAACGCAATGGCGGCGTCCAGCCAAAGGATTTCTTTGATCGACAGGCGGCTGATTCACCGAACTGCTCATAAATTATCAGCTTTCAGAAAAATACGGGTTTGTCCCTCACTCACGTTTTATTCTTTTTAAATGGAAAAGAACGTCCGTGACGAATGTTGATTAATTTAAAAAATAACTTAGCGATTGCTATTAATTTATTATACTTGACCGATTGCTGTTACACAGTGGCCTTTGCATGAGCAATTTCAAAATAACCCTGTCAGAGACTATACCGATGTGACCATGCTGTACGTCAAAAACATATGAGGTAGCTAGGAAACCTAGTATCTAACCTTAATTTACGTAAATCTTTGCATAACATACTGTATAAAGAAGAATGCTCGTTAGCATCATCTACGAGTATCATCTCGTAAAAAGAGGGGAGGTTTTGGACAGGTGGAGAATCTGGACAGGCGGGTGAAGTCTGGACAAATGGTTAACTGGACTGCGGGAAGAATCACATCATTAATGTTCCCCCAAAGGAAAAACGATTCAAGGGCCGGTCGTTAAAGTACTAAAGACCGTGGGCCCGCTCTTGTTCTCGTATAAAACGACAGTTAGAATTTTCAACGCAACTGCTTGACATACGCGCGTGAGGCTCAGCGGCGGGTCACGCAAAACTCACCCACGTCCTGCTGGAAACAACCGACAAACGCTCTCCATTAAGGGTCTCAGGCTCAGGAATAGCTGATCAAATGTTTTGCATTCGTAAATGGTTTCTTAGAAGGCGAATCTACAAGTAATTTAGCTTTGTTTGAAACGTGAGGAATGCCGTATAAAATGCATTATGTTCATAATAGCTTGTGATTTACAGTCAACAGCAGCAGAGAATTCGTCGCTGGGCTAACATTAAGCTTACAATTCACATCACTACCATCGCTCTCTCTGAGCAAATCCCACTCTTTTTTCTCGATGGAATTTTATATCTTATGTTCCAGCCTTCTTATGGCTTATTGGCGACTGTAAGATTAGGTTAACCTGGGTAAGGTTGCTCTGCTATGTCGCTCCTCCCGCTAGGGACGAAAGACGGAACGCATTTAGATAATTCGATATCTCTAATTTATAGTTCAACATTCGGCGCTACGCGCGCCTTTCAAATCACAAATCTTTACTCTCTTTCTCGTCGCCGCGCCGAAATCGGAGTTATCCTCCAATGACAGCCCAACCCAGAGCACAGCACTGGGGCTCATTTTCGTTTCCTTGCCTTCCTTCACAAGAGTATGGGTCAGAGACGAGGTCTGGGCGCAAGATGTGGGCGCAAGGTCTGAGCGCGAGGTCAGGGCGCTTCGACCGTCTTAGTCCCTCGGGGGATTTTGTATGCATAGCGGTGGGAGGTCAAATCTATCCCTGACAACGTAACTTTTACATGCGGCAAAACCACTTGCGACTAGAACTCGAACAGAGGTTATGATCGAACTTCGATCTATATTTAATCTTCATTTTCAAAAATTCTAAACTTAAGGCTCTTATGGTCCTTTTTCGCTCGCCTCGCTCCGGAAAACGGCATCGAAGTTCCGTTTTCATAAATAAATGAGCGGATTACCTTATAGATATGTTTCTGTTTATTAATGCTACTTCGATTTACGAAAAATCGATCTATCGAAAAATCTCGAAATATTGGTTCAAACGCTAGCGAAAACACAAGATACGTACGTACTCGAGAGTGCGCCTTACAGAATCTCATTAGGGCTCGTTCGTACTTTTAGTGGTCTGTTGGGACACACAATTGGCAGTGTCTGGGAACAAAGCCACGCTTCCTTCCCATTCACAAAACAGAGAAAAAGAACAACACAACCATGAATGGAGCCCTTTCCAACAGAGCAAAAAGCGACCATAATTTTGCTTAATTAACTCGACGTTCAACCTTATTTTTCCATGTTTTTTGTTTACTGATCGCAGATGATAAGGTTCCAGTTTGCTCCTCTTGTTCTTTTCAGCAACTTTTTAGTCATTGCTTTCCGATTTTATTCCTATAGTACAACACGCCGATGGAAGAAATTCACCCTCCCACAGACAATTGCGCGTGGGCAGCTTACTACCACTTCGACGGCAAATTGTCCTATGTGTTCATTCTTCTCAATCTGGAATGGTGTGACAGACTTCGCAACGTCGGATGATGGAGCGTTGGAACGCAATGAGGTCGTGGGCGATATTATGACAAGTAGGTCGTTAAAAATATGCTTAGAATTATAGAAGACTTAAAAATATCCAATGAACAGAAGGAAACAAAGAGTCGCAAAGAAAACAAACACGCGAAGCACGTTGATCCTTTGATTTCCTTCAAGGTGGCCCTGTTTTATCCTTAGTAAATTTTCAAGGCGGCAGGCAAGGAGAGAGAGAGAGAGCGCGGAGATAGCCGACTCGCGCAAAAGCCGCCCGCTAAAAAGAGATCAACTCGCGAATCAGTTGTTGACATCTTCGTTTTGGCTTCTTGTTGACGTGAACAAGTCGCAAACTTAATTATTCATCGCGGTATTCTGTCTCCGGTGATTACTTATCCACAAGTCTTTTTCCTTGAGAGAGAAGCCATTTTTTCGCCCATCATTCTGAGCAACTTTTTACGCGTTTCTCGAGACAGTACAAAATTTAATTGAAGGAAAACAGATTGTTGTTACAGTGTCGATTATTGCAACTTCAGACAACAGTTTCAAATTGTCATGACTCTTATCTGCATGCGTCACATTTTTTTCTGTAACGCTAATAAACCATGACAATTTTTTTTGTTGTTGTCTGTACACCCACCAAATCATTTTTTTCGGTGAGGATAACATACAACACGAATTAGTTTTGTACGCTGCTGAGGGAAAATCGTACGAAATACGTAATGAAAACGCGGAAAAATCTGTTGTCCACCGTGCTAATGGCACGACCGTTTGTTTCATGAGGGCGTTGGCCGCAAGGTGCAATCTCACGTACGCACTTCCGGCGTCGAACATGCAAGTAGGACAAGGCACTTTGCACTTTGTCCTACTTACATGCGACATACATACAGTATGCTCATATACATCTACCTCTAAATATGCCCCCACTGTACATTTTCAAGGCTCTATGAGTTCCTCATTTCGTTCGTCTGCGGAGCGAGGCAAACCACCTAACCTAGCTCAATCTAACCTAACGCCGATCATTTTCCAGCAGCAATTACTGACCCTGAGAAGTAAGCGGAGTGAGGCCTGGCGAAAGCCGAGGGAGGCGAAGCCAAATTATCCGACTCCGATCATGACATCCAAAATTTTGAAATGCCGATTTCGCACTTATGTCATTAACTTTACATTTCTTTATTTTTGTTTGTTAAAGGCGAAAAAAAGAATGTTTTTGTGAGAACGGAAATGCGGTTTTGGTCTGAGAAAAGCCAGCACGGTTGCCCCAGGCTTTCCTAGGCGTACGTGACTCCCCCCCCACAGCGCCTCCTCGCCGCGCCCTTCTCTCAGGGACCTACAATCCCAGCAGATACGTCGGAGGTATTCAAATAATAAGTCTTAAGATACTTGTATCGCGAATCAAGCGCTCTGAATTGAGGTAAACGCCCTGCTGATCGGATCACAAAACAGACTTAGCTGTCACGTTCTGCGAACGGATTCAAAACATCGCTTAGGAGAACCGTCTAGTCACACGAGATCTCGAAATGAACAAAGCAACGCAATACAACTGTTGCCAGCAACGGAGGTTTTTGTATTCGATTCCTTGCGCCACAACATTTATTTTTGGATACTTTATTTGCTTTAAGGCCGTTTCTGAATGGACCTATCAAGGCCGCAAGTCCTGTTTAATATGAGGGTCGATTGAAACAAGCAATGATGCACACAACTCGGATGAATGGATCAGTGATTGGAAATGAGTGGATGGGGCGCTTCGCGGGGAAAATCAGGTCGCGTACAGCTTAATGCAAACTCCAAACTCAAAACGGCGCGCCATTCAAGTTGCTAACAACGCAAAGTCACCTATTTTACATAGGTGACGTCATGACCCAAATAATGGTTTACTAATTACAAAGCAAGCGGATAAGACGGTTAGTAACGGGTAACGAAGGAGCGCTGAACAAGATTTATGGACGCACACTGTTAGCTATCAAGGCAGTATTTTCCATCAGTGTTCCTGAAATCACCGTTCATTCCTTTTATTAAGAATATTACAACTGTGTACGATAGGTTTGAGTGACTCGCTTCGCACGGTAGATCCTTGCATCTCCGCCGCCGTCGAACTTCGCTGATAATTTTTCAACAGCACACAAAGAAACCTTTGACCATGACCTAGATTAAATTAGGTTATGTGCCATTTGACTCGCTTCGCACGACTTCGCTGTGATGCGAATGTGACTTTACGGTGGAGTGTAAGACTTCTAACACCGTCGATGGAACATAAGGTCGAAAATCCACCATTCGAAATTCACAGAATGGGAAACGGCTTTTGGTGCTGGCTTTACGGAAAGCAGACGACCCATTTGACCGGATGCGATTCAGAGTCGCAGCTGTGTACAGTCGCGTACAAAAGGGACGTATACTTTTAGTCCCTGATGCTTGTAGTAGTGTGACTTCACACAAAAAGCGAGTAAGTTTGTTTGCTTAGTTCTAATGACGATTCCTTGACTTTCCGTCATTGAATAAACAGCGTTTGACTTCAGGCGGAGTCACTTGAGAGGGGGGCTTTCAAGGGGGATTCCCTAGCAGCGCCGCCGAGTCGAAACGCACTAACTGTTTCTTTTTAGCTAATGTGTTACCCGTTAAGTTTCTTTTGTTGTGCACCGTTAAAATAGCGGATTATTGAAGAGTTTGACAAGCTTTTGAGCGAAAAAAAAACCTGATCAAGAGGTAAATGGGGGCCTGAGGATTGTTTCTGGACCACGCCGTAAAAGGCCAAACGCCGACGAGGGTCTGCTAACGCAGTCGCGCGCGCAACTAGGGTTCCCTCTCCAGGTTCTCAGAACAGCAATTAACCTGCGTGCACCTAACTCCATCCCGCGGTCGGGTACCACATTGTAAATTAGAAATGTGCCATTTCCGAGCTCTCGAGCTCCAGCTTGGTTTAACCTTTCGCTTTATTACGAATATGAACGACACAAAATTTCATTAGGTTAAGATTGGCCTTTACCTTGGTTACGTTCCTTTTGCCTTTCGGAGGTACAGTACCACTCATATACCTAACCTTCATTGACCTAACATTCATGTACCACCTAAGTTAACCTAACCTCAGTTAACCTTACCTGAGTTAACCTAACCCAAGTTAACCTAACTCAAGTTAACCTAACTTAAGTTAACCTAATATAAGTTAACCTAATATAAGTTAACCTAATATAAGTTAACCTAATATAAGTTAACCTAATATAAGTTAACCTAATATAAGTTAACCTAATATAAGTTAAC
>Ga0058701_10003385_pt1 | contig 12596 bp, 11 predicted proteins | sample AgamicOrMae_FD_97039 | JGI IMG/M metagenome (GOLD analysis project Ga0058701, IMG submission 97039) | Agave microbial communities from Guanajuato, Mexico - Or.Ma.e | ecosystem: Host-associated > Plants > Phyllosphere > Phylloplane/Leaf | place: Guanajuato, Mexico | collected 2012-06-04
ATGGCTAATGAGTTTAATCTATTCAGAAAGATTGTAGATGAAAATAAAAATGAAGCCAAAATATTTGCTATTATCTTTTATAAAAATATTTACTCACAGGATTATAATTTAACTGATAAGAAAGCAGGGGTGCTGTATTCGATTGTGAATGACTATCGACGCAGAAAGCTCCATGAGAAATATTTTATATCTCTCGATGATAAAAAGGACAAGCTTTACGACAGGCTTGAAAAGTTAAAAAAGGAAAAAGCATCGTCCGCTTCTGACGTGCGAATGGAGATTATTTGTCGGTTTTTACCTCGGGAGTTATGGTCGGGATTATATTTCTCAAGTCATGATTCTAATGTCTATAATAGAAAAGTGTTTGACGCCGACGACATGCATAATGATGAAAGTCGTTTCCTTGATTTCTTCGGTCTTGGATCAATGCTTTATGTTGGATACGATGAACATATTTATAATAACTTTAAAAGTTTTCAGATTGATGTCAGAAATGTTATTGATGAGTATATTGAAAAAACGAAACTGATTTCTTCCGATAGAGATCAGGAGTACAAAAAAACAGCGACCGAATTGAATGAGGTCAAAGAAAAAATAAGAATAAGGAACGCCATCACTCTCGCTGATTTAATCAAAAATATAGGTGAGGAAAAGTTTAAGGAAATAGCTCAGGAATACATTGATAAATGTGATGCTCCAGATATTGTTGATAAGCAGCAGCTGGAAGCGATTCAAAGTGGTTTTCGTCGTGGTGGTTTTGAGGTTCTGTACTATCTGCTGACAAATGAGTACATCATGCAGGATTATATGATGTTCCGTTCGATCTTTCATGAAGGCGCTATTTCTGTTAACGATAATGACTATATCAAAGCAGTGGGTCGTTTAACGAACTGTGAAAATGTAAATAACAGTTTTACGCTCGATGATGAAAAAGAAGTCATCTCTGAGCTAGCTGCTCAGAACTACATTTACCGGGAAGGGGCAGTTCATCATCAGCTTGTGACTTATATGATGAAAAATAAAAATGCCCTTCATGAGCGGTATTTGTCAGGGATGATTTCGAAGATCTTCGAAAAAAATGGCGACGCTGTTATCTCTGTATTCAGTGTGCTGAGCTCAAAATTTACTCTGCCAGATTCTTTTAAAGCATTTATTACTCTGGCGCTGGGGACACATCGCTATCTAGACCGAATGCTGGCCCTTTTAGAGGGAAGAGAGTCAGATGCAATACAGATAAAAATCATCATAAATATGATTGCATTTGTTGATCCCGCAGTGTCTGAGGATACAGAAAACTACAGGCAGTTTGTTGAAGACAGAGGTTATCAGCTGATATCACAACTTGATGCGGATACGCTTGAGCCGTTTCTGAGAAATATAAAAAGACTCGGTGTGGTTTACGATGATATTATCCTGCCTGTGACTGACATTGAGATCGAGGCTTTACGCTTTATCGCTGATAATGAAATGTATCGCTTTAACAAAGCTTCTTTCAGAACTATAGTTGCCGGGCTTGCTCAGGATGATGACGTCACCTGTGAGACAGTTGATGCCCGCCCACTATCACTGGTAAATGATCTCAAACTGAAAAATGTTAACGCACATATTGATTCAAATATTGATGTTTTTGCCCGCGAGATATTCATGGGGTCAGAGGAAAACAGCGAAACAATCGTCAGCCTGCTGCTGCACCCTTCCCTGAGCGGTGAGGTGAAGGCTGAGATCCTGGAAAAAATGCAATTTAAAGTGCCAGACCTGGCCCTTTTCAAAGAAGATGTCGACGTGGACGTTGAGGGGCTTTCCTGGCACGATCTGTTCTACCGGTATGATCATGTTGAGGCGGGATGGCCGTCTCTGCTCGCCTATATATATGAAGAGTGTAACATGTCCGTCCTGACCGGTTATATTGAGAAGCATGCACTGACCCTGAGCAGTCAGCATGTTGATCTCACTGACGGAGACAAATATGAAATCCTGTACAGGAAGGTCATCTGTAATGATGAACTCAGTGACCATGCTTATGCGGCAGTTTTAAATTCTTTATATATAAATGCAGAATGCTGGGATGAAACGCTGAGTTTCAGAAATTTCCGGCGGATTGTAGAAAATAACAGAGTCAGTTTAACTCCTGAGACATTTAAAAAAGCGACAGACCGATTCGGTGCGTTAACCGATGATTCTGAGTGCAGAACGTTCCTGTTATGGTTTACTCAGTATAAAGATGAGTTTCTGAGTGATACGCACTTTTATCTCCTGGCTGATGGTGATGATGCTTTCATTGAAGAATTGCTTACGGAGATATGCAGCTCAGATGATTTCAGCGTGAAGGAAAAGGCGACGTTACTGGTTAAACATAATACTGATTACAATGAAAAACTCCTGGATTCTTTAAAACTATCCAGTGATGTGATTAAGTGCATGATTAAACTTTGGTCTGATGATAGTCATAAAATAAGCCTGATAATCCGGCTGCTCACGTACAAAGATATCGGCAGGTCTGATATTGCAGATATGGTTTCTGAGTTAGATGAAGCTGAATACAGGAAATTATTCAGTCAGCAGACGGCCACTCTGATCCTGAGTAACAGCAGTGAAGGTGAATCCTTTTTGTCAGCCTTGCAGAAGAGTGGCCTCATCCTCGAATGGTTGCTCCGTGATGACGGGAAGTATTACGTTACCTGTCGCAAAAAATCGCGTCAGGATTCTGACCGCAACTGACCTCCGGTTCAGGTTAGGGATTTCCGCTGGAATCCCTAACCTGCCCTGTTTTCTGCCGTGGCCCTGAAAAGTCCTTTCATGACAGCATGATAGCCAGATTTTTCAGGGTGCCGGCACGCCTGCTGTCTGTCCGGTTCTGGTTATAGATTTGTGTTTTTAGAGCCTATTTCGTTTTTTCCCCAATTTTTGCGTTAAGCTTAACTGACCGATCACCGATTTATTGCGCTTTTATGCTGACGTCATTCCGGGCAGAATTCCCGGGTGTGATAATGTCCCGCAGGCCTTGTCCTGACAGGTCTGCGGGCTGATTCAGCCGGTTTTCAGCGTGCAGAGATTAAAAAACTGGACTACTTACCCCCCGAACTTTCACAGAATTCACGTAGCGCTGTCATTCATGCCGGAGGATATGCGCGGGCGCTCCGCCTGCGGGAAATGGCCATTGCAGCCGATCTTGACGTCCCCCGCTATCTGCTGGCACCGGAAATCGCGGTACTGCTGCGCTATCTGCCCGATCTGCGCCAGCGCATGCTGATTGAAACCCTCTGGAACACCGGGGCTCGTATAAATGAAGCGCTGGCCCTGACGCCATCCGACTTTTTTTTCAATGCCGATATGCCGTTCGTGAGGCTGCGAACGCTGAAGCAACGCGCACCGCGCTCACGCGGGCGGCCCACCCGGGAAGAACGTCAGGAAGTGCCCTTTCGTGCGCTGCCACTGCCTGATGTGGATTACGTCCGGCGCATGCATGAATTTTTCGCCACGTTCAGACTGATGACACGCAGGGCAACGCCGATGTGGGATGTGGCCAGCCAGGAAACGCCGCGTAACTGGATACGGGCTGCAGTCAGGCGGGCTGAAAAGGATGGCATCATGTTCTCTGTCCGGCCTGTCACGCCCCATACATTCCGGCACAGTTTCGCGGTTCACCTGCTGATGAACGGCGTCCATATCAAGCAGGTTCAGGCGCTCATGGGGCACAAGCGGTTTGAGAACACCGAGGTCTATACCCGGATATTCGCACTGGATGTGACCCCGGATCTGTCATTCTCAATGTCACCTGATGCCGCTCTGGAACTTCTGGGATTTCATCCCGCGCTGTCATTGTAAGTACTTTTATCTCGGGTCGTAAATGCTGTTTTACAGAAAATCGTATTTGCTGATTTTTTGTTGCTTCCACCAGATTCAATCAGTAAACTGCTTATAAATCGTAATTGTTAATTTGTAAAAATACGATTATACAGAAAGTCGTAAAATTCATTTCCGGAGAACATGATGATTATTTCTGTCCTGAACCAGAAAGGTGGTGTTGGCAAAACGACGCTCAGTGTCAATATCGCTGCCAGACTGGCAGCTGATGGTGCCCGTGTTTTACTGCTCGATGCCGATCCTCAGGGGAGTGCGCTTGACTGGGCCGCAGCCCGGGAGGGAGAGTCGGTGTTTCCTGTGCTGGGGTTACCGCGGGCGACGCTGCATAAGGATATCGGAAAATTTACGCAGGACTATGATCATATCGTTATAGATGGCCCGCCGCGCGTTACCGAACTTGCCCGTTCAGCCATTATGGCAGCCGACCTGGTTCTTATTCCTGTTCAGCCGAGCCCTTACGATGTCTGGGCCGCACAGGAAGTGGTTACTCTTATCAGCGAAGCCAGAATTTATAAGGAAAACCTTAAATCTGCATTTGCGGTTAATCGTAAAATCGTAAATACTGCCATTGGACGCGATGTCGGAGAGGCGCTGTCTGCCTATGAAACGGCTGTGCTTAAGTCCAGTGTTTCACAGCGTGTGGTTTTTGCGGAGGCCGCCGCTGTTGGCAAGGCGGTCTTTGAGCTTGAGCCGGAGTCCGCTGCCTCAAAAGAGATTAGCGCTTTGGTTAATGAGATTCTGGAGCAATAACGATGAGTGGAAAAAAAATTACATTTGGCTCAAAGCCGACTAAACCGGCTCCCAGTGCAGATGCCTGGGTAGAGAGCCGCTCTGTGGAAGAAGAAGGCCTGCCCGCAGAGAAAATGAAGAGACTGACGATTGATATCCCCGAAAGTCTCCACAAATCCATTAAATCAGCCTGCGCTCTTCGGGGGACCAAGATCGCTGATGAGGTCCGCGAGTTACTGTACAAGAAATACGGAAAGCCGTAATTCTTTATTTACGACTTTACGACTTTACGACTTTATACGCCCGTTCTATGACATAGTGAATTTGGGTTTTTATAATTATTTAGCCCAGACTGTACTTCCTGTGGAACGGTGCACTGACGGGCTCCTGTCAATGTAAAGCCTGAAATCTGTATTTAATGAAAAGCACATTTCATTAAATACAGAATTATTTAACGCAGAAATGAAGTATGAGCTGTTCCTGCTGTGATCTAATCTGACAGTGACATGAGACAGATGTTGCTGTCCCCTTCTTATAACGCTCTGCGGTGAGCGCCGTGCCGCTACTGTAGCCGGGCCGCTTCGACTGCAAGGGTTCGCTTTGCCGGTGTCCTCGCCCGGTCGCAGTTTTTTCAAAGGCTTTATCCGCTGTCTTCCCGTCGTTCTCCGGCTCAATTTTCGCCGTCAAACCGTCCAGCCTGCGTCTGCTTTTTCACTGCGCTGCGGCCTGCGGCACCGCCCCTGCATTCTCCGCTTTACGCCCGGCTGTCGTATCGGCACGGCGTAACTGGCGCCGCATTTGAGAAAGGAGAACTACCATGTCCCGATTTATCCAGGGTAATTGCGTCCATATCATGTCCGGCTTTCCGGATAATGCTGTCGATTTCATTCTGACCGACCCGCCATATCTCGTCGGTTTTCGCGACCGTCAGGGGCGTACCATCGCCGGCGATAAAACCGATGAATGGCTGCAACCCGCCTGCCATGAGATGTATCGCGTGATGAAAAAAGACGCGCTGATGGTGAGCTTCTACGGCTGGAACCGCGTCGATCGCTTTATGGCCGCCTGGAAAAATGCGGGATTCAGCGTTGTCGGCCATCTGGTGTTTGCCAAAGCCTACACATCGAAGTCTGCCTATGTGGGATACCGCCATGAATGTGCTTATCTGCTCGCAAAAGGCCGTCCACGTCTGCCGCAAAACCCGCTGCCGGACGTGCTGGGCTGGAAATACAGCGGCAACCGGCACCACCCGACCGAGAAACCTGTGACCAGCCTGCAACCGCTGATTGAGTCCTTCACACATCCCGGCGCTATAGTGCTCGATCCGTTTGCCGGCAGCGGCTCTACCTGCGTGGCGGCGCTCCAGGCAGGCCGTCGCTACATCGGTATCGAACTGCTGGATCAGTACCACAGGGCCGGGCAGCAGCGGCTGGCAGCGGTTCACCGTGCCATGCAGTCTCCGTCCGCCAACGATGATTTTTACCCGGAGGCCGCGTGATTAACTATCAGGGTTACGAAGACCTGCGTGAAGACATGGGCGCACTGGCGAACGCGATGGACGAGCTGCGTCAGCAAATCTGGGAGCTGGAGAAAAAGTACCACGACGGCAGCACAGACCTGGTTGACGCGCTGGCAGGGGCATTTGCCCGTTCCGTGAATAAACAGTTCCTTGACGTCTATCTGCGCGTGCTTGTTTTCAGTGACTGCTTCCACGAATGACTGCGACCGGGCGGTGCTCCGCCCAGCTTTTTACCAGATATGAGGAAATTAACGATGTACGGAACCCGTGAAGCACTGTGTACCGAACTGGAGCGCATGTTTACCCCGGAAGAACCGCTGGCCCTGCTGGTCTGGACGGAAGAGGGCGTTCATACCGCCTGCCGGGAACAGCGACCGACAGAGGAAGAAATCACGGCCATGCTGGAAACGATCGGCAATGTGGAGATGAACGTTTATCGCCGGGAAGGTGTGACCGATATGTCGGTGAGTGACCGGCTGGCCCGCCACCGGGAAGCGGTCAATCGTCAGGTGATGGTCCCCGCACAGGTGCTTTCGCGTCTGGTGCGTGACGCAGAGCGTGAGTTAATCCACCAGGAGGGGCTGGCGTGGGAGGCGGGCGGTCCAACCCCTGCCCGTATCAGTCAGGGAATGGCTGACGTGGAGGTGCTGAAAGCGCTACTTGCAGCATGAGATGAGGCCGGGGGGTTAACCTCCGGCTTTTTTCTTCTTCGGATATCGCGTGGCCCCTCCGCTTTTCTGGCTCACCCTCCACGCTGTTCCGGCTTCGCGGTGAGTAACGTCCCGTGCGGCCTGCGGCTAACGCCGTGCCGCTACTATAGCCCGACCGCTGCGAATGCAAGGGTGCGCTTCGCCGCCGTCCTCGTCCGGTCGCCGTTCATTTAAACTGCCTGTCGGTGTTCTTCCCGTCGTTTTCTCGCTCAGTTTTCGCTCTAAAACCGTCCAGTCCACCTCCTCTTTTTCACGGCGCTGCGGCCTCCGGCGTCGCCCCTGCATTCTTCGCTCTTCGTCGGGCTGACGTATCGGCACGGCGTTAGCCGGTTCGCAGATAACTTTGAATACGGAGGGTTTTTATGAGCAATACCACCACCACACCTGCTGTCTACGTTGGCACTTATCACAAATACAACTGCGGCAGCATCTATGGAAAATGGTTTGACCTGACGGAGTTTGACGGCCGGGAGGATTTTTACGAGGCCTGTCAGGCGCTGCATGCCGATGAGTGGGACGCAGAATTTATGTTCCAGGACTGGGAAGGTATCCCGTCGCAGTTCGTCTCTGAATGCTCGATTGACTGGGATTTTATCGCCGCTTACAAACGCGCCGAAGAGGATAGCAGGGAAGCCGCTTTTATCGCCTGGGCGGAGTATACCGGCGAGTGTGACTATGACGCGTTTGATGGTGCGTACCGCGGCGAGGCGGAAAGTGAAGAAGACTACGCGATAGAGATGGCTGAGGATAACGGCCTGCTGAATGGGGTGCCGGAATCGTTGCGCTGCTATTTCGATTTTGAAGCCTGGGCGCGTGACCTGTTCAGCAGCGGCTATGTGTTCCATGACGGCCATGTCTTCAGCAACTGATTAATCCCCGGCAGGCGGTTCTGCCGCCTGTCAGCCCGCGCGCAAAACCCTGGCAGGCTCTGCCTGCCGGCGAATGACGCCGCGCCTCCGGCGCCGCACATCTCCGCCAGTGTCTGATGTCCCGGTGGGTGCAGAGTATGAATGTCGGTGTGCTGCAGCTGGTCAGCGATATTCCTGTTCTGGTGATAATGCCTGCGTTGCCGTTGCCGTTGCCGTTGCCGTTGCCGTTGCCGTTGCCGTTGCCGTTGGTGCCCACCTTGATGGTGTGTTGTCTGAGGTCGCTGTGCTGTCGGCCTTTCTTCCTGGGGGGGGTAACTGCGGGCGACTTCCCTCGCGGGAACCGGGGCTGTCATGCTCCGCACAGAGCCAGCAGAGCTGTCTCTGCCCGCCCCCTCTGGGGTAGCGGGTTTCCATCCCTCTGTCGCAAAGTCAACATCACGCTTGCAGCATCCGTAAGCGGATGCGCCGCTCTCACCAGCCCGGCGGTAATGCTGCCGGGCCTCTTCGGGGCAACGCCGTTTCGCGCCCGCGCGTTACGTCGTTGCGGCGGGTTCCTGCTCATTTCCTCCTGGTCATTTCACCCTTCTGAGTCCTTTCGCCGGGGCTGAGACAAGCACAGTCGCTGTCAGCAGTCCAGGGTAAATGGCACGCGGTAAACCGCGCCCCGGACAGCAGCCATCGCCCGCGCTGGTTTACGCCCCTGCGGCGAACGGCTCTCAAACGGGTGAAGGTAACAACCAGCGGGCGCGTTCAGCAGGTCCCCGCAAAACGTCAAAACCGCGGCCCCGGCAACTCAACGGGTGAGGGTTTTTAAAGGCAAAAAAAAGTTCAGAAGAAGGAGCAACATGAGCGAGGCGCTGGCGGTTTTACCCGACGACACCTTTACCCGTGAACAGGCTGAGGCCGTTGCGGTGCAGTACACAAGCGTGGCAATTGAGGACGATCAGGGGGCGCATTTTCGCCTGGTTGTCCGTAAGGACGGCGAGATGGTCTGGCGCACGTGGAACTTCGAGCCGGGCGGCACGTACTGGCTCAACCGTTATATCGCGGACTACGGTATCCGCAAGTCGCAGTAAGAAAGAGGTGCCCTGCCGGAGCGGTAACTCCGCAGGGCCGGACAATCATCAATATCCAGTGAGGTATTAACTATGTCAGTAACCGATGTTAAAGCAAAAGCACCCAAAAAAGCGAGCAGCAGGAAAATCACGAAGGCGCAGGAAGACGCTCTGAAGGCCGCCCTTGAGGCCGCCGCTGTTGAATATGTTCCGCTGTCCACTCTCGTTAAATCCCCGCTGAACGTGCGCACTATCCCGTATTCCGTGGACAGCGTTCGCGGTCTGGCTGACTCCATCGAGGCGCTCGGACTGCTGCAGAACCTGATTGTTCACTCTCTTGCGGACGGACAATCCGGCGTGGCCGCAGGTGGCCGCCGACTGACTGCCCTGCAGCTGCTCGCACAGGAAGACCGTCTTGCGGCCGATCATACCGTCATGGTGAAACGCGTCTCAGACGACATTGCTGCCCTTGCCTCCATCGCTGAGAACGAGCAGCGCGCCGCCATGCATCCGGCAGAGCAGATCGCAGGGTTCCGTACGCTGGCAGAGCAGGGCAAAACACCCGCGCAGATTGGTGATGCGCTCGGTTTCGGCTCCCGCCACGTACAGCGCATGCTGAAGCTGGCAAACCTCGCCCCGTCCCTGATGGAAAAGCTCGCGCAGGACGAACTGACCGTGGAGCAGTGTCAGGCGCTCTGTCTCGAGGATGATCATGCCCGTCAGGCCGAAATCCTCGACACCGTCAAAGCCAGCTGGTCGAACGCACCCGCACACCTGATTAAACGCGCTATTACCGAATCCGAAATGCGTACGGATAGCCCGAAATTCCGGTTTATCGGGCGCGAAGCCTACGAGGCGGCGGGGGGATACGTCCGTGAAGATCTGTTCAGCCAGGACGAGGGCGACGGCACGGCTGACAGCGTGCTGGTTGAGCGTCTGGTGCAGGAAAAGCTGGAGCAAATCGCGCAGGACATTCAGCAGCGTGAGGGCTGGGCATGGAGTCGCGGACGCGCAGCCCGCATCTGGTATCACGGCGATGACGCGAACGAGTTCGTTCAGCCCGACGAACCCGATCCGGTGTACACCCCTGAGCAGCAGCAACGCCTCGACGAACTGCGCCAGCAGTGGGAAGACTATGACTCCCGTTGTGACGAGACGGATGCGCTGGAGGCTGAAATTGAAGCCATCGAACAGGTCGCAGAAGTCAGCGCGTGGACTGACGAAATGAAGTCAGGCGCGGGGGTGATGGTCAGCCTGTACGAAGGGCAGGTGTACGTTCAGCGCGGTGTGCGCCTGAAGGCAGATAAGCCGGAAGAAACCGAAACCAGCAGCATAACGGTGCCCTTCACCTCACGCCAGCCCGACGCCGCAGAGGGGATCAGCGTCCCGCTGCTCACGAAAATGTCTTCCGAGCGAACGCTGGCAGTACAGGCGGCGCTGATGCAGCAGCCTGAAAAGGCGGTGGCGCTGATGGTCTGGCGCATGTGTACCTGCGTTTTCGCCGGATGCGTAACCACGCCGCATCCGTTCCGTATCAGCCTGACCGTGTCCCACAGCAGTCTGACGGAGAATGCCCCATCCGGTAAGAGCGGCGCAGCGTTTGACATCCTGATGACCGAAAAAGCGCGTCTGAAAGCCCTGCTGCCGGAAGGGTGGGAGAAGGACTTCACCACCTTCTTCGCCCTGAGCGGGGAGGTACTCATGTCATTTATGGCCTTCTGCACAGCCTGTTCCGTTGATGGCGTACAGACCCGCGATATGGGACACACCTCGCGCAGCACCCTCGATACGGTCGAGGCGGCAATCGGATTCCACCTGCGTGACTGGTGGCAGCCGACGAAGGAAAATTATTTCGGCAGCCTGAAGCATCCTCAGATTGTGGCATCGCTGAAAGAGGCGGGGCTGACGGGGGCGGCGGGGGACGCGGAGAAGATGAAGAAGGGGGATGCAGCAGAGCATGCGGAGTGCTTCATGAAACAGAACCGCTGGGTTCCGGCCTGGCTTAAAGGGCCAGAGCCAGCGGCTGAGTCCACGGCAGACGAGACCGCCTCAGATTCCGGCAGCAACCACGACGACGACAACACCCCGGCACACGCCGCCTGATAACGGAGAGCCGCCCCGCGGGGCGGCAATAAGGAGATACTTATGCAGACTGTTCTGACCCCCGACGTACTGAAAACCATGATCCCCGAAGAATTTGAAGACTGGCGCGACAGCGGCGAGGACTACCGTCGCGCACTGACCCACGCCGTCATGCGTGACCTGTCCTGCCCTGAAGAATGGGACATGAACGGCGAGTACCGCAGCGAGTTCGGCGGGTTCTTTCCGGTGCAGATACGCTTTACGCCTGCCTACGGCAACTTTCATCTGGCGGTGTGCAGTCCCGGTGCCATCAGTCCGGCGTGGATGGTGGTGTTTGTTCCCGCCAGCGGTCGCCCGTTCTCCGTCATTCGTACCCTGAGCGGCTACCAGCCGGATCTGGTCAGCCATACCGTCAGCCTGACGGCGCGTCTCGATGCGGACGGATACAGTCAGGCCAGCATCATCAGCATTCTGGCAGCGGAGGGCGCTGCATGATCCCCTCACATCTCTCCCTGATTCCCTTCAGTCCTGTGCGCCGCGCCGCGATGGAGGCCATCGCTGAGGTTGAGCGCAGGCGGTCGCGCGGCGCGGTGTTCTCTTCGTATCCTTATGCCAGCGCCTTTTTCCGGCGACTCACGGGCAGCACGCGCATCTCACTCAGGGAGATTAACTTTTTTGCGCCGGTGCTGACCGCGCGAGAGCTACGGGGCCGCAGGGACAGCTGGCTCAGTGCCATCGATGCGCTGATTGAAAGTCGCGGGACATGTTGCTGGCTGCCGCTCTCCGCCGGTGCAGGTGTGAACCTCTTTCCGGAGGTAGCCTTTCAGCAGACCGAGCGCATTCGCTGTCAGGACGCGCTGCGGGATGAAAAATACACCCGCCAGCACCACAAAGAACGGTGTCTGCGTGAGCGGGCGTACCAGGCGCTGGCGGGGCAGGCGGAGATTGAGCTGGCATTCCATACACCGGAAACGGTCAGCAGCTGGAGTGCCCGCTGGTCAGGCAGCCTTCCGGATTATGAGCTGGACAGCATGCTGATGCGCTGGTCGCGCCGGTTCCCGTCTCTGGCTGACCTCGATACCTGGCCGGACGATCCGCTCTGGCGGCGCGTTTATGACGTGACCCTGGCGGGTATCTCCGCACCGGCAGCAGTGCGGGCGCTCGAGCGCTGGATGGTGCCGAACAAGCTGACAGACGATAACGGCCGCCAGCCCTGACAGACAGGGGAAAACCGGTGCTGACGCACCGGCCATCCCCCTTTGCCGGCACCGGAAGCGGCTGATCAAATACATCCTGCTTCAGAGCTGCGAACTGATTTTCCTGCCACTTCTTTCAGTCCGGCTTCTCTGCTGTAAGTCCGTCTGCAGGCTCCGGGCGTCGTCCCTGACGGGACACGGCTGTCGTGAACAGAGCCAGCAGGCTGTCTCTGCCCTCCGGGCGTCCATCCTGACGCAACGTCAACCCCTGCGCTTGCTGCGTCCGTAAACGGACGCGCCGGCTTCACCCTGCCGGCGGTAAGGCTGCCGGCAGTCTGCTGACGCCACGCCGTTCCGCCGTGTCGGGTATGTGCATCCTGTTCCCCCGGTGAGGCCATCACCCTGTGCGTCCTCACGCGGAGGGCCTGTCGTAGCACCGTCGGGTCGTCATCCAAGGGGTGTAATGAACTCCGCCAAAACTTTTTGCTAAGGACCGCAAAAACTTTTGTCTCCGCCCCTTTCCTTCCTTCCTTCGCCGTTGCTCCTTTGCCCTTGCCGCGAGAGAACTCACC
>Ga0058701_10003386_pt1 | contig 12596 bp, 7 predicted proteins | sample AgamicOrMae_FD_97039 | JGI IMG/M metagenome (GOLD analysis project Ga0058701, IMG submission 97039) | Agave microbial communities from Guanajuato, Mexico - Or.Ma.e | ecosystem: Host-associated > Plants > Phyllosphere > Phylloplane/Leaf | place: Guanajuato, Mexico | collected 2012-06-04
GCCGAAACATCTGAGAAGGTTTTTTTGTTTTTTTTTGCCTTTCTACTGCAAAAATATGGCCTTTCTCCCAATAGCGGACACCTCCCAATAGCGGACACTTTTTTCTGGCCCATGGCTGTCCGCTATTGGGAGGTTTCACTGTATAACAGCATAACATTATGTTGCCTTTCGGGAAGCGATGCACTTGGCACTTCACCTAGCCTATTATAACCTAACCTAACGTTTGCCATGCTTGATGCCGCTTACTAGTTGGCGCCAATTACTGCCGCCGAGAAGTGGTGTCAGGATTGGCGACTGCCGATCGGAGCAAAGTAAGAGACTAGGCATTCACCTAAACCTCCGTTAACCTTTTTTTTTTTTTTTTAATTTTCGTCCCAATGGGCCAGGCTCTTAGTAGGGACGACAATTTAGAAAAGCAGAGATATATGTTAAATTATTCATTTAAAAAACAATAACTAACGTTCTCAGGCACTTAATGAGTTATTTCATACATGAGACTTCATCTCCGTCATATATAAACTTCCTATATATCATATATCACTTTCATACGGAGGAGTTTTTTAATATATGTTTATCAATCCAGGTTAACCTAACCGCGGTTAACCTAACCTAGATTAACCTACATGCGATCGCATCTTGTGGTCCTCCACTTGTGATGAAAACTTGAATACACGAGGGGGAAAATACAGTCTGTAAAACTTGGAGTGCAATCAGGTCTATCGTCTCACATGGGCGCCCAGAAATGAACGTAGGCAACATGTGATACACCCATGTAGCGCGGTTGCCTATTCATCGGCTCGCAGGCGCTACATTTCCCCCCACCCTTTTTCCTCAACAAAATGACTGGAAAGGTATTGGAATGAAAGTTGTAATAGCGTTAAATGAGCAGTTATGCTAAAATCTTTTTGGAATGCCTTTATTTGCGTATCGCTCGGACTAGAGTTCGGTTTGAGCGGGCTGGTAAAGTTTAACCGATAGGAGTCCCGGGTCAACCAAGAAGTCACAAAAAAACTTCACTCTGAAGAAAAAATAAATCAGGGAAACAGAAAAGTGAAGCTAAGATTTTAGCAAAACGGTAAGTTGACGGATTTTTGTTCTAAGCTGGCGGTACATGGTTGTCATGAAATTTTCAAACTAAACAGTTTTTCGTCGTTGCAATAATAATAACTGAGGACCGAGAGAGGCCTGTAGAGACGAACTGGGTTCAAATGAACGAAGAGAAAGCAATGTGCACGCTTTCCATTGATCAGTTCGCTTCTGATTGTTTTAACGAGCAGTGGAGAGTCGACTGACAGTTCATCATAAACTCCCAGGTTTCTAAGAACGTTGCAACAAATACGGGTGGCAAGAAACGTTCAAAGGAAACAGCTTAACAAGTGCGCTTCCTTCCCTTTAAAAAAAAAAAAAAAATAGTCTGGGCTTGATTCCTTATTAATCCACGCTGAGATTATTATAATCCACTCAGTCCGTGGGATGGGGGTTCACAAATTTACGGTCTACAATGTGGAAAGCAGTACTAACCGGGAAATTTGAGTGCGTTCCAAACGATGACAGTGTTGTCGACGGAGCATGACGCCAGCCACGCATCGTTGGCCGACCACGCCAGATCTAAAACATCGCCATTGTGAGCCCTCAAAGTCGCAGTACACCGCCACGTTTCAACGTTCACTTTCCCGCCGCTGGAACCAAAAATAGTGCTGCCACCTGCAAGATAAAAAAAAAAATCCTTACCTTCCGCTTTTAGATCACGTTGGCAAGACTGGTAAAGAAAGTTTTCATACTGTTTCAGCTAAAATATACAAAAAAAAAGCTGCAGGGCGGTAGCACTCAAAACGTTTTGGTAAGAACGACACTTTAGCAAGGCGGAGACACAATCGTAAAAACCCGAAACGACAATGAATAATTGGCTTAAACCTTTGCTTGTAGAAGTTAAATTCTCTTCCATGATACAAACTTGGTCATATTACCTTACTTTGCACAAAAAAAATAAAAACTAAGACTTTACATTTGTTTTTGGTTAGCCATTCCTAACCCCACCATGTGAAGTCGTGTAATGAATGTTTCTGCGTTACAAAGTGAGACGATATGACAATTTTTGTATCTAATATGATAAATTAACTTTGACAAGAGAGGATTTAATCAACTATTTGCTGTTGTGTGGTGTTCTTACGATTAGGTCTACGCCTTGCTAAAGTACCGTTCTTACCAAAACTTTTTGAGTTCTACCGTCCTATCGATATGCTTACAGTGATGGTAATCAGGTAGCAAAGTTATCTCAATAAAACCCAGACGAAAAATTACTTAAACGTAATGATATTTGGAAGGAAAATGACACTGCAGAAAAGGACTCCAATATACGTTTCACCAACAAATACAGTAACGTTGGGATGGGTTCTTTTTCGACGAAGATGCTAATCTTTCATTAACATCCACCAAGGGCTAACTTGGACTCTTGGTTTGATTCGATAACGTTTACACGATAAGGACTTTTGCCTCTTAGATGCGGAGAAGAGAAATACGTCCAGGCTTGGTTGCGTGCGGATAGGTTCAGAAAATTTTTAATTACGCGAGCTTATGTAAGGTTAATTTCGGGTGGGTAATTTAGGCAAGCGGGGTAAATTAAACCCACTACCGCCCAGCGATGCCGTTCGGAAACAGAAAAATCTACCTTAGAGGATCTTTTCAGTTCAGTATTGTCACAATTTAAAAAATATCACCCCTCTGGAAACCTGAAATTGAATAATTCAGTAATTTTTCAAAGCTTAAAATTTCGTATTTTAATGGGGAAAACCCCCCAATTCCTCTTATGCTAAATTTCACTCCAAATACTTTGGGCTGTTATGGGTTAAGCTTGGTAAATTTAGGTTAGCTAAGGATAGAATGAGCGCGGATCGCAAGTTGATCGTATCGTGGTGTAACATTTCTGTATGTAACAATTTTCAAGCCGAAAAGTCATGGATCGGTGAGATTCATCACGTTGACTGCTCAGGGCTCACTGGTCAACACAGTTTCAAGTGGTACGATTGACAGCATCACAACTTTCTGTTGAATTACCTGAAGCGTTCTTAACCTGCTTCCACACCATAATGAGCTTGTCGTCTCCAGCCGATGCCAAATGTTGTCCCATGAAACTCCATCGCACGCAGTTCACACACGCTGAAAGCAAACAACGATATTAAAACAGTTTACAGGAAGGCATCTATAATCCGTCGACGAGTTTTCTAGACGTTCAGGTAATAATTTCCTTATTTACAGACTAATAGCAGATACTTTCTCTAAACTTGAAAAATTTCTTTACAGAATGATTCACGTCGTTTGCCATTTACCGAAACGTTCTTGTGAGCTCCAGCATTATTTCAGCAAGTTTTTGTTACTTTTCCACACTAGCTAAAATTGTATGACTTTTCAAGGCATTCTAGCGTTGGCAGCTACCCTGTGTTTGACATCTTTCAACAGGGTTTTTAACGGTTGAAACTTCATTATGCACCGAACTCAACTTTCGGTGTACAGTCGGCCGCAAAAGTCATGACCCCTGCTCCCAGAAGAAATACATGGAAGCAGGGGTCATGACTTTTGTGGCCCGCTGTACATTAGGTCATAACAGACTAGTAACTTTCAAATCACGCCTTAGACACGTTCATTTGACAGGGGGTCTTTTATAAACTACGAGACCCTTGAAGAGACGGAGTTAAACTTGGTGTCTAGAGGTAAGTTTTTGAAATCCGAATTCCCGACAATTTCCCGGATTTTCACGACGAAATTAAAGAATTTCCCGGATTTTAAACGACTTTTTCTTGGACAAAAGCAGAAGTTTTGTGGAAATTTTAAGCTATTTGCGAACCAAACTATCCTCCCGTTATGATTTTTTCAAGCAAAGACCGGTCTGTTTTTTCAACGCCCCTACATTTTTATGACAATCAAATTCCATGCACAGATAGAGTAACACGTGTTAGCAAATCAGTAAAAATAAAAATAATTAAAAAATATTAGGGGTTTTGAATTTCAATATCGGAAGCGAGATTTAATTTTAAAGGGAAAAAAGTGCTGAAAATACTTCAAAAGGTATGATAAAAAAATAACAAAAAAACACAGGACAAACTTAACGGAACATTTGTACATGGATTGCTGCAGTGACGCACCGGTGCGGTGCGCGGATGGGCCGCGAAGAGAAATAGACGAGAGGGGGAGAGAAAGAAGTTATAAACGGACTAGGGTAGAGGAGAAATAGGGCAAGAAAGCGAGAGAGTGCAAGGGAGATGGACAGAAAGCGCTCCAGGAGAGTAAACCGCCGTGACGGTAAAGCTTGCCTTTTTTTTCCGGGTGGCGCCAGCGCAAAACGCAGGTCGGGGATCAAAAATGTTTTATTTTAAGCTCAAATTAACAAAATTCCCGTCTTTTTCACAAATTTCCCCACAATTTCCCATACTAATAAATTTAAGGAAACTCTTCAAGAAAGTACAAAAGGCAGAGAGGTTAGAGAAGGTGCGGAAATAGCCGTTCTATCTCAGATAGCCTACGCCCGGAGTCATTCTTCCACCTATGTGCAATCTTACCTAAATGATTGTCCAATTGGCACAGCATTTTTGGTATATTTTCATCACTTTCTGCTGCTTCACTGAGAACGGGAGCCATATTCCAGATGACGACCCGGCCCGTGTCGTCACCTAAAAAGATTTCCAAAGCATGTATTATTTCACCAGAAATAAAGAAAAGTTTGAGAAGTACATGCAGAGCTATGCTGAACATCCCCACCTTGGCCACCAGTAGCAAATCTTGAGCCATCTGGATGAATGTCAACGGAAAATATTGGCAGTTCTGTAAAATAGGATAAAACACATAAATTGACAATACAATAACAACACTAAGTCCATAGAAAGAATGTGAGAATTCACATTTCCAAAGAGGTTTAGGATTCTCCAAAGCTTAAGACTATTTTGACATTATCTACCAGTTGCTCAAATCAAAATAATCTGACTTAGCTGTGCAAATGACTTCACTAAAGCTAAGGTCACAAAGTGAAATAAATGACAAGGAATTAATTTGCAGCTAACATTTAAAAATTGGTGAGGATAAGGTAGGATACATCAATAACTTCTGAAAAAAGCTTCAGACAAGAGAACAACGGCGTACTGTCACTAATATGGACTAAAAGGCAGGAACAATAGCTGAGCAGAAAGGTTGGGAATCTTTTCAAAACAAAAACATTTTTCCAATATAAACTTCATAGGATCCGTACCAAATATGAAATAAAATACATTGGCGCGATTACTGAGGCTCAAAAATGTACATTTCCATACAACTTTATCGGTAATAATGAGAATGAACGCAAGAAAAACACCCGAATTGAGGTTAACTCACGGTGTTTTCAGCGCGCTTTCAAAGAGAAACTTGGCAGTTAATACAAAAAGACCAACTACTTCATGAAACTAATGAAGCATTTCTACTAAAATATGACAAAAAGGAAAAGATACTTAAGGAAATGAATGAAAGATAGGAGAAACTAAGTTGGGACCCCAGTGGTAAACGGCAATCACACGACAAGCAAGTCTTTGATAAAAGACTGTTGCTCGATCGACTACTTACTGTCTTCATGTTTTACCCATAAAGGTTTTAATATCTTCATACTTCATAAAATATACAAATTCAATATCAACTAAAACGTTTTAAAACACATATGAAAAGTCAGTCGATGTCGGGCAGAAGCGGCTTGTGTTGACATGACATATGCCGCATGTGCTCATAAATGAAAAGGCGGTGAACGGACCCCACAGAGAACGTGCGTACTTTGGTACGAAATTTAAATAGGCGAATCACCGGTACAGAACTTTCGAGGTTGAAGTTCTTGGTAATAATTTATTTAATACATAAGCAATAGTTGTATACTCGCAAAACTAGCCTTGAAAACTGATTGTAGGAGCAATCTTTTGACATGAAAGTGTTCTGTACAACTCTCATACTAATGACAACAGCATAAATGAAAATGCAGATAGACGTCATCGGAAATCATGACACTGAAGTCCTAGTCTCATGCGGGAATACGGCGTGTAGCGCAATATCTAACAGAACAGCGGGGATCTGTTTACGGAACATGACTTCCATGTTTCTTCGATGGAGGTGCGGTTCACTGAGAGCCATAAAATCAAGTGAGAAAGGTTGTGATTCAACGTGGAAAGTTGTGGCGCTTTTGGGTCTGTATCTTATGTTAGTGGATCTACGCCGCAGAAGTCTTTTGTCATGGCCGTGGCGAATAGCAACTTAGGTCTGCAGAGAACCTCAGAGCCATCACCGCCGATCCGCACAAGAGCAAAATGTTTCGTTTTAGTCCTGCATGCGACGAGCACAAACTTTTCGAAACTTTTAAAAAACATTCAGAGAAACGCGCTAAGTGTTTTCAATGGACGTGAGGCATGTCACCTTGACGAATCTTAACAATATTAAACAGGATACGCTTTCCACTAATTGCCGCGGCACCACAACTCCCATGATTAGAGCTCTAATATCTAGGGGCATCACACTCAAAGTTAACTAATCAGGACCGTGAGAAAATCCCACAATGGCTAAAATACTGCAAGCTTAAAACTTGGCAAATAATTCGAATCCATGAGTTGTATTGCTGCCACTTTTCTTCCTTTTTATTTTTTTTCTGTTTACTTTTCAATTTTAATTTTCTGTCGTAGGAACGGGGTGGTGGTATTCCTTCCCTGTTCCGACGCCCCTTTTGAACTCCATGAATGCTCCCTGAGAAGCTGAGAACCCACTGCTCAGTTAACCTAAATCCACGTGCTTTACGTAGTACTGTAGCACGATACCGGTGCCCATTTGATACCGATGTGCAAAACAAAATACTGGGGGGGGGGAAATAATTTATTGTAAGACATAGGTTGTAAGCTTGGGTAAATTGTAAGTAATGAAAAAGTAAAAGGGATAAATATTTAATTTTGGTATGTCGGATGATTAGAACACATGGCTTTTTCGAGCTACAGCGCTCAAGTTTGTCAGACTTTTCTCTGCTTCGATGCTCGCCTATGTTTGGCTGCTGAGAGTCCTGTTTTAATATTCCGCGCAGCCTGAAACATGAGTTGAAATAGGGCGTTACCAAAATAATGCGCTATCAGTGCGAGATGGCATAGCCTCTTCCCGAAACCTCAAAACTTACACAAACTGTCCACTCTTGATGTAATTTGTCAATCATTTCGTGAGTGAGGTGACCTGACTTCAGTAATTGCGTTGTAAATGATCCGTACATATTTTTTTTAACACCTGCAAAGGAAAGTAAATTAGATGGTGAAAGGAGGCGAATCTAACAATTGCCAGGACGTGCTGAAAATACTTACCTAACGGAGAGCGAATTAAATCTTCGTAAGACGGAACTGAATCTATGGCCGCGGTGCTTCCAGGATTTTCAGGATCTAAAAAAAATTTAAAAAGTTAAAAAAAAAATATAATAAAAATCTGAATTTCTGCGATAACGTACCCGTGTCAATGTTAAGCGGTGAATCTTCCGCAACGAGACCCTCACTTATTTCGCCAACAGTCCCTTATAACACAACACAAAACAAATGAACAATCCGAATAAACCTTGAGAGGAGAAGAAATCTCGATTCTTTGAGAAATACAAGCCTTACCCAGTTCGACAGCTTCCTTCAATTTACTTTTTGTTGTTAACTTTATTTTTTGTAGTAATTCCAAAACAGTCTCTTGAATCTTGAGGTCCAATTCCTTTTGAAGTTCTTTTATCTTTCCAGGTTCGACAAAAACATTGGGAAACCGATAACTGCAACGATAAACATTTCCTTTAAAATAGATCAAACAATTTTCCAAAGCGTTCCACAAGGCACGGAAATACCTTAGCCAGAGGTATAAATCTAAAATGTCAAAAACTGTCTCCATATGAATCAAAGATTGTAAACTATGTTCATCACCGGTAGGCCACATAATTTGCGTCTTCGTCCACTCCGCCGAAATTGCCTTATTTTGGCTGAATTGTTTAGCAAACTAGAATAGAAAAATACATGAGATAAGTGCTTCACATGAAAATTGATACATTTTCCTGCATTTGAAAGATTGTATTTTCTACCTTTGTGTTTCCTCTTTCTTAGCCAAGCTGACAGAGCGGTGCGCAAGGCATCATTTAATTTGATCCGACGGTCTCCAAGCCTGATGCCGCTTACTTCTCGGTATCACGCTTGGCAACAGCGGGCAGTAAAGCAAGGCGCAAAGCTTCTCATCTTGAGTAACTTTCCGGTAACTTAAACTAGGTTATCCTAACGGAGTTTTAGGTTGTCCATCCTCATCATAAAATGAACCTGGGTGGAAACCATAAGGTAGAAAATGCAACCTTAGAAAATGCAGGTTTGATCTCCCCGAATGCGATCTGACGAGACGTCGCTCGTCTGAGAATCAACGATAAGTCGGGGCAGAAAATACTAACCTTAACAAGAATGGTTGGCATGAGCGGAGTTTTGAAGTTGACAGGCGCACAACAGAAGACGAATCGGACTCGAAGAGGTAAGTTGACATGTTCTAGCATATCCGCGATTTTTAAAAACGCGTCCATATTACACAGGAAGTAAAGAGACGCATCCAATTTCATTAGGTTGTAAAATACTGACTGTCAACATGAGACGGGAAGATTTAAGCCACACAAAAGGGAGCCTAAAACATGGTTTCGACAAATTCTACCAGATAGGCAAATAAAAAAAAGAGTTAAGGATGCCCTAGCGCGGTCTGCACGATCCGCGGGACGGGTAAAAAAAGAAGTTGCTCCGCCCATTAATGCTTGTGAGTAGTTATGAAGGTCTATATTTTCCTCTTTTAAACTTCGTAAGTCAAGTCACAGTCATTGCATATTGGTTTGGTAGCTCGAAAACCATACAAAAATGCTAATGAAGCAGAATCAGAGCAAAATTGAAGCATACAGTTCCAGATTTCTCTGTTGTTTTCTCGGTTACCCACTCTTTTTTCATTTACATCGTTTTACTCAAACAAGACCTGTGTAAATCTAGTTTTTGAAAGAAGAGAGTTGGATCGGCCCCTCTCAAAAAAATAAAAAACCCTTACAAATTAAGCCAAAATCTTGTTCCGCCATAGGACCCTATGCAATTTTAAAACTCTCCCTGACCATTACTTTATTATAACCAGTAAATAGAGCGGTGAACTCACTTTGTTAGTCGCTTTCGAGACGCACCAAAATATAAGGAAAACCAAGAGACCACTTTTATTAAGTTTTCTTGACATGAACATTAGCGTTCGGGCATCCTTAACTTGACCAACGGCAGGCTGAAACTAGTCCAGCTCTAAAATAACCTGTTTTGAGTTGGCCTTCCAAAGTGAATAATAATACAGAGTAGTTTGAGCGATACTCACCACTATATTAGAAAGACTTGCTTTTGGTAAATAGTAGGAATAGAGCTCTATCTGCTCAACGGTGGGATGAAGTCCGGCCTGCTTCAAAGGACACGGTGTTGACGACAGAAGTTTCCGTAGAACTTTTAGATCACTGGCTGAAAATGTTGTTACGTATCCCTGAAAAGAGAAAAGAGCCGTAAGCACAATGCGGGAATAAAACTCCGCTCTCGGGCCCCAAAAAGTTCCACTTTCTCGGGTTTTTGTCTCATCGAAGTCCGGTTTTCTTTGAACTGGAAAATTACTTCGAGGACTAAATTTTTCTTCGACTTGACGAGGTTTTCTGGTTAGACCGTACAACCTCACTTGCTCGAGCACTTTTCGCAACTGTTGGCTCAATAAACGCTTGTGAAAGAGCAAAATCCTAAGGCACTACGAGTTTTCCCAGCATTCGAAACTAATACATAATACCTTATCGTAATGGGTGTTATAACGCCCCGCTCGTCCAGCGATTTGCAGGGCTTGAGATACAGAAATACACTCCACGGCAGACTTCCCGTCTGTTTTAAACGTGGGTTTCCGTAAGGAGTAGAATATTATCCGTCGTATACTCCTGAAGAAAAAAAGAAAATATCTTTAAAGACAGTCTGCAATGCAAACAAAAGGTCCAAATTTCGAGAGTCCATGAAATATTCCGACTTAAGTCTTTACAGCAATGCACCAAAATCTACTCCGCTTCTTTTAAAGATTTGTCGAGCAGCCTTCATCAAGACAGAAGCGACTAAAATTTAAAACGTTAGAGAAAAAAATGGGACCGAAGACGGTCAAATACTTCCACGTCCGTTTTGACATCTCCAACCGCTTTTGAGATGCAGGGGTTTGAAATATCTCAAAAAACACTCCCACCCCTAATTTAAGGGAAATATTGCCTCGACTGTGCTGTCGAGGGGAAACTCGATTCCCAGTTAAAATAAACATTTTAAACGTGTTTTGACCCAAGTCGAGACGTTTTTAGAACCCCTAGCACCTGACAAACTTTTTTCAAAAACAGTTTTTCTGAAATATCTCGAAAACCGTCAAACATATCCAAAAATGTGTAGTATCAAATTTGTAGGTCTTTAAATTTTACCGCGACAAAGTCTTCGCTGTTTTTCGATATCTTTAATGATTTTAGAGACATTAGGGTTCAAAGAATTGCAAAAATCACCTCCCTCCCCAAATTGTGGGGAAGTATTGGTTCAATTGTACTGGCCGGGCGAGGTTCTCGATTCGAGGCGAATTGCTACACCGAGCTTTTCATTCAGATCGGTCGACTTGTTCGTAAGATATCCATTGACAAACTTTTTCTCACAGACAGACAGACAGACACAAACGTCAAGCTAAAAACCAGTTTTCTTGACGATTCGGTGTTAGTAGAGTCAGGAAATGTGCTTGGCTCAACTTCGATTACTTGACGGTATTCCAATACTTCCATTCGGAACACAGGAGTAAAAATCTGATTTAAGTCTTTGAGGAAAATGTTAAGTGCGCTTTAACAAAGTATTGTAACTGTAAATTTGATGTGTTTGGATTCCCTTCCCTATTATCGTGAGATTCTTGCTCACTCTTACAATTACAAAACATCTCTTGTATCATCCCGAATAGGGTAAAGGCGGTGGAAACACGATAAATTAACTTTTTAAAAAAACCTTCTGGTCTTGAAAAAAATATCGTCTCTAAACGCCCATAGGTCGCGAAAAATACCTATTGGCTTTCGTCATCGGAGTTTTTTTTTCAGAAAAAAGGGCACGAAACGGGTAGCTGTCATAAGCGCCAAAAACCACAAGCGCCAATCCGCAACCGCCAAACGAGGAAAGTCGCAAACGCCAAAGGTCTTAACTGCAATACTAACCTAACTTAACCTAACCTATACGAACTTTGGCGTTTGCGACTATTCTCGTTTGGCGGTTGCGGACTGGCGCTTGCGGCGTTGGCGCTTGTGATTTTTGGCGCTATCGAATGCCCCCCCCCCACGAAACTTACAAATTGAGACCCATTCCAATAGCGTCCGTGGCGACCATAACGTTGCACTCATGCGACGTATCGTTAAATTTATTGGCATGTGCAAGTTTGGTTCCTGGTGGTAAACCTCCGTAAATAACAGCTACTTGTCTTCCCATGGCTTCAAGCGCTCTCGACACCTGGAATAAGCAGTTGCATGATTTTACACATAACCATCATTCGTCGTTCGAATAACGAAGTATGCGCAATATCGCCGTGTCCTTACCTGGAATATATCATTTTTGGAAAAGCATACTATACAATCGCCATCCTCAACCTTATCTAGCGACTCTAGCGCCTTGTCGCACACAAGCAGCTCTGTTAGTCTTTTGTACTCTCGAACCTGGAAAAAAAGTGATTGCAAACGCATAAATTGTTTCGTCGAATTGTTTCGATTTTCCGATTCCATTCTCAAGACTTCTCGAGATAAAAGCCACAATCACTAGGAACCCTAACGATTTTAAAAGCAAACACAGAACGTTGCTTTTTTTTTTTCAAGTCTAGAGAAAAGAAAGCTTTAGAGCATTTTTACTATGAGTGGTGTATCAAACCCTAATAGAACACGTTCGCCTAGTTAACTCACTACCACCCAGCGATCCCGTTCGGAAACAGAAAACTTTATTTTAGAGGATCTTTCCAGTTCAGTATTGTCACACTTTTAAAACTATCACCCCTCTGGAAACCTGAAATTTAATAAAGTAGGCATTATCCAAAGCTTAAAATTGCGTATTTTAACGGGAAACATCCTATCAATGATTGCTCTTCAGCTACATGTCACCCCAGATACTTTGGGCTGTCATGGGTTAATGATAGCAATCCAATTTGGATCAAACTTAATTTTGAGCCTTGGCCATGTTACAATCCAGATGAAAGGCCCGTCATACTAAACATGGGCTTACCCACACATGGGAAATGGCTTTTCGTTTCCACTGTAAAATATTATGCTCTACTGTTGTGGGGCCTTCATGATCTTCAGGGTAGGCAATCAGCTTTGAGCGGGTTAACCAACTAACTTACCTCTAAAGTTTCTCCTGCGGAATGGACCAAACTTTCGACTAGTTTTATGGCGCTTTTCTCTCCACAAACGTGAACCTCTTTCGCGCAAACTCCTAAAAGCGCGCGGGTCCAGGCCCACCCACGTTGCGGATCCGCAATCATTTGGATTTCGTCGATCACCGCAACGTCGTCTAATCAAAAAAAAAAAAAAAAAA
>Ga0058701_10003387_pt1 | contig 12594 bp, 8 predicted proteins | sample AgamicOrMae_FD_97039 | JGI IMG/M metagenome (GOLD analysis project Ga0058701, IMG submission 97039) | Agave microbial communities from Guanajuato, Mexico - Or.Ma.e | ecosystem: Host-associated > Plants > Phyllosphere > Phylloplane/Leaf | place: Guanajuato, Mexico | collected 2012-06-04
ACGTTGATAAAGGGGAGAACTCTAGTTCTCATATCCAAGGGGGAGTGCATAGGGAATGGCTTCATGGCTGACTGTAAAATCAGATGGACTCGCACAACATTTTCAGGTGTTTCTGTTTATAGTGGAGAACTGAATCGAAGAACTGGCTGCATAGTGATTCTGATGTATGGAAGACCACAGTCTTTCAAACGTTCTATCAGCCATTCTTGCAGTTTTTTTTTTATGAAGTAGCCTCGTAATGCTCGACCGGACCATCTGGCTCTTCCATAATTTCCCAAAACTCTTCGCTTGTTACCCCCTCGAAACCTACAAATTACTTACTTGTCGGCTTTTACAGGGGGTAAATACTCCCCACTGCGATTTCGAGAGGCTATCTTTCGTCAGCACCAAGAACTGTCGTTCACACATTGTCGGGGGAAGGGGGAGGGTATTAACGTGTTCCCACTTTACAAAACAGTGGAGGAAAGACGGGGCGTGGTGACACGGGTGAGGGGGGAAGGGTGAGGGGAGGGTTCTGCAACGGGTGCTCCGCGGAGGGTGCACCACCCCTGGCAATACACTGCAAAATATATTATCGCAAATAAAGATTGTTTGGATCGGAGATGATTGATAAGGCGATTGTGTTGCAAAGCGATTGGACCATTTTGATGACATCTATTCAGCGTCCTTGAAAAATTGCTATTGCCTTAACCTAGATACACATACAGAACATATGCGGATTCCCGAAATTATCTCAGTTTATAATTAGAACCTTTACACGCCTGCTCCGTTTATTCTTCATCGGCAACAACGCAAGTTCATGACTAAACTTAGAGAAGGGAGTAAGCTTAAGGAAAGACAACCATAACCTTTCCTTTCAAGACTGCTCACGAATATCTTTACCCGGAAATTTTTACATGATGCTTTTAAAGGCGAGATTTGAAGAGTTATTCTGCGCTGAATGCTGAGAACTTCAAACAAAGGCATTTCGATCGCTAACTTGAAAAATAAACTTTTTGACTTACAAATTTTGCATCTCTTTAGCTACTTTTCTGCTGTGATCCGCTCATCCAAATAGGCTTTTCCAATCCACAGCAAATATGAACTCAACGACGAACATTTCCGCTTAATATGTGCGGTTGAAATAAAAGATAAACATCAACTTTGCCTACAGCTAGAGTACAAACAGTTCTGAACCAACGATGCACAAGTTTTGAGTAAAAGAACTCATCACAGTAAAAACGAACAACCGTTTTGGGGAATGCCATACCTGTTTTGGATATAAAACTAAAACGGGGGTAGTGCGTATTTTGGTAATTTTCAATGCAGATCTATGTTCAGCCACATCAATGGAAAGCTCTCGCCGAGACCTTTTGAATGATATGGCTGAACATAGGCCTATCTTGAAAAATAATCAAAATACCCACTTCTCCCTTGGTTTTAGAGATAGACCTATGTTGAGCCACATCAATGGAAAGCTCTCGCCGAGACCCTTTGAATTATATGGCTGAACATAGGCCTATTTATAAAAATAAACAAAATACGTACCATCCCAGTTTTGGTTTCACACACCCAAAACACATATAGCGTTCCCCAAAACGGGGGATTTGTTTTTACAGTGATCCCTTTAATCTAACCGTCTAAGGCATACCTGGACACAAATCATTCAAATATATTCCCGCAGAACCCTTTCCCTTTAAGGTAAAATTGTCTCAGTAGTACTGTACAGTCGAACATGGGTTATACGAATCGCAAGGGACCGCCGAAAACATTCGTATAGCTCAGACTTTCGTACAACTCAGACTTTCAATGTATAGGAGGGGATTTCGCCGGGACCGGGCAAAAAATTCGTAAAATCCAAGATTTCGTACAACTCAGATTCGTATAACTCAGGTTTGACTCTATTTCAGCACTTCAAACACGAATTTCGAAGCAAAGACAAGCGAATGTAAGCGAAGTTTATCGCAACGATTGTGTATTTCGGAAAAAGTCAGTCTCGATTGAGAGCTCGTGTTGAAAATCCGTCGTGAGAACGCGGAGATCGCGACAGGGTGCGCTGAGCGCGGGGGGTGAGGGCTGGGCGACGAGGGGTGGTTCACCCTGGTGCACCCACCGTGGTCGGCGAATGCGGCCAACGGCTGGCATAGCGCGACCACGAGGGCTGCCGAGCCGCCGCCGAGACGGAGGGGAGACTCTCGCCGCGGATCCCGTGGCGGTGTATGCGGTGCACCCGCGGGGAACCACGGCGAGGGCCTCGGCGAGAGCACCGCGGCGAGGCCTCGCCCGCTCCGCTTAGGGTGCTCGCTCTCATTGTATCAAAAAGCGTATTTTGGCAGGAGGGATTGAGTCGCTGATTGAGCCATTAAGACCGGTCGGAGCGCGACCCATCCGCGCCCGCCTCGGACACGTGGATCCCCACGATTTTATCACATGTTCGGTAATTACCACTATCCGATTGGCATTTCACATCTAGATATCTCAATAAGTAGAAGGGTCGCTTACCCTACCCCCTCTTCTTATTTAGGTAAAAGTCCAAATATGCTACCAGAAGTTCACGATTTACTGTTATGAAAACAAAAATTATCATTAAATATTTGAACGAAATCATTTTGAAATGAAAAAGAAGAATACTTCCATTCCTTGCACCGTACGAACCTGGACGAAAACATAAGATATTTAAGGTTCTCAGCAGAATTAGGGCTTGGCAAAAAAGGACGATGTTTCAACACCAATTTTTCGCCGAAAAATAATTAACATATGGGCTTTTCTTTCTTGAAAAAATATTACAATCTGACGAGAACAAGATGCACGCAGCAAACCCACACTCAGAATGTAAGTCAAGGTGTGCCTCAACCCACTACCGCCCAGCGATGCCGTTCGGTAACAGAAAAAAATATTTAAAAGGATCTTTTCAGTTCAGTATTGTCACAATTCAAAAAATCCCCCCCCCTGTAAACCTGTTTAATTATTTAGGCATTGTCCAAAGCTTCAAATTGCGTATTTCAATTGAAAAAAATCCTTTCAATTTTTCTCAAGCTAAATTTCCCTCCAAATACTTTGGGCTGTCATGGGTTAATTAATTACGCTATCTATGGTGGGGGACAAGCAATCTAAACGAGCAAATTAAAACAATACCTCCTCAAAAAAAATTCTGACTCATAAAAGTTCAAAAACCTTTCTAGTTAGACGCTCGCAAATCGGTCTAAAATTATATTAATTTATTATATTTATTTATTTACTTCTTTTGTAAAGCCCCATGAACCAATAAGGCTGCTGAACTTAGACCAATCTATTTTAATTAAGCCGTCCAATCAAAATATTAGCGACCTACCGCGAGGAGATTAAAACGATGTTATCGAGAAGGGTAATCTTAATCCAGCAGTGTTGGGCGATAAGCGTTGCTAAGCAGATGCTTGCAGCGTGAAACGGAGAGCGCGCAGCGAGCGCGGCGAGTGCTCGCCAAGCGAAGCGTGAAGGCTTTTGTGTGAAATCACCCCTGACCATGACTTCGATCCATCAGCGCGAATGTCATATCAAGTTAAGACACGAATGGCAACGCCGATTATCAAGCTGTCGACAAAAAAAAAGTTTATTGTCGAGCCATCCGTCATATCGACACTTACCGTATTTCGGTTCGAAAATGTCCAATGCTAAAAAAAATGCTGGGTGATGAATTCCCCGAATGAAAAGTTGACGCTACTGGTAGTCCAGAACACCTCTAGAAGTCATTGAACTTCTAGTCTAGAAGGCATCTTCTAGAAGTGTTCGATCTTGGTGAAATATTCCATCCTGAAGGTTTGACGACATACCATCACAAATGTTCCCTAGGTTACGTCGCCCCGTTCGGTTGTCGCTGAGAATAGTAAAGATTTCTTCTTGGTAGTAAAAGCCCAAGAAAAAGTCGCAGTCACTTCGTCCTACGGGAAGAATTCTTAATAGGAAAAGCCCAAGAAAATGACGTAGTTACTTCGTCTTCCTGGCAGAACAGTGTCTTCTTCCTCTGCCAGAGGAAGTTGAGGAAAAAGATTTTGGGAAAATTGTGAACACTGAAATATTTCCTTCCGCGACTTGATACTTAACTGAAGGATATGTCCCTACACAGACCACAAGAGCATTGTCTTGGGAGGAAGACTGGTTCTGCTGCAGTTCGGACAACAGTGTTGGAGAAGATATGGATGAGGCTGATGAGTTGGCGCGACATATGGAATCGGCTTCTAGCGATGTTCCAAGCTGATGTGGATAGCTGGAGCTGCCGTACGTATATTACCAATTACAGTTGCGTCGATAGCGGCGCGGTGGCTTGAAACTCATTGGCGAGATTTCTGATTCGGAGGGGGTCCATCGCAGTCCAGTCCGTCCGGACTTGCCCTAATGAGACGCCGCGTGGTTAGTCTTTGCCCGGTGGGCTTGTGGGTCCACTCCTCTCTGTTTGCTCTGGAGTCCCTTCATGTGTATTGATTTATTACATAATAGAGACGGTATGGTCTCCCCAGCTCCCCAGCTCCGTCAGCGCGCCGCCTGGCTCCCTTTCGGCTCCCCTTTGGCTCTCACTCCCACGGGAGCTTCATTTTCCAATCTGCACACGCACGTATTTAACACTTCCCCACTTTTGTGCTTTATTCATGAGCGTGCTCCTACAACTTGTGTCTTACCGCCCGAAACTTGCATGCAAGAGCTGTCAATGTGAGTACGGACTTGCTACTCCAACCTGTCGCCCCTCGGAGCACAAAGACATAAAGAATAGTCTACGTAACTTTTTCCTCTGGGTTATTGACTTGAACCTCCGCGAGGACTGTTGCTCACGAACGCCGATGATATGAGGCGGGTGGACCAGTCGGGACAGGGGCTCACAAGATACCTGAGCTTTTTCACGTTTCTTAAGAGATGAAAGAAAAGAGACTGATATGTAGCGCGGTGGTCTTTAGACCACCGCAAACAATTACACGGCTGTTTTGTATTGGTTTACACACTGCTAACCCATAACAGCCCAAAGTATTTGGAGTGAAATTAAGCTTAAGAGAAATTTGAAGGTTTTTTTCCCACTAAAATACGCATTCTTAGCTTTGAAAAGTGCTTGAAGTATTAAGTTTTACATTTCAAAAGGGGAGATATTTTTTAAAATTATGACAATACACAACTGAAAAGATTCTGTAAAATAATTTTTTCCGTTTCCGAACGGCATCGCTGGGCTGTAGAGGGGTAATTTTAGACTTTTCTTTACCACCAGAGAGTATCTTCGACTTCTTCAACGGGTCCTTTCGTCGCATATATCATGACCTTATGAGAGCCAAGTACGCATCTACTCTTAACCCAGAGTTACACGAAGTCATGATTTACGACGCGAGTACACTAAAAATTTTTAGCGAGTACTACCAGATTCCTGTTTCAACTTTCAAAAAATCTCGTAACTATTGCATCCAGCCCAGATAAAAAAAAATAAAAAAAAGCTCTTATTCGGCGACAGTGACTAAAAGAGCAAATAATGTGGTGATATTGGCTTCGGGTTCCCTGCCTTCGGCACCACAGGGCAACATGACCTTCCATTACTGTATCCACATACCTTGACAAGATAAAGACACGCCATTCCGTCGATAAAAAAGGGATACAATAAGGGTGCAATTGCCCTTAACCCTCCGCCACGTATCAGCGACACCAATGTACTTGAACAAAATAATCAGGGCAAAAGCGGCCAAGGTGATACAGCCAGAGATGGCCGGGTCCGCTTGCTGCTGCTACAGCGCCCATCTAATTTGAATATAATCTGGCTCCCCGGCGTCATTTGCATAACAAAACTACACGACGTGTAACACACGGCTTTTCTCGCAACATTAATCTAGTCTATTCCCCGATGTACAGCGATTTTTTCCCCCTGCAAAACGATAGAGCCGTGTGATTCACCATAATGGGGGAGGGAGCAGTTAGGCCACAAATGTTCCACTCATGGAAGCAAGGAGCTGGCGGCCGGTTTAAATAAACCTCACCCGAATGGACTACGCTACGCTGCCATCTCGGCTGCCATGCCATATGGTACGTAAACAAACCTGGCCAGGACTTCCTATCCTGTGGGCTGGGCCGGCATGTTCTTTTGTTTGCTGGCTTTGTTTAGGTCGAGCTTTACAGCGGGGAATGATCGTGATCAAAGCTCGGGATTTTTGTTAACCCACATACACAAAATAACAGGGATCGCGATGAAAGTCAGCGGCCTCGCGCCGGAAATTACACAGATTAAATTTTACAAAATCCTCTTGGTCTTTCATGACGCCCCCCGCTACAGTTGCCAAACACGCCCTCCAAGTTTTAAAGCATTCCCTACCTCTTGGGTTCCACCCTCGTCTAATCTTTCATCACATTATGAGACGACGATAAAGCACAAAAACGTATTGGTTTAGTAACTTCCGATTGGTGAATTAACCGACTCGCTCCCTCTCTCCACGGCTGTCGCTGTGTGCATGCTGGACTGTGCGGGTAGGTGTCGTAAGGTCTTCTGCCCCAACCATCTTTGGATGGATTTCAGCCTTGTTCAGAACTGAATTGTCCACTTCTACATCATCCAACTGACTCGTCCACTTCTACATAGTTATCCTCAACTGTTTCATCAGGATCTTCGCTGACCGCGGCATCGTAATCTGTTGCTCTTTCGATGCTTTTAACACCACCCTTTTCCGCGGTCTTCTCTTCCTATAAAATTGACGCAGAGACTACGCTGGCGTCGTTACGTCGCGGGCTATTATTACCCGGCTTCCGGTCTTGATACCCAAATCGCCGAATAACGAGTACTCTTCGCGGCCGGTTGCGCACCCATTTTGTCTGGAAACAGCGGTCCGCCATCCGGCCGCCACTGGGCCGCGCCACTCGGTCGCGCCACTCATCCGCCATGCTGGCAAAATGGTGGCTATGTGGCGTCACACTGCGTGCACACGACAAGCGCCGCGCCATGCCGTTCAAGCGTCCCCACATAAACAATATTTCGTGCCGGATGTTATGCGGAGCGTTCGTTCGGTTCTGCGCCGCCCCACGCCGCCCCGCGCGGGCGTGGCGCAGGCGACATGCGGCCCGCACGTGCGTTCTTCCTGCGCCGGATAAAAACGCGATACTCCTAAGTGATTTTCATGGAATGGAGTGTAGAGCACATGTGTCAAATAAAGAACATCAATCGCGCGATATGAAGCAAAGGGGGAGCCAGGTCTTAAGGTCCCTCGACGGATAAACACAGACAGGCACTTGTTTACGGCGACGGTGGGAAAACTATATTAACGTCTGCCCTCCTCACAGCTGCAGCTTCCGTCGCGCTTCCAGACGAGCATCTTGGTCAAGCCAACATGTTGGCTGGATCAAGGATCATCACAGGATTCTCGGAACCTTCCGAGGGATTTCTCTACGAGATCTAATTGCCACGCTGCCGACGAGATTTCACACGCGCTTTCGCACAAGAATTAATATTCTCGTCACTCTCATTGGAACTTTTGCATTGTATACCACGAGATCTACCCTAAACTTTTACCTTATGAAGACTGCGTAGATAAGCCTTATCGCTGTCGCTCCGCTAGACGTCGCGTAGACTAGGTTAACTTAAGCTATCACAGTAAAAACAAAACCCCATTTTGGGGAATGCTACCTGTTTTGGGTAACGGGGGTAGAACATATTTTGGTTATTTTTCAAGATTTGCCTATGTTCAGCCATATCATTCAAAAGGTCTCGGCGAGAGCTTTCCATTGATCTGGCTCAACATAGGTCTATGTTGAAAAATTACCAAAATACGCACTATCCCCGTTTTAGTTTCATACCCAAAACAGGTATGGCATTCCCCGAAAACGGGGGTTTTGTTTTTACTGTGAAGGCTCAAGTACCTCACCGGTCGCTCCTTCCTCCTTCATAGGAGAAATAGAACAGAGGGGGTAGAAAACCCTACCTCTTACAGTGTGGTCCAATTTTTGAGGAGGAAATTATTCTCGCTGAGCAGGTTTCGCCAATGGGGTAATCGCCTTTGCGGCGTCGCCGGTGAATTTCCCGCTTGAGGGGGAAACGACTTGCGTGGTCGGCCGTCGGCCTGAAGGCGTCCCGTAAGTGTCTATATCTTGACCGGGTGGTAGCCACATAGGAGGCGCAGTGACCGCGGCGCGGCGGCGGTGGTGGCCCGAAACGACCCTCGGTGAGGCAAGGCGGCCAGCTCGGCCAGCTCGGCGTGGGCTGCACCAGCCCGGCCGCATGGACTCGGCCGCTCGGCTCCGAGGCGAGGCCGTTAGTCCATTAGTGCTCAATTCCCCGGCCGGAGATTGCGCCATTAGAAAAAGGGGTCCGACGTTGAAACGACGCGTGTTTTGGGAAATGTTTAGCACCTATGGTCTTGTTTGCTCTACTTGCGCTTGGAGAGGCATGGCGCTACGATTATTCCATGTAGCTCCACCTCCTTTGCGATTCATTCGTCGTTCTCCAAAACCTCCTTCACGCTTTCGTGGTGAGTTCCTCCATTTTAACGCATGTATCCATCCTCTCGCGTAGAATCCGAGACCCACGGTGTTTTCGCTAAGAGCGTTCACTTTCTAAGCTGCAATTTCCCACATCTCTTAATGACAAATTACCATTTTTTTTCGTCGTAAATCTACGCGAATGGAACTCAAGCACAGTAAAAACAAAACCCCCGTTTTCAGGGACACTATGCCTGTTTAGTATGAAACTAAAACGGGGCTAATGCGTATTTAGGTAATTTTTCAACATAGACCTATGTTGAGCCACATCAATAGAAAGCTCTCGCAGAGACCTTTAGAATGATATTGCTGAACATAGGCCAATCTTGAAAAATGACCAAAATAGGCACTTCTCCCTTATTTTTCATGATAGACCCAAGTTGAACCACATCAATGAAAAGCTCTCGCCGAGACCTTTTGAATGATATGGCTGAACATATGTCTATCTTGGAAAAAAACTAAAATTAGTACCTTCCCCGTTCTGGTTTCACACCCAAAAAAGGTATAGCATTCCCCAAAATGGGGGTTTGTTTTCACTGTGATATGATTAGTGAATCCCAAACACCAAAATGGTGGCGGGTTAGAAGCCGGTGACGTCACGGGAATGAGCTCTATACATACGCATCCCTTTCGTTTCTCCGAGGGATCTACTCACCCTTATTGGTTTCCCTGAAAATAACCCGACGTGGCCGCATTCATTCGGGCTTGGACTGAATGAAACCAAACAAGATATCGGGCTCCAAAGCCATGTCTGTTTGTCAAGATGCCTCTGTCAATGAGTGTTGAATGCTCTATAATCTCTCCGGTGAGCTCCATTCTGTGATTTTTTTCCGGGCGTCCAGGGGAGCGACAGGGGCGCGGCGAGGCCGATACGAGCGCCGGCAACGCATTTTATTAAGCGATTGATTCGTTGTTTTTCTTTTTCTTCTTTGGTCTTTTTCGGCAGGTGGTGTGACACGGCGTCATGTTCTGGCAGCTGATGAGTTTTTACGCCAAAAAGAGACTGATATGGAGCCCCGAGCCGCTCGCTCTTGTGTGTTTTGCATCAATATTTTCAACAGGCCGTTCCTTCCTTTTTGGTCCGTACGTCCATTCTGGGCGGGCGGCTCGCTTGCAAGCCTCATTGCGGACCCAAAAAAAAATTGCCACCCAAACTGCGCTCGAAAATGCAAACAAACATCGTTGCAAATGTCTCCTTGACTTCGGATGTTGACCGAACGCAAATTCTCCTTTCATTCACAAAAAATATGTCAATTTATAAAAAGAGATTTTTTGGACGGAAAAAAAGACTGGATGCCTATTAAAATTTTGAAGTAACTATTCACACGCTGCCCCATTAAAAATGCATTAGGTTCGTTTCCGTTCGTTCATGTCTCCCTTATATTAACATAGACGTGCGAATAGAACTGACCTTAAAATTTCACGCAAGAAAACCACTGTATATATTCATTAAAAATAGCGTCTTCCTTAGAGCATTTCGAACGAAGTTTCTTGAAGCCACATGAGAACAGATTTGAAAACAAACAGAATATTTTTTTTAAATATATGAAGCAAAGGTGAGCTCTTTTAAGAATAAAGAGCGCACACTTTTGGCATGGATTGTGATTAATCTAATACGTTCAAGGACGAATTTTCATTAAAACACGCCAAAGTTCGTTAGGATTTCCGCTGTTACGAAAGCACGCGAGGAGTGCCCGCGCCGTTACCAAATATTTGAAGTTGATTGACAAGCCCAATAACAATGATGGAATTGATGAAGAGTACTTCGTTGAATGACCAACGATCAAATTCGCCGAGAGCACCAGAGAAATTACAAATCGCCTGACTTTACCTTTGAAGTGAATCGTATCCAAGCGAATGCAGTCATTTCCTGCAACAAACAAAAAAGAAGATAAGAAAAGGAAATAAGACTAAGCAATACAGCCGCTAAATCGCTTGCAAACCTCTCGCATAGTAACTCCTCTGATTCCAAAACTTGGCCTCATAAAGCCAACTTGCACTTTGTTTTATCGGCTAGAAGGGCTTGAAACTTCATTGCTTAATCCACCGCTTTAGCGAACACATTCCCGTTAATTTTCGCAGTTAACATAATATAAATAGTAAAAGTAGGCACTATTTTCAAGAGACGAGAGAGGGACTCAACCTCATCGTTCCGTTTATAGCACCTTTGAGGATTTCTTGAATGTTGTTGAGGGGTTGAGGGCGCTGTGCGATGTGAGGGTGAGAGTTGAGGGCTCTTAAGGCGACATAATATAAAAGCGGAAACACAATACGGCCAATTAGTTTTAATCAAGAGTCCGAAAACAGAGGAATAATAGATTTGGCAAAAGTGCTCAGGGCAATCGCAGTTTGACCCATAGATGAGGGAAGTGCAAGGCTCGAGGCAAGTCGAAGAGCAGGCCGGAAGTGCCTCAGTTCGGACCAATCATTGGGTCATTTCCGGTTTCCCGGGCGAATGCCAAACATCGGTTTTATTACCATCACTCGCTCGTGTATGAAAAACTTACAGGTCACATCCTCGATATGAAAAACTTCGGCGGTGAGGGTTGGAGAAGATCTTGGAAAACTACCGATTATTAAAAGGAATGATGAAAAGAGGAAACAATAAACCTAAACGATTTTTTTTTCAAAACCGACCGAATCTTGTACGAGTTACGGGCTTACGTCGATTTTTAGTCAACGTCATGAGCCATTCTCACCGGCTTTGTCATAGGGAACGTAAAGGGATACAACTTGGATATACCCCCATAAGACAGTTGTTGACTTAATTATATTTTCCGTGAGATAGATACGACTAGATAGACTTCATTTTGTTTTTTCCGTGCGGGGTCACTCGCTGGTGCTGCCCAAGAGATGCAATCTATTTTGTTTTTCAAACAGCAACCGATTTGTTAATTGAACAAATTACTACGAGCGCCAGCGGCTTTAAAAATAAATTCCTTTCTTTCCCCTTTGCCGGGTGGAAGCGAAGGCCGTCGCCGGGTGACCCGACCTCGACCACGACCCCGACCAGGTCGCACCGCTGCGGCGTCGCCCGCTCCATTATACACATATGCTGTTATCAATCACGGGTAAAATTACTTTTTTAAAAAAATGTCCTGTTCTCTTCCCAATTGATATTTGCTTACCGTGTGATTCATTCCTGCAAAGCAGATCTTGTCCATTGTCACAAAACAAGATCTTCCTTCACAAGGTACACTCTTACTCCAACCTAAAAGGATCAACTTAAAACCTCTGATTCTCAACCAATCCGTGAAGATTAAAGTTAAGCTAATTTTTCAGAATGAGGATAAAATAGTCTTGATTTGAATGCTTGAATATTGATATGCTTGAAAGTATAAACGATGTCAGATTGATTGCTAATAACGCTGGTGCCAGAATTCTAGGGCTCGAAATAGTGACGGCACAAGTCCTTTAAAATCTGCAACATGTCACCCACCACCGACGTCCGAATCGTGTGAAGTGTTTGGAGTTGCACAATTGATATACTTTTGCAAAGTTACGTGTTGAATAAGAGGAGGATGCCGCTATGTCTTCTACATGAGAGATGAGGAGGTATGCAGAAAAGTGATGTTGCGTCGCTTGTTTGTCGTTTCACCGTTCCATTTTACACGACGTGTAGCCTATTGTCTGTACAAAAGGGTACGCCGCGTTGCCCGCGATGTTGATTTAATCATGCAGAGAACACGTCCAAACTAGCTCATCGTGTCACAATACTCAGGAACGCATGCTCTTGCGTTAACACTAATAGAAAGTTTCGTTTCATTTGCTTCTTCATATGGAAAAGATGCACTGCAAAGGCAGCCGTGTAGTTTGGTGTGTATGAACACACTTCACGCGGGTTAAACCGATTAACTTCGCCCACTGGTACACGCGTGTGGCGTGTTAAGCTGGGCGAAACACACTTGTAACACGCTTCGAGTGTGTTAGGCTAGGTGTGTATGTCTGATACACACCTTACGCGTGTTAAATGGATGGATTTTGACACACGTTAGGTGTGTTTGGAGGTCTTGAACACACTTGGACGGAAGTCCGAAATGCTCTGTAAAATCGATACACGCGTCTGGTGTGTATATACACACCTCGAGTTGGGATACCATTTTGTTGACAGCAGAAACGTTTCGTTTTGCCGTAAGCAGCAAGAGTGTG
>Ga0058701_10003388_pt1 | contig 12593 bp, 22 predicted proteins | sample AgamicOrMae_FD_97039 | JGI IMG/M metagenome (GOLD analysis project Ga0058701, IMG submission 97039) | Agave microbial communities from Guanajuato, Mexico - Or.Ma.e | ecosystem: Host-associated > Plants > Phyllosphere > Phylloplane/Leaf | place: Guanajuato, Mexico | collected 2012-06-04
ATGGGTGGACAGATGAGAGCCTTTCAGATTTGGTGCCGTTCTCACCATTGCGGTTTGAACAGTGGATGGCTCAGCGTTCAGGGTGATCGCCAAGTGTTTTGTCCGCCAGCAGCGCTGACAGGTAAATCAGTGCTGCCGGGAACCACGCCAGGCAGATAAATACCGATTGCCGGGAGTGCGGACCGTCTTCCAGCTTGCCCAGCAGGTATGCGGCAATCATTAGGTAAATCGACAGTGCGATCAAAGTGATTTCCCTCCATTCTGATTGATGGTCCGATCATGCTGATCAAACTCAGCATCGACAATCAGGTCGTGTGCTTCTCGTGCCAGAATGTCGATAGCGTGCAGGTGCGCCCGGAACTGCTCCGGCTTCAGGTGTCGCTTCTTAGCCAAGTCGACGATTGCCAGCTGAATATTTCGTGCCTGCTGCAACAGCGGTATTGGGACTACCAGTTGACTTATCTGAATCATGCTGCATTGCCTCTCGTTAACTCCACCATGCCGCGAGTAACCTCAATCCGCCGCGGCTCTTTGTCGGTTGCTGTGAATCCTGCTGGCACCAGCTCTACATCGTTACGGGGATTTTGATTTCCCCAATGATGCCAGCCTTCGGCATCACCGCGGCTGAACAACTCGATGCGTGACACGTCACCATATAGAAGTTCCAGGCGGTTACGGGCTTCCCAAGGCTTCGCGCTGTGCTCACCCAGCGGACTGTAAATCACCTGCTTGATCGATGCGCTCATGCGCTCCAGTCCCGCACCGCGCACAGCGATCAGGCAGTCTTCGGTGTTGGCGCGGGTGTAGTTGCCGCCGTTCATGCGCGTCTGGGTGTTCAGCAGCGCCAGCAGGTCATAGAAGTCTTCGACCTCGCCATCGCGCAGCGCTTTGTTGATGTGCTGCTCCGCCAGCTGGTTGAGCTTTATCCAGGTGAAACCCTTCATCGTGCGCACATCGAAGCCCCAGGCTTCAGCCAGCGCGATAGCCTCTACAGCGTGTGTGCCGGTGTACCACATCGCCAGCACAGCATCAGGTGCAGCCAGCGACCACACCGGCAGGCGCTTCAGGTCAGCCATCGACATGGTGCCGTAGTGGTTACCCGCGGCACCGTTGCTGATGGTGTTGCCATATGACCAGGGCGGGTCGGCATAAATCAGCTGATAGTTCATGCTGCTATCTTCTTTTGCTTTATGCTCGGGCTTAGCCAGAGGCATTCGGTTTTCACCTTCGTGCCTCTACCTGCGCTGATCCTGGAATCTTTGCTGACGAGACCCCAACCAGTAAGTAAGTCGCGGTACAATTCGCAGTCATATCCGCTGATCATTACCTTTCCAGCCAAGGTGGTGGACACAGCTAACAGCTGAATATGATCGGCGTCTGTCATTTCGTGGTTGTAACTGCGATTACCTTTTGCACGAGTTTCAGTAACATAAGGTGGATCGATGTAGTGCAGAGTAGTTTCGGCATCGTGAGCGCGCATAATTGCAAGCGCGTCTTTGTTTTCGATGATCACACCTTGCAGTCGCTGGCAAATGACTGCCAGATTGTGCGGGTAGCGCTCCCAGAGGTGTGTGGCGGTGGCATACTTCCGCTTACTGTCTCCCCTGAACCCTGAATTACCTCCGAGACCAGCAGCGGAACCGAAACCCATACTCGCCCGTACAACCATACGGCGAGCGCGCTCCACTGGCTCATTACTTAATTCACGAGCTGCATAAAATTCTTCACGCGCGTAAGGTGTTAGCAGACAGGCATCTTTAAGGCGCTGGCACAGTTCCTCATCGCGTAATACGCGAAACAGATTTACCACTTCACCATCAAGATCGTTATATACCTCTGCGTAGCTGCGTGACTTTTGAATTAAGACTCCCGCCGCTCCGCCGAAAGGCTCAACATAGCAGGTGTGTTCTGGCATATGGCTTATGATCCAGGAAGCCAAGCGAAACTTACCGCCGTGATAACGAATAACAGGATGTTTGATATTCATGCCCGCACCTCGCGCGCCGAACGAAGCAGCTGATCCATCCGGTAAATCGGGCTGTTGGCCCGGCATTCATCGAATACCACGTTGATGCTGTTCATCGCATTCAGCCGGCGGTTTGCGTTGCTGAGTCGGTTGTGAATTTCGTTTGGGGTGATCTCCCGTTCGGCGTTTTTCAGCCAGCAGATATTGTCATTCTTAAAGCGGGCGCGCATGACTTCGCCAGCGATAATCAGCTTGCTAAGCGCCGACATTGAGCTTTCACGTTTCAGGCCATGCTTAGCCAGATGTGCATGGATATCGATGGACCTAGATCCGCCATTCTCTTTCAGGTAGGTGAGGATTAACTCTTTCGATGTCATGATCAGCCCGCCATTCTCATCGCTGAGCGCTCAGCGGCTTTACGGTGGTTGGGATTGGCTTCGAACTTCGCCGCCAGTGACGGGTCACGCTGCGCTGCACTGGCATTGCGCTGGCGCTCGTCAAGCCAGGCTTCTACTTCATCGACGTTCCATGCGACAGTGCGGTTGGTCAGCGGGAAGCGCTTCGGGAATTCGCCATTCTTTTCCATCTGATTGATGGTGTATTCAGACAGCGGCACGCGCTCGAGCAGCTTGTCTTTACGGATTGCACTTTTCATAATTTTTTCTCTCCAAAGAAAAGGGGCCGCAATTGGCCCCTGAGTTTTCACTGGTGTTGGTTAAACGTATTCGGCGCGCATGTCGCCAAGCGTGATGCTGAAGCCTTCGTGCAGCTCGTCGCCCAGTGCACCTTTCAGGCGCTGCAGGTCTGCCTCAACCTTCAAGAATGTTTCTTTCGCGTCCGGCGCGCTGGCGTCCAGGCTGTTGATCGCAGCTTCAATCTGGCGGCGGGCGTCGTGGTGCTTATAGGCTTTGACGGCTTTGGCGCGCAGTGAGCGGAAGGTGGATTCGGTTAAGTCGTCCTTGTGCTGGCTGATCTTCTCTCCGACTGCGCTGGCTTTCTCCAGTGAATCAGCCTGTTCAATCTCTTCCTGCAGACCGGCGACCAGCACTGCATCATCACGGTTATCAGCCGCCGCGACCGGTTCGGTGCTGCTGCCGATCATGGTGTTCAGATCAGCGGTAGTTCGCGGTGTGATGTCACGTTCGCCGCGCGGTGTCTCGTCGAGTTCGTCCGGCGTGTATACACCCAACAGAACGTCAGGAGCGTGCAGGCGGGCCCAGCGCTTGGTGCAGAGATAAGCAAGCTGCTGTTTCGGGTCCTGCTCCCATAATGGAGAGTTACGCACACCGGCCTGCGCCATGCTGATAGTCAGCTCGCGCGGCTCGGCCTCGCCTCTCAGCACAGCCGAAACGGTGACGGTCAGGTTAGGGGACTTGTTGTTTTTCCCTTCGCACTTCGACCAGTCGCCTGACCAGTTGTAATTGATGCGGCTAGCGAGCAGGGAAGAGGATGACACAACAGCATTAACCAGTTGCGCCTCATAGCCCAGCGTGCCGTTAACAATGTGTGTTTTCTGCGCTACTGCAAACGGGTTCATTCCCCACTGTGCAGCCTGCATAGTCACAGCCAGGCAGTCCGCCGTTTTTCCGCGAAGATGCTGCGGAACAGTTGCAGCACCCTCTGACATAATTTGTGCAAACTGCTGCAGACGCATCAGTCCTTCCGGGCTAAAAATCGCCGCTGCGGTGCTGACGTTTTCGGTGGTTGCTAACTGATTACTCATAACTGATTATCCTTTTTGCGCGCCCATGCCGGGCGTGAAAGAGATTCAACGCCGCCCCATGAATTGGTCAGGCGGCACTGGTGATAGGTTTGAAGGTCACGGCGATATAGTTCGTGGCCCACGGCAACATCTTCCTGCTCGAGTTGAAACACCCGGACCGGATAGCGGCCACAGTCGATTGACTCGCTGACGGCGATAAAGACAAACTGCGGGTATTCGTTGAAGTGCTGATAGAAGCCATCGCGGTACATGGCGTCCTGTACGTGATACCGGAATTCCTCTACGTGACGCGTAAAGCGGTCCATGTCTGCCACTTTCTTCACGTCCACGATTACCGGCTGTTGTTTCAAAAACCGGTCAGGGCGGATCCGGCAAAGTTCGCCGGTCTGCTCGTCATCCCAGTAAATGGACGCTTCACAGTGGCCATCTGCTTCCAGAAAGAACCGCGCCGCCGGGTGGGCCATGGCGCTGGCCTGCATCAGCTTTAGTTTGCGGTGATCCTCGTACTCAACAACGGTCTTTCCTGTATAGCGACAGTCCTTTAGGAATGCCGCTTCATCCTCTTTACCCTTATTGGTGCGTCGGTTGAAGTAAGGCGCCTTGATGAAACGCTTATCAAATTCATCAGGCTCAAGCAGGATGCAGTGGAGCGCAGTGCCCATATCAAGTGCCTGCAACTTTTCTTCATCCTGCGGCGCCTGTTTGCGCCACTGGTAAACAGCCGGGTTGATAGCGATATCGTCCAGCTGTGATTTGCTGACACCGGCACCGGAGTGGTAAGCCTCATTGCTGATGTCAAAATAAAGCCCCGGATCATTCGGGGCTAATGAGATTTCAGGGTTAGCAGTCATGGCGTCCAGTCCTCGCCAAGCCACTCTTTATTGCGCCAGTCGATTTCTGCCTGCTTTACGCAGATTTCATCGACCATGTTGGCAAAAGCGTCCTGAGCAAAGTCAGCGTCAATCCCTGGCATATTGAAACCGAAGGGGCGGCGCAGGGTTGCAACATCAACTGGCCACTGCTCTTTGAGTGTTTCCGCGCGCTCGCGGATCCACTCTTCTTTTTTAACTGACGCATCGTGCTGTTGCCAGCGCGCTTCCTCGATGCGTTCGTGAACTGCATAAGGATTCATAGCTCACTCCATGTCAGCCGCGACGCTGGCGGCCATCTTTTGTGTGAATACCCATTCAACACCGGCTTTAAAGCTGCTGAACTGCTGTTCAATACCCAGCACGCAGGCGGTGAAAATGAATATCCCGTTTTGGTAACGATATTTCATAATCGAATCCAGGATTACCGTTTTGGTAATAGTTAATTGCACGACAAATTACCCTTCAGGCCATAAGCCTGGTGGGCGATCTTTCGGAACTGCTCACGGTTAACGGTCTGCGTATATCTCTGGTGAATTAGGGTCATTCTCCAGATGTAACCGCAGGCCATGCGGACTATTACGAACGGCTCTCCCTTCTCATCAGTTAATTTCATAGCTGTCTCCGGAAGAGGAATAATGACTGTCACTTTCCAGGCAAGCATTCCGGTTTGACGGGTCAGCGTTGCCATCTGGTGGGCGGCCAGATTCAGGTTTGTGAATGCCCGTTGCGGATTGTTAAAGAGCGTCAATTACCAATTTGGTAACTATTGAGGCTAATAATAATCGCTTGGCAGTAGATGTCAATCGTTAACGAGAGAAAAAATTACCAAATAGGTAATTACTGGTGCGGTGGGATATAGCTGGGCTGATACGGTTTAGTGGTTAACTCAGTTGTCGCCGGTGTTTTTTGACTGGCTGATAACGAATGACACAAAGCTGCTGATCTTCTCTTTGTCGGTGGCGTCCAGCTTTGAATAGGCGTCACGGTCATAATCAATCATGCGATCGTCATGTGCCGGGATAAGCAGCTCGTAGCCGCGGCGCCCGAAACCTTTGGCAATCGAATTCACCGTGCTGATTGTCGGGTCGATCTCCTGGTTGAGAACGCGCCCGATAGTGGACTGAGTAACTCCGCTGGCCTGGTGCAGTTTTCCCTGGGTTCTGAGGCTCTCTGATTTATCCATCCAGATGCGAAGGTTGTTTGCCAGGACTTCACGGATCTCTACATCGGGATTGGCAGGCATGACGTTATCGCGGTCATTATCGAGCCAGTAATCTTCCAGCTTCAGCAGGCGCTCAATCTTGCGTGCTGCAGCGCTGCCCATGGGTTTGTCACGCGTCCACCTGCTTATGAGGTTTGGCAGCATGTTCAGGGCCTGGGCCATTTTGGTCTGATTTCCCTCAAATCGGGCTTCGAGCAAATAAATCAGATTCGCTTTACGGATCCCGGAGATAGGTTTCATTTTTTCCTGGTACTCAGATTTAGGTTAGTGATGACTGAGTGCATTTAAACCGATGTTACCTTTCTGGTAAATGCACCAGATTGGTAATTAGTGTTGCGAAACGCTACCGCATAGGTAACAATTCGATGATTGAAATCGTTATCTGGAGGCCCACATGGAGCCGTTTGACTTCAAAGAGTTCTGGCAGGGTTTGTCGACTGAAGAAAAGAAGCAACTGGCTAAAGAGGCTGGTACCACAACGCATTACATCAGAACTCATCTGGTATATGCCCGCCGCGTTCCGACGCGTAACTACATGACAGGGTTGCAAAAAGCCTGCGCCAAAATCGATCCGGCTATTACCACTGAAAGGCTGTTATCCTTCTTCTACTCCGCTGCCTGACCTGTTACCCGCCACGCTTAAAAGCCGCCTTGATGGCGGTTTTTTCATATCTGCAACTGCCTAAATTCCCTTACAAAACAACCAATCGTTACCAAATATGCAAATAGTACTTGATAAGTCTGAATAAAAGTTAAAAATAGTCGTAATAGTAAACGTAGGAGAAGTAACCAAATGAAAATCATTACCCGCATGGATGCCGCGAAAGCGGGTCTGAAGCGTTACTACACCGGCAAGCTGTGCAAGCACGGCCATAAAAGCGAGCGTTACGTTTATAACGGCCATTGCGTGGAGTGCGCGATGAATTCCAGCCTGCGTCGCCAGGCTGAGATTAAACAAATCATGGAGAGCGCTGCGGATAGTCATTCGCTGGGGGGGGGTTGATGGCTGGTGACTGGATCAAGATGCGCGCCGACCTGCATACGCATCCGAAAGTTGTCCGCATGGCGTCCGCATTGAAAGCGGACAGATTGCGGATAGTTGGCGGACTACATTCCGCATGGTGTCTTTTCGATGTCCATTCAGTTGATGGTTTTCTTGACGGATACAGTCCGGAGACGCTCGACGACCTGATCGGCTTTCCGGGATTTTCCCGCGCGATGATTAACGTTCGCTGGCTGGAAGAAGCTGACGAAAGCCTTGTCATGCCTCGCTTTGACGCCCATAACGGCCAGTCAGCCAAGCGCCGGGCACAGGATGCAGATCGCAAAAGAGAGCGGAGAAACGTCCCAAAAACGTCCGCATCAGAAGCGGACAAATTGCGGACCAGAGAAGAGAAGAGAAGAGAAGATAAAGATCAAACCCCTTATATAACGCGCGACGAAAAATTTCCTGCGAGTCAGGTTTCACATCCGTCACAGGTACAACCGGTCAATGTCCCTACGGGAAAATTCATGCTGACGCGTGAATGGGTTCCGTCCCCTGACTTTTTCATGAAAGCTGCGCAGTGGGGGATTGTGTTAAATCGCGACGAATTTAAGCCCGAGTATCTGACCTCGTTCCTCGATTACTGGATCGGCGAGTGTAAGGCATTCACACATGTCCAGTGGGAGCAGAAGTTTGCCCGTCAGCTGGAACGCATCAAAAACGAAACGGCGAAGCAAAAAGGCAAAACAGGCCTCGACTTCAGTAACACCGACTGGATCCACCCAATCAGAGACGAATACGCATGAACAACATCACAACGCACTTACAGAATTTCAGTTTTAACCAGCCAGCGCATTCAGCAATGGCATCGGGTCACAACTCACGCGAAGAGTGGGACCATGCCGCCAGCCTGTTCAATGGCATCTTTGACCAGCTGCGCGCCGCGTTCCCGGCCAGCAGCAGTACGTTCAGAGCGCAGTCAGATATCGATGCCTTCCGCCAGCAGTGGGTAAGATCGTTCATGGAGAATGGGATCACCACCATGCAACAGATTGACGCAGGCATGCGCCATGCCCGCAAGCAGCAAACGCCATACATGCCGTCTCCGGGTAAGTTTGTCGCCTGGTGCAAAGACAGCTCAACGGTCCTGGGAGTAACCACCGAAGAGGCCATGGCGGAGTTTCACCGTTACAACCGGGATCGCGGCCTGACCACCTCACCAGAGAAGTTTAACTGGAGTAAGCCAGTTCTGTACTGGGTTGTGACAGATGCACGCCAGGCGATGATCCAGCGCTGCATGACGGAATCAGAGGTTGAAACGTTCATCACCCGCAAGCTGAACGAGTGGTCGAAGAAGGTAGCAGCAGGTGAGCAGGTTCCCGATCCGGTGCAGATGATTGAATCCAAAACCAGGGCAGCAGCTCATCAGCCGTCACCGAAGGATTACGAATACCAGTACATGCCGAACGCGGCGCATATGGGCAGTGTCACCCCGGCGCAATGGCTGCTGGAGGAATACAAAAGGCGTAAGGCAATGGGCCTTAAAACGTAGTCATGGGATAAATAATTACTGAAATGGTAATAAATCCTGCGCCAGCGCAACCAGATTTAATCGAACAGGGTAACAACGTACAAACGGGCCATGAGTTTTAAAAACGTCTCAGAACGCATTACAGCGCGTTTTAGAGGCATACGAAGAAAGCGCAAATTAGCGCATTTTTTTACTTGCCAGTTATTACCAAATTGGTAATAGTAACCAGATAGGTAACAGGAGAGAGCCATGCATCCTATCGAGTTTATCGAAAAGAACATCCGGCAGATGATGGTGGGTGAGGGCTTCTCTCTCCCAGTTGCACAGGGTGCAGCAAATGCTGCTGTCGATTACTACCGCCGCTCATAGCAGCCATCAATAAAGAGCCGCGGGATTTTTGAAGATTGCCTCCGTGAAGCAAGAAGCTACGCGAAGCGTAATGACGACAAGGTCAAGCCTTCCAAATCCAAGGCTATCCCAGTGAAGACTAAGCCGAAGGCAAAAGCATGAAAAAAGGACTTTATGCACTCGGCCGACTCAAGACCGGCCAGATGAACAAGACCGAAAGCGCCTACGCAAACCACCTGGAGTTGCTCAAGCGCACCGGGCAAATCGTCTGGTACCGCTTCGAGGGGATCAAGCTGCGTCTCGCTGAGAACTGCTTTATCACCGTCGATTTCGCCGTGATGTACGCCAGTGGCCAGCTTGAAATGCACGACGTGAAGGGCTCAAAGCGGATTTTCAGCGATGACGCCCGGGTGAAAATGAAGGTCGCCGCAGACGCGTACCCGTTCGTTTTCAAAGCTGTTTACCCAAAACCCAAGGCGACAGGCTGGGACGTGAAGAGTTTTAAACAGGTTAATCAGAGCAGTAAAAAGCGTGTTAAGTGACAAAACGTGATTTCTTATAACGGTCTGAGGTGAAAAATATTTATGGAAAATAAAAAGTTAAGTGATGTTAACTCGAAAAGCGGTAGTGAGTTAATCGCTATTGCTCACGGCATAGCTGACAACTTCGAATCGCCGGTCACTGAATTGCTGCGTGAACTGGCCAGCCGCCTGGAGTGCTCGATCATCCGTGGTGACAGATATAAAAAAGAGCGTGATTTGTACCATAACGCCGAAATGACGTGGGAAAAGGCAATGATGGCCGCCATCGGTGAAGATGGTATCGGCAGTGTCACCAAAGAAATCGAGAAGTTGAAAGCTGATAAGCACGAGTTGCAGCAGAAGCTGGATGCGCAGGGGCCGTTTATCCAGCCACACGATTTAAAAGCACTGTTGCGATTCAATGAAACCTCTGAGGATGGGGAAGGCTACGACATTGGCGCTGAAGCCATGTCAAGGCTTGTCGAGTTAGGCTTAGCTTCAGATGGGTTATTGAAAGAAGCGAAGGTGAAATAAGCGATAACACCCTTAAAACCGAAGATGACATCAACATCGATTTCGCTGTGAAAATGGCTAAGTTGCGCTCCGGCACCCATGACACTGCGGATAAGGCGGGCGCCAAATGAAAGAGCGACCAATCCTCTTAAACGCCGAAATGGTGCGTGCAGTTCTGGACGGCAGCTTTATCGGAGCCTATGCCATCTGGCAGCGTGAAGATGACAAATGGGATGTGCGCTGGTGTCGGTACGGCAAATGGGTAGAAATCGCCAGTCAGCACTTTGACACCGAGAACCAGGCTTTCAATGTGGCGCACGCCCACTACGTTGAGGATGAAAAGAACAGTTACCGCATGGTGCCGGGCAAAGAGCCGGAATGATCGCCAAGCGCAAAAGAATTAAACCACCGGTTTGGTGGTTTTTTTTTGCATGATATGATTACCAAAAAGGTAATTATATTGCGAGGTGTTACCAGTGCCTAAGCCACAATCCACTAAACCGCTGACCGAGCAGATGGTGCGGTACTGCGAAGAGCGTATTAAAAACCCCGATGACCAGACAGGTTGCGCTATTGCCGCTGGCTATTCAGCAGCCACAGCAGCACAGGCAGCAAGTCGACTTGAAGCCGATCCGCGCATACAGGAGCGCATCGCACATCTGCGCCTGGCGCGCAGCCGCCGGACAAAGATTGACGCCGATTATGTGCTGAAAAGGCTGGTGGAGATTGACCAGATGGACGTGCTTGACATCCTCACCGATGAGGGCAGCCTGAAACCGGTAAGCCAGTGGCCAAAGGTCTGGCGAACGTCGCTCAGCGCCATGGATATTAACCGGATCCGCATGGCTGGCGCTGATGGACAGGAAGACATCGAATCGACGATGCAGAAGGTGAAGTGGCCAGACAAGGTAAAAAACCTTGAGCTGATAGGCAAACACGTTGGCGTCAGTGCGTTCAAAGAGGTGCAGGAGCTTAACATCAACGTCAGCCTGGCCGACAAGCTGGCCGCCGCCCGCAAGCGCGCCGCTGGTGCTAAAGGTGGTGAAGATGAGTAGTGCCGCCGATCTTGAGGTGCAGCTGATAGAGGATATTGGCGCTTTCACCCATGACCCTTTCGGCTATGCGATGTATGCATTCCCCTGGGGGGAAGAGGGCACCGACCTGGCTTACTCGAAAGGCCCGCGCAAATGGCAGGAGCAGGCGTTTAAAGAGATTGGCGATCACCTGCAGAATCCCGATACCAGGCACCAGCCACTGATGATTGGGCGCGCGTCCGGGCATGGGATCGGGAAATCTGCGTTTATCTCGATGCTGGTCAAGTGGGGTATGGACACCTGCGAGGATTGCAAGGTGGTGGTGACCGCCAACACCGAAAACCAGCTGCGCACTAAAACGTGGCCAGAGATAGCCAAGTGGCAGCGACTCAGCATTACACAGGACTGGTTCACCTGTACAGCCACAGCGATTTACAGCAACGATCCGTCGCATGCCAAGTCGTGGCGCGCTGATGCCATTCCATGGTCTGAGAACAACACAGAGGCTTTTGCGGGCCTGCACAATGAGCGCAAGCGCATCATCCTGATATTCGATGAGGCATCCAACATAGCCGATCTGGTTTGGGAGGTTGCCGAGGTGGCGCTGACCGATGAGAACACAGAAATTATATGGGTAGCGTTCGGTAACCCGACGCGTAACACAGGCCGTTTCCGTGAGTGTTTCCGTAAGCTGCGGCATCGCTGGAAGACCGCGCAGATTGACAGCCGCACCGTGGAAGGTACCAACAAAGAGCAGATCCAGAAGTGGGTGGACGACTACGGCGAGGACAGCGACTTTGTTAAAGTGCGTGTGCGCGGACTGTTCCCGTCTGCATCAGAGGCCCAGTTTATCCCTACAGGTTTGACAGATGCGGCCGTGGGAAGGGTGATCACGCCAGGCCAGATAGCACATGCGGCCACCGTTATCGGCGTTGACCCTGCGCACCAGGGCGGCGACCCGGCGGTGATATACCTGCGACAGGGGCTGCACTGCAAGAAGTTGGGTGAGTGGCAGCGCACAACTGACGATGTGTTGTTTGCCAAAATCATATCCAGTTTTGAGGACCAGTATCAGGCCGACGCGGTATTCATCGATTACGGCTACGGAACGGGCGTAAAATCCGTTGGCGATAACTGGGGCCGCAGTTGGCAACTCATACAGTTTGGCTCCGGATCCACCGACCCACAGATGGCGAACAAGCGCGGCGAGATGTACAACGCGGTTAAGACCTGGCTGAAGGACGGCGGGCAACTGGACAGTCAGCAGGTGGCAGAGGAATTGTCAGCGGCTGAATACAAAGTCAGGCTGAAAGACAGCCGCATCGTGCTGGAGGATAAGGTGAGCATCAAAGAGCGCCTGGGTAAATCGCCGAACGACGCCGACGCCCTGGCGCTGACGTTCGCCTTCCCTGTGGTGAAAAAGCTGCAGTATATCGGCAGTCAGGATCAGGGCCGCAGTGAAACAGACTACGACCCTTATGCTTAGACTCGGTTGAAAGCTGTGATGCGAGCGTCTGGGTAAGGAACGCCATGCTCGAAAGTGATCACCACCATGGCATCTTTCAGAACCTGAGCAGGGGCTGTGCCTGCAGCAGCGTTATAAATTAAAGATCCAAATATATCTTTCCCGTTAACGTATTTGCTGCGCCATGCAACGAAATATGAATCATTGTTCTGTGACATAAGTCCCTCCATTGAATTTTCTCAAGAATTATCGGGACATTATGAAGAAACTTTAGATAAAAAAAGCCCGCTCATGGCGCTGAGGAATCCCCAGCAATATGCGGGTAATAAAAGACAGGCATGGAGTTTTGTGATCTACTGATTGTGTAATCAATTCAATGAGATCGCCTCTATGCCTGCCCGTCGAGTATGTCA
>Ga0058701_10003389_pt1 | contig 12593 bp, 9 predicted proteins | sample AgamicOrMae_FD_97039 | JGI IMG/M metagenome (GOLD analysis project Ga0058701, IMG submission 97039) | Agave microbial communities from Guanajuato, Mexico - Or.Ma.e | ecosystem: Host-associated > Plants > Phyllosphere > Phylloplane/Leaf | place: Guanajuato, Mexico | collected 2012-06-04
ACAACAATCTGAAGTGTTACCACAACAACTACAGTTGTTGCCGTAACAAGAAAAATTGTCACCGCAACAATTCTAGTTTGCTGAGGCTATATTAACAAAACGTTTTGTTGAGGCAACAAAGCGATTTTCTCCGTGATAGTATCATTTTCCTGAAAGTGAGATAGTAAATTTCTCTCATTTTGAGATAGCGTTTTCGGGAGCTTATTTTTGAAGATAAACCCATGAACAGCCATATCAATGAAAAAGTCTCGTCAAGAGCTCTCCATTGATGTGGTTATTCATGGGGGTATCTTTAAAAGTAACCAAATTACACTCTTCCCCCCTAATCTTTGCACCTAAAACAGGGGTTAGTTGTCATTGTGTACCATCGTTTAGCTAAAGGTATGATTTTTATCAGTGCTTTTTTTGGCAGGTGTGACCTGTTAGTCAAAGTTATGGATGAGGCAGTAAGCCGTCTTGATGGGCTGTTGAGGACATATAATTGAGACGATCTGCTCCCCTCCTAGACTGACGCACCCTTTGGCTGACGCCGACGCTGACGCTGACGCCGTTGCCGCTCATTGGCGATCAGCGCTGACGGCCGCCGCCGCCGCGCCGCCGCCGCGCCGCCGCCGCGCCGTCGGGAGGGTTGCATGCCGAGCGAGGGCCGCTGAACACCGTTTTAAATGAAGAACATCCTCTCGACCTCACTTCCATACGCCCGCCAAAGCCCTGTTTGAATATCCTTAGGAAATAACAGGCTTATAAGCGGCGAGCGACTTCCGAATATGAAATGATGAGTGTTTTATAAACATCGGGGGGTTGGAGAATCGAGCGCGCGCCGCACTAAACATGGACAATAATAACTTGCGCTCATCGAGTGCGAACAAAACGAGCCTGGGAACTTACTTCTAATGATCACTTTAAAAGATTTTAATATCTTCGTTTTATTGATTTTTAATAGTGAGCTAAAACACAGATTGCTCGCTTTTGACGTTAATTCTTCGAAAAAAACGACAGAGAGATGCTTCTAAAAAGCATGTGAAAAAAAAGGTTAATGACGGTTGTTTAAGGGTTTTGAGGTTGTTCGACTCTTTGTTTAAATCGTATTACTCGAATATTTATTTTGAACTTATTGAGATTATACAACACTTACAAGGAATCAAATTCTGTTCGGGATACATATGCCCTTTCAAACGGTTCAATTCGCTACCTAGAGTTAATAAACGAGATTTTACTTCTACGAAATTTCCCAATGAATTATGTGCGCTGGAATCGTTCGGAAAATCTCCGTACCAGATTAAGCCGTCGTGTGGTTTACCAAGCAAGCTGTTAGATGGCGCCAGGGCACCGGACGACTTAGATTCCACGAGCACTCAAAATTTTTCTCACTCGCTTCATTTTATTTTTAGAATCGCCTATCGTCAGTGGGTTAATGTCAAAGGCGAAGAATCTGATTTGAAGTGGGAGTGTTTATTTTTTTTTGTTTTTTTTTTCACCATCCGATTCTGCCGTAGATTATCCTTTTATTGTTTTATGAAGATTAAAAGCAGAAGGGGCGTAAGTTAAATTAGGCTACGTAAAGTTAGGTGCCCTGTGTCTCTCTCCTGCGTGGCCTTGGTCACAGGCAGACCACAAGACGTAAATATGCAATCTTCAAAATTTACCGTGTGATGAGCTTTTTTCTTCTTTTTTTTTCTTACCCTCTCCAGGAAATGATTTTGAAAGAAGCCGGCGGTCGGTGGAAGGCAAGAAAGCTTTTCAGTCGAGAAACAGCGGAAAGCTCAAATCGAAATGAAAAGTAAGCGCCTTTATGCAAATTGTTTCTTGCGTACTTATCTTTAATTGGATTTCCGTGGCAAGGGAAAAGCCGACGATTGCCGAACACCGTCGGAAGCCTCCGAAAGCTCTGTGTTTTTTGAAGTCTAATTGAAAGATTTGCGGCATAAATCGCATTTGTTTTTAAAACAGGAAATTCAAGTTTTGGCTTAACTTGAAGACCTGGTGTAAAACTTGTGCTTAACTCTTATTTCTAAAATGTTTATCTAGTTTCCCTTTGTCAGTGAAAAAATTAACAGTCCCCACGTAATCAACTAATTTAAAATCCTGTTGGTTTAATTAGGGTTCGACTAGGTTTGGTAAAATTTACCTTATAGCGATTTTATAGCTAGAGTTTTTCGACAGCAGAAGTGTCAGTTGTTAGTCTGGATCGAGATATTTTAAATTACGACTGAGGGGGATTTACATAAATGAAAAGGATTTCTCTTACAACTTATTTCAATCTGGTCGGGGATTTTCAAACTATGTAGACTTACAACCGAGAGAAATCTCCAACTAACAATGAGATGCTTACTCCCGAGAATATACTGTTTTTCTGACATAAGAAATTCACCCATTTAAGTCAACCTAAGTGTCATATATTTATTTTAAAATGTTAAATATTTGCATTAAAAAATGCCTTGGAGCCAAATTTTCTCGTTGTGATGGTATTGACAAGCCATAGTTATTTGAAATGTATCTTTAAAAAAAATATTAAAAAATTGTTTTTTTATTTTATTTTAGAAGAAACATTAAAACAATAAAAATGAAATTTTAAAACATGAAATGGAAATTTAGGCCTGCCCAGAACAGTGGTTTTATAACACATGTACCTATGATCGCTTTTTTAATTTACTTAATAGTATTTTACCCGATTTTTTTCGTGGGGGGGAGGCAAAAGGTATTTAATGGAGACACGCTGCCCGCCCAATGCAATAAAAACCACCCATGCGCGCTCAATCTATTTCGTGTGGTTTGAAAACGACGTCCCACTAACAAGTAAGTACTGCCTGAAATTCTATGACATCCCTTCCCTTGTTCTCTCGAGCTGTAACATGTTAATCCACTTGTGAAAGGAGCCTTGCATTGTCCTGAAAAAGTAACGGTATGTCTTTATTATGTCAGCATCAATTTATGAAGAATGAGATGATCCCTGGGGGTCCTTTGGCGGGGTTCCTTTGGCCGGGGTCCTTTGGGGGGGCTCCTGCCGCCTCACTCCGGGTTTGCCCCTCCGCTGGCATCTTTAGTCGAGCAGGTGTCGCCACCGTCGGTCACACTAAAAGGATTGCCTTGATTGGCCCGCTTGTGCAGGTGCCCTCAACCCTTCCCCGCCTAGAACAGCCTCAGGCTTTTCCCCGGGGCTACGGGATGCCTTTATCAATCATAAGTGCTTTGTTACAAAATCGGGAATCACAACAAACATATTCGACCCTTCATCATACAGCTCTGTATGCTAGTTACATAGGCGTCTAGCTGAAGACAATAAACTTCCATCGAATTAAAATTACTTGTAGGATTTCAAATGGAGACGTCTGAAAACCTCTCTTAACTTTGCCTAATCAATCGATGAGGTTGTTTGGCTTTCGATAAGCTCAACTCCCTGCAGCTAAAACCGATGTTTCACGAGGCTGGATGTAAAAAACCTTGTTGAGAACTTCGAGAACTTTGCACTTGAGAATGTGAGAACTTTGGAGGCAAAAAGGAGATGCTACCATTTCTACTATTGAAAACTACCAATTGAATCAAATTCTACCATTTCAATGGAATTGTGTTTATGATAAACTAAGCGCGCTGTTGCGAGGAACACGTAAAGAAATGCGATTTAAGGAAGTATTTGTTCCAAAAACTAACGAACTTGACAGGAAACGAGAACATTGACATTGCTTATGTGCATGGAAAAACGTGCGCATGGAGATGCTCGCAACGGCACGGTTTGTTTATCAACGCGATTCAAGGGAAGGAAGTATTTCTTTGCCTTCCGTCCTCCCAAGGTTTCGTGCTTTAGGCTATTATCTCACTCTTTATCGCTATATCACACTGCTTTTAACGACATTAAAGCTGAGAGTGTATCGGCGTCAAAGGTACCCACAACAACTTTGGAAGACCATTTAGTTCGCGCCCCAATAACCAAGCGGCTGTACCAGTGAATACTCTGAGGGCATCCTAGGTGTTTCATCCATCCCCCACGTGGCGTCTTTTGAGCGAGGTACAATCGAATGGAACGGGTTAGATTTAGTGAAGTGGACCCCCCGCCCAGAGTCTCTGGATGCTGTGAATCATGATTGGCTGCGGGATCCGATCGCAATGCTGCCGACCGTTCCTTAATTAATGATAATTTGTACGTGGCTTTGTGGAGCAGGCTTGCTCGAGGGAGCGGCCAGGTGACCACAAGTTTGCTATCAGCCCGGTTGCTCAATGCCCCGATTTCGAGATGAAGCCCTTAGGGGCTGGTCGCTCGGCCTCGAACTGAGACGCCACGCGGTCTGGGAGGGGCATGGACGAGGAGGAGAAGAAGGGCTCGCTCGTCTGTGGGTACACTGGAAAGTTGTAAGAAGGTACTTTCTTTATATACATACTGCGTTGGAACGCTGGGCCGTGACACATCACCGCCTGTTGCCGAGAGGAGCTAAGGGCGGATGGGAGACTGCTGCCTACCCTCCCTAGAGAAGCGACCTTTGCTCACGGATTAAGGTTGTTCGCTTGAACGATCTCACCTCCTCTCCGCAGCTCCGCACCGAGGTCCGAGTTGTAAGGCGATTTGCTCTTTGTAAAGAACGAAACCAAACAGAGGTCGCAAGGCTCCGCCGAGCTGCGCTCCAAATAAGATTTGCCCCCTACAATGGGAAAGTAACAAGCAGGTGATATCATTCCTGGCCACTCACGGACTTGCCGGACGGCTCAAGTGACCGCATGGATCCTCGTCTTGAACTCATGTGCGGTGGTACCCACAGAAAACACACGAATGTGCATTGCAGGATGGTGGTATTTTTAAAGGAAGTGTCTATTCGCCCGCCAGCGGATAGCCTGCTTGTCCTTGCAATTCCATTTCCTGGATCTCCCGCAGTTGCATCGTCGTTTTGGCGTATATGCTAGCGTGTGGAGCTGTAATCCGAATGGGTCTAGGTTTGATCCTTGCATGCGGCAAACAATTTTTTCCTTTCCGAGCAGGCGTATAGCCGCGGGTCGCAAATCTACCAATTACTTGGACGAATATCCACGACTATTCTAAAACCAGCGATAGTTGTTCTTGAAACCAGCGATAGTTTTTCTTGAAACCAGTGTTTTGAAAGACCACAACTGCGACCCCCTCTTCTTTGCTGTAGAAGATCACCTGGCTATTTGACTTCGGGTATCTTCGCAGCAACCAAAACCTAGCGATTCTGGACGATATCAGCTACTTGCTTCCGGGAATTCGCGATCACTCCGACTTCGGGTGATCGCACGATCAAAGAGCGGAAATAGCCGAGCTCTCCCGACTCGCGACCATGTTGGCACGCAAACCGAATGCGCCTAAATGGACAGCGCTGATCGTTGCGCTCCGCATCAAAAGTCCTCGAAATGAAACTCAGTGTGGAGGCGATAGCTTTGCAGAGGCTGGGATGGGGGCTACTTTCCAAACAAACACTGGAAGCCTCGTCGCTGTGTTGAAACAATGATGCCATCTGGCGGCGAGGCTGCAATCTCGTTCCTCGCCTGTGGCTGCTTCGCAAAAGCGGAGCGGCTCGGCGACCGTCTGTTTCTGTTTGCCGAGCAAAAGCTGCCGGAGCGCTGCTCCGTTGTTACACCGCTGTTACATGTTGTAATTGGTGGCGACGCCATCGTTTCGTGAGGGGAGGGGACAAATAATAAGTGCCATGTGCGCTACTTGAGACTAACAGTCTTTTTGCTTTCACCCCCAGGCTAGCTGTTCTGTTTTCCGTCACGCGGTCAACAGTGTATCAAACTAATTCTTCGTCGAGACTGCATCCTTCTGAAACAGGTTTCACATCTAACTTGTAAGTTTCAAGATCTCTTTTTTATTTTTCTTGAAATCTCATCTAGCCACTCATATTTGACCATACGCTCAAGTCACGTAACCAAGCATGGGGTAACTCAGTGATTAGATGACCATCAGTGATATCAGCAATGCTCTAGTGCTATCACCTAGTATGCTCACGTGGAATAGGTCCCCGAATCGACCTCGGGACTGGCACCTTGATGAGCTTTGTGACTTTCTTCTTGGCATACAGGTCTCGTGGCTATAATCAGTTCCTTTTCCGTGGTTTTCCTAAGACGAGGTCTCGATCATAATTCATAACTTTAAACGTGGACTCGTACTCAAACCCAGACGGTGTCATAGGCCTAGTGGGAATGCAATAGCATGCAGGTCCTGAGTGGTTTGGAATTCATGATAAAATTGAAACTCTGTCGCCTATATACCTCGCCATCAAAAGCCACATATAATACCGTATCAATACCATCTTAACCTAATGTAACATATATCGGAGGGCTGGTAAGTATAACATCATTCTGGAGAATGCGGTTGACATGAACATCTCTTACATGGGACGGTGAATGGAAGACAGCAATAAATCGAAAAGAATAGTAGTTTGCTGGGTTTACTCCGTTCCATATCACAGTAAAGACAAAAGACCCGTTTTAGGGAGTTCTATGCCTTTTATGGATGTGAAACTAAATCGGGGGTTGTACGTATTTAGGGTATTTTTTCAAGATAAACCTGTGTTCAGCCACATGATTTAAATGGTCTCGGCGAGAGCTTTCCATTGCTGTGGCTGAACATAGGTCTACCTTGAAAAATAACCAAAGTACGTACCCCCGTTTTAGTTTCATACCCAAAACATGCACAGAACTCCCTGAAACGGGTGTTTTGTTTTTACTGTAATCAGAAATCGATGTTCACTAAAATTCCAACATGATTTTTACTAAACTTCTAACAGAATTTCAACGAATACTCCTGTTTCTGAATAGAATCACCTCAGGCAGCAGTGAATGATCGTGAACCTAATCTGCTCAAGACAAAGGGTTGTTGTCCGATTTTGCTTTAGCAGCTTTGATGTCATTTAAATGACCTCCATCGACAGCGAACAAAATGGTGTTCGGAACGCAGCCCGCATTCAACCGTTAATCCCCCCAACATAAAAACGACTCCCCCCGGTTCCACGATGCCAATCTATCAAAAGCCTTCATTGCTCATTTGGGACGAAAATTCTTTAAGAAATAGTCCATCTGAATCTGGAATTGGCATCTAGTGGGCCTTGCCTTCTTTTCTTATGGGGGGACTTCTTAAACATTTTTAGGTAGTACTTGAGCCGCAGAGAGGGCGAGCTCATTGTCTCGAGCCTGGTGCACACAATGGCGAACGTGCAATTGCCACACAAACACTGCCAGGTCAGGTATTGGATGTGCGCTGGTCCTTCTAAAGTGGCGCGGAGTGGTGCGAAGAGGGGGGGGGGGAAGCTGGAGCTGCCAGCCGTATTTGTCGATGACTCTTTTTTTTTCTTTTTCTCTTGTTGGCAAACGTGCTTCTTGAGTCTCTTTGTTGGCGTGCTGCAGTCTGGCGGGCCAGGGGTACGAGGCGATCGACGGGGCCGGGACTGCTTTGCCGCTCGTCTTTTGTTTTGCTTTTTTATTTTTATTCCATCGTCAGCGTGTCACTGTTTTCGTTTGCCAATTAGTTCAACTGTTTACTGATCGTTCATAAATTATTTCTGCGTCTAGTTACTTGGCCTCGCGCCTATTTCTTTGAAATTTTCAACTATCTTTGGACCGAACTTGAATGAATATCTTTGGATATCTTTTTGAATGAGGCCGCATTTCTTTTTAGAATGAAAAAATCACTGTAGTGTATACACTACAGTGAATGACTACAGTGAAGCATAGACTTTAGTCTATGCTTGGATTACAATTTGGTAAAATCATATTTGGAACATTGTTAATTACAGGTAAAGATGGGGATGTCTGTTAAAAAAGAAGCTCCCAGCATTTTTTCCTCATTTTTTTTTTCAATTTTATCTTTTTAGAGTTTGTTCTGAAAATAGAAAACTTTTTACTGGAGCTCAATAAAAGGCCGCATTCAAGTTAAAAACGAATAAAGTTCAGAAAACAGTAAAATTTCGTAATTCAGAAATTTCGTAAAATCATACTTTGAATGTTATTAATCTTTGATTTAAAATAGGGTGTTGCTCTTGAACCGACATGAAATAAAGGAAAACTTGAACCTACCGAACCCAAACTAATACATTTTAAATGGAACAGTCGGGTCAATTAAAAGTAAGTCAAGGTCACGTCATTATCAAACTATTAAAAAAATCCTTTAAAATTATGAAAACTGGTACTATAAAAATGACAAACTACATTATTGGAATAGTTTTGAATTGACCCGCATTTCTATACGGTATGAACAAACCATCAAAATCTCTTCATTGAAATTTTGTGAAATTATGATCGAAAATGCCAACTTTTAGTTAAATGCCAAGCTAAGTGATTTCCAATAATTATTCAATTCTATTATTTTTCAAAATGGAATACGAGTAGTGCCAAATCAAAACGTCAAGCTAGATAAATGGCGAACCTTTTGCCAAAAATTCGTTCGAAATGTCTAGCATAATTAATTTATTTTCGAAAGAAGACATACTTGGCCAGTTTATTTTCATTTTATCTAGGAGGCTCTTTGTTCAAGTCTGACATAGACATATTTTACAACAAGATCAAAGTTTTTAGGGCTAATTAGATTTTCCCCCAAATTCTAAAATTTTGGAGAGGCGATATTATTCGGGCTCTATATCGACGCTTGAGTATCATTTTCTTTCGTGGGAAAGGCAATCAACCAAGCAGCGATGAGGGTTCCAAAAACCATCTAAGTCTAACTTTTAAGATGGTTCCTATCAAGAAAGGGCGAAATGTCCTAATCAGTTCATTAATGGTTTAGTTGTCAGATAGAATTTACATACATTTGTGTGTTACGCGGAGGGTGACTCATAAGATGCACGGTTCACCCAAATCAGTATTAAAGGTCGGCTTGGTTTATTCCATTTTTTTAAAGTTAGAGTACAGGGATTTATGCGCGTATTGTGTGTTGTATAAGTCAAACGTAGACGTTTTAATTTTCTGACATCGAAACATCCATCTCAGGTTTTGCAAATGCATATTGAGGTGCACGTAATGACACTACTTGTCTCTGATGGTTTTCATGAACATTTTTGGGATTGTATATTATCGGTTTTTCTGGTCTACTCGACTTATTGTTAGCCGACATATCTGTTTCTTAACTGCAAAGAAGGTGACATTTTGTGGGTAGAAAGTTGTTCTGCGCGCTAAGACCTATACGTCCCGGAGCCAATCAGGTGGTATACCGCAACCCACCATACCGCACAAACATCGTTGGTCTGTGACAATAATGGGAACTTATACCATTTTTTTTGTTTGCCCACTGAAAATCTCAGCGAATCTTAGAACCCTTCGATATGTAAATAGAATCGATGAAAGAATTGCAGTTTTATTGAGCGTGCATGCGCTGAGCGGTTAGTAAGGGTTGAATGTCATGTTTGGTCGTGTCGAAAACGAGGCGAGCCATACAAGAGAACAGCGGGTATCCGGTCTCAGCCCGGTCGAGCCGGCCAGCCAGCAAAGTGTGTTTAATGCAGTGTAAACCGAAAAACTGTGACGGATGTAGTTAGTCTATGAGCAACAATGAGAAAGCAGGAAAACGGGGCTCAACGTCCGTGTGAGCAACGGCGAGCGTTGATCAACTAGCCGAACTCGCACGCCTACCCCCTCCCCTGGATCCCCCGGGGGAGGGGGATGGGGTAATGGCTGTCCTCGCCGCTCGGCGAGCCCCGCCATTGGCCGGGCCGCCTGCTACTGAGCGACGCGAGGGGCGGAGCTAAGCGCCCCCACCCCTTTACCCCCACCACTTCGGCATGGCGCGCCGCGCCGGGTTCGGGAGGGCGAGGTGGGGGAGACTACAAGTTGGCCTGTCGAGAAGGTGATTCTCGTCCGGACAGATTGGGAGGGGAGTCGCACCTACGTGGTTCGCCTCTGCTTTTGGCGTGTATTGTACCACGAGACTGTTATGGGAAGCGTGTTAGTTGATTTGTGTCCTGCCAAAGTTCGGCTATGATTTGCGAAATCGTGCCTCTTCGCCGGTAGTGTGTGCTTTTTATGGTCAGTGATGAAGAGTTCACACAGGGGTGTGAGTGTTTGTTACCCAGCATGGTGATTTCGCGATAATACTGAAGAGGATTGAACGAATATATCGGTGAGTACCGTCTTCGGACAATAATAGGTAATTCAGATGGAGTGTTGCACATTGATTGTGTCATTATGTCAAGTTCATTGTTTAGTTGTATTGTGGGACTTTTAATGCTTGATATCAGGAGTCCGTGGACTGATATCAAAGTTTTTGAGTCGTATCATCAAAATCACGCATCCTGTGACATTACCTCTCATCCGGTTTAATACGCAGGCCTACTCTGTTTGCTTTCCATCAGTCCTTTTTTTAGGCCTATAGATTATTAAGATTTGAATCCATTAACCCAAATTCTTCCTAATGTCAACCCTTACTCATGTTATTTAATTACAAGAATCCTACATGTCAATCAATGTCTCCTATAAAGGCAGATTTACTTAATCCACATTTCGGTCATTGCGCTTTTTTTCGGCAAATGCCCCATATTTGCAATACATTCTTTTTTTCATTGAAGTTCACTTTGAACATACAGGGTAGTTTTTGGGACAGGTCCTTCTTGGTATTTCATGATTCGTTAGTTAATGGTTGCGTGTATCTTTATTTTGACCATGATGAATACCTATGTCATCAGTGATACGGTCAGACTGAAATACTGTACTGTATAAAAAATGTGCTAGTCAAACTGTCTCATGTATTTTGTTATTGATCATAAACATTATTGAGAAGTACCCCACCACATCGCAATGGCTATAATTCTCTGCTGTAGTTGTACTTTTGACTTTATTTACCATTGTTGTTCAAGTGCGTGCACATTACTTGGGGCATTCCAATATCGTTTTTGGCATTTTTAAATTTTTTTTTGTCAAATGCAGTGACGTTGCATAGTGCAGTTAGGCAGCGTAACTGTTCAACTAAATGATAGATTTAAAGAAGACAATGCTATTGCCTTGACATATTAAACAGACTGTGGCAGATATAATATATCCCTTTCATTTACAAAACGGACTTTTTGTGTTATGTCTATGTACCGTACCGCATACTTTAGTATTATTTTGAAATTGACTCAGGGGGTGCATTAGTTGATAGATTGAGACGAAAGCACTATCATGCAAAACAGTTTTCAGTCCCTCATATAGGAGCCTGAATCGCATGAAATCCTTCCATGTAGTTTTTTCTCTTCAAAAATCCATTATACTGTACGTGCAAAAATTCAAAGGCCTCCAAGGTATTATCCGAAGGAAAATAATTTGAAAATCATTTCGTGTTTATAAATTCAGCATAGTGTATATTTTTTTTTTAATTTTGAAGTTTAGGATAATATTTTAGTTTGTGTTGTCAAGAGTTAGAAAGCGGTTCTAACGATGACGTCAATTTGGTTTGGCGGAGTAAAATTCTAACACATCAATAATTCAAAAATGAAATATTAGCCGAAAGAAAGTCTATTCACAATTTCATGTCCAAGCAATGGTCATCCAATTACAAACGTTTTAAATAACGACGTTTCATAAAAACTCCGTATTTATATATTGTATTCAAAATCCGTGCAGCTTAAAATATTTTCTGCAACTCCGCTTTTAAAAAAGAAATAATCACACCGTATATAAACGACCCATTATTGGCAGACGGTACTATAATTCAAGGGGGCCTAATTCAATCTAACCAACTTATTTTGGATAAGATTTTCACATTAATAATAGTCTATATGATCTTTTGCATTCAAATCAATTTCCTATGAAAAATACCGCCATGATTGCGCTTAATCGTCCACCAATAAATTTGTATTGTTAGTTAAATACAATTAGGTATTTTATTCTATATTAAGAGTTAAACATCAATATTTATTGAAGTTCTAATGATAGATTTCGAAAATTTTAATTATCCGGGAACGAGGATTGTGAGAAGATCATATCAACCCAATTGTTATGACATATTCAAAGCTCCGCCGGTGTGACTGTATCACGGGGAGTTAACAGTCACAAAACACGTTCTTTCGTCTGGTTATTTTTTTCACTATTTCATTAGATATTAAGGTGATAGTGTAAAGAAGTTTTTTAAAGCTTGATTTAATGATAATTGGATATGAAGGTTATCGTGCTAATAAGTTTGTTTATGCTTTCAATGATGATTAGATTTTAAGGTGATGGAGCGAATAAGTTTGTTAATGCTTGGTGTTGCGTGTTGTTGCAGCGAATAATGCAGCCTTTCCAGCCCAACATGCTAGCGACGGAGACGCCGTCGAGCGGCGGCGCGGCGGGGGCCGCCTTCGCCAGCAGCGCCGCCACCACCACGTCCACGAGCCCCAAGGGCCTCACCTTCTCCATCGCCAAGATCATGGAGCCCGACTCCCGTCCCGTGCGCCGCACCGCCACGCCCATCGACTCCGCCTTCAAGAAGTACGAGCCCTCCCTGAGCCGCAAAAGCCGCATCGGGCTGCCCGTCAACGCCCCGGCCAGCCTCCTCTACTTCCACCCGACTCCCCCGGGGCTGCCGCTCATCGGCTTCAGCCCCAGCACCGTGATCCCGGACTCGCCGTCGCCCCCCTCGAGGCCCGCCCGCATCCCCCACCTCCCCCCCCCGTCCCCCCCCAAGCCACCCCCCCCCCCCCCCC
>Ga0058701_10003390_pt1 | contig 12593 bp, 7 predicted proteins | sample AgamicOrMae_FD_97039 | JGI IMG/M metagenome (GOLD analysis project Ga0058701, IMG submission 97039) | Agave microbial communities from Guanajuato, Mexico - Or.Ma.e | ecosystem: Host-associated > Plants > Phyllosphere > Phylloplane/Leaf | place: Guanajuato, Mexico | collected 2012-06-04
GGTATTAAGTACCATTTTAGTAATTCCGTTTCAGGGAGTATATCACTCTAAATTTGAATTAGTGGAAATCAGTCGAAGTCCAGCCAGGCTACAAAATCTCAGCATGATAGTTTTCGTAACAGTGTGTAACAGCGTAATAAAGTGTACAAGCAACTTACGCCTAACTACCCCCACGATATACGCACAATTAGCTGGAATGCATAGTATCATCAAACTCCCTCAACATTTGGCAAGAAGTTTTGCTTCCAGCCCGTTGGTTTCCCTGTCGTTTTAAGACTCACAATCAGTGTGAGCTAGGATGCGACTGTACGCTGCTCTCTTCTGAATCGTTTCAGTCAATTTTAATGGCCATCCTCTTGAAACAAAATTCAGAAAGATTTCTTATGGCTGTTGGCTCCTGGTTGCTAGAAATAAGCCACAGTTGTCTGTCGGACAGTTTTGCTGTCTTCTTGGAACTACATGTAGCAACAAATACAGGGACAGTCCTCTTCATACCGACATGCCCATATCATGGTCAATACTGGGTTTTAATCGAGATTGTTTACTGTTTGCCGCGATGCCTTCTGAAATCTAGACAGAGCTTACAGAGGAGGTGTCGCTGTCGTCTTGAAACTTCACAGAGATGCTGAAGTCTCAGTCAAAAGTAAGGGGTTATGAGATTGGGTACGATCCAAGGGACTCTGTTCGGTTCAGCTGGTTTCTGTTGGAGCCTCCTGCAGACGTGAGTTTCGGGCGGACCGGACAACTTGGTCGCACTGTCGGTGTGTGGAGTGTCGTAAGAAGAACAATGATGAGGTGCCGGAATGATGGCCGGTTAATCTAACGGGCGGTGACGTCACTGGAGTAAGTTCGTTGCTCCTCCAGGGATGTTTCATCGACCTTTTCCAGGTTCGCATGTCCGAATTTAAATGAAGGCGAAGTTGTTCACGGGTCCAGTTATTGGATTCCGTCCCACGGCTCTTCCAATTGGTCCAACACCTGGTGACGTCACAAAACCGTTTGGCAGCTCGATTCTCATAGGCTGTAATATAAACAACACTCGATTTTCTTTTATCGACTCAGCAATTTATGAGTCCTGGAAACCGGCTGATGCCTCCCGTCCCGTCGCCAAAATTGAACCAAGGCAAGTGGTTCAGCCACCTTGTTTGGACGAGTCGAGCACACCCGTTTATTTGCGAAGATTCATTTCTGTTTCGCTACGCCCTTTTTTGTTTCTTGTTTTAAACCATTTCGTTGGCAATAAAGGAGCCCCAATCCTTAGGATGGCCGCCCATCGTCAGTACACGGACTTGATTGACAACGCTTGTGTTGGACTCGAATCATTTTTTTCTGAGTACTTTTTCCGAGTGAACAAATCGATTGGTGGTTTTGCCAAAACAAGCGGGACAATAAGCAGGTGTTCAATGTTCATGATGGTGTCTCATTTATTGAAGCGAATGGGTAGCTATCATAAACGCCAAAGTTCAAATCCACCAACGCCGCTACCAACCTAACCTAACTTAACCTAACCTTACCTAATCTGACAACCTAACCTTTGACTTAGGCGGTTATGATTATTGGCGCTTATGGATGCTAGCGGGTACCGAAACGGCGTTGGCGGTTTTGAAATTCGGCTTTTTTGGCGTTTGTGGGTGCCGCACGAAGCGAATAGATGGATAACGCACCACTAAAACTTGAAGTTAAGGTTGCTGTGAAAACCCTAAAGCGGGGCAGGAGAAATCGTGAAATTTTTCTGGGAAATAGACTGACCGATCCAAGAATCAAACTATAAGGATCATATGCTTTTTTCCGTCGTTTGACATTTCTGCCCACGTATGCACAGTAAAATGTAAACCAAGTTTTAAATAAAACACTGAGAACGTAATTCAATTATTTTGCAGGATACCTCTTTAGACAACCGCATCAATCTATAGCTCCCGACGAGGTCTTTTGATTGATATAGTTGTTGATAACTTTATGTTGAAAAATAGCCATGCTCATTCCTTTTTTTTATCAAATATTTTTTTCCTTCTACACCAAAAACAAGTTTGGGACTCCCTTAAAACTGAGGTTAGGTTTTACTGTGCCTTCGGTCGCTCCTGCCCTACATAAACGGGGTAGTTTGGCGTTAGCAAAGCAAATGCATGTGAACCATCATCGGGGTTCCATTCTCTTGCTTCGTTTGTTTTTTTTTCTAATTATTATTATTATTTATGAGTTGCTATTTGCATTGAGCAGTGCCTGTTTTACTCACTGCAACCAAAGTGAAAGTTTTTATCAGTCATCTAGTCAAAAAAAGAAAAAAGACAGTTGAGGTAGCAGAGGCATTCAGGTGAATTTAAGGGTGTTTCATCGAGGTGAAGGGTGCCGATAACAGGCTATTTTTATTTATCATAAATACAGCTAAGATGCTATTACACACCTGACCACTAAAAACGACTTGTCACCGTCCTAACTTTTGAGTTTTAGGCGTTCAAAGAAAGCAAAAATCACGTGGCGTTATATGAACGTGTACCAAATTATTGAAGGTTTTTTTTATATTTTACGAGGAAATTAGCTCGATAAGTTTGTTTAAAAATCATTCCACATGATTGATCGTGTCTAAAAGAACAAATTGAGACTAAAAATCCAATATCTTACCGTCGTATAAGAAAAATATTTGATAAAAACCTCTAGAAACAGTATATTTTTCAGAGAAAAATGAGTCAAATCAGCAATGGCGACAATTTTGAAAATTGAAAGAACCGTAAATATTGGCTGTTAACTAATCTTGATTGTTTTTCAGTCAAATTTTAGAGGTTTTCGAGCTTTCCAAATTTTTCAACACTTTTGTCATTTTTTGTACAAATTGTCTGTGAATTTGACTAGTTACAAGTCGATGAAACATCCTTAACAGTGAAGAAGAAAGCAAAATGGTTATTGATATGATGGTGCGAGTAAGTCGGTTCGAAATGAGGTTACAAGGCGGTGTTGGGCGGACGCAGCTTCTCCGAACCTGAATCAGTGAAAGGGCCTCGATGACTTCACAGGTCGCCAGCGAAAGGCGGAACGCTGCGCCGCGCCGCCGCGCCGAAAGTGGACGCAGGCCGGCTTCCCGCCCCGGCTGCCCGCCCCGCCCCGGCTGCCCGTCCGTGCCCCCCGCGCTGCGCTCTGAAATAAAACACATGTAAGCACCTTAGTCTCTTGATGGGGAACTGAGGTCCCAGAATGTTAGATATGGTGTCATATATTTGTTCAGAATATCTTCCGGTAGGCTGTTTCCTTAAAATATCTTCGCTTAGCCAGAATCAGTGAATTTTTTTTGATTATGTTGTGACCTCCGCGCAACTGAATTCAGTGATATTCTCACTAATAATTAGTGGAATTTCACTGGAAACCAGTTTTTCCCCTTGAAATCAGAGTGATTTGTAATTTTACTGGAAATCCTATGTCAGAGAATAAATTCTTACTGGAAATCATCGAAATATTTCTCTGGAAACCTGTTATTTTTTTCTTCTAGCCATGTTAATTTGCAATTTTACTAATTTTCAGTGAAATTCTGAATGATTTAAACGTAAACTTTTCCGATTTTTAGCTGAAGTTCCCTGATTTTACTACGATTTTCTAGTGAATATTTCACTGCTTCAATTATGTATTACTGATTTCAGTGTTTTACTGATTTTCGTTTAATTTGACTGAAGTATTTATAGTTAGATTTCAGTGCGCAATGGTCATAGGATAATTAGTTACTGAACAATCAGTGACAGGATAATCACAAGCTGATTCTGGTTATGCGTGTCTGAGTTTCACAATCGAGCCGTTTTTTTTTCAGATCACGTCCGATATTATAATGTCTGATAATCTGGCGTTCTTATGAAGTGTCTGCCTTTTTCGGTAGGACTCCAGTGTCACGTCATAACAGCCACATTGTCTTGAACATCACTTAATCAACCGCATAAAAGACAATCACATAAAGTCCCTTTCATTGAACTACCTTTAAGAGACGCCTGTTCACAGAAAAATGCTGGCGTCATACTTGTTTTAGGTATGAAGGTAATTTGGGAGTATAAGGGTGAATAAGTAATTTTTGAAGATTCTCATATCATGAACATATCGACAGCTCTCGACGAGACATTTTCATTGATGTAGTTGATAGGTTTATCTTTAAGGATATTCCAGCACTTCCTTTCCGACAAGTCAAGTTCACCAAAAAATTTCAACCGCGCGGGCGTTAAAAATCTGAAAATTGAAAAAATTACCGTTTTTGACAAGAATTTACCCAAGCTGTTCTTGGTTTTTTTGTTTTTCACTTTAATAAAAGTTTATTTTTACTTTGAAAAATTAAGTTGCTGATTTGACTCACTTTTCTACAAATTACAGCTATTTTTCAAGTTTTTAAAAATTATAAGACGGTGGATTGTCGTCAATCTTGTCTAAATTGTTTCTATAACTCCAATCTTTACTGGTAATAGTTTATTCGCTCCTTACCTAATCTCAATCAGAAGCTGAAAATCATAATTCACCAGATTGAGCGCCACTTTTCGGAGCTGCCTTATGCATTTTTTCCCAGCTTTTCAATCTAATCACGTAAAAAAGGAACGGTGAAATTTTCTTGGACTTCGCTATCCGATAGGTTCACACATTATGAACTAATCCTGGGAATATCAAGTCCTTATCTAATTTTACCCCATTCCGCTGGAATATCCTTCCAAATTACGCTCTTTCCCCGTTTTACCTACCTATAACAGATATGAGACTACCTAAAACAGGAGTTAGTTTTACTTTCCATAGTTTATCCTCGCTCAAGCAGACTTGTTTATTCCCGAGTTTTAATCGCGATTCTGCTTGCTCTGTTTACATGGCGGGAGCGGGTTGTTTTTCACTGAATTTGATCACCTGACTGAGAATGTTGGCAGATCATCCTCAAATACGACAACGTAAACAACCCTAACACCATTACGACAACAACAACGAAGTCAACGACAACAACAAGCCCTAAGGTCACCGAGTCTTCATAGTCTCCGTTCCGAGCGAACAAAATCTCGAGCGTGCTTTTCTCGTGTGACCCGAACATCGAAGACAGATCACCTTATGGCATGTCACCGTTTTGTCACCTATGACAAATTGTACCCTTAAGGCCTCATAGGACACCGCTGGACGGAAGGGGGTGGAAGACCCATCGTCCATAGGAATGATTTCTTATTCCATTTTTTTTCCTTGATACCGAACAATTTTTTTCTTGTCACAAGGATTTTTTTCTTACCGCAAGAAAAAAAAATTCTAGTGCTAAGAACAAAGATTCTTGTGGCAAGAAAAAAGTTGTTTTGTCTTTACCAAGAAAACATTATTGCGGCATCAGAAAACATTTCTGTGAGTGATCTTTTTTTCTTCTTTTTTTCTTTTCTTTTTTGATTTATTATTATTATTTTGGTGCGGTACTTGACCAATTTTTATCGAAATAGCCATCAGAAAGAGCTCAAAAAAAGGCGAAGAAAAGTCAAAAGCAGCACCTAGTTACAATCAGCCAGCCAATCGCACGGAAATCGAGTTCAAAGGTGCCTGTGACGTCATAGAATCCGTAAATTTTGTTGAATTCCACGGACTCGACGACGTCACAGGCAACTTTAAACTCGATTTCTAGGCAATCGGCTGATTGTATGTAGGTGCTGCTCTTGACTTTTCTTGATCATTTTTTGAGCTCTTTCTGATGGCTATCTCGATAAAAATTAGCCAAGTACTACATTGTTGGAGCTGATTACTTTTTTAGGTAACTGGGTTAAAATTCCACCCCGTATGAGTTTGTCATCCTGACAGTCATACCGTTATGGGTGTCTTTAAATTAAGTCAACGCTCGGTAGCGAAGGTCAGATTTCCAAAAATTGAGTGTAAACAGTGCAATTATGTATTCCGTCCGCACACATGTCGATGCACCCGCTAATGGTCCGCTAATCTGGTCTAACAGTTCTTTGCCCCTATAACAACGATAATTAGTATTTTTCCAAATGGGAGGCGCCCCCCGCCCGCTGGTGCGCAAATTTGGCTCGGTAATTTTGTTGAAGTAATTGGCATGTTTTCGTTGGATTTTCCGTTCAAAAAATTGTGTAATGCTAATCAGCACTCAATTTTCCTGCGAAAACTAGTGAGTTTACGAAAGAAATTTTGAATGAGGTCGACGCCTCCACCGAAGTGATTCAATCAAAGGTAAATAACCTTCACTACCGAACTTTCCTCCTACGTATGCGATCCTACTAAGTAAAAAATTAACCCTGTTTGAAGTAGTCCCATACCTGTTTTAGGTGTGTAGATAAAACAGGGGAGAGCATGATTTGATTATTTTTAAGACACCTCCGTCAATCCATAGCCATACTAATTCAGAGCCCACGACGAGACCTTTTCATTGATATATTTGTTAATAGGTCTATCTTTAATTCAAAGATAAACCTTTCAACCAGAGAGTACAGTATTTTGGTTATTTACAAAGGCTTTAAAAATAAGTAAATTAAGCTCTTTCCCTGTTTTATCTTCATACCCAAAACAGGTATGAAACTACCTAAAACACTCTAAATCTGAAACAGTGAAAAGTCACTATTTCCCCTACAAAATTGCTCCACTGATTTCATTCAGTGGAGCAATTTTGTAGGGGAAACAGTGGATTTTCACTGAATCCCGGTGACTTTCACTGTTTCAAATTTAGAGAGAACAGGGTTAGTTTTTTACTCTGATGTTACCGCAATTTACGTACACGCCCGCCGAAGCTGGGAGAGGGTAAACTATGCTCAACAGTGTGACGGGCTTGTGTTTGTCTCTTTTGATATAGCACCTTACCTTGGCAATGAAGTAGTTACCATACCATAACCAAGCAGGCTTTTCAAGTTCAGTTCTTCTTTCTACTTTAGTTTCTATTGAAGAATGTGTTTTCTACCTTGTAATCCACTCTATTTCATCTGCACATTCATGATATTTAACCTCGAGTTACAGTGTAGATTAAGTTGATTTGGTTTACGTTATGTTAAGTTCCTTGTCCCGTCTCCTCTCGGAGGTGCCCTATGCTTCACTCCGCTTGCTCCGTGCCACACGCGTCTAAATCCACATGGAGGAAATTATTAAATCTAATTCACATCAAATCCACGTCAAATAATTACTACCCATTTTTTAAAGGCATTATACCACCAGCGCATTGACGAAAAAGCGTTAAGGTTTTTCTTATAGCGTATAGAAGAATTCAACGTGGAAGATTGAGTATAAAAGACCTTGTTTCGTTGTCAAGGAACATTCAAAACCGCATCCGAAGGCTTTTTATACCTTCCCATCTTTTTTTTTATTTTTGCCGAAAAGAAAAAAATACTACGTTGTGTCGATAAAAGGGATAAAAAAAAGTGCACGCGATTCCGAAATGGGTCGAAATTCATGGTCAACACCTTGAAACCTTTCGGCCCGGTCCGGTCCGTCCCCGATCTCACCCAACACAGGGCAAATAATCCAGGTCAATCAATGTCTGGAGGTTACAGCCGAATCAAACGCCACAAAGTGCATCTAACAGCCAACCTTCTTGTTGCTCACCTCTCTCTCTCTTACTCGTTTATTTACAGGCTTTTTGGGACGAAGAAGTTTGTTCCCTGGGATAGCTACAGTGCTTCTCGAAAGGTTTCTTAAGTGATAGTTTTAGACTCTGCCACTCAACTCTCTGTCCCTGCTCGCATTATTTTTAAGGAGAGGAATTCTCTGAAATTGATGGTAGATCATGTTGATATCAAAGTATACCTTCTCAAAACGAGATTACTTCCTTCCAGAAGTGATATGAGTACTACTCCATTTGAGAAGTCACTTCAAGTTTGAGGAAGGGGTGGGGATTGGAACGTTAGGCCAGGAGGAGCGGCTGAACTCGTGGAGACCGTGTTTCTGCATAAATATCTGACTCCTTATACGGAGTGGCTCCAGTGGAGTTAACACTATTCGCAGTTCTGTATTCTTACACTCATTGTCAGAGGCAACTGGATTCTTCATTCCGGCCGTGAACGATAGTCGAACGGTAGCCTTTGGGCCACTCTTTCGTGGCGAAGACGAGGTGGTACAGCAAAGAAACATAAATAATAATGATATAACTAAGTCACAACAAAACCCCCCTTTTCAGGTACATGTAGTTCCATAACAATTTTAGGTATGAAGGTAAAACAAGCTGATAGCGAAATTTGGTTATTTTTGAAGATACCCTATCAATAACCATATCAGTGGAGCTGGAGAGCTATCGACGTGACCTTTTCATTGATTTAGTCGTGAAGTTTGTCTTTTAAAATAACCGTGCTTTTCTCCTGTTTTACCTTCGTACCCAAAACAGATATGGGGCTACCGAAAACAGGGGTTAGTTTTTCTGTGTTTGACTCGCAGATGTTATCTGGACACGTAGATTAGGTTAGATTAGGTTAGATTACCCTAGACTAGGTTGACCTATGTTGAGATTGGATTTATTAATTTTTTTCACAAAAGGAATTGGCTATTCATCCGTGCGGTCCATTTAAAATACATTCAAGCCTTTTTTACGTGTGTTGAAGTCTCCCCCATTTAAATGTGTTCTTGTCATTTTCCCAAGCGGAGCGTTCAAATGTCCAATACAAATGCATGGCTGGGGCAATAGATGTAACATAAATTTGCTGAGATTTATGTACTTGTTATTTCAGAAAAAAAGATTGATTAACATGGAAATTACGAAGAAAGAAGGGTGGAAAAGGAATTAAGAAAAAGGCGATTTGGGGCGTTTTTTGTGCAAAAACATTATTTTCCTTCTCTTTAATTTCATTGCTGGCCTACTGTATGTCATTATTTGGTGCTCAAATGTTACAGAGGAACACCAACACAATTTACATTGTCTTGGCATCCAGACCCTCGTCTGACCATTTTTGCAGAAATTTCGGGCCTTCAAGAAACAGTGTTGACTGTCCTGACTTCGTTGTCGAATAAAATTCAACAGTTCGCTAGGTCTCTCCCTTGACACCCAAGGAACCCAGAAAAATTACAGGAAACTTCAAAAACGAGATTTTTTCCTTAATATTAGTGTAATTCTCGGCTGCAGTATCCAGCGGACCCGCGAAGGCTTTGAAACAAGTATGGAGCTGTTTTCATCCTAAAATTATAATTGATTTGCTCTTGCTTGTAGATCTACCTTACAGGATGTTGGTGCGGATTTCTTGTTGTTGTGGACAAGATTGATGAAGACAAAGCGGGCTGCCCAACACTTCCTTCTTAACGTGATGTGATCCAGTTTATAGCTTGCTGCGCTGCGCGGAGGGTGCACCAACAAGTCTCTCCTTTTCTTTCTTATTTTTCCCATTTCGCTTCCTCATGTCGTGTCTGGCCAGCGTCGCCTCGTCTCAACTCGTCTCGTCGACTCCTCTCCGTCGCACCTCCGCCGCTGCCGCCGCCGCCGTCCTCAAGGATGCCGGTCCGCACGGCGCGCTGCCTCCGGGGAACAACCGTCTTTTCTTTTTTTTCTTCTCATGAATATTACTGTCAACCACCGAATTCGCTCTTGCTAACGGCGAGAATCCAGTTTAAGAGGCCATGGATGTGTTACTCACAAGATTTTCACTCGGTACCGCAACGTATTTTGATCACTGTCACAAGATGATCTTGTTTTTACACTGGAAAAGTCTGTTTTACAAAGTTGCCAAAGAATATTTATCAGTTATTTTCATTTTAAAAAATCGATTTCAAGATTTTGAAGGATTTCTATCTCACAGTAAAAACGAATTCCTGTTTTATGTAGTCCTACTTTTTTTTCTTTTGGTATGTAGGTAAAACACGGAGCGTCATATGGCTATTTTTAGAGACAAGTCTATCCATAACTATATCAATGAAAAGATCTTGTCGAGAGCTCTCCATTGATATGTTTGTTAGTTGTATTGATATGTTTGTTAGTAGATGTATCTTTAAAAATTACTGAATTACACCCTTTTCCGGTTTAACCTTCATATCCAAAGCAGATATGTGACTAACACGAGAAATAGTTTTTACAATGTGACGTTTTAAGGCCCCAAAAGAGTGTGGAAAAGGTGGTTTCAGAACATCTTACGGCGCCTCAGGGTGGCGTTCTCTAAGGTTACGGAGCTGCAATCCGGATTGGGCTAAACATTGAATGGCAGTTTTGCCGATAAAAAGTAACTTAAGCAATTTTGACCTAGTCGAGTCGTCTATTATAAAGTACTTTAACTTACTTATTTGCAACTCACGCAGCGTAACTGTGGCGCGACCCAACTCAAAGTCATCTAAGTACTGTATAACTCAGCTCACTCCCATTCAAGAAAATTTACTGTGTACCATTTCCGTCCCTTCCCTCCCAACTTTATCTTGTGATAATATTTTTTGATTTTATGTCTGATAACATTTGTTATATGTTTTCTAAAATATGATCCAGTCATTTTTGCCCCTAATCCTAAGAAACAATTTTAAGTTTTTGCGGTAATTTTGTTAAGAAACAATCTAAAATACGACGGTGTTGGTCTGAAGTTTCAGAAATCGCACTTAATTCCTCAGAGTGACATAAATATTAATATGTAAACGCCGATCCCAATTGCTTACGGCTGTAAAACTTAGTTTTTTTTAATATTAACAAAGTTTTTTTTAAAAAAAGCTGCTTAAGTCGGCACCAGCACGTACAGCCCTTTAAGGCCGAGGGCAATGCTTGGACACCAAATGATATTTAAAACTATTGTTTTCAATCAATAAGGAATCCTCTCATTCAAAGCGCGTTTGTGCGAAATATTGATAAATTAACAAGTATTCTTCCCTCAGTAGCCGGCTTCGCATATCAAGCAGTTGCCTACCTACCATGCGTAGCCATTAGGGTTTTTCGAGCCGGTCTTTATTCCCTGTTGACGGGTTATCCGATGAGAGCTATTTGTTCGTTTGTCTTCCCATCCGCCAACTACCCTTTTTGGTAAGGGAAGGTTATGTTAGCCTTTTTTGTTGATTCCTTTGTTCGTTCCTCATGCGTACAAAATTTGAAAATAGAATACAAACACTTTCCGTGATTGAGGTGAGTGTGCCATACTTATAGGTCAGCGGGTAAATGAGCCTTTGGATAGGTGAGAGTGCGTCACTAAATTACTCTAATACTAGTACGCTTTTTTCACTTGTGACTATGAGGAAACACGTTTAATAGAGAAGTTAAGTAAAATACGTCAATTTTTTAAATTTTCTTTTGTATTATTTTTTGCGTTAATTTAAGGTATTTAAATTTTGAATCGGCCAAGCAATTGTCTATAAATGCTCAAAACTACCAAAAAAATATTTCTGTTTCATCAATAAATCCTTTTTCCATCAAGAATTTGCAAGTTTGTTTTGGTGAAAGTGAATTCACATCGTCGCATCTCAGAGATAAATAAATCTTGAAGATTATCTCGGACGATAGAATTTCAGCCCTCGTTTAAAATGTGATGCATTTGAAAAACTTCCACTCGGCATGGTTTATTTTCCATTAATCGCTCTCAGAACACTTCTCAAAACTACATTTTCTTTGAAATACCTTTTAGGAAATAAGGACGGAAATGGCATTGTCTGTAGTTTAGATTGCCAAGATTCCCTGGAGGAAGGAACTTGAAAAGTTAGGACTCTTATTTTATAAGAGGATGCAAAATTTTGCACGTGGGTCGAAATCCAGGTGCAAAGAAAGGTATTGTTGGGAGCGAAAGAATTGCAAGCTGCATCTTTTCCCTTTTCAGGTGGTGAATGCAGATCGCGCTGAAAAGACCTTTGTTTGACGAATTCCTTTGTCCACAAGGACCCTGTTCTGTCCGGCCCGCCTACCCTTTCCTAATTATTTCGACCTGTGACCAAAGACGTATCTTCACCGTGCCCAGTCATCTATACAAGTTAAAACACGTTTTCTCACGATACGCGAACAAGATAGCTTCGTAAAAAGAGACAGGTCTTATGGACGCCATTGCTGTGAGCGATATCAGAAAATCGAGCAAGATCTAGAATTGTGCGAGTGAAGTGTTGAGGAGAACTTATTCGATTTATCTGCGGATTAACGTGTGAAAACGTGGATGTTTTATTCTGGGACTAAGTTTGTGAGTCTGACCTCCAGAATTCACTTCTTCAAGAGTGACAAGTGATTCCCATTCCTAGGCAAGAAGAGTAGGATGGAGCTCTAAAGAGAAATTTCACTCCGGAAATTTTAGCATGTCCTCTGTGTTTTGAAGGGCTCTTTCTTCTTAATTTATGCCGTTTTCGCAGCCGAAAAAAAGGTAAAGGGACAAAAGAAATGAGGTATTTGCCCGTAAAGAAGAACAAAAAGAACTTGGCCAGTTGGAACACAACAAACTGCGTCGTCTGCATCAACTGTATGTATCTCATTTATGAGGAGGATTTAAAATATATACATTAAAACTAATATTGATGAATAGAAACAAGCTTTGACATGTTTGTTTTAAGTATTTTCAGTGAAATTTATGCTTGTAACAATCAAAAAACAGAAAAAACGCGACTTTAACTCGAAAAGTCGTTATTCACCACACACTAGTGGCAGAATATGGACCTAGTATTTTCCACCTCGCGTTTTTAAGTCTTGTTTTTAAGGTTTCTTCATAGTTGCTACATTAAATATGGCCTTAGAAAGGTAAAAGAAAAGTGTCAAAGCA